>JAAUXT010046056.1_pt1 | contig 54108 bp, 59 predicted proteins | sample 7278171 | NCBI WGS metagenome assembly JAAUXT01 (sample SAMN14350112, study PRJNA611818) | marine sediment metagenome | isolation source: surface marine sediment (1.8m) | place: French Polynesia: Moorea | collected 2018-08
GGGTGAGTCCCACTCCTACACACACACACATACACACACACACACACACACACACACACACACACACACACACACTCCACAATGTTCTTATTTTCTTCGGGTCGGGTGAGTCGCGCGTGTCGGTTGACGCACAACAGCCGGCCCAGGGTCCCCCTGTCCCCGGATCCCCCCGACCCCCCCCCGGGACAAATGATCATTCACGTGCCAAATTGTTTCTTTGCATCATGTGCAAAGTAGGAAGGAGTGCCCCCTCCCCCGCTGGACAAGACTCCAGTGAGGATTTTTTGGGTCGTCCTGGGTCAGTCTCCCCCCCCCCCGCCCCCAGCCTCTGTCGGATCCTCTCTGGGATGTTCGCAAGAAAACGCTTCCCCCTCCCCCAGCACAACTGAGAGTCAACACAGGATGATTTGGGTGTGTGGGACGTTGTTGCGTTTTCAGCGCAAGGATCTTCAGGATTTTTTGATCGTCTGCCTTGTTTCTGCAGAGGGTTGGTGTTCAAGTTCGGCCGAACGGAGGACTTGTGGGCATGAGGAATCCATCCAGAAGACGTGTGCGTGTGTGTGTGCAGGTGTGTGTGCATAGTTGTGTGTGCGTGTGGGACACTGTGTGCGTGCCTGTGTGTGGCACAGTACATGTTGTGTGGTTTCGAAACTCTAGTTTGTTTGGAAAAAACCATTTCTTGCGCATGCATTTGTGATTTCAAGAATTCTCAACTTGTTCTCTGAGAAGTCTTGGGCATGTTCGTTTGTGCAGTCATTTTCTGTTTTCGTTATCTGACAGAAAAAATACGAAAGAAGTGTTTTGTTTGCTTCAGTGTCTTTCACGTTGGGAGTGCACGAATGAACAGTGCCTGACACACAAAGGCGCCAGGTCTCCATTGTTTGGTACATTGTGTAAATTCGTTCTGTTGTACCGAGATACAAATGCAGGGCGCACCTGCCTTTTGATGCAAACCTTGAGTCACGTGCTTTGTTGACGCATGCGCGCAGACGCCTCCCAGGCACGCACAAGCAAGCGCTACTGGAGACGCACAAGTTTTACGGGCACGATTCTGTGCGTGTGTGGGGATTGTGTGTGCGTGTCCAAGACGAAGTCTCTGTCCTCCCCCTGGTGACTAATGTCTGCAGCGTGACGGTCCCAACGTGAAGCGCGCTGAAGTTTTTTTTGCGGCGGCTGTGAAATGTTCGCGTCTGCTGAATGCGAATCAGATGCGTTGTAACTCTTCATCAAGACTCTTATTGTCTCCGTGTTCTCGTTTCAAGTGTTTCTGGTCCGGTTTTTCGTGTTGTTGAGATGTGAGCCATAATGACAAATAGCAGTCTGAACTTTTTGCCTCCAGGTGGAGGCAGCAGGGGGTTGGAGGCTGGGTGGGGGGAGGCGAGGTCCTTGTTGGGCCCTGGGAGTGGGGAATATTCAACCTCGGCAAAATTCTGTGATTCTTTGTTTTGTACACCACTAAACGCAAGATTCTGGAAAAACGATGTCATTTAGCAATTCAGGAGACCCCTCCACCCCTACCGCCTCCACTGGACCCCGCGAATTTGGATTGTGGCGCACAGGCGCGTTATTATTGCGCAACAAACAATCCAAAGTGGTTCTGGACATGTTGTGGAGAGGTTTAGCATGGCCTTAACATCCTCGTGTGCGGTACCCCGGTTGCCAGATCAGTGGCACAGATCACTACTGTTTTCACTGAGAGCCAATGAAAAGCAACCAAATGGTGTCGGTGTCACCGATGTGGCAGTTGTGGCAAAAGGAACAGGACGTGTTTGCGTGAAATGATGCCACACGATGCAAAATTGGCACTTGACGTGCTCTGTACAACTGTCTCCTCCGCCTTTGTTCGTTGTCCAGGCTCCCGTACCTCAGGCCTGTTGCTCACGTGACGTGTCACGTGCCCGCTGCACCAGCCAACAGGCGCTAACTGCGTAGATTGGCCAGGAATGAGGACGCAACGCACTGACGCACCCCAGAAACGGGTCTTTTGATGTATAAATGTTTCATAGATGTGAGCAACGTTTTGGCGCAACGATTTTGTGACAAAGAAGGTCAATTCTGTACACACCATGATACTGCGCCAATAAAGGTTTTGTTTTCATCTTCACAAAAGGCCGCTGTTTGCGTCAACGTAAGTCTTGCACGAACGACTCGTTCTGTCGATGCTCAGTGTGATGCGGGTGTCGACTTCCGGTTGTGAATCGTTGCAGCTGGTTCGATGTTGCTGCAAAAGATCCATCGCAACAGGGAACCCCAGGCAGATCTACCGCACAGGGAGAATGGTCGTCACGGTGATCGTCTATTGTGACCGCAACAAAACAACCGGCAACCACACACACAACCACGCACACACAACCACACGCACGCACACACACACACACACACACACACACACACAGGTGAGCGGCTGAACCTTGAGCCTCAGGGCCAGACGATTCCCCCGGAAGTTCTGCTGAGTAAATCACGTTCATCGCAAATTGTATTCAGAGCGACATGGCGAAAAGTGACTCGCACAGACAGAGCCCTGATTTGCGGCTGAACCAAGAGCCTCGGGCCAAGACGATTCTCCCGGAAGTTCAGCTGAAGTTGACCACACTTGATATTTCCATGGATCTTGTCACTTTCTCAGTGTCTGGAGTTCACATCGGCTCCCACCTCATCGCCCCTGGTTGACTGCGGGATTTGCTGCGTGTCTTTCGAATGCGTTGATGCGCAGAACACAGGTGAAGACAAATACATAAAATTTCGGTGCACCCATTGAAAGCCGAAGTTGAGAGAGCCGTTGTTGCAGCTGAAGCTCGAGCCTCAGGCCCAGACGATTCTCCCGGAAGTTGAGAGTGGCACGAGTTACGAACACAGAACAAAAACGAACCAGGTTTGAACGACACTGAGGAACTTTAATTGACAACGGTTGGGAAGTTTTTCTACTGTTCACTACACAATGGAACAATTAGAACAGTTGCGATCCGAACACAAAGCTACGAATTTCACAAGAAGAAGAATCGTTTGAGATCATGAAACACATGCTGCTGAACAAAGACAAATGAACATCGCTCTGATTGTGTCAAAATCATTGAAACAAGAACAAGAAAAACACACATTGAAACATACGTGAAATTTATCACAGAAATCAAACTGGAACCAAAGGCAGTGAAACAGCTGACCAACGAACAATCGAAATTTGACGCAAAATGTGGACCTCATTCGGAGGGTTCGGACCTCCTGACTCAAAAATCTGCCAAACCTTCCGCCATTGCTCTCCACCCAGACCCCGAACCCCGAACATGGGTCCCCTTGAGGTCTCTATGCACAAAAATTTGTCGGCCTTGCGTCGCATCCTTGTTTCAGTCTTGTGCGTCGAGCAACGCGTGACGCATTCGGTGTGAAGCAGGAACAACTGACGTAGGCTGGTGACAATAGCAATGTTCGATTTGTGTCTGCTGGCTGGCCGAGTGCGCCCAAATGGCTGAGTTCGCCCATTTCGCCCAATCTCCAACCCAGGGGCGAAGTGGCGCCACCTCGCCGCCGGCCAGCCGCACGAAATAGAACGCGCCCAAAACATCAGACACCTTTCCTTCATGGAAGGAAATAGCCAAACCTCAAAAAGTTTCTGCATGTAGCAATATGAAGAACCAAGGCAACATGCAGCGAATGAACTGAACAGTGATATAAATGCAACGTGAACATCGTGAACTTGGCGCTATGATTTCAGTGGGCGTATTCGATTCACACGCCGAACGCACCGCGAGGCAGAACCACACCCTTCCGGTGCCACAGCCTGGGGGCCAGTGCGTCCGCGACGCGTATAAAGGAACGCACACAATGAACCCGTTGCAATACAGTTCTATTTTTACATTTCAATACTGATGAATTGATGACTCAAGAAGCTGGTTCCCTCAATTCTCTGACCCAAGGATGACTCTGATTGGCCCAGAGGCCTCACCCAAGCAACCAATCGGCTCCTTGCTCCCGGATTTTTTGTGTTGCTGTGCGAAATTGTGAACCACCATTTTTGTGCAAGTTTGGGCCAGGCCCCATGTGTGGTTTGGCGACCTCTGGACTTGACCCTTTTCCCAAAGTTTTGCAGTTCCTCCACAGAGGGCTGGCATTGCAAGGATTTCAAAAAACAGACAATTATGTTTGCTTTGAGTTTCTGGATTTTTGGACAAAACTCACTAGCGGACCCAGGGTTTTGAGTCAAACCCTTGGAATTTCGAAAAAGAGAAAAGGAGAAAACAAGTTCGTCCCTATTGGTGCAAAAATTGGTGGGGCAAGGGAGGCCAGGACCCCTGGGGCCCCTGGATGCATTCTGCTTTGGCTGCGTCTCGCCCCCCCCCCTGCCCCGCGCGCTGGGCTCTGTGCGCATGCTCAGAGCTGCACGATGTTTCCGGATTTGAAGTCTTCACAGAAAAGCGCGGCGAAGCAGTCGGAGGTGAAGGTCGGGTAGAGCTGCGAGATGCGCAGGACATCCGGCTGCGCGCGCACGCTCAGTAACATCGGCTGAACCATCTTGTCTCCTGGAAACGACAAGGGGAACTGGATTGAATGAGAGGCGGAAAGAGAGAGAGAGAGAGAGAGAGAGAGAGAGAGAGAGAGAGAGAGGGAGAGAGAGAGAGAAACTGAAATTGACTGAGAGACAATAGAGACGAGAAGATAGAGGCAGGAGAGACTGGAGAGGACAGAAACTGAGATCGGCAGGGAGACGGAGAGAGAGACTCACAGACAGACAGACAATATGGAACGAAAGAGCAGCGAAAGAGCTTCAGAATGATCGCCTCTGTGGTTCTTGTCCCAGCTTCGCGCAACGGTTCGCGCTCGCGTGTGTGTGTGTGTGTGTGTGTGTGTGTGTGTGAGAGAGAGAGAGAGAGAGAGAGAGAGAGAGAGAGAGAGCGTGTGTGTGTGTGCGTGTGGCCTCTCACCTCTGTGGTTCTTGTCCCATGCGAGCGCTACGTTGACGCCGTACAGGGCTCGGCTCTGCGGGGACGGCGCGATGCCGTGCGGTGGGCACTTACTCGCCGCCGCCGCGAACAGGTCCTTCACGAGGCGCCGGATCGTCCCCTGCACCGAGATGGGAGAAACGGTGAAATGAAATGACCAGATCCCGTCCACCTGGGATGAACTGACCCTGGGGGTCAACTGACCCTGGGATGAGCTGTCCCTTGCATGAACTGACGGTGGGCGAGTAAACTGACCCTGGGAGTGTGAACTGAGCCTGAATGGGGGAGTCAACTCACCATAAGGAAGTCAACTCACCCTGGGGCGAGTGAAATGATCCTGGCTTTAGTGAAACTGGGCCTGGGGGAGTCTACTGAGCCTGAGGTAAGCTGACCCTGGGGGTCAATTGATCCTGGGGGAGTGAACTGGCCCTGGAGTGAAGTGAATCCGCTGCACCTCAACAGGTACATGCTCTCGGTTCAGCCAGTGATACCAACCTCGATGGTGTGCCACTTGAGAGTCGTCAGCTGTGCCTCAAACGTGCGCACAAAGTCCTCACAGTACATCTGCAAACAGAAAAAACGTTTTCAAAATGACCCTGCAACTTTTTATTTTTTTTTTTGCAATTTATTTTCACCAAATTCAAATTTGTTGCAAACAACAGGACAAAGACGCAACAGCAATTTTGGAAATGACGAAAACAAACAAATTTAGGAAAATGACGTGACAATTACAAAACGCCACTGATGACCTGGCTGTTCCAGCTGGGGGATCTCTTCGTGGGTGTCTGGGCACTGATTCTGTTCCGTACTGGGGTGGATCCAGAATTTGCTTGAAGAAGGGGCCGACCTGTGGGGACCAACCCCAGGGGTCAATTTTGTCAGGGAAGTCGACCAGTTGCCCGCTGCCTGGAAAGGGGTTGGTCTGCCAGGTCAACCTTCCGTGGGATCGCGTCCGTTGGTTTCCAGGGTGTTTCCTGCCGTGACCTTGACCTCAAGGTCCCACGGGCCTTACAGATCCGTCCTCAGGGATGAGCCCCCAGGAATCAAAGCCTCCGCCCTTGTCCCTCTCTGTCAGGGTGCGGATACACTGAAGAGCGATGCGATGTTGCATCGTTCTGCCCTGTCATGCTGTTGCATCGCCCCATTGGGTTTGTATTGGGCTGCATTTGCGTTGCCCCAACTGCTCTGGGAGTGGTTGGGGCAATGGAACAGCAGCCTCTGTACAAACCCAATGGAGTGACACCACCGCACGATGGGGCAGCACGACGCTGGTTGCTGCGTCGCTTGGAGTGTGTTCCCAGCCTTAGACTCCAGAACAGACGTGGGTTTTGGTTGCACGGGTCCTGCTGTTCCGTCCCAGGGGTGGAGAGCCCCTCCCCCCAACCGCCCTGTCCGGTGGGTTCAACCCAGAACAACCCTGCCAAGGGGAACGCATTATCCATGGCCCCCAAACCCACTGCAACCAGGGGCGGATTCCGTGGGCCCAGCACCCTCGGTCTGTAAGTCCCAATGGTCCCTGGAGGATCAGCCTTGGACCCCGGACCCCCCCTTCCTGGTCCCTGGTCCTGGACGGCATGCTTAACGCACCTCGACCACCTCGACAGCACTGGAGAGTTGCGCCACAGTGAAGTGCTTCGCTACGTCGTCAAACGTGTCCAGACTGAACGCTCTGCAATCCAACCAACACGTCAAGCGTCACGCCGTAGAGGCTGCACACGTGGTTTCTACACACGTGGTTTCTACACACGTGGTTTCTGCACACGTGGTTTCTACACACGTGGTTTCTAGACACGTGGTTTCTATACACACCACTGTGTTTCAGTCACAGACCACGTGGTTAGTACACAGACCACGTGGTTTCCACACACGTGGTTCTACACAGACCACGTGCTTAGATTCTACACAGACCACCTCAGAGAAACACGTGGAGATAGCCTGAGACATTGGACAAAAATGTACAAGAACATGAAGATCAAAATCAAAGCTCTTCTATCTTCTGTCAAGCCCGAGTTCACACCACACGACATGCTTGTTTGGATTTTCAGATACGTTTCGGGTGGACCCAGGCCTCTTTTGTACAGACAAATTGAAAAATGGTCCCACACTGGACGGAAGCCGTATGGGTGGGTGCGTGAGTGGTTTGGGTGGGTGGGTGCGCAGGTGGGCGGAAGAGCGACTCACCTGAGGAAATTGTTGGCGGGTGGGCGGGTGGTGGGTGAGGGGAAAGAGCATCAATACAGGTGGGTGGCTGAATGAGCAGTTGACTTGTACTTTGCACGGACCGGTGGTGGGCATCTGACTCACTTGTGGGGAAGGGTTGGGTGGGGCTGAGCGGGGCGAGGCGTGGTGGCGGGGCGGGTCATGGCATGGTGGGGCGGGGCGGGTCAGGGCGGATTGGGGGTGGGGCACAACAGGGTGGGTGGGGTGGTGCAGCGGGGAGGGCAGCTGGGCTGGGCTGGGCTGGGCTGGGCTGGGCTGGGCTGGGCTGGGCTGGGCTGGGCTGGGCGGGGCCCTGACTCACTTGTCGGCGAATCTGGTGACGAACTTGGTGTGCATGGAGACGCGGAGCGGCCGCACGGCGTGCAGCAGCGCGAAGAAGGTCAGGTCGAACTTGATGGGTCCGACCCCGGGGCGCTGCAGCAGCACAGGGGAGTCGATGTACCGACTCGCGACCTGAAGCGATCAGTCTGTCAATCAGTCAATCAATCAATCAAAATGCAAATCAATGAATCAATCAACGCAAGAACATTATCGATTTGGCAATTGGGTCACCGCACGTAAAGGAAAATGGTGGTTGCTAAAAGTCCGTATTGAGCTTGTACACGTGTGTCTGCGGTTGTTTGTTTGTGTGTGTGTGTGTGTGTGTGTGTGTGTGTGTGTGCGTGCATGTGGATGTGTGCGTGTGTATCACCTGCGGCCTTGTGTCGAGTGCGGAGAGTCCAGGGTACGTGTGTCTCTGTGTGTCTGTGTGTGAAAGAGAGAGGGAGAGAGAGAGTGTGTGTGCATGTGTGTACGTGTGTGTGCGTGTGTGTGCCTCTCACCTGCGGCCCTGTATCGAGTAGGCGGAGGATACAAGACAGGTTGCTGGTGATCACCCTGTGGGACCCGGGACTCGACTGCAGCGGCCGAACCAGCCAGAAGTTGGGCAGCTTCCTGCAATACACGAAGATACTGACCTTGACGTGGGTCAATCGACGGCGGCCCGGCGTACGACGCTCATTGGTTCACCTGAGAAACGACCAATACGAAGAAGCCCTCGTGTGGTGAAGGTGACATCAGATCTTGTTCCCGGATCTGATCGAGCACCGACCTCGAGGAGGTGATGTCAACTTTTACAGATTGCCAAATGTTGATGAATGGGAAAATGAACAACGTTTTGAGAATGAGGGGAACTCTCCATGCAAAGTTGCCTTCACCTCGAGTGGCCAAGCTGACAACACCAAGAGTGCAAAACAGTGACAAGGACGCATCACACACGCATGACGCACCAGTGCCCTTGCCTTCTGACACAGGAAAAACAGTTCTACAACTGTGGCCTTCCGTCCCCATCTGACACAATTTACGCACTCACTTGGCGAGTCTCTGTTGATAGTAGGCGACGAACTTGCCGAGCTCCGTCTTGAGGTTGTACGTCGTCGGGATCCAGCGGGGCTGCGTCGCGAGGGACGCCGCGTCAGGACGCGCCGACGCCGCCTTGCGTCGCGCCACCTGCGCCATCAGGTCACGTGACGTCAGCACGCACTCGCACGGGAACTGGTTCATGCGCATGTGCGGCGTCTCCTCGCTGAAGCTCCTGCAGCGGAAGTGGGAAAAGATACGTGATTGAAACAAGTGACTTTGGACGCGCGCAACCTTCTGACTGTTGATTCAGTGTCCAATTTTATTTTTTGAATGAAGTTCAAAAAGACCACGTGAAACGTGTTTTCCTTGAAAAAACAGCGGATGTTTCTCTTCTCTCGTCTCTCATTCGTTCCCAAGCTCTCTTGCTCTCTCATACACGTACGCGCGCACACACACGCACGCACACACACACGTACAGATGACACACTCTTTCTCTCTGTGCATGCTTGCTCACTTGAAGTTTTTGAGCGGGTGCTTTGTCCAGATGACCTGAGCGTTCGGCATGGAGGGCAGCACCTTGAACCTGGGGTCCATCAGCAGCTCCCGCACCACCTGCGGAAACAGACACGTACAGCTGCTGCCCCCTGGCGGAACTGGGACCGAGGTGGAGGGGCGTGGCCTAGGGGTCAACTGGGTCCTGACCTTGGGGAAGAGGTAGGGATGCGGGGCGAGGAAATTTTAATTTTAAACTGCGGTACAACACAAGTTACTCGACGGAGAACTTTGGCACTTGAGGTACTAGCTTTGAAACGTGTGTGTGTGTGTGTATCTTTGTGTGTTAAATGGGCCCAAGAACGCCCAAGGGAGCAGTACCCACCCTCGGCCCCAGCCACACCTCACCCCCCCCCCCCAACTCTGACCCATACTCACCCCTCACTATGCCGACCCTCACCCTGCCGGCCAACACGCTACCCACCCTCAACCCACCCTCACCCCACCCCTGCCCCACCTAACCTGACCCACCCCCTCCCTACCACCCTTCACCCAACCCACCCCGATGTCTGTGTAGACAGCGATGGGCCGATCCTTCGGGAGCGGCGGCGGCGGCTGCGCGTTTGGACTGGGCAGCGTCTCCTGAGACACGTGCTTCTGAAAACACCACGCATGCGCAGAGGTCAACAAAGTGGAGACAGTTTGGGTACATATTTGTTTGTGGGATACAACGAACACAAAGCCTCCGTCCAGTTGGGTCACCCTTCTCTCATTCCTTCTCTCTCTGTCTCTCTCTCCCCCTCTCTCATCATCTTGGATGTCCTTTGCCTCTCTATCTCCCAGTCAGGTGTGCCTGTCTGCATTGCTCACCTCCAATAGAGGTTCCTTCCATGCAGAGCCCAAAAGGGGTACGCCTCCTGTTGTACCTGCCCATCTCACCCTGCAGTATCTAGGGTATGCCTCTGCAGCACCCACCTTCTAGTCCTCCTCCTTCTGCTTGCACGGGTTCCCACTCACATCCTGATACTTCACCTCCTTCCCGTCAGGGTATGCCCCTCACTGTACCCAGCAAGGCAAAGGGTATGCGAGGTACCCACCTTCCAGTAGGGCGTGTCCTCCTCCTTCTGCTCGCACGGGTTCCCGCTCACATCCTGGTACTTCCAGGGCAGTAGACGCAGCTTCTGCTCCATCGGGGTCCCGCTACTTTCCACATAGTTCCGCAGCACCTCGTCTGAAACGCGACGAGACTCAGGTCAGGGTCCAGGAGCAGGGCAAAGGGGACCCACTAATTTTAAGTGACGCACGGTGCTACAATTGGCAGATTGGTGTCACCAAATTAGTTCTGAGATCCAATGACAAGTGAGCAAATGGTATCTGTGTCACCAATCTGGCAATTGGGGCACGTTGGAAAAGAACAAGACGTTTGCTAATTCTTGCCAATTTGGGAACCCCCCAAGGGACATCCGACGTCAAATTCAGGAACCATGGACAGATCTACATGGAAAAAAGGAACCTGCGTAGCCGAGACAGATCCCGGGGCCAAGGAGCCTCTGTGCAAAATGCGTCATTGCCTGAAGGATTGTGGAAATGAGGACTTGGTGGACCCAGTTGATTCAGTGGTCAGGACGGGCCAGCGGGCCCAGGCCCCTTTGGACCCACACCTGTGACACCACTGGACAATGTGGTGTCACTAGAGGTAAACCCAAAGCGTTCTGCTTCTGTTTTTCATATGGTTGGGTCCACGCCATCACATCGGGCATGAAACACCATGGTTGGAATATCAACAGGTTTCTGCAACATGTGTGCACGAGGGAGATCCGCAAAGTCTGGTTCGTCCCTCCATCATTTCAAAATGGTTCAGCAAAATTAAAAAGAAATCAGTCTGCAAGTACTTCTCATCATAACCTTTATACCTACATTGAACATCTTGATCAAATGACAACTGAAACAATCAAACTTGTAGTCCAAAAAGTCCTTCTATTCTACAGTTGGCTATTGATTTTGTATAGTAATTAACCTTAGTGCAGAGAAGATACTGTAAATTTAATAGCTTAGAGGATAATAAATGCAAATTTAAATGCTTAATTATACAGTATTTACAGATTATTTAATTTTAACAAATGATTGAAATGATTTTTAATACCTTCTCTTTCTGAGGGTGTGGGTAAATGGGAGTCAAAACCTGAGGAACATACTTAAAATTGGTGACGAACCGGACTTAGCGGATCTCCCTCGTACTCACTTCCCTCTCCGATGGGCTTGGTACGAATCGTGCAACACGAGAGGAAATAGCGAGGTTTGGCCGTCAGGCTGCGTCGCCCGTGCTTACGTACTTCCCTCTCCGATGGACTTGGTGGGCCACATGATGGAGAAGGTGACCTGGGTCGGGACGTAGCAGAAGGGCACGAGCCGCACGTTCGGCTGCAGCGAGTGCTGGATCCGGGAGCCGAACTCGTCCAGCACGTACCAGATCGGGACCCGGGGGCCGTCCGTCTGAAACACGGGGAAATAGGGAGGTTTGGCTACCCGAGGGGTGACAGCACGGAACAGATGGGGTCTCAGGGGGGAATAGGGAGATTTAGCAACCTTTGACCAGACGGCACGTACCAGATCGGGACGTGCGGTCCGTCAGTCTGCAACATGGAGGTTTGGCAACCCGAGGGGGGACAACGCGTGTCACAGGGGGACCCTGGGGCCGTCAGTCTGTTCCGAGGGGAAATAGGCAGTTTTAGCCATCTTTGGCCGGGTAGCACATGTCAGATCGGGAACTCGTGGCCAGTCCGTCTGGGAAACAGCAAGTTTGACCGCGTGTTTTCCTTGTCCAAGGTTGTCGGGAATTTCAGAGCCCCAACAAGGACCCTGAGTTGGTGCGACTGCGGGTAAAATAGAGCATCTAACAAAGAACAACATACTTTGAGCCATCTGGATTACAAAGCTCGTCCGTCTGGATTGCAAGAGATTTGCAGCACAGCCACACACATCTCACTTTGGTTGGACCACCCATTCTCCGTTCTCGGTTCACTCACAACCCAGAACACTCACCGCTGTAGAGTTCCCCATGTTGTACGTCTGGTTGAACCTGAAAAGTTCAAAGTGAGCGTTGACAAACATTTCACACTGAGTACTGAGACCCCGACCCTCACCCAAACCCTTGATCCTGAACCTCAACCTCACCCAAACAGCCCAGCACAGTTTCGCATTGCAGGCGTGAAGCGTGGCCTTGTCCGAGTGCGCCGAACGCTACTCCGTGCAACAGGGGCGAGTGGATCGCGATGCAAAAACGAACACACCCAAAAGGAGCTCTTTTTCTCGAACTTGAGGACTTTGCTTTACACAGGAAGTTGAGGACACGACACACCTCGAACGCATCACCAGAGGGTGCTGCGTGCGTGTGCGCGAAACTCCCCCTGTGACCCACAAAATCGAACACACCCTCTGGACAAAACTCACTTCACGTCTGTTGTGTGTGTGTGTGTGTGTTTGCGTGTGTGCACGTGTGTGTGAGCCCTTCCTCTCTCCGGGAGCGGTGGTCTGTGTTACATGCGCATAGGAGAGGTGGGCTGTGTGTGTGCGAGTGTGTGCGTGTGTACGTGTGTACGTGTGCATGCATGTGTGTGTGTGTGTACATGTGTATGTGTGCATGCATGTGTGTGCATGTGTGTGCGTGTGTATGTGTGTATGCGTGCATGCATGTGTGTGCGTGTGTGTGTGTGCCTCCAGCCGGAGCTCACTTCCACATGTGCCGTGTGTGCGTGTGTACATGTGTACGTGTGCGTGCGTGCGTGTGTGCGTGTGTGCGTGTGTGTGTCTGTGTGTGCCTCCGGCTGAAACTCACTTTCACATACATGTGTGCGTGTGGTGCGTGTGGTGCGTGTGGTGCGTGTGGTGCGTGTGGTGCGTGTGGTGCGTGTGCGTGCGTGTACGTGCGTGTGCGTGCGTGTGCGTGGGTGTGTATGTGTGTGTGTGCCTCGGGCAGAAACTCACTTCCACATGTGCGCGTTTTGTGTGAGTGTGTGTGCGTGTGTAGGCGAGTGTGTGTGTGTGTAGCCGGAACTCACTTCCACATGTGTGCCAGCACCTCGTGCACCAGCGCCTGTTTGTTCTTGCCGTCCGTGGTGAGGTCCATGAGGTTCGCCATGCGCCCGAGGAGACGCGGGGAGCCCTCCAGTTGCGCGCGCGCGTGCTCCACGCGGTAAGTCCACGCGTGGTCGATCAGGTAGATGCTGTGGAGAAAGAATAGGTGGGAAAGCACTGCGCGCGCGAAGGCGTGGGGAGGCGTCGAGTTGCGCGCGCGTGTACGCGTCAACTGACCCTGTGTTATTTTCATTTTGGTGCGCTGTCTATACCGGGAACCGGACGTGGATTGCAAAATGACAATGGGTACGAGAAGACACAGTGTGGCTGTTATCAGAAGTCTTGCTGAGGGTACAAGGTACACGGGAACTGTCTCTCAGGAGTGTGGGCTCTCAGGAGGTTGTTCTGCATGTGAAGTGATGGGCCCTGAACGTCACGTGACATTGCGTGGGCGTCAACTGATTTTCTTCCACCGACCTGTACCTCGGTGGGTTGGAACCGAACCACAAGAAGGGGGCTTTTTGCCGGGCCTGTGTGTGTTTTCCCCTGCCTTGCACGTCTGTTACTATTTGAGGCAGAATCACGGACTGTTTGACGTCGAGTCCAAATATTGACGAGACGGCGTTTTGTTGACGCCAGTTGAGGCGGAAGCACACGTCAAGTGTTGACCACGTACTGTTTGCGTCAGTCACGTACACGCACTGTTTTCACGTTGAAATTGGTGACGCTGACGCCAGAAACGTCAATGCTTGGGTCAGTCATGTTCAGAGGAGGAACTATTGACTATTGACTCTGACGTCAATCACGTATGACGTCAGTCACGTTGACGTGAGTCATATATGACGTCACTCACATTGACGTCAGTCACGTACTGTTTGGGGGTCTCGATGTCGATGCCGTTCTGACACGTGACGAAGACGCTCCACGTGTAGGACACGTCTCCTCCCTGCACGATGTTTCCCGCCTCGTCCCCCTCCAGCTCCTCCACCTGCAGCAGCGAGAACGTGTCGCCCGCGTCCAGCGTCTGAAACGAGGCACGGAGCACGTGACCGGAAGTCATCATGGCGAGGCCGGATGTCGCATGACGTGCATGAACCAGAACACGTGAATGGACGCTGTGCTACGCATGTGAACGTGGGACGCGCATCCAGCATCTGCAACGAGGCACAGGTCACGTGACGGATCGTCATGACAACGAGACCAGTCTTCAGCAGATGCAGGGTTCATAGAGCCCTGTGAGATTATTGTTCTTGAGGAGCAAGAAACCAGTGCAGACAGAGCGCAAATAATGGAAAGCAAAAGCAAAATCAAGTGGTGGGTGAGAAATTTTGTGGGATCTGGGGGCAGATATTGAGAGTCACGTCGTTCTGTCGATCCGTTTCACACTGGACGCATCGCACGCTGTGGTGCCGGAATTGTTTGTGAACTCTGCGGCGACACTTGTGGCTCAGGTGCGTGCATCTGTGGTACGTACAAGACGCACTGCAGACGTGTCCGGAACAAGCCAGGGAAGAAAGACCAGAGATCCCGGCCTGGACACGCGAAGTCCCTGTCATGAGACAGTTCTTGAAGTCTCTGCCATGAGACCAGAAGACCCTACCATGAGACCAGAAGACCCTGCCATGAGACCAGAAGCCCCTGCCATGAGGCTGCGCTCACTTCGGACCAGTCTATGCCCTGCAGATCAGAACAACACGAGGTTTGCCTGCCTCTCCTCTGGTGAACGATCAACCTTCGTGCAGGAAACATTACCTTCATCCGAACCCACCTTACAACAAGTTCTGTGATGCAACACACCTGCTAGGAATGTGTGTAGTCGTACGTACAGAAGGGCATTGGATACCATGGTTACATGCAGCTACAAGTTGTGGATCTGGGGTCAGGGGTCTCACCCTGGACCCAATTTTGTCTCTCTCCCCCACCATTTTCTGAAGCAGTTTTGGGTTCCATGAGGAACCCCTGAAAACCACTGGATATGATATTGGGTGTGATTTTTCAGGGGCTACGTGTCCCAGGCTCAGGCCCGTGGGATCGCCTGGATTCGCCAATGGGATATCCCAATCTTGTGTTCCTTTCCCCCATCATGTTTCAGAGTTCAGAGTTGGAACTGGAAACCCTGCAAAACACTAAATCTTGCTTTGGGGTGTTTTCAGGGGTCAGAGGCAGGGGTCAAGGCCCCAATTCCTCCCTGGATCCGCGGAAACCCGCACATGACAGCAACCTGCAGGATCTGGATTGTTTCTTGGATTCTTTGTACCTACAGATCTTGAAATCCACTGCACCGATGACAGAAGAAGATCCACTTCAGATGAAGCACAGAAGGTTCGTTTTGAGTCGAAACGTTCTGAATCATTGCATCAAGGCTATTTCCTGCACGTGTGTGTGTGCGTGTGCGTGTGTGTACTTGTGTGTGTGTGAAATATCACGAATGTGAGCTGGTCCCCACATTCTCGAGCTTCAACCCCAAGTCTTGGATTGCAGTCAGCTCATGCAGAGTTTTGGGATTTTGGCTTCTGTGAACTCTGAAAACAGGTCAGGAAGGGTGAAAAATGGGGGGGGGGGCATTTCAAGGGGGCGCCACTTCAGGAGCCCCAAGATATCCTGTTCTAGCATTTTGTTTTTTGGGCTCTTTGGTCGTGGACTCGTAGAAGTCCCACACCTGACGGTGCAATGTGTCTGTCTGTCTTGTCTGTCTGTCTGTCTGTCTGTTTGTCTGTCAGTTTGTTTGTCTGTCCATCAAATATCTGTCTGTTTGTACGTTGTCTATCTGTATCTGTCTATCTGTCCTCTCTCTCACTCTCTCACTCTTTCTCTGTCTCTCTGTCCCCCTGCCTGTCTGTTTGTCTTTTTGTCCTCTCGCTCTCTCTTTCACTTTTTTTCCTCTCTCTCTGTGTCTTTGTCTTTCCCTGTCTATGTGTCTGTCTATGTGTCTGTCTGTCTGTCTGTCTGTCTGTCTGTCTGTCTGTCTGTCTGTCTGTCTGCCTGTCTGGGACCGCAACATCCTAAACTTCCTGTGGATCCGCCCTCGTCCCACAATTCAGCTCGTTTGAGGAGAGATTCTCGGTGGCTCTGCTGAGGGATGGATGGGAGGTGTGTAAGCATGTAAATCCTGGAGCAGCTGACTGCTGAGCGGGTGAGGGTACAGGCCGGGCCGCCGCGGTGCATTCCGCGGCTCCGACACCAGTAACGCGGGCTGACAGACAGAGCGCCGCGGGGGCATGAATCATCCGGCTCCAACACACCCGCGGATCCAGGGTCAGGGAGAACAGAGGGGGTTCAGCCTTGCTGTGGATCCAAGATTTGGAGAGTGGCACAAAAGGCACCCTGAAGCTCTTCCAGATCCAGAATCAAGGAGGCAGGGTGAGGAGTGGTCTGGGTTGCAGCCCTCCAGCAGATGCATGACCAGGGTGGGAAGAGGAGGTTCAGAACCCCCTTGTTGGGTCCAGATCCGGGCAGGTTGAGATGGCTTCAACCCTTCATAAGACAGCGTGTTCAGGGTCGGGGTTTCATTGAGGAGGAAACAACCATCTGGCAGATCCAGAGTGGAGAAGGCAGGGTGAGGCGTGACCTGGGCCCCACCCCCAGCGGATCCAGAATCACGGTGGGAAGATAGGGTTCCAAGCCTACAGGGGTTCCAGGATTGAGGTCTCCACACCAAGGAAATACCGAAAAAGGTCCACTGTACCCGAGGTTTGGCATGCGAACCCGGGTCTTTGACCCCAGGTTTTCATCCAAGGGGTGCTGGACCCCTTTCACTTCAATCCTGGTTCCGCCACAGAAGGCCACGGGGATGATAAACTGCCTCCGGGGAGAAACAGGTCAGAATCATATCATGATAAGACACATCGAGCGGAATTCGTGGGCAAGCCGCGGGGTCCATGTTCGCACTGCAAGGCGTCCTCACTTGCACACACACGCACACAGGCACGCAAGCACACACACACACACACACACACACACACACACACACAACACCCCCGCTACACACGTGAATGTAACAGGTTGAAATTGTATGCGTGACAGTAGACGGTGTGTATTTGCGTGAGCACTCGTTTTTTTCTTGGACCCTTCTCGTCTCGTTGATGTTCCCATAGGGTTATTACTCATCCAGGGTTGGAGCACTCGCTTGCTCTGCACGGTGCACCAGGGTCCTGTTCTGTGATTGGTTGTTGTCTTGTCACGTGAATACTCATCTATTTAAGGGCCCATTTTCGTTATGTGCACAGGTCTTGTCTTGTGATGTTAGTGTGTTGTGTGTTGCGTGAATAAACTGGGAAAACGTCTATCAAAGTTGGGATTGTTCTTCTGTGATGGAGTTGATCATGGGCAAACTTGTCAGCGGGTCGTGATAAAGGATCAGTTTCTCAACGCTATGCTGTTACATGAACACACATACACAACACTCTTTTCCGCCCCCCCTTTCCCGACCCACCCATACAAGGCTGCTCCACAGCCTCCTACACAACCCTGCGACACACACAGAGACACAGACACAGACACAGACACAGACACAGACACAGACACAGACAGAGAGACTGACACACACACACACACACACACACACACACACACACACCTGGCTCATGGCTTTGGGCAACACGAACAAACTGGGAAATAAGGCCTGTCACCCCAAGATTGTTACCAGCCCTTGATGATATTGTTTTGGTGAATGAGTGAAAGGCTTCGCGATTCACCCCACCAAAACTTTGCGACGCAGCACCCTTTGTTCTGGACGCAACGCACGACGCACCCAGTGCCTCACCACACATCAGTGGTAGCACTGGCTTCTCAACGCATACATCAGTCGGTTCTGTCGGCAACCTGTCGTTATTGTGGCAAAATCTATGCCTCGCAACGGGAACACTCGGGTGGAACAAAGTTGAGCGATGATAGAACATCTCCCACAGATTGGTGAGCACTTGCTTCAGAAGAAGCACCCCTGGAACATGATCCTGGTTCTGCAGCGAATCCAGGAACGTGGCAGAGAGGGTGTCTGATCTGACGGGACCTTGTGCCCTTCCTCAGTGTGTGTGTGTGTGTGTGTGTGTGTGTGAGAGAGAGAGAGAGAGAGAGAGAGAGAGAGAGAGTGTGTGTGTGTGTGTGTGTGTGTGTGTGTGAGTGACCCAGGACCCTAACTCTGTGTGTGTGTGTGTAGTATGTGTGTGTGCTGCGGCCCTTTCTGGTGTGTGTTTGTTTGTGTGCTTGCGTGTGTGTGAGGGACCTAAGTCCCTTCCTCGTGTGTGTGTGTGTGTGTGTGTGTGTGTGTGCGTGTGTGTAGGTGTGTGTGTGTGTCCTGCGACCCTTCTTCTGTTGTGTGTTTGCTTGTGTGCGTGCGTGTGTGTGAGTAACCCAGGACCCTTCCTCGTGTGTGTGTGTGTGTGTGTGTGTGTGTGTGTGTGCAGCTGAGAGAACCTTACACAGAAGCCATCTTTCACTTCACAGGAGGTCATCCAAGGGACTGAAAATTTTGTTTGCAGGGGCGGGGCTATTCCCGCGTTGAAATCACCCATCAAAGTTACTCTGAGTATTTTCTCGCGTGTTCTATCAAGTTTCTGGCAGACCCTCTTTCGCCGGAGGTCGTTTGAATCCCTCATGCTGGGATCACTGCCAGGAGATTCCGCTGCCTCAGATCTGATGCAGAGAGATCTGATCTCTCTGCCTCTTCTTCCAGCGCTCACACACGTGTAAGTGCCGCGGCTTCACATGTACATGCAAGTTTTATCATGAAGAAGAGAGCTGCTAGCCAGCTGCTGTGGCTGCTGCTTTTGACATGTCAGGAGGGGATCCAGGGTCTGGTCAAAGGGGGACCATTTGGGGGTCCATTTGATTTCAAGTTGAGCAAATTTGACGTGTCCAGGGACATACGACGCCCCCATAAATCAGGTCAGGAAGGGGCAGCTTTGTGTGAGCAGAGTGAACTGAAAACTTGGATTCGGAATTGGAGAAGTACGAGTTCATGGAGGGTTGGGGCCCCTTGAAACCCGAATTCATGAAGCATTGGAGGGGACGCACTCAGTATGAACTCGCAAGCAGCAGCCTCAGGCCTCCATGCACCAGAGAAAGTTCTCCTTCCCTCTCCCGTTCTTTCCAACACGTGTTGCAGAAGCAACTGGCGAGGTTTAGCAAAGCCACGTATATTACATGGTCCGTCCTTGGTTGACGCAAGGTGATTGACAGTGCAGGGAGGGGCTTGGTAATTTCAGCATAAATCTCCCAACTGTACTCGGCTCTGATTGGTTGGTGGACTGACACACCTCAACAAAACCGCACATTCTGTTGCGCGCAGAGCACGTGACACGTGTCAGGTCACACGGATTTGCTAAACCTCTCAACTGTCATCATGTACCCGCTGAACGTTTGCGCAGAGTTCGTTATCGCCCCAGGTGGAGCGTGGCGCAGCCCCACATCACTCGGGGCGCGATTGACATGTTTATGGGATTGAGGGGCTGTACTCCCTGACCTACTGACAAGGCTGCGTGTTCCTCACTGCATCTGCTGTACACCGTGCGCCTGAGTGCACGTGAACTTTGGTTCGATCACCTCAAACGTTTGGTTACAAGGGCATTTTCAACTGAGCGTAACTTCCGTTGACTTTAGGCTGACTCAGCCTGGTGCGTCCCAACCCGTCACTCCCTTCACGAGGTTCACGGCTCAAATCAGAGTGGGAGTTCTCTTTCGGGTGGAGTCACAAGAGGGGTCCACGCCACTGATTCTCTTTGTCCTGCCTTCTTTCTTTTTCTCTGAATCAGATTCATTCAGAACCACAAACCACAGACACCGCATTCCTGAGTCAGAATTCCAGAAGCATCACGCATGACCTACTATCTTCCACACGGATACATTACCAAGTGCTTTTGAGGAACCGCCCCAGCCCCCAGCCACGCACTCACTCACGCTCGCACACACACACACACACGCACACACACACACACACACACACAAGCAGCCCCAACGTCCTGATCCTCCTACCGGTGCAAAACCCTCATGGGGAGGCACAGGTGTCTGGCCAGAGATCTGCATATGATGAGACCCGTCTTCCTGGATCCGAACCAGAACAAGGTAAGTCTTACAAACGACAAACAAAGCATTTCTGAGTCAAAATTCCAGAACCGTGACCAAAAGACACACTGACGCATCATCCCCACAATGCATGATTTGAAGGGACACTCGAGTAGGCCTTGCCTTCCTGATCCTTCATTGCACAGAACGAACCAGAAATGGATTCCACGCAGTCTTGGAATTCCAGAGCCTTGATGTATGACCGACTTTCACGCACCCTACACGTATTGCACGTCCACACTTTCAAACCAATGGCCCAATCCACACACACACACATACACACACACACACACACACACACACACACACACACAAGCAGAACTCTGGAACCGACCGTCTTGAATTGTTTTTCTAACTTTCAAGCAGCCCAAGCATGATTTGTTTTCCAGAGAGAATAGACTCTGGCTACAATAGATCATATCTTCACCCTCCCTCCCGCTGACACAGATACAGATATAGATGCTGATTCTGTGTGTGTGTGTGTGTGTGTGTGTGTGTGCAAGTGTGTGTGTGTGAGAGGTGCCAAGGCACTGCGCAGCGGATGCAGGGCACGGTTGGAAGCACCAATGGAGTCTGTATACCACAGAAAACCGCTCTCCAATAGATCATATCTCCATCCCTCCCACTGCCGCAGACGGCAGGTTTCACCTGGAGCCAGATGATCAGATTTCTGCTGCTGATACAGGGGGAGGTGCCATGATCCTGGAGGGTGAATCCAGGGCGTGGTTTCGGGTTCACTGACTCCAGGGAGAATCGTTTTCGGTGATCAGAACGGCCCAACCTCCAGCTGTCCCAAGGATCAAACTGTTGGATGACGATGGTGGATCCAAAGCACAGTTATGGGGTCAAGAATACACTGGAGATTCTTCCAATGAGGATCGAGGGCCCAGAACACCAGGGATTATAGATTAATTTTTGGTGACCAGAAGGACGGTTTGTACCTTGAGTCTGATTGCCCAGCCCAGGAATTGTACCCTCTGGATTGACACCTGACTGCACCAAATCAAGACAAACACACTGCTTCTCGGAGGCCACCCAAGTGACGCAACACAGGGAATCCCAAGGTCTGCTCCGTTGTTCCATTGCCCCCAGCCTCGGTGCTCACCTCATTCTTGAGTTTGTTGAAGAGCGTCGGCCAGTACTTCTCCGGGACCCCGAGGATCTGCAGCTGCGGGTAGTGCAGCTCCACGAAGTCCTGCAGCGTCTCGCACGCTGAGCGCGCGTGCGGCATGGTCACTTCCGGTGGCACTTCCGGTCCACACGACGGTGAGCGATGGCGACGGTCGCTCCAATACAGGGAGAGGTTCGCGTTCCTGCTGAGCCTCAGAAATTCTCCGATGTCTCTGAAGAAGCGACGGTTCTTGTTTTCGTTCTCTTCAAAAACCATTCAGTTTGGTCTCTGATTCTGCAGGAGTTGTCGACAGGAAAATAGGGAGTTTTAGCCGTGGTGTTTTTCTTCACGTCCTGGCACGTGACTCACTTTTATCCACAGCGATTTTTGTATCCCATATCACACCGAGTGTCACTGCTCAAAGTCCCTGTGACCAGAAAAATTGTGAATTTCACAAGATCTCTCCAGTGGATCCAGAGGGCGACCGGGGCGGGGGGGGAGGAGAGCGCCACTAAACTTTGAAAAATTAGTTTGATGTTTCCAAATGAACGAGTGTGTTATCAGGTTAAAATTTTCAAGTTGAAGTTGGGCCCGGATTTACATTTGCCCCAAAATTTTGAGGTAACTTGATAGATCTATCGGCTGAGACTGAGGGTGAACCCCCCGAACCCTGACCCTAGATCCGCTGGACGATCTTCACCACTGTGTGACGCATATCCGTGTGAATGTGCAGAAAACTCGTATTCCTGATACAAATCATTGTTCCACAGTCAGTGAGTGAGTTCCACTCCTTACACAACGCAGAAGACTCGCTCAGGCGCGTTTCACACTGGATGCGTCACCGTCACGTCATACGTCACGCGTCCGTTCGAACCAGGACGCTGCGTCGAACTGGCGACGCAGTTTCTGGCCTTGACGTGTGTTTGCGCGCAACGTGTGTCACCGAGATCAAGTACGAAACAGGCCTCTGGAAGCGGTTTTCACATTGGTGCCTTCGACGTCAACATTTTGACGCCAACAGCAAAAAATTTTGACGTCAGCGTCAATTTTGACACGAGACCCAATCATGGGCATCACAAAAATTATCTGGACCATTCTGTGACGACGTCACAAAATCTTGACGCTGGCGTCAAACTTTTCTTGAACGTGAAAACCTCTTCATGCGCTGCGTCCTTGACCCAAGTGCAGCAGCGACTTTGCGACGCAGTTCCTGACCGCTGCAACGCGTCCGGTGTGAAACGTGCCTCACTCACGACATACCTCCCAGAACAAAAGCAATATCTCTTGTTTACTCCTCAGACCTACAGATGCGCCGTGCTACCAGAGTTCACCGGGCTGGCTGACTGCAGGAGGATGCAGCAGGTATACAAACATACAGCGAGTACTCTGCAGCAGTACATGTACGTCTCGAATGCAGCTTCAGAAGAAGGATGGTTCGGGAGGAGTGAAGCTGGCATTCATGAGGAATCGGTCCGGAGAGCGAGGGTATTTCTGTGCTGCGGGGCTTAGTTCCGTTGCAATTTCTCCGCACGTGGACTCGTAAATTTGTGCTCAAGGACAGTGCGCATGCGTTTGCATCTGCGCAGAACAGACAGCTTTTTCTTGTGTTGATCAGTGCTCGCCCCCTGACTGCCGAAAAAAATCTTTTTTTTCTTTTGTCCCTGATTTTTTTTTCGTTCTTTGTTCAAAGACCAATCCAACCCGAGGCTTGTGCTTCTTCGAGTTCTAAAAACCGGTCGGACCCTGGATTTGACTGTCACCCCCAGTCCACACCGCGTGCACCAGCACACGACGCGCCTGCTTTCACGACATTCCACACCTGAATGGGGTTGAAACCCATTTGCAATCACAGTAACATGCAGAACTATGTTTGTGAACACAACTGCTCACTGCCCATTTACTTTGCCTTTTACATGGGTAATACCCATTTTTGGTGCGCTGTGACCTTGGTGTGCGTACGCATGGACGCTCTTGGTGTGGAACACGATCCTTGCGAAACTTTCATTTGAATGTGGAAAATCTTTGTTGAGGCGCACATCCGGAGGGTGGATCTACCCCACCCCTCAAATTCAACAACTTTGTCCACATTGTTGTTTTCTCGCAGTAAAAATCAACCCGCAACTTGTGGATCTATTTTTATCCTGGTAACGTCTTCAACAAAAATGTACAAGAGTAGGAGAAAAGCGGTGACAATTTTTTTCAACAAATCACATGTACACGTAAAAACAGAAGAAAAACGGAAAATTTAGATTCTGTTTTTCAAGTGCTGCATTCATCAGGGAAGAGACCATCTCTGGCCTGGTTCACACTGAATGCGTCACGCGTTACGTCCCTGCACAAGTGACGACGCAGCGTCCACTGTCTCATCGAAGGACACAACGCGTGACGCATCAAGTGTGAACCAGGCTGGAGTTTTTTGCAATGCTCATCACTTACACAACGATCAGACAACAAAACCATCATTCCGGAAGTAACAAAACCACGATTCCGGAAGTCTCCCACGGAAGACCAAAATAAACGTTTCCTTCACAACGACATTCGTTTCGCACAAGACACAACAGGACAAGACAGTTGTGAACCTTCGACACGACCTGCCACGCCCAATTCGAACACCCTTTTCCGCGAACGATGATTCGAACACTCTTCCTTTCCCAACCAAGAGTTCGAATGGGCGAAACGTTCGAAGAAACCGAGAAGTTGAGTCGTTTGAGTTCGAATGAGGCGAGGCCGGGTGTGCAACACGAGAACCACACAATTCGGGGTGTGTACCTTGCATCACTCGAACACATCCTGAGAGAACAAATTTTGTCCATTGCGTTCAACATGCTCAAGGGCAGTTTTGAACTGAATGCAACACGCATTTCGTCCCTATTCAGGTCAATGAGCACAGGTCAACGGACCCAGGTCAATGGGCGTCGCGTCCTTGTGCAGACGCTCCGTCGCCAACACAACGTTCTCTGACGCATGCGCAAAGCAGGACGAAAAGCAACGCTGTATTTGGCGGGGCGTGGTGGTCCTGTAAGGAGGGTGTATGTACCCATATCTCACAGATGAGGGTTCCACGGTACATTTCCACAAAGTGAAGATTTTTGCTTTGACAATCTGATTCTATTGCGCAAGACCTGTACAAACGAGAAGTCTGCAGTACGAAGATTTTACCCTGCGGATCACAATAGATTTGTCCTCTTCGTCGCGAGCAACAATATTCAACAAGAACATTGACCAGTGTTGACACGTGCTTTGGACAGGGAGGAAGAAATTGGAAAGACTTGAAGAAGCGCGCACCCAAAGGGTTAGTCCCTGTTTCGCGAACGCACAAGAGTAATTGTCACAGACGCGCTGGTGCTTTACGCGACACGCACACTCCTTGGGTACAAGATTGAAAACGGCAAAACACGAACAGTTGAGGAGGCAACGTGCGTTCCTGTTCGAAAAGGAGGATTGCACAAAAAACCTTGGTTCACACCACGTACCCATCCATTGCTTTTGTACCTCAGGCCTGTTTCACACTGAGGGCGGCCCCACCCAAGCCTGCACAGGGTATAGCAATTTTGCACAGGGCAATGCAGCTCGATCCCTGCACAAGCCAATGTGTGCTGTATCCGTTTCTCCAACACAACCTCACAAGTCATCACACGGCACGTCAATCCGTGTGAAACAGGCCTTTAGTACTCACAGAAAGTGACGACAAACGGAAGGCACAGCAACGAGGTGTGGAATCCTGGGTAACACGAGGAATGGTTCGTTTCCATGGTAACGAAGTTTATTGCTTTGACTAGAGTCGGCCATTAAGTTGCGTCCGCCGCTAATGCTGCTGCCACCTGGCGGAGAACACGTCGTGGCAGGAAGTCACAGAACACTTCCGGTTTGAGACTTCCGGTTTCTCCATTTCCGGTGTTCCTCCGACTACGTTTGGCTTCTGCAGCGGGCGGGTTTAGCACGTGGGATGTAGTGGAAAACAATCGCATCGGATTCACAGTTTCAGGGCCCTGGGTCCAGCACCTTTCAAGGCAAGTTCGAGGGACTAACAGTATGAGACAAACATCCTGCAGTTGTGTGGGGATCTAATCCTGACCAGTGTCTTCAGACCCAGTGTACTTCTGTGGAAGTGGGGAACACCGGGTCCTCTGAAGGGGAGTGGGAGCCAGAGGAACAGTCAGCGGAAGGGAAGGTGGGTCTTCTGGATCCGTAGGTGGGAGTCAGGGCCAACGGGTTCCACCGGATCCACCAGGGGGAGTTTCGCGCTGAGCTGGAGAACGCCACGTGATGAGAGAAGAAGTCACGTGGGGAAATGGCGCCTTCATGCTACCATCGGGAGAGGGATTTCACACCATCGGATATATTTGCGCCAAGGGTCGGTTCACATCCCAAAGGTGAGGGTGGGCCCGTGTCCATTTTTGGGTGACTCTCCCACTTGGTGCGGTCTACCAGGGAGACTCCCCCGTAAGGCTTCCCCTTCCTCATCAGGGTGGCCTCTCTCAACACCTGGAGCCCCCTCCCCACCCATGTCCATTTTTTGGGTGGCTACCCCACTTCATGTTGCTCTCCCCACTTTGGGCACCCTCCACAAGCGACCCCAATCCACCCAGCTGCCCCCCCCCCTTCCCCCTTGCCAGGCAACCCTTCTCCACCAGGGTGACCCCTGCCACCTACCTCGGGTGACCCCTCCCCACCCAGCTGGTTCCCCTCCCTGCCCCCCCCCCACACAGAGGCTGACAATATCCCATCCCACCCCACCAGGGTGCCCTCCCGGGTGACCCTTGCCCCCACCTGGCTGCCCCCCCCCACCCCGGGTGACCCCACCCCTCCCGGCCGCTCCTCCCCGCCCGCCGGGCGGGCCTCACGTTGACGCGGCGGACGTCGACTGCTGCCCCGTCGCCGCTGCGTCGCTGTTGCCCGACTCCGCCGTGTCCTTCAGACGTCTCTCTGCAACACAACAAGCACGTGACCAAGACGCCATAGGCCAACCCGTCATCCAATAGGAGCTCGAGTTGGAATTGGGCGTCTCTCTGTGAGAGGACACAAAGGCCACGTGACCCATATGGAGTCGGACCAACTTTCCAATCTTGTGGAGAAACTTCATTTCACGCACAATTTGCGCACAACGTTACGCACGATGTTCCATCACAGACAAGGAACCAGTTTGAACAAGGCGCAAGGCTGAACCTCGAATCACCCGAGTTGGGAATTGGGCGGGAAGCATTTGTACTCACACCCACCCCCAGGCCGGCAGTCCTCGCCCACGCACCGCGGCTCCCTCCCCTCCTTGGCCGCCTCTTCCCCCAGCCACGCGGGCCCGACCTTGTACTCACATCTGACGACACAGGGCGCCCACCCCCACGCCGGGCAGTCCTCGCCCACGTGCCGTAGCACGGCCTCCTCCCAAGGCGCCCCCTCACGCCACGCGGGCCCAACTCTACTCACGTCTGACGAGTTTGTTCTGCACGTTGGAGCCGTGGACCTTGGAGCCGACGTAGAAGATGATGGGCATCATACAGAGGAAGCCGGACAGCACGAAGACGGGAGTCAGGTTGTCCGGGCCCTGGTTACAGTGGTACACGTTGCTCCATGCAGAGCGCGTCGAGTTGATCTGAGCAGAGAGGGGTTTAGAGGGGTTACAAAGCTACAAGTGTTACACAGGCACGGTGTAACAGTCACTGGTGTGCGTCGAGTTGATCTGAAGGAGAGAGACGTGTTACAGGGGTCACATAGCTGTGGGTGTTTCCAGCTGTAGGTGTTACAGTTAGTGGTGTTACAGTGGTACACAAAACACCACGCCGACCGCGTCGAGTTGATGAAAAGGAGAGAGGGAAGTCATTGGCGTTGCACTGCTACTGCTTCTTTTGACCGGAGCCCTGTCGCAGCGGGGTGTGCATCGCCCCCGCCCCTGATTCACACATCTTCCCACAGTCTTGGTTTGAGCTCGACGCAACTATCAACGAATACCTTCCACCAACAACAACTCAGAGGATGGAATCGCCCCTGATTCAACCAAACCCCACCCCCGGCTGGGGCGGGTCAAATCCCAGCCATTCGCATTGCTTGGAAGCCCACCCTTGAGGCACCGAGTCGTTGTTCGCACTGGAACACCAACCTCATTGCCCCGCCCACTTCCCAAGGCTGGAACCCCACTTCCCTTCCCTGATCATCTGGCAAGAACTCTACAGAATACGCGGATTTCTCTCCAGGTGAGGGCGCCACCCGTGAGTCTCCAGACCCTGTGCTCACCAGGTCGACGATGTCCATGCAGACGTGCATGTGGTACTTGTGGTCGAGCTCCGTGTAGAGGTCGCTCAGGTCGCGGTACTTCTCCTCGCAGCGCACGCACGTCGACGTGTTGCCCTCCACGTCGTCCACGTCAGCGTCGCCCAGCAACACGTGCTGTCAACACAAACAACGTGCTGTTTTGGTTCTGCGTTGGTGTGTGAACCGGAGGAGCTCCTGTTCAAGTCAGCCCTAGAGGAGAGGGTCACACACACGTACGCACACACACGCACACGCACTGCCCCACCACAGACATACACACACCACTCCCATGCAGACATGTTCATGTTCATGTGCACACACACACACACACACGCACACACACACACACACACACACACACAATCTTACCGGTAGGGACGCGTTTGAGAAGCACTCCCACGTCTCGTTCGCTTTGTGGAAGAATTCGATCGTGTCGTTGTTCAGCTGAAACTGGACCGTCCCATTTACGTACTGGTCTTCGGCGAAACAGTCTGAAACGAACACACAATTTTCCGCGTGTACCTGCGAGTGAAATACGAACGTGTGCAAATGCCAAATTTTAAAAAAAAAACATTTGTGAACTGCAGGGCAGTTTTGCAATTCATGTCAAAACAAAAACGGAGCCTACAACACTCGGTATTCCCAGGCGGTCACCCATGCAAGTACTAACCGAGCCCATGGCTGCTTAACTTCAGTGATCAGACGAGAACTGGTGTATTCAGCCAGGTGTGGTCGTAGGCGACAACCTGTGCTTCGAGTTTGGATTTTGTGAAAGGTTAGACCCCACACACAACCCTGCTGCAAACCTTTCAGACCGACACAACCAACCGGCCCAAGCTGCCTGCTCAGACATGGGAACACAAATTGCCTGAAAGCATTTTTACAATGGGTGTGTTCGTTTTGCGTTCGCAGAGGGTTCCCAGGTCATTCGCGTTCGATTTGAGACAAGCAACACTGTGAGACAGTTCGACGTGAGTGACACAGCGTGTTGAACGAACGCACCCAACATCGAATTTCCGAATCAACCCGTGTACAAGACGCACCTTTTTCCTGGCAGAGAAAACACTGAATGCACCCAAAACAAGGGTTAATATTTTGGGGTGCGTCTTGCAGATCGATGTGACTGACACACGGGTGGATACGACACTCACTTTGGCAGTCGCAGTCACCCCAGAGTTTGTCGATGAACTGGACCGTCTGGATGATGATCTGGACCCGGTCCGAACTGCTGATGGCCTCCCAGCACGAGTTGCCCTCCAGGTCCACCACGCCCACGTTCTGAAACACGACAAATCAAACGTGTTTCGTGTCGGAGACGAGCGATTCTACAAGTGGGGAGGGGGCGGGGGTTCCACCCAGCTGGGGTCGTTTGTGGTGTGCACTCACTCCCTTTGAGCCGCCCCCCCCCCCCCGCTGTTGTGAAGTGACCCCAACTGGGTGAGCGCTACGGTTGTCAACGACCCCCTTTCTGGGTGAGTCTTCCGTTGATTGTGTTGTCCCCCACGAAATCAACCCTCCCCCCTCTCTCCCTGCGTGGACTACCAACCCAGCTGAGGGTGAGGTCGACATGAGGGGAAGAGCGTCTGGCTGACTTTGCCTGATCAGCAATTCTGTCTGTATCAGAGGGACATCGCACCCGCAGTTGCCTTGAGCACTGCTTCCAAGTTCTGTTCGTCTTGAATCTGGTTTCTGAGGGATAAGAAACTGACCTTCAGGATCACAGACGAGTAGGCATTCGCAGTAACGTACTGACGCACGCAGTTCTGACAGAACCTCAGTGGACGCGCGAACAGCACCGAGCAGCGAGTGAACTCCGCGGCTACGTCAGCGTAAGCGTCGATAAACGCCTGGCAACTGGACACGATGATCTGTGGAGTGACCACACTCCCGTTCTTTCCCTCATCATATGATGTGTGAGCAGACGACAGAATCTGTCGACTAAATTCATCCGTGATATACGTGGAATCTGTATCGGGCAGACTCAGGAAGTCATGGTTCGTCAACGCGTGTATTGCTCCTGCTGCATATACAACGGTTAATAATCTCAAAAGTTGCACAAGATGCATGTTATCCAAGCAAATAATAAGCAAGCAATTTTACAAATCTTCCTCAAGGTGAAGGCCACAACGTAAAGCGTCATCTGTCGTTAATGGACTTTTTTTCGCAACAAACTGAAATGTACTTTTTGAAGCGCAGAAAATTAAGCGAAATTTTTTTCAAAGCGCGTGAATATTTTACGCAGCTTCGGGAAAGTTGTTTTGCACAACTGGACAGACATGGCCCAGAGACGATCTAGCTCGGGCAGAATGCCTCGGAATAACCCAGATATAGAGGAGGAGGAGGCTGAGAACAATGGATACGTGCAAGTGTTCGTGAGGCCCCTGGAGAGGGGCAGCTACAGTATGATTTTGGGGTGGCTAGGGCTCAGCAACGTCAAGTTAACACGCCAGCAAGCGACGGTACTCTACGTTCTGACTGGACTCTCTGCAGCTGTTTTGCTGTACCAAATCCTCTTGGGCGATCTTGGATATTTCTTTCACCGCATTTGCAACGTTCTAATCCCAATTTTTAGCGTCGTGGGCGTTTTTTACTGCATAGCGTTGTACCTGAGAAAGACGTGGAGTAACACTGGGGTGTACGTGGTATTTTGCGCGTGCTTCGCTGGAGAGTTTGTGGGACAGTGTGTGAGGGATGTAGGGGACTCGTACTTCGTCACGCAGCCGCTGCTGTGCGGAGTTGTTCTGGGGACGGCCGGCGTCGTCAGCGTCTTCTCGGCGTTGGAGACGCTACAGAGCTCGGCGCTGCTCCTCTCGATCAGCATCGTGCGCATCGTCGTCTGCACGACAGTGGTGGAACTTCCGGAAACGCTACGACCCTTCGTCGCTTATTCGTGCGGAGTCGCTGGAGTCATCGCTGCGAGGTAAGGACGCCCTTCCTTCTTCCTTTCTTCCTTCATTTCTCCATCCATTCCTCCTTCCTTCCTTCCTCCTCTCTGTCCCGTCTTCCTGGTTGATTGTTAGGGTTTCCATGCAGACTAGCCACTTTCAGGTCAGAAATGCATCAAAACCATTGATCTAACAGTCGAGTTGTTCTGGTGTTGGCATCGACGGCCCTTCCTGGCAGCGTTGAGCTGCAGGTTGGAAAATGATACAGATCTGCCTGGCATTCCTGACTGGCGAGTTTGACAGGGCAATCCTGGCACGTCTCGCCCACACATCGTGATATCAATGAACTCATTCCTTCAAGATTTGACTGACACGGAAATCTGCCTTGATTGACGTCAGAGGAGTTCGCACGTGATCATTGGTGCGAGGACAGGTGAATGCCCTCTTCTGGGGGTCCGATCTCAACCAAGTTTTGCACATTTTGACATCCATGGGAAAACTCAAGTTTGTATTTTGGGCACGAACTGGCAGAAATCTTTGTGTGTGTGTGTGTGTGTGTGTGTGTGTGTGTGTGTGTGTGTGTGTGTATGTGTGTGTGTGTGTGTGTGTGTGTGTGTGTGTGTGCTGAGCACAGGGAGGTGGGCTGAACCTGCTCAAAGCCCCTGACTGTGAATCCACCTTACGAAATGGGTTTGTGGTGATTGGGGATGTTCTTGCGGTTCTGGCTCCAATTAAACTTCCACCAGCAGAGCAGAAGCTCCTGTCTGCAGGAGCCTGAGCTTTATGTTGTGTGAGAGGCTGCTGCCAACCTGGTGTCACCTGATCTGAAGGTTATGAGGTCCCCGCTCGATTCTCGGTTGGTTCTGCCAGGGGGGGTCGGATCCAGAGAGGAGACGGAGCTGATCTGAGATTCCCAACAAACCTGAGTAATTCCGACTCGCCCCTGCACTAATGGTGTTCATCCTCGACCGTTGCATCTCATGCAGCTGCAAATTGTCCAATTTGGAGACGTCAATCTGTCCCCCCTGCGCAACCCCACGGTGTCTTTCCGGGGATCCCTCCCCTCTCTCCTGTAGATCGTTGTGGAACTGCACGGTGGTGCACGGGACTGCAATGGACCGAGCCTGCACACGCTCAGCCTCAGTCGCAGAGCAAGTCCCTGTCTCAGTTTCAGCCTCAGTCTCAGTTCCTATCTCAGTCTCAGCCTCAGTCTTAGTCTCAGTCCAAGTCCCTGTCTCAGCCTCAACCTCAGTCTCAGTTTCAGCCTCAGCCTCAGCCTCAGCCTCAGCCTCAGTCTCAGCCTCAGTCTCAACCTCAACCTCAGTCTCAGTCTCAGTCTCAGTCTCAGTCTCAGTCTCAGCCTTGCCTCGCTCTCTCAGCCTCAGTACCTGAAAGCCGGAAATGATTCGTGCGCGAGTTTCACGCAGAGAAAGCTTCCTTCCCTCCTTCCCCGTTGTCTCGTGGCACTCTTCTAATCTGCACCGGAGGTGCGCTTTCTCGTCTCCAGTAATGGCGTCCAGCAGCAGACTCTGATTGCAGTGTTTGTCGTGGGACTCGCACGGGAGGTTTTAGCTTCTTCCTGTTTCTGGCTCCAACTGATGGACTGATGCGATGGGGACAAAATTTTTCACTCACAATCAGTCCTTCCAGGGTCAAGGTCAGAGGGACCCCCCCAAAAAAGACCCCCCCCCAAACAAACAAGGGGGCGGACGACATTCCAGCTGCTACACAAACTGAGGGGGCATGTTTTCGTGGATCACAGTGAAAGCCCCACGGATTTGGTCAGGGGGCGCCCCAACTCCACACCACCTTTTTCCCGGGGGGGGGGGGGGTCGAGCCAGGTTTGAACAGGTGGGAAAGAAGAGGAAAACCTTGGGGCTGGCAAGATTCATGTTTGGGAGCCAAGGGGAGCCTCCGTCCCCTGGATCCACCCTTGGCTCTTGCAGGTTTGGTCGATCTATTGAGCCATGTTGTCTCGTAAGCGAGTCCTGTGTCTCGCGAGATAGCGGCAGATAAGCGAGTGAGGAAACTAAACTTTTGACACCGCAGGCCCAGGCACACCCTTATCACCTGTTGTCTTATCTCCCTGATAAACATGGCGGACAACATGTCAATGGCGACCAGGGGGAAGCCTGGGTGTCTTCCGTGTGAGGTTGGCTTGAAAGAGAACGAGCCTTTCTTCAGCAACTGCTGTAAACAGTCAAAATTTGTGTGAATCCGCCGCGTGCTCCGTTGTTCGTGTCAAGACCTGCAAAAATACTTAGCAAAGCTGCCCCCTCCCCAACTGGAGACGGTTCCACCCCAAAGGGCTACAACTGCTGGAGGAAGGGAGGTGCTGCACTTTCCAGCACCAGACTTCGTGTGTGCAACGCGCAAACCGCGCGTCTTCAACACTGCGGTGTTCTTGTTTGTTCCTGCTTCTGCATGGCGCATTGAGACACCGTGCAACATTTGGCCCGCACGCGGCACACTTTTCAGGCCACTGTGGGTTTCTACAAAACACATCTTGCAGACCAATTTCTGAATCTGGTCAACAGGTTACACCACAATGGGCTTTGTTTTTGATTTTGTTAGAAGTGATGGGTGTTGTTCTCCCCTGGGTCTTTGGGACCAGCTGCAGGCCTGGAGCTCCAGGTCAACCCAATCAGTCCTGCCCCCAGGGACCAATGATACTGCTGTGAATGGGTCAATCTGGGTGTTTTGGTTGACTTCAGAGCAAGGACTGTAGTTGTTTTGAGTCCGCACACTAGGAGCGCCATTCGGAAACCACAATCGGATTCGGGATCGATCTTCTGCAGCGGATCCAGGATCGGGGGGGGGGCGGTGGATAGATCCGTTCCTTCCTTCCTGGGGGGGGGGCATTTCAGTTTCTGATTCTGTGTTGAGAAAGCAAAAATCTCCAGTGGTATCTCTGAAATCCTGAAAACCTCACCCAGAAAACAAGACAATGGAAATGGATCTTGTTTTGTTTTTGTCGTTGCAAGGGTCAAGTATGTACGAGTTGAGTCTGGATCCTCTAGAAGCCAAAATAACAACAAATGTCTGTGGTTGACCACACACTCCCAGGGTCGGTGTGTCAGTATCTCCTGATGTTGCTGTTTCCGTGTTGCCTGATGTCCCGTTTGGGGCAGAGTACCTGGTGGAGTGCGGTATTAGCAGGGGAGGGCAGGTTCTCCTCCCTCACGGAAGACCAACCCCCAGAACCAACCCAGGGTCCCGCCCCCCCTGTTCAGCCAGAGGTCCTGTTTCACCCCCACCCCCATGTTCAACCCCCCACCCACCCCAAGTACCAACCCTGAGTTCCAATCCATGGTTCTGTTCCAATCCCCCCATGTCCCATGTCACCCCCACCCCAATGTACCAACCCAGGGGCGAGTGAACACAAGGGGGTTGAACATGGTTGGGGGGTTGAGACAGGATCTCTGCCTGACTTTGCCCCAACACCACGATTGTTTCTGTATTGGAGGGTCATGACACCCACAGTTGCCTTGAGCACGTGCTTCTGGTGTTTTCTCTCCGGACCGCTGTGATCGCATTGATCATTCCCTTTGTTCGTTGGTGGCTTTTTTCTGGAGATTGGAAATGTCAAACAAAGATACTGGAGGGAGGGAGAGAGGCGAAGCCACGGTCACACCAGATGCGTCACGTGCTGCGTTGCGTCGCGTCGCGTCGGGCGTCGATTCTTTTGCGTCACACAAGGTGGCAGCTGCACGGTTTGGATCCAGTGCGTCACACGTTGCTTTACGTCAGGCGTTGTTTGCGTCATTTGTTGCCTTGCGTCTCACATGTCTTTGCGTCATGTGAGCTTTGCGACACGCGTTACCCTGCGTCATTGCATGCTTTCTGTCACACGTTGTTCACGTCACGCTTTACCTTGCTTTGCGTCATGTGACGTCGCTTTGCGTCGTACGTCGCTTTCCGTGGGTGCTTCGCTTTCGGTGTTCCGAGGCAGCTTCTCAGAGACGGAGGCAAGACGGAAAACAATCTCAAAGTGGTCCCGTCGGAATTCGCATCGCGCGCTGCTTCACACAGGACGCGTCACGTGTTCCGTCCCTGGGCAAGTCAGGCCGGGTTCACACGGCATGCGTCATGCGTTGTTGACGCTGACGTCAAAAAAATGACCCCGCGTCGCCAATGTGAAAATCGCTTCACGCTTCTGGCGTGAAGAGGGCCGGAAGCTGTTTCCGCGCAGGCGCAGACCGCCGGCGGCAGCATCACTGTCTCCCGGTTCTTTTCTCTATCTGCGGGAAAACCACCCACGGGTCAGACAGGAACAATCACAAATAACTTTGCCTCCAGATAGAAAATGTCGGATTACGTTATTTTCCGCTGCGCACATATATATTTTTGTGAGTGCTGGCGTCTGCATGAAAACTCCTTTTGTGTCATATAAGCGACAGATCCAGGGGCGGGGGTGAGGGTCAGCCGTCCCCCTCAACTCACTGCGCAAATCTTTCTTTTGCTTGACTTGTGTTTTATTGAACATACACATTCGATGGTGTGCTTTCCGTGGTGGTGGTGGTGTCTCCACACACACACACACACGCACACACATACACATACACATACACACACATCAGACCTCCCTGGTCCCCATACATGGATACCCGCCCCCCCCCGTCGGACCAATTCCTGGATGTGGCCTCTGAACATTTTGTTTCTGCGTCGACTCCTATTGTTTCACGTAACAATGGACCACACTGTGACTGGCGACGAATGACTGAACGTTGTATGCGGAACACAACGCGATCGATCATCGCAGCAGACGCCGGTCCCAGTCAGTCCATCTGTGAACAATGTTCAGAGATCGACGTGCGCTGCAGGGGCTGAAAAAGTAGTTCCGCTCCTGGTCTGGAGGCGGTGTCCGTGACGGGAGAGAAGTGTAATTGGCTGAGAAGGTCATTGTGCGTGTGTGTTGACGTGTGTGTGTGCGTTGCGTGTGGAACTGGCCTGGATTTCACCCCCTTTTTTGTGTCTCTGTCTCGTTCGTTCTCTCCCTCTCTGTGTCTCTCTTTTCTCAGCCCAGCAGTCTATCTCTGTGTGTTCCTTTTCTCTCCACTCCCTCCCCTCCCTCCCTCCACTCCCTCCCTCCCTCCCTCCCTCCCTCCTCAGAACCACAGGTGCTCCTCATTATATCCCACAAAACGCGGTCGGAACCTGAGCTGTGAGTCTGAGCTGAGCGATAATGGAAGGCCCTCGCCGCCCGGGGCTCCCGGGATTAATTACTCACGAGGAGCAGATTTGTGCGACGTGGTTCCGGGCGAGGGAGACGCTCCTGGATCTGGGGCACACTGCGTGCGTCACGCGTCGCGTCCCCTGCACCAGAAGGCCAGCGTCACGCTGCGTAGATCTACGTCGTGCGTTGCGTCCCCATGCAAGTCCGTATCCTGGTCACAGCGTGAAGACGCCTGTTTCAGGCCAGATGCGTCACGCAATGTGTGCAAGACACTGCCTGGTTCATACTGGGCGGGCCACACGTTCACGCGTTCCTGTTCAATTCCGTGTTGTGCGTCAGTGGGCCAGTGTTATACTGGACGCACACGCCGTGTGTTGTGTCTCTGGACACTGAAGTCAATGAGCGCTTAATGTCCTCGTCACGACCCATCCAGCCAATTGCCTGGAACACAGTTGGTGTGAAACAGGCGTCCCACAAAGTAATTTAGGCTACGGCTCCGGCTCCGGCTCAATCTCTCGTTTGCTCGCAGCATGGACTCAGCGGTCACGCTGTGCCCATTTACTTGTGCAGGGGTGCAGCACCCATTGACTTGTGCAGGGATGCGGCACCCAGGGACTTGTGCAGGGGTGCAGCACCCATTGACTTGTGCAGGGATGCAACACCAATTGACTTGTGCAGGGATACAGCACCCATTGACTTGTGCAGGGATACGCCACCCAGGGACTTGTGCAGGGATGCAGCACCCATTGAATTGTACAGGGATGCAGCACCCAATAGGGCTGCAGCACCCATTGACCTGGACATGGCGACTGCGCCCAATCGCTTGCACAGGAACGCAGCGCCAGCAATGCCACGCTTGACGCACCCATGCAGCAGGTTTGCGTTCAGACGCAGGGTTCTCCAGTGTCACACGGATGCACGAGGCACCAGACACGTACCCAGTGTGAAACAGGCTTGAAGCGAAAAATGAGGCTCTAGCTCCAGCTCCAAATCCCCGAGTGTTCTCGTTTGCCCGCAGCTTGTAACAAATGAGCTGAGTAGACCCAGTTATAAGGGGAGCGTGCGCCATTAGACGCACTGTCTATTGAAGACAATCTTGATCAACTTTTTTTCCACTGGATGATATCGGAAAAAGGTTACAGGTTAAATATGCACGGTGTGTGTGTTTGTCTACACACTGAAGATCCACGGAGATCTACGAGCAGAAGGCACTCAGAACAGGAGCAAGACCTGCGCGCTCTTTTATTGGGTGAAGGCCTGTGCGCCTACGTATGTTGATAGTCTCTTGACATAACTGTCAATTGATTAGAAGTTAGGGATCATATCAGGGACAGTTGTGTTGTTGTGCATAGCGCTGCTATAGTTTTAAATGTGTTTCTGGTGGGAAACTGTGGGATATTGAGACATGTACGCGAAGTACAAGGCGTGCAGAATGGAGGAGGAAGGGAACACAGAGGACAGGTAAAAGGATGAAAGATGTGTGCAGCTTTTCGTGTGGTTTCAGCAGGACAACAACGTGTGTTGTCATGGAGCTACAGTGATGAGCTACTGTACCCTAGCAACGGGCTCACGCGTGCGCGTTGTGGCGTCGGGCGTTGATTGGTTGATGACGTCAGTGAGCGTCGTCCGTGACGCAGCGTCTTCGCGCGGCGTCTGTGCCCGGACGTGTGTGGCGGGAAAACGATTTTCGTTGTGGATCAATGTGATCTTATTGAGTGCGTCACGTCACTGTTGGGCACCAAGCCGCAGGCCTGTTTCACACTGGGTACGTCGCGAGGTGTGTCCCTGCACACACCAACGGACGCTGCGTCGTCACTTGCTGCTCTCTTCCATTGTTCATCGCAACCCGGAGTTTAAGGCCCACATCTCACTGGCTGCGTCACGTGTCGCAAGCGAAGGACCTTCTTCTGGGTCTTGTGGTCCAGGGGCAGGACTGTGTGACACTGCCTCTGGGTTGACGATGCAACGCCTACAAACTTGGGCCAAGACGCAACACGTGACGCAAACAACGTGAAACAGGCGCTTGGGTTCGATCTTCCTTGTCGTGGTACATGAAGTGGTCTTGTCGCGCAGTTTTGTTTGGGTTGTCAAATGTCATACAGCTCACGGCGTGTTTGCATAACCACCTGGATCCGATGGGACCCCAGTTCACACCGTGGCGTTTCGCGGACTCGTGAGTCACGGAGAGACCTTGTGCGCTGTGCCCGTCACCCTGCGGACATTGTACACTTCACGTGTACAGGACCACAACACCCTCCAAATCGCACCGTCAGATGACCAGTGTACCAGGCCACTGCACTACACCTTCAACATATGATCACCAGAACCTTCCTCACAGGACCACCACACCCTCCTTACAGGACCACCACACCCTCCCAAGAAAACTTCATTTTCAACTCCTCTCTCCCTGTGTTCCAGATACATGGAGGCTGTGCTACGGGCTCCACAGGGACCGGGCGGGGCGGCCAGCCTCGCCCAGGGCGGCGTCCCCCTCACGGCTGACGGCAAGCTCCCCGTCATCAAGCGGCGGCGCTCGAGCACGTCCACGGCGGCCGCGGCGGCTGCGGCCGGAGGCGGGGGGCTCGGCGGCGGGGGCGGCTCCTTCTCCCGGCAGAACAGCCGCAGGACGTCGCTGCCCGCGCTCTTCCACTCCAAACAGGTAGGTGCGGAGGGAGGGACAGGGAACGTTCGTTTTCGTGGGCCGAAGCAATCGTGACACGCAACACGTTGGCCAAAACGTGACGTGGTGTGTTCGGCGTGAGAACGAACGTCCCAATTGATGTTTTGGCGGAAGACACGATTTGTTTATAATTGTTGACAAGTTGATTGATTGTCTGATTGACGTGACCATGGATTGACGTGTCGCTTGAAGGCAGCGTCCTTTCGCAGTTCTGCCCCCGTGCAGAACTTGTTGGTTCGGGAGTGCGGAAAAAACCCTGGATTGCGCTGGTTGCGGAGGAGAAACTAGAACACCGGAAATGAAGCACAGGAAGTGGCTTCCGGGTCCCACTTCCGGTCGGAAACGTGAAGTCGAACGCGGAATAAAGCGTTGGTAGTTCAGTCCCTGGGGCCCAGAGGAAACGTTCTTTGCGCTTGCGCATTGCACGGCGTTCCTGCAGAAGTCATGGACGAAGGGAAATTTTTGCTTCTGGATCGTGACTTTTGGGTCTTTTGTTTTGAGCAGCTCAGTTTTCATGTTGTTCCGCCGTGTGATAATGAAATGGAACAAAGCTTTTGACATCGCGGACACTTGAGAGTCTGGTTTCATTGCTTTGTGTGTGAGTTGTGGGGCGAGTTACATGTCTCACGCGTTAGGTCGCTGCAAGACGTTGCGACGTAAAACCCTGGCTGCCTCAAAGAGAGTTTTCGATGCACAACGTCCCACCATTTGCGAAGTGGTAGGTACATGTCCGCCCCATTTCACGTGCCAAAAATCATCCCAAAAAAAATGGGAGAAGAGGCATTTTTCAAGTGAAAATTTGTCCTGTTCAATACTTATATTTTTCCTGACATTGATCAGGTTTCTGAAGAAGGGTTGAATGTTTCAATTTGTGCTGAAAAGGGTTAAGATTGTTGGCTACTTTTCTCCTCAAACATCCACGGAAATGGAGCACGTGGCAATGTGGATTGCCGCGTGAAAAACATTGGGACGGACGTGTTGGCATCGAAACCTTTCTGATGCGTGTTGCCCCCGTGTACGTGAGTCCGGCACTGCGTCACGAGCATGAACTCAAGCCGGACTCATGTCCAATTTTGAAACCTCAACGTCAGCGTCAAATGAAGCTTTGCGATTGGCCAATGCCATGGCAACGACGGTGTTTTCGACGTTGTGCCGTGTCATACGTGCATACCGGTAATCTGGCCCTTTACGCAGCGCCTATTGACCATTGACGCAGACGCGTTCGAAGCGTGACGCACGCAGCGTGAAACTGACCTGAAAAATCGTGTGTGTCGACGCCATCACGATTCGAGCAGTGCATCGCTTCGCTTCGGGTCAGATGGACAAGAGTCTGAAAAATCTTCGTAGCTTCGACTTTTTGCGACGACAGTTCTTCACAACTCAGAGGATGGTCCAGTATTTGGTCAAGTTTGGAAGAAGGAACACTGCAGGGGACCATTCGATTCTTGAAACGTTTTGTGCCTTCAACACTACGTACACGAGGTAGCATGCAGACACTGTGCGTCCTTTCGGCACAAGATGCGAGGTTCCTTCATCACAAAGTTACTTTTCATATGCAGTCTTCATTCACTGGTCTGTGTGGGTCACAAACTACAATTCAGACCTGATGATGGCGAACCTCGTACGCAGTGTGCTTTTGGCTTGAGGTGTGGTCAATTCTGTTGGCGTTCAGGGCGGGGGGGGCGCCCCCCCCCCCCCCCGCGCCCTTGCACACCCCCAGCTGCTGTTTGAGAACAGGGCCCATTGATGTGACGTCACGGGTACGTGCGCACAGGGACGCAACGTTTGACGAGCCGAAGAATGTTTCATACTGGATGGGTGGGTCAAACGTTGTGTCCGTGGGCGTACCGTTGTGTGCTGCGGCTGGGAACACGTCACAAAGTTTGGCGTCTCTGCGCACGTCAAGCCGTTTTCACATTGGTGCCGTCAACGTCAAAACTTTGACGTCGACAGCAGAATTTTGATGTCAACGTCAAAATTTCTCATAATGCCTCCTTGGTGGGCATCAAAAAACTATCCAGACCATTCTTTGACGTCGTTCAAGAAAAGTTGCCACTGGAGTCAGAAAAAGCTGACGCTGTCGTCAAGATGAAAACCCCTTCAGTTGGCGCTGTGGCTATGTACAAGTCAATTTGTGGCTGCATCTATGCACGTCAATGGGCGCTGCGTCCCACCTACGTTACAACTTGCAGCGTCTTTGAGCTCAGCATAACAGAGCGTCTTGACACGTGTTTTCCCAGACGCCGAAACCTCTGTCGTGTTCAGAAACAAAAACGACATTTGACTCTGTTTTGATTTGTACAACCCGGGTCTTTGTTCTGTTTCTGTTATGAAAATGCGAATTGCGGTGTTGATGGTCGAGTTGCGTGTTGTGTGCAGCGCAGAGGCCGTGGCTCTTTTTTGCGCCGTGTGATTAGAGTGTCGAATGTCAGATGTGAAGTTCACATGATGAAAAACCAGGGGATTCCCTGTGTAATTTACTGGGGTCGGATACAGTTGTTGTTGTCTCGAGGGACGGAGGCTCGTGTGTGTGTGTTGTGTGGTTTTTGAAATGAAATGAGTTTGTTGTTGTTGTGCTGCGGGTTTGTGTGGAGATGAAAGAGGGGTGCTTCATGTGTTTGTGGTGTGTGTGTGTGTGTATCTGTGTGTGTGTTCGTATGCATTGTGTGTGTGCGTTGTTGGGCGCAGGGTCATCTTGGTTTGTGTGTGTGTGTGTGTGTGTGTGTGTGTGTGTGTGTGTGGAAACAAAACTGTGTGTGTCAGTGTGTATGTGGGGGGAGGGTATGCCTGTGTGTGCAAGATTATTTGCTCCCGTGTAGGCTTGCATGTTCATGTGCTGTGTATGTGCGTGTGTGTGCGTCTGTGAAAACGACGACGCACACACTTGTATCAGAACGCGTTGTGTGGTGTTCATCAGACCCGTTCCTGTGTGTGTGCGTGTGTGCGTGCGTGCGTGCGTGTGTATGCTCCTGTGTCAGCGTAGCACGCATTGCATGGTGTTCATCAGTTGCGGAGAATCAGACGGAGAGAATTAATTGTGTTTCGCCCAATTAGGCGCTGGATTCGCGACTCGTTTCATCACAGCCAATGGAACTCAATCCGCGAAGCCTTTGTGTTGCTCCAGGGTCACGGGTGGGTTACACCAGATGCGTAACGGGTTGGGTTCACACCAGTACGTCATAGGCTGGGTTCACACCAGATGCCTCACGGGCTGGGTTTACACCAAATGTGTCGCAGCACCACACACACACACACACACATACACATACGTTTCCCGCACGCACGTTCACGGGAAGCGTCACTCTGCAAGGTCAATGCGTCATTTGTTCGTCATTTCTGACGTAGCAGTGCCTGTCGAACATGGCACCGACGTGACGCTGGTGCATCAAGCAACGAACGCCGCGGCGCCAGGTGATGCGCACAGAGATGCACACCGGGTCGAGTGTGAATCGGTCTCAGTTCTGTGGTCTCCTGCTGCGACGTACAAGTGTGAACGCGACCCCCAGGTCTGGGTGATGTACCAAGTGTGAACGCATCCAGTGTGAACGCAACCAGTGTGAACGCATCTGGTGTGAGCACATCCAGTGTGAACGCAACCAGTGTGAACTCATCCAATGTGACCCCCCCCTCCACTGGCTGAAGGATCAGTGGACGCACTTCGGGACCAGGCTGTTCCGTCGCTCCCTCTGTATCTATGAAAAGCTCTGTGCAATTAAACGTGGAAATTGGGAGGGGACAGGAGGGTCCTGTTCAAATCGCCCCTGCTGAGCCTGAAGAGTCGGAGGGTGGGTGCGCACTGGGTGCGTCGTGCGCTGCGTCCCTACACGTTCGCTGCACGACGCAGCCACTCAGCTCCATTGTTTTCAATGGGGGAAAGGTCTGTCTGTGGATCAGGGACCTGTCTGGGGACCTGTAGCGTGTGTGTGTGTGTGCGTGCGTGTGCTGCAGGCAGCGTGCATTACACCCCTGCTAAAGTCAGTCTGGGTGCGCACTGGACGCACCACACACTGCGTCTCTGCACAAGCCAATGCGCAGATGTGCACAGCTTTGGGAGTACACAAACAACGCACGTGATCGCCGCGTGCCTGTGTTGTTCCATTGCCCATTCAGATCAGTTCCATTCTCTGCACAGCTGGTACAAGAATCTGCACAAGGTGAGGGCACGGTCACGAATAATAGCCAGAGCCCGGAAGGTCTGACGTCAGGTCCGGTGAAAATGGATGTTGGTTCTGGCTTCACACTGGTGTGAACCAGGCCTGATGTCTGGCTGCGTGACTCACGCATGGCACATCCCATGTGAAGCAGGCCTGACGCACGGTGCACTCGGTGTGACCCACCCATGGTGCGTCCGGTGTGACCCAGGCCTGAGGCCGGTCTGCGACGTTTCCACTTCGCATCAAAGGTCGTTTCCTCTGCTCGTTACGGAGGGACAGGGACTTGGGCTACGTTCACAGGACCTCAACTACTGCTCCTGCTGCCAGGGGTAGATCCAGGGGCGGGTCCAGGGGTGGATCCAGGGGCAGGTCTGGGGGTGGATCCAGCGGCGAATCCAGGGGTGGGTCCAGGGGTAGATCCAAGGGCAGGTCAAAGGGTATGTCCACAGGCAGGTCTAGGGGTGGATCCAGGGGTGGGTCAAGGGGTAGATCAAGGGGTGGGTCAAGGAGTGGTTCCAAGGGCAGTTCTAGGGGTGGGTCCAAGGCAGACCCAGGGGCAGGTCCAGGGGTTAATCCAGGGGTGGGTCAAGGGGGTAGATCTGGGGGCAGGTGCAGGGATGTGCCCAGGGACGGGTTCAGGGGTGGAACAAGGGGTAGATCCAGGGGCGCACCCAGGGGTGGACCCAAGGGACCTGGGTCACTCTGCTCGTAGTCCGGGGGTCAAGGCGGGAGGTTCCATTCACAGGGCCTCGCGGCTACTGGGGACGGATTCAAGGTCAGGTCGGGGAGGGGAGTCAGGTTCAGTGAGTCAGGTACAGGGGACCCAACCTGTTCAACAGTCCTGTCCTACGATGTCGCATTGGTGTTCCCGAGGTCAAACAGCATGTAGTGGACATAAAAGGGACTTTGAAGTGGGTTCGAGATGGCTCAGTGCTGTGTTATCCGGAGATAAAGGATTCACCGCGCGCTGTCGACGGGAATCACCGTGGCCTTACTGCACTCATGTTGAAGCGTTGGCACAAGCCAATCAGACAGATTTGTCCCTCTGAAAGCATCAGGAAATTGGACAATGTGGGAGGTTTGCTTCTCTGTGTCATGCTGGGTGCATCATACACTGCGTTCAGCGGCATGGTCGCTTGCATCCGCGCAGTGTGCATTGAGTTGCAGCACCCAATGACTTGTGCAGGGATTCAGCACCAATTGACTCATTAACTTGTGCAGGGATTCAGCACCCATTGACCCATTAACTTGTGCAGGGATGCAGCCCCCATTGACTTGTGCAGGGATGTAGTACCCATTGACTTGTGCAGGGATACAGCACCCATTGACTCATTAACTTGTGCAGGGATGCAGCACCCATTGACTCGTGGAGGAATGGCACGGAGAACGCGTTTGCTGGGACGCAGGCCTCGCGTGCCACAGGAACATGAAATCCGGGCGGCGGTGTAAATTGATGGGATTGTGCGGTGTCTCTGGGGCCCCGGGATCAATGAGAGAAGTCTGGCGCTGACGCGCTGGATTTAACCCTGGTACTCACCGGGGCGGGGCGGAGCCAGGGTTGTGCGATGCCCCTTGAGGGTATGAACCCTATTTGGTTGAAACCAGACAATTTTCATTTGTGGCATCTCTGTGTCCCGTGTCCCGTCCTATTGCCCCATGTCACATTCTGTCATATTGTGGGGAGCGTACGAAAGGGGCGTTTGGGACATCGCACCCGCAGTTGCCCAACTCACTGGTTCAGGTTGGGGGCGAGTGTGTGTGTGTGTGTGTGTGTGTGTGTGTGTGTGTGTGTGTGTGTGGGTGATTGAGGTGGACTGTGGTGGATCTACAGTCCCAGGCTCAACGCTGGTGCGAGAATTGTCGTTGGTAACACGGGTTGGAGGTTAACGCTGACAGAGGTGGGGTCCTGTTGGGCTCTGATCCCTGGGGATGGGGTGTGGTAGTGGGCAAACTCAAACACGTCACACATCTGAAGCAATCCCTTTGTGCCCAGAAATATTGTCCTCCCGAGCGATTTGGATCCTTCTCTGGCTGCGTGGAGATGACACTCGAGGGCGATATTGGATTCACCGACACGTGAGAAGAGCCCCTCGAGGACCGGAGTTCCGCTCCAGGGGAGCCGTGATTGGCTGTGAGCGTGACGCCGCTGACGAATGGCGTCATCACAAGTACGAGCGAATCCTGGATCTGGTGTAGGGGGTCCCGATCTCCTTGTAGTGGTGCGGGGGTCACTTCAAGTGCGTAAATTTAACATGTGAAAAGGACAAAACATCGGAGAGCAGGGCCTCCACCCTCCTCCCGAGTCAGAGGGCCTCACTCCGGGGTCAAAGACCCTCATAGGATTAGAACTCTTCCCTGGGGCAAGAGAGCCCACCCCTTGGGTCCCACCCTTCTGAGCCCCACCCCCTGAGGACCCCATCCCAGGATCAGAGGTCCTCCACCCCTGCCCCACCCCCAGGTCCTACCCTCAGACTTCACCGTGGGCCCCCCCCCGAGGGGCCACCCCAGTCTCCGCCTCCAGTGTCACCAGGGCCGCCGTGCCCTGAGGGCCCCGCCCCCAGGCCCCCAACTTGGATCCGCCCATCGCGGCACCCATAACTTGGTGACCCAATTCCCTGGACACGGAGACGAGTCTTCCTGCCGTGGCGTTCTGCCGTAGCACTGCTCAGTGTAAATCCAGCCTGAGGCGTACTCCTGGAACACGTGTTACGCTATCATCCTCCCCCGCGGAGACGTGGCGCGTGTGAAGCTGCAGTGCGAACCGCGCTTTGATCCCTATTGATCTCTATTGATCCCGGGAATCCTCCCCTCCCCGCGCCGCGGCCTCCCAATCTCTGCGGGATCAGACCCGCCACCGGCCGCGGGGGAGACGGCTCCTCGCGCCGGGGCCGGGGCCATATCGGGTGCGTCGTGCGTTCTCCCCCAATCTGGGCCGGGGCTGGGACAAGGGTTGGGCTGCGGCTGGGGCTGGGGCTGGGGCTGGGGCTGGGGCTGGGGCTGGGGCTGAGGCTGGGGCTGAGGTACACACCACCCATTGGCACAGAGATGCAGTGGAAATTGACAAGAGCAGAGAGTGCAATGCCTGCAGAACCAATACAGAGACCGTGCTCAATGACTCGTACGAAGATGCAGCACCTGTTGCCTGGAACAAGGACACGTACTGCCTATTGGCAATAACCATTGAATGGTGCAGCAGCGCACAACCAATGGACTTCCACAGGGACGTAGCGCATGACGCACCCGGTGTGGACCACGCCTCTGAAGCCTGCACGGCGACCTGTTGAATCCATCGCCTCCGTCCCCCGATCTCTTCTCTCGTTTCTTGCTTGTTGTGCGATGTTCCCTCTCGGGAAGAGCACCGATTGGCAGCGCGTTGCAGGCCAGCCAGATGTCCTGTCCCAACCCCCTACATGCCAACCCCAGTGTGTGCCAAACTCACCCCCATGGAAGACCAACCTTCCAATGGAAGATCAAGTCCCTGTGGAGGAACAAACCCCCATGGAAGAACACCTTCCCTTGGAGGGTCAACTCCTTTTGAGTACCAACCTCCACGGAGAGCTTATCCAGGGGTTCCCCCCTTCCACAGAGGACCCCCCATGGAGGACAGCCCCCATATTGACCCCCCCCCCCCCCAGTATTCCAATTCCCCCTTTGCTGGATGTTTGTTCCAGACAGAGGTTGCCATCCAGCTTTGATTTTTTTCTGCGTTTGAGGAACATCGCAGCAGCAGTCGCATTGAGCACTGCTTCCATTGTTTCCTCCTGCACTGTTGAATACGAATGGCCCAGCTCCAGCACGCGTTTACGCATTGACCCTGGACTGCGCAATCAATGGTTGTCGCTGTGGTCAGCACCTCGTTTGTTTGCGTGGAGCCGGGGTGATGTAGTGTGTGTCCATATGGATGAGTGCAGGGAAAGTGTCAGGATTGTTCATCTCAATAAAAAGTGACGGCTGAATGGAACATAAAGCAAGGACTCAGGTGCGCACACAACAACATGCACGCATAGATCTGCACACAACAGATAAACAACGCACACAACACGCACACACACGCACACACACAACAGACAAACGCACACAACACGCATACACACGCTCACGCACACACCCAGCATACACACACACACACACACACAGACAGAAGGACACCACATCCTCCCTCCCACACATAATCCACCTACCCACCCACATCTATCGCTTCGCACACACGCACACACACACACACACACACACACACACACACACACACGAGAGACCACATGCTCCCTCCACAAACACACACACACGCACACGCACACACACTTCTTTCGTCTCCTATTTCTGCACGCCCACATCAGTCTGTGGCCTCTCCTCTCCACGACAGCCACCATCTCCTCTGCGTCTCAGCTGACGTTCCGCCGTCGCTTTCATTGAGACGGACGCTCAGGGCGACGCCACCCAATCTGACCCGAACTGACCCGAACTCGACTCGGCACATCTCGGGACCCGAGTCCTGCGGGCGGGTTCACCGCGCCAAGTGCGGACACGTGACTTTATGGGCGATAAAACAACACTTCATTGCGCCTGCTGATTTTATTACATTGGGTGCGGCCGAGGCATTGAGACCTATTTGTAGCTTGTGCGGGCGTCGTTCGTTTTGACTTCGACGCGACTTTGGTTGCCTCACGGCACCATTTGTGCTTGCGCCCCCATCATAAGCACAGCCAGCCAGGGTCTTGGGCAGAGCGAGTGTGGGTGCGTTCGATTTGACGGGGCACACGGGTGCACAATGCAGCTGTCAGCTCTGCGCGCGTACTGCGCGCACGCGCGCACTGCAAGTCTCCGCGCGCGCAAGACTGAGACTTCACGTGCTGGGCGTGTGCCTCTTCTCAACTTTCCTTTGTGACAAATATTCTGTGCGGAAAGGTCGAGGCTTTGTTAAAAGGTGTTGAGGCGGCAGCGCCGTGTGTGTGTGTGTGTGTGTGCATGTTGGTGAACGTGAAAGTTTGATGGAGAGTTTGTGTGTGATTCACGGAGAAAAGACAGACTCGACTTGCATGTCTGTGTCCCACTGGGTAGATGTGATGCGTGTGGTATGTGTGTGAATGGCTGTGTGTGGTATGTGTGTGAATGGCTGTGTGTGGTATGTGTGTGAATGTGCGTGTGTGTGGGTGTGGTACGTGCGAATGTGCGTGTGTTTGAGGTAGTGTTTGAGGTATATGTATGTTTGTGTGTGTGGTGTGTGAATGTGTGTGCGTCTTGTGTGTGAATGTGTGTGCGTGTGTGGTGTGAATGTCTTTGTGTGTGCATGAGTGACTGGCACACGTTGTGGGTGTATCACCACCACTGCTGCAGCAGAAAAATTCTGAACTGCGTTCCTCCCCCTCCCCCCTTTCAGCAGAGGCTCCATCGATTTCCCTCAGTTTCGCTGAAAAGCCAAAGGTTCTTTACATTTTTTCGCATCTGCTGCATTTCGTGCAAATGTCAGGCGTGAAGCACAAAAGTCGCAGGAGCTGACACCATGACACGTCGCACCCACTGACGTTGTTGTGCGATGTCCCGTCAGGGCACAGTACCTGGTGGTAGTGCTGTGGTGAGCTCAGTCACATGTCCTGTCCCCACCCCTGTGTTCACCCCCCAACCTCCCTGTGTGACAACCCCCCTTGGGGACAAATCTCCCTTTGGAGGACCAACCCCCAAAGAGGACCAACCCCAAGTATAAACCCCCTTTTGAGGACCACCCCACTGTGGAAGACCAACCCCCCATTGAGGAACCCCAGGACCAATCCCCAGGATCAACCCCATAGAGGATCAACCCACCACAGAGGAATAACCTCTCCTTGGGTGGGCCATTCCCCACAGAGGTCCAACCCCCATGGAGGACCCCCTGTGGAGAACCAACCCCACGTACCAACCCCCCATGGAGGACTTCTCCCACCTCATACACAAAGGCTGGTACCCTGGACTTCTTCTGTGTCAGAGTGACATCGCACGCGCAGCTACATTGAGCACTGCTTCTCTTGTTTCACCCGTGCAATGGTGGAGGTTCTTCTCCCTCACCTTTCACCAGCGTCTCTCAGCTCGGTGGCTGGGGGTCTATTGTGAGACGCTGACTTTTGCCATTTGCCTCTGAAAAACAGTGCGAGATGCATCGCGAGACGCTTCAGGCGGAGTTCACGCGGGGTGCGTCGTGGCGTGGGTGCTGCTTCGTGGTTGTACAACGCTGCGGTCACAAAGCCTCTTGTACATGACCTCGGTGTGGACGTGAGTTCACACACTGAAAATATGTTTTGTGTTCAATCACTTGTGCACAACTGAATGTGTTCAGGACCGAAGCTCTTGAAAGTCGTTGCGTGATTCCACAGGGACCATTTTTTCCAGCGTGTGAGAAGGCAAACAGGTCTCTTGTGACTGTGAAGCAATGGGATTTCCTGGAGTATCAAGTTGGTCTCTCTCTCTCTCTCTCTCTCTCTCTCTCTCTCTCACACACACACATTCAGACACAACACACACACACGTTCTTGTGTGTTTTGACACGGGAAGTGATGCGTCACACACACGCACACACACGTACACTCACAGATGTGTGCTTTGACGCAGCGTCAATCTGCGTTACCAAGGGTCACGCATCCAGTGTGAAACTGCGCCCCCGTTCTCCCGTTTTCTCCGTTCGCCTGATCGGTCGCGAAGCAATGAAACTTCTCCCTGCTTAACATGCGTCTCCTCTCTCCGGTGTCGGGGGTCACGTGGAAAATGTCCGCCTCCACCATTCTTTCTCCCCTGCAAGAAAATTGCCTTTTGACGCGCACAATTTTAGTCGTTGTTTCAGACGCGAGGGAAAGTCTCGTTTTGGCACCGGGTGCGTCACGTGTTGCGTCACATGATACAGATCTGTGACACGCTGCGTTGGTGTATTGATTTGTGCAGCGACGCGACGCACGACGCATTCAGTGTGAAGCAGACCTGAAACACTCTTGATGTTGAAGAGCGAAGTTTGCAGAATGTCTTTTGATTTGTTGTGGGTGTGTGCGGAAAGAAAGGCAATGACAGGCATAGATTTGATGGGTGTTTCATACTGGATCAATTCATTCAAGATTGCCAGGGCAAGACCAAGTGCACTGCATCACTCTGAAGGGCACATGACTTTTGGATGGAAACTCGTGTGCTGTGAGTGGGGCACAGATTCTAACCTTCCAAATTGGGTTCCTGGGTTCTTGGATCCTTTCTGTCCCCTGTTGCCTCAGATCCCCTGGCCCTGGCTCCTCCAGGCCCCTGCATCTCCTCTGGCTCCGGGAACCTCCTGCAGCTCCTGGACCCCTTTGTGCCCCCTGGCTCTCGTCTGCCTCAAGATCCCCTGAATCCACGGCCTGAGCTGCCTGTCAGATATGACGTACAGTCGGCGGTCTGACGGACGTCACGTGACCGGTCGGCGTCTCTCTTCTGATTGGCAGACGGGAACGAAGCGTCGGGGCCCCATGTGTTCTTCACACGTGGTGCAGCCATGCCGCAAAGCGTGTCACACCTCGTCATGTCGTGTCACGTGTGCTTTACACCAGGCGAGACCGTGTCACGTGCTTCACACTTGGCGCAGCCGCCCCCCTGGGGCGCTTCACACTTGCAGATGGGATGTCTGAGGTGTGGTCCCTGTCTCGTGCGTTTTTCACCTGGTGTGGTCCATGACTCACGCGATTCACACTCTGCACACATCTGCGGTTCACACTTGGTGCGGCCACGTGTCAGACGCCTCACACCGTCTAGAAAAGACGTCCGGTGTGTGCGTGATTCCGGTGGCAGCGCTCCGTCTGACACAGTGTCAGCAACATTTCCTGTGACACCTGAGGAACTGTGTGACATGAGACACGTGGGTTTGCTCGGAGGTCACGTGATTCAGTCCAGCGGCCGGGAGGGGGTTCGAGTCGATCCCACGCAGAAGGTTCTACCCCTCTCTTGGAAGGGGGCGGGGGGCGATATCAACTTTGAAATCGAAAGCACAACGTTTCCAGTCAGCAGCTGACTGCCGGGATAAAGGGGTGCAGGCTGAACCGAAGAGGGGAAGAAGTTCCACCTTGCAAGTCTTTGGAGGGGGCGTAACAGGACCAGACAACGACCACACTCCGAGGTCGTTGTTCCGAAAATTTCAGGACCAGGCTCTGACCTGCCAGGACTGCCAGGCAGGTCGGAACCTGGTCTTGACAAATTTTTGGGACCACACAATGACATTGTTGCCTGCCCACACACGGGTGCCTCAGGTCTGACCTAAAATAGCCAGATACCTGTGTCTCCCAGTTTCAGGCGTTACGTGAAATGGCTACACCCCCTGAAAATGCCAGCAGAACCTGGTTGAGTGTTTGGCCGTTGCACGTGTGCCTTAAAACGGCCACACACCGGTGTCTTCTGGTTTCGGGGTCTGGTTGTCCCAGCACACCGGCCCCTGACATCCCACGTGACATCCACACGTTCCTGGCCCTGGAGAATGTCGAGCGTTGCAATTAACTGTGGAGTTGCATTCCGCTGCAGTGGCAGCAGCTGCCGTCGGCTCGTACAGGGAGGCCGCGTTCACACTGAAGGCGCTTATTATCGCCCAGGGTTTTTTTTTGCACGCGCCGTTTTTTTTGCTTGGCGCTAAGTCCGTGCGGGGAGAAAAATAGTGTTGTCAATGGAGAAATTTTTGTGCGTGTAACAACAAGAATCGTTTTTGTCTTCGCGGTATGAAGTTTGCCAGGTGTCAATTGTGATCTCATTCCGGGCGTGCAAGGTGCATTTCTATGAAATGTACTTTCAAGTTTTTGTGGAGGATTTTTTTTCGCGTTCCTGCATCAAACAACTTGCCATTAAAAATCTGCATGGAGAACTGGTGGGTAGTTAGTATTTCTCGACACATTTGAATGTCTTCACCACAGTTCCCATGTGAAACCCAAGGTAGTTTTCGCCTTCTGGTTTTGGAATGCAAATGCACACACACCTGCTTCGCTTATCCTCAGCCAAATCCACTGCAACGACAGAAGTGTGGTGATTTTGCCGAAGTGCAGACGCAAGGCCTGAATGCCTGTGGCTTCGCTTGTCTCAAAACACTCCCACTACAACGCTGGGATCAGTGACTGAGCCTCCCACGTCACATGGGGATGACGTCTGTCTCACCAGATTGGGATCCAGGGGTGTGGGCGTGGGTGGGTGCATGAGGGGGAGTGGGTGAGGGGAGCAGTTTTAATGGGTCGACCACGTGCGTGTAGATCTACTCGTCTTCTGGGGTTATCACAATGAGTGACGTGCCGTCTGTCACCATTGAGTTCAATGTTACATTTTGACGCTGACGTCAAAAACTTGACGGCGCGTCACCAATGTGAAAACCGCTTTCCGCGTCCCGTGTTGCAGACATGCTTTGTGTGGGTCCAGAATTTGCTCATGTTCAGCCCTTGATTGGGCCAGGCACGTGGGTGGTCTGCTGCACACTTGGGGATTGTGTCCTTGACCCCGTGGCCACCTCATGTCTCCTGTTCTTCATCCATCAGGTCAGGAGGTGAACTCATCATCATTCGCTTGTGGGGCTTCCTGTCAGGTTACGTGGGTAGACCCAGGGACAATTTGGTGTGTGTGTGTGTGTGTGTGTGTGTGTGTGTGTGTGTGTGTTTGTGTGTGGAGGGGTTCTAGGGAATGTAGTCTGCTACACAGGGAGAGGATCACATTGTGTCCAGCTGAGCTTAGCTCCTCCAGGTCCATTTCACCGTATCACGTGTTCCTGTCTCGTGTCACCTGCAGCCCACACCAGGGGGCGTCCAAGGTTTTTTTGTGTTGAGCCACATGAAGTGCACTGCAGAAGCGCAGGCTGCATTGGATCCCTGGAGCTCAGTGTCTGGGCACCCGAAACATGAAAATTGACATGTAGTCAAGGGTGCAAACAGAGAGGATGTTAAAATGTTTCAGTTGAAGTCGTGCCCCCCCCCCCTGGTGCACTGTGAAAAAAGAGTCCCACCTCCAATTTTGAGCCTTTGAATTGTGAACGCCAGTTCAGACAGGCTTCACCCCTCGCAAGCCTCAGCCCTGATTCACACTGTGACATTACCCACTGTGCAGCACAAAGTTGGGGGTGGGACCCTTGTCGTACACAATCTGCAGCATTGGTGTGATCACAATCAAAAGCATGCTTGACACCCCTTGGTGGTGCGCTGTGATCTTGGTGTGCGTGTGTGCTGTGACCTTGGTGTGCGTGTGCGTTGTGACCTTGGTGTACGTGTGCGCTTTCTCACTCGTGTGACTGAGGGGTGACCCTGGATTCGCCCCTGCGGTCCGTCTCAGCGTCTCAAGTGGCCCTGACACCTGTCATGCGCAGCCCGCTGCAGCTGAGGGAACAGAGAAGCCGCCTCTACATGTTACGGGAGGATAACGTGTTCCCCATGTAGAGATATAGAGCCTGTTCTACATGCTACTGCGGTGTGGCTGACGTGTGGGTGTTTCCTCTGTGTGTGGACACGTGCGGACAAGACGTACCGTATTCACCCATGTTTGAGTCGCACCCAAGTACAAGACGCACCCCAACTTTTGCCTTGATTTTCTGGTATGGGATCACATTGAAACAACAGTCGTCTCATACCCATGAAAAGATGCACCCCCAGTTTTGGTGCTAAATTTCAGGACAAAAAGGTGCATCTTGTACACGGGTGGATACGGTACTCGTCTTCAGAATGTGAAGCTTGAGTTTCAGAATAAGGCTGAGGTGGACCAAGTCCCTCTGGTGGCGCTAGCTGAACGACAGGAAGCTGGAGGCATGGGGCACTGTGATCTCCACCCCGTGTCCTTTGGGCGTATGGGGCGACCTCTGGCAAGGGTCTCACCCTCGGAGTTTCAAGATCAGGGGTTACTGTGAATATCTGGTACGCGAAGGACATGTCCCTTGGATCTTCCAGGTTTGGTGCCTGGGTGGGTCGCCTGATCCAGAACGCAAAGGAGTCGCCCTCACTCAGCCATCGCAAAGAATCTCCTCACTTGATGTTGCCGCTGCACCAAAAGTACAAAATATTTTGCGAAGAAAATTGGTCAAGAAATGAGTCTACTCCTCAGGTTTGGGACCGCCGTGACCTCAATTCTAGATCTGCTGGAGGCTGGATGAGCACTCTGGCTTGAACCTTGACCTTTTTGGTCGAGGTTCGTACACCCACCTCAGATCTAGACTGACCCAACCCTGGAAGGCACGCCTTGTCCCTTCAAACCCAGTGCGAAAATGGCAGCGAATTTCTTTCCACTCCAGGCGTGTACAGAATTAAACTGAGCACAGAAGTTTTTCTGCACTGCGTTTGAAAATTTCCAGCCCTTGTGCTTCTGAGTGCCACAGTGCGTGCTCGCTTTGTGGTGCGAAATTGGGCGCAAAAAGGTGAGCAAGCGAATTACTGCAAGGACGGTGGTGGTAGTGGAAGGCGTAAGCCGAGTATGGTGTGAGTGAGAGTCTGTTCTGCCGATAATAATTGTATATGTTTCAAAGCATTGACTGTGATACGTATACAGCAGAATCAACTTGTACTTGGAAGTTGCATTGTCGGGTCTGATTTGAAACAACACATTCATAATAACGTTGAGCATCCATGTGTCGAATGTGTATGACAGAAAAAGACTGTGGATTATAAATAACTCAGTTCATGCATATGCATCACGTGGTGGGAGAGAGTGTAAATGCCTGGATGTAAGGAAGCAGCTGAGAGTCTGAAGTGAGTACTCAAGGCACAGAGTGCGATCTCCTCTGGTTGACCTAGCAGCACGGCACAAAAA
>JAAUXT010092252.1_pt1 | contig 54065 bp, 44 predicted proteins | sample 7278171 | NCBI WGS metagenome assembly JAAUXT01 (sample SAMN14350112, study PRJNA611818) | marine sediment metagenome | isolation source: surface marine sediment (1.8m) | place: French Polynesia: Moorea | collected 2018-08
CGAGATTTCATTGGAGCAGCAGCAGGATCTGAGCTTCTCAGATCTGCTCTTCGCTCAACATTTCGTCGTGTACGAGGGAGGTCCACGAATTGGCGGTTTCTGTCCAGCATTTCCGGGGTTTCCTGCACTCTCGAAAAGATCGCTACTTTGTGGACAGAAACCGCCAATTCGTGGACCTCCCTCGTACACGACGAAATGTTGAGCGAAGAGCAGATCTGAGAAGCTCAGATCCTGCTGCTGCTCCAATGAAATCTCGTAAAACACCCAAATCTCGCCTCCACACACATTTCTGTTTAACACTCCCATCGTTCGTGGCTGTGGCTGATAACACAACATTTTTCAAGCAAACTGTGATAAATGAAATTCTCTGACGATCTCAGCCCATGCAGCGTTGCAGGGCAAACTTCTTCCTTCGGGTATCGTTTGTTTCCTGCGTGACGAACAAAAGATTTAAGAACAGACGAAATGTCTGCAATTTGTTCGGTGTTCGGTGCTTTGTCGGTCAAGAGGTACGAGTACAAACGCAGACACAGCTGTAACAGCGACAGCGTGAGCTGGACGACAAGACAAGAAGAAAAACATAAAACAACACACGCGTTATGTCCAAAAACAAACAAGCAGCTTCACCAACACAATTCTCATTTCACACAGAAAATTGTCCACATCACAGTGAAGTCCACAGGTGACACCTGATTTGGTAGCAAACGCGTTGCTTCACACGGAACAACTCCATGACAAATCCGAGGCACCGAACTGGCAGCATTTCTGACTTGACCACATCAGTGCTTGAGTGTGCAACGCAACAACCAGAGGTGGTAAACAATGTTTCCTTTCACAACTCACTTGAAGACTCAAGATTTGCCAAGTGCAGTCCTTAACACTCAGATAGGTTACTCAGAACTTCATTTGGGGTTCGAATCAGCAAAACAGCCGAACTCAGCAGAGGCTTGGCTGTCTGTGGGTAAAAGAGTTTCGCCTTCTTCCTCTCACCAAACGGAGAAATAAAAATTCCCACTGTTTGGTCTCATACCAACAAACACTTTCAAGATGTGATCAAACTGTTTAGCTTGTCCAAGGTGTTCAGCTTCAGGACAACATCGAGTCGAAATAAAGTCAGCAGCTTCCGAGTCATGAAGCATTTATCATTTGGCATCATTTCCCAACAGCAGATCAGGAGCAATCGAGATTCACCTGAAGGAACGAGAGCACGGAGACAACGATCCAGTAGATCCAGGACTTTCCAATCAACATGTTTGGCAGCTGAACACACTTCTGCAAAAAGGAAAGCCTGTGAACAAAGCAACCTTGTGTAGTGCAGCATTAGTAATGAAATCTGCCGGGGTATTCATGCAAAGCCCTTTGAATTGCAAGCCAATAATCATGCGTACTTATAAGCAATCCATACCTGTTCTGTGTGGCAACTCACATAGAAAAATCTATTTGACAGATTTGCCACATGAAATCTGCTGCTTCCCAGGGACTTCAGAACAATCGCTTATTGTTCCACTTGACAAAAGAAGTGCCAATGTGTGGTGAAAAAGTGATTCCGTGTGCCTCAATACAATATTTGTCTTCACTTTCTCGCCTGTGGAAACTGTTGCTTCTGCTCAAGAAACTAATTTTCCCTCAAGACTGACACAGACCATCCCGCACTCGTGACCCCTTGGTCGAGGCCCAGAACCTTCTTGAACGAGCCTTGACACATCCAGTGGACTCCGCTGAGGCGAAGGATGATTGAATGTCTCTTTTTTTTTTTTTGCCCGAAAGGACCATCGCGTGTAAATTTTCAACAACAACAGGTGCATGAAAACAACGCATTTTGCTCGACCTGTTTCACAACAGTCGTTGCCGCTGGTGGGGACGTACTCAGCTTCCGGCCAAAGCCCCTTTTCGGTAACAATCAGCCTCCGCCTGAATGGCTTTTCAACTTATTCAAAAAGAATTAGCACGCACACTCAACACATGCAGATGATTGTGAAGTGAGGAAAAGAAAGCTGCAGTGAGATTGGAATATCCAAACACAATCACCAATGGAACTGAAATGAGCTCCTGGTTGATTTTTGTGCTCCAGCACTGTGATCGTACTCGATCCGTCCCTGACACGTTTGCCAACAACTTCGCAAGATGTTCGCTAGTTGATGATGTATTGTTAAAAAAAACATTCACTCCGCCATCAGGCTGATCCAGCCCCATCATCCCAGCTGAATTCCTACATTTGTATAACAATTTGTCTTGGTTCATCTCTGAAGCCAGAATCAAGTGTGAGACATGAGATGAGTGATACAGCGACGAGATTATTCAGAACTACAACGCTCAAGCCGTCACTTTAAATGCTGCTTTATCAGTACAGTAATTCTCCACTATCTGCAAAATGTCAAACACACATCTGCAACAGACGAGTTGTTTGCGCAAGCGAACAGATGATGAGACGAAGACCTGTTCCGAAGCCAAACCAAGCTGGACAATCACGAGCTTTTCCGGGTTGGGCAGATGGGTCAGAAGGTGAAAACGTGACATGAAACAGGTTTCATTCGCACAAACGGTCAGCACACGAATGAATGCCCATCTGCTGCTGTGTCCGTCGTCTCAATTCTGAAGGTGTCCAACTTCGTCTGCACAACCCAGCACTCCAAAGTGTCAAGAAAGAAATGCATTCTGAATGCAGACAACTTGTTCAGTCAACAAAGGCGACTGTCTCAGACACTCGACGCAAAGTTGTGAGCATCAATTTGGGCGAACATCATCGGAAAGACCTCCTGGAAGCTGGGGCGCCATTCGCGTTGATATCAACAAAGCCTTCCCGAAGATGACTGCACAAACAGGTTAATACACAAACCCACACAGCTTCACAGGAGACGAGCAGGCGAAAATTATGGCCAGCGATAAAACTTAGCTCTGCAAACCTTGGCCCGGCCGAGTAATTGGGAATCAAGTGGGCAGTATTCAAACGCAGCACGTGCAATTGCCGACCCTCGACCCAAAGCTGAAGGTTTCGCCGCTTCTCACAACTTTCCCGAGACCACTGCCCGTGCAAAATACAAATTTAGTTTGGCACATAGCCGCAACAAAAGCCTTCCCCTGGCTCACTTGGACCATAAAACTCTTGGAAAGAGACGACTTTGCGAAGAACCAGACTGGACATTTTCAGGTCTGATGCACATGAAGGCAATCTTGGCTTGACACATCACCGGAGCAAGAAGGCGACGATTGTGAACAAATGATGCAGAAGCGCTTCCAGAGCTGGGTGGGCGTCACACTTTCTCGAAACATGTTTCAACACAGCATCGACAATCCGTCATACAGATGTTTTCAGACTCGTGCAAATTCACCTGCTTCAGTCTGCAGACACTTCAATCGATCATAAGTTTGCTAAAAATATCTTGTTTTATGTTTGACAACCGAGTTTCAGTGTGCTCTTCGAATTTTGAATCGATCTTCAACTTAGGTAGGCAAATTATAAGTAAGGAAAGCAGCAGAGATTCATGTTCGGTTCATCAAGCGCACAGAAATGCGCGCGCACCGGATGCTCTGCATTTCAAATGCATCCGCGGAGAGTGCATGGATTGCCTCCTGAAAGACAAGCTGCGATGCCAAACAGCCAGTTTGTAGCCTTGTGTTTTTGGCGCACACGCAGATACGAGTTGTCGCAATCAGAATCCATCCACGCCACACTGATCGCCAATTCCATGTTCCAGAAACATGACTGTCGACTTCAATGCAACTGGCGAGGAATTGCATTTCAGATTGTGATCGACGAATGTCCTATCTACCTTGATACAGGCAAGTCTGCTCAAGTCTGCTCCAAAGTGAACAAATACGAGAACGCGTGTAATGTTGTGTGAGGAAAGCTAAAGTACTCATAAGCTAACAAAATTAATATCTGAAGTTTTTCAGTCCCTACGGCATGCATTTACCGCAGGAAATAATGACGCGAAATTCACTCAGACTGTTAAGACCTGCACATGTGCCAGTCCGCCTTCTGCCTGCCCTGATGCGACGCTCTCGTTGCGCCTGCAGGCGACATGCTGCGTCTTACATTGTTTCAAGAATCGGCACGCTGATAAAAGTTCTTGAACAATGTCAAAACCCAGTTCTGTTTACTTGTAGCCACAGACAACCAGTGAACCTATTTTTCTGCAACAATACACTTCGACATCAGGCTGCGGTTTTCACAAAGCTTAATCTTGCCTGAACATTCACGTACACTGAATCTGGTAAATCACTGCGACCGGGGCCATGGCGCCGCATGAACCGAGCAACGCTGCCCGAAAAAAGTCAACAACAGCAGATCCTACACAATGCATTCTCAGTCATCCGGATTTCCCGCTATTGATCCAATCCTTTTGCAATTTATTACTTGTTGTGCACTCTTCAAACTGCACAATGATTCACGAAGCTTCGCTCGGCAGGTAAATTGTCTGTTTGGGGACAAAAACTGTAAATAGTCCATAACTATCCGTGTTTTACTGCAGTCTTTTCATTTTTTGTGCAGTAATCAAATTTGGACTGGGCGCTAACAGGAACTAATGCGATGCCCTTCACTGCTTCAGCACTGCTGCTCATCCATCAAGCACAGCGCTGTAAAACTTCCTCTCTTCAAACGCGATCATTGCTTTTCCACATCGTTGCCCTTGACTTTTACAGCTTCAGGTACCATAAACTCCAACCGCAAAATGACAGCACTCAAAAGACAGTCACGGCCGTGAACATGTTGCCCAGACACTTGGTTGATTGTAAGAGCGTGTTTCACATCTACGTTTACGCACACCCAGTTGGAATTATCCCGCAAACTTGATTGGTCACCACAAATACCTTTTCGAGACGTTTGGTTTGGAAAAGACTTGAGTCAATGACCAGGAACATTTCTCCTCTACACACAAAAACGAACTCACAACGAAAAGTTTGTCAGCGCAGCATTATCGAAAAATGGTTCAGATGTTTGGGCGGAAGATAGTCCTGTTTGAACGCGAAGCAACTCCCCTGTTACACTGACCAACAGACAAACGCTGCGAAAGCAAGCCATTTTACTTGCTCGGATCACTGAAGAGCTCCGAAGGTTTCACAGGGAAGTTTCATTCCTCTCGATCAGATCCCATCAAATTATCTCATCACGTAAATGTGCACCCGCCCTCATTAACATGAACCATAACACTTTATGATCCCTCCGAACAAGAACAACACAGGAAACCCCAGCAGTAAAATTAACAAGCAGCATGCACGAGAAATGTGCTCACTTTGCGGAAACTGCGGTTTCATTTCTTCACAACGAGGATGTGAGGAAGATCGTCGAGTGTGCTCTCGTATCTCCAAAATGTGCGTGCGTGTACCAGTTGTTGTTTTTTTTTTCAAAAAGGGTTGCAAAAGACCAACTTTCAAAAACTGTTGTGTGGGATTCTATCAATGTTGATTCTGTCAATGTGCAGTTGACGGAGTGGAGATTTCAGCCTGGCAGATGTCGTGCGAAGATACGATCACCACGAGGATAAAATACTGCGCCTGGTAATCAGTGTCCAGCCACTGAATCGAAAATGTACCTTCTGACCCCAATCAATAGGAAGCCTTCTGACTCTTCTTCTGCAAAGCACCGGTGGTTCGAACGGCAGGTTGTGTCGCCGAGACTTCGTGTGACTAACCGTGTCGCGCCTCGGTCTGTGTGAAATGTGCTCGTACGAGTCTTTGTTGCACCTTCTGGGCTGTGCGCTGGGATGCACGAAGACGGGAAGAAAAGTTGATGATGATAAGCAGTTCACCTAAAGGAAAAACAGATGCGCCACATGCGCTTTCCTGGGAGCCATCTTGCCCACCGACGCGCAGGGAAAGTTTGAACCAGCTTTATGAGCCTGCAGCGGTGGTCCGGTTCTGAATATTTGCTGAAAACGCGGTGGAGTAGGTGCACGCAAGCCTGTCAACAAGCATCATATCAAGGACAGAAAAAAGATCCGAGGCAGATAAATTGTGCACTGGGACTCAGCCGGACAACAAATGAGAGTGGTTGGCCGAAAGATCATTGCGTTTGTCACTCATCCAGAAAAGGCTTTCCCTGCCTCCTTCCTCCCAGGCAAGTCTCCTGAATTGGCGCGTTTTCATCTCGTGCGTTCGCACAAAGCAGCTTCACCAGTGCACGCTGTCGTTTTTGTCGCTTTTCTCCTCCCAACGACGAGTGACTCGTGTTTCTCCAGCGAACGCGTCGTCCAATCAGCTGCAGTGCGGCGGCGAGAGGCGAAACCCAATCAGTTGAGCTTCTTCCCTCATAAACCAGCCGCTGCAGAACGAGCCCCGCAATTACGCTCAAACTTGAGGCATGGTGATTATGTTGTGGTATCGGCAGCAGCGAAGACCTCACTTCTCGCCAATGAGAGAATTAAACCTTATCGAGGCACTCGGCGTATCTCTTCAGCGCAAACGTAGTTACTGTAGCTTCTTCGCGCAACAGTTGCTCGGATAACATTGTTACGGAAACAAATTCCTCCGGTGACGACAACAGTTGGATTTCAAAAAGAAAAGTATTGGGCTGAGACAGGCGGCGTTCAAGAGGATGAAACTGTGTTGAGGTTTCGGTGAGTGGGGAACATGTCTTCATATGTGGCTGGTATTTGAACAGAGCCTATTGTCCGCAGGCGACACACGCTGAGACTGCAGCACAGAGAGAGGGAGAAAGTGGAGTGTGTCGAAGCCGACGGGAAAACGTCTCACCGGGCGGAAACGGAACACACAGAGGCAGAGGCTTCAGAGTAGCGTCGGTGTTGAATCAGCCCTCACTACTGCCTGTGCATCTGCCGACTAAACACACACAGACCCTCCATCCAAAAAGGGAAGACATGAACATTGCAACCTGAACATGAAAAGCTCTCTTGGAAGGTGCAATATACCGTGGAAGGAGAAGCATTAGGCAATCGGATCAACTTGCGTTTCGAGACAAACACTCCCTCGAAGCTGCACGATATTATCTGAAGCGCGCACCGCTTTATCCTAGTCATTCAGACAATTAAGTTGCGCGCCAAGCAACTGCAGCCAGTGAACACAACGCCTTTCTGTGGTCAACACTACAAAGTGCTGGACCTACGCGCACGTGAAACAAGACACCAACAAGAGTGGGCTGACAAAAGGAAAACGTGACGGGACTTCGACAAAGGATGTCCACCCAAAAAGTGTTCACGCACAAAAAAAGTTGTGGCCATTCAGTGAAAAGGCGAACGATCCGCTCTCAATGATTTGGATGTACAACACGTGTTTCGCTTTGGTTTCTTGACACTTCAGCTGCTTTGAAAATTTCTTTGAGAAATCTCAAAACCTTCGGCTCGTCTGAGGACTTATTCAGTGGATCAGGTAGGAAACCCTCAATTTCTGTTTTGTTCTCACAGATCACGTTTGTCAGGCGGAAATCCCAACCTTAGTGGACCCCTTCAGCATGCACTGGAGACCCAGCAATGTTCCTATCAAATTGTGTCTTGAATGGACCTCCTCCAGACTTCCATCTCGGAGAATGTCTTTTCCTTCACTCCCTTTTCAAAATGGTTGATGTTGGTGCTCATGGCTGGAAATTAAATTGAATCTAACAACATGATGGCGTTCCTCGAGAGCAGTAATGGAAATCTTTCAGCTAAAATTTACTTCAAATTAGTCCCTTTTTATTCCTTGATTTGACAACATAAAATTCTTGCTTTTGACAGGCAAAGAAATTATTTCTTTTTCACAGGTTTTGTGCGACTTTTGCTCGATTCCTACATTCTTAGGCCAACAACGGTGACTTTGGTACACTTCTTGTTTTTGACCTTCTTGAAATGGTCGTGCGACAAGGTGATCGTCCTCCGACAATTGAAAGAAACCACACCCAAATCCCCACGTGCAACAAGGAGTTGGACTTCACATCAGATCTGTGGAAAAGTCTGACTGCAAATTAGACAGCCGAGCTTGGAACACAGGAGCGTCGTGAGGATGTGCTTGGGTGGGACCTCCACTGAAATTCTGTACTTGGAAAGGGGAATAAAGGGGCAGGACCCACTGACAATTTGGGAAGGTCGCATCCAACCCTTTGGCAAGGTCAACATCCACCCAACCAACCCTTATTCTTGTCGCAGGTGCACAACACAGGCTCGATCCAAACGACGCGCCTGTGTGAAAATAACAAAAACCAATTTTCCGCCACTTGTCCACCAATGGCCTTCAGGTAGCGAGTCTCGCTTGATCAGAACAAGAGAACATGCGCAACAGACTCAAGATCTTTTGTTGCCATTTTGAAATTTGCTGGCTTCTCTGACCATCTGAGAAATTTGCTGGTCAGAAGAAGGGGCTTCACCAGCATATCTCGTGGATGGTCAGACAGTGACCAGGAATTGTTTCTGAGAATTGTGGAGTGGTCCATTCCCCTTCCCAGACCAGACTTTCTTCGAGTTTCCACATGATGTCCAAAACAAGTGCCACGTCATCAGGACAAAACTGGCAACACTAGACACTGAAACGCACCAGGCAGGCCAGTGCTGGTAGCCAAGTGACTGTTTTTCCCACAAAACTGGAAAGATTCTGAGAGACCTCGTTCTTGTGTGTAGATAAGTGGATTACTTGTGCTGTAAATAATTAATTGAGACAGCGGGGTCAAAACTCTCCAAAAAGACGCCACAATATGCAAGTCGAAAATTTGCAAGTCAAAAACCGAAACTTACACAAAACATTCTGACAAATGTATGTCCCTCAAAAAAGGACCGGACGAGTGGTGAAACCAAGCAGCACGATCAGCAACAGATCAGTGAAGTGAACAAACAAAACAATTTTCCTATTTGTTGTTTTCGTTCAGTGCACACAGCAGAAATTCGTTTTGTTCCTGGAAATTTCGGTCAACCTAGATATAGAGCTTGGGGGAGAAATGGACTCAGCCATTTTCAACCAATCCGCATCACTTTGATATTGTCATTGATCTGCATGCTAATTTTGAAAAGGATAAGGGACACGCGAAGACGTATCAACTACCTTGACTCAATAGGACGCGTAGATCTACTCGGTAGCTCGCAGTCTTGGATGTGAACGAACACAGAAACGCATGATATCAAGGGCCCCATGTCGTGTGTACTCGCAAAGTATCACAGCTAAAAGTCAGATTCCCCTGACGCAGGCGACAACGCTGCACACACAAATGGTCTGATAGTGTGCAACAGGATGTTCTGCTTTTTTGCATTTTCTGCAAAAGTTCAGATCAAAGAGAAACAGTGCCTTTTCGTGTCGGCAGAGACGGACAAAAAACAAAATTGCGTATTTTCTGCACAACCTTTCGATTCAACACTGTTTCTTATCACTGACGTCACGGAATCATGTTGCACAACAAAAGACTCCATTTGTACCTAAATTAGCCGACGATGGAGACAAAGAGTAGATTTTGTCGCCGTCAGTAGCCATTTTGAGGTTTGGTGCTGCAGTTTCCTTTCTTCTCCTTCTAATGGAGTTTCTGTGATAAACATCTGGTCATCAGAAACAGGATTGTTGCTTTCTGCAGGTCAGCATGGAAAGCCTTCAAGAAGCAGTCGACAAGTGAGGCTGTTCCAAGAAAGCAAAAGCTTTCGCCACAAGTCACTCGCTCGCTCTGAAATCCAGTCAAATGATTTCTCCTTCCTCAAACAATGACTACAACAAACGGGTACTCTGGACAAGATTGCTGAACTTTTGTCCCGTAGACTCAAACCATGAGTGCATGCAGTCAGCACTGATCAGACTGGATCACAAATCAACAGCTATCTTTGTCCATATCAGTCTCCAGATTACCCCTTTAGCTACAAAAATGTAACTTCCATTTACATGTACAATGGCCTGCACGTCATGTGTTGTCAAAGCAGCCTTGAATTCGTCATGACCCTTGCAGCAAGCGGTCGCCTGATATCAAGGAAGGTGCTCAAGTCACATCCAGTTGCAACCACTTCGTATAGGCTGTGGAGCTTCAACGCAAAGATTCACATTTTGTTTGGCTCTTGGTCTTTCCTCGTCACTGGAAATGGATTTGGTCTCAGCCATGTTGAGCTGTTGGCAGGATCGTGTGAACATCAGCGATGTACAGAGGTGGTGCCATTTTGTAATCGCCTGAAGTTCCCCTCGTTACTGGTGAATGAGCAGTAAAACGAAAAAGCTGGCGTCACGACCGACTCTCACAGCTGTTGCAATCCAGGCTGATTCAGGAGGCAAGTTAATGCAGATCAACATTCAGCAGCTAAACTGGACAGGTATTCAATCAGGAGTGCTAGCGAATCCATTTGGGGATCAATTTTCGAGCGTTCGTGAAATCGAAATGGACAGAAGCAGTGAACTCACTCCGAGCAAAGAAAATTCCCGTTGAACCGAGAACCGTGTATCCGAAGATTTTCCACCACAACAAAGGCTGCCATTGAGAACACACGAGTATCAGGTCAGACCCAATGACACCATCGAAACTTCCAGCGGGTCCAGTATCAGGGCTGCGGGGGCTGACCTGGGGTCTCGCCCCTAGGGAGCAGGCGAGGCGATCTCCACCTTTGGAAAAAGACCGTCAAATGGAAATCTTTTAGCAACTGCGGTGCTTGGGCAAGAGAAACCATCTGTGAAAGCCATTTCTCACTTTCACTGTTCGTGACTTTATTCCTTGAAGAGAACCCCAACACGATTGTAGTTTTGCGTCCAAATGCTGAGTTGCGGAACATACACCACAAAACCTTGTGGTTCCAAGGTTGTGAAAATTTACGCTTCACTCAGCGATCTGCACAACTGAAGCTTCCAACAAAGAACAACGCGGCCTTTTTGATCGGAGCGTCACTTGATCGCGAGGTCCAGGAATCGTTCTCCTTCCACGCGTGGATTCTGTCTTCTGGGTAAACACCGTGCGCAGAGAATATCACATTCTTGTCAATCATTTTCCACTCTCAGAAACGGCCTGACCTTCCCATCTTATCTGTCGTTCGTGCGAACATAAACTTTCCAAACGAGAATTCTTGCACTTTGCTCAAAGCCTTGCACGACGATCGTTTTCACCCTTGGGCAAAAACATCATGTGCACAGCCTACGTGACATCATTTTCTTCGGCGCTGCAGTCAAATCACAATTTTAATCACGTTCAGGCTCAAGCTAATTATCTGCGAGACTGCGGCTTAAAACGCAGACAAAATGGATCATTAACTTCCATGCAGTGCATCACCGTCGACTCCTCTTGCACTGTTGCAAAAGAAGCAACAGGAGACGTGGCTGAGAATGTGGGTGTAACGAGAACCACCTCAATTCTGTGAAGACCACACTCTTTCAAACACAGCTTTTCATTCCTTTCTGGGATGATCGTGACAGGAAAGAAGACCTCAAAAGGCCGATGCCTTAAAAGACACTGCTGCGAATGATCAAACACATGGTCTTGCTTCGTGAAGGCAGTTCCGCTCGATCAAAAGCAAAGCGAACTCACTTTTGTCAGGAAACATTGAACCTTTGATACCAGTGCCACAAAATTGCGGACAACGGTGGTGTTGGGTTCTGCACAATGAAGGTCACTGACTGGTTACAAACGGGGAACAGTTTGAAGCAACAGACAACAGTTGTGTGTCACAATTTTTCCTGCAAGCGTCATTGCCCTCCAGTGATGCAGGGTTTCAAAACAACGTTTGGCTGAGAAAGCTTCAGATCTTCTTTTTCTCGTTTCAGAAACGTCACTGCATCAGCGACACCCCGAACGAACCAAGACAGGAATCTCCGTGTCGGCGCAAGGGAGGTGATCACAGCGTGGCAGTAATATCAATAATTCATCACAACAGACGCTCACTATTTGACTACCTCTCACCAAAATCCTTTTAATATCTGCCCGAGATATGTGGGAGATATGCGAGAGAAAGACGTTTTGTCACTTTGTCGATCAAAACACGGATAAGAGGAGCACGTCGGACTCATTTGGCACCATGTCCCCAAATGTCAAGGATGAGACGAAGCTCGTGCGCCACTCGCGGGTTTGAATGCCAACCGTCTTTCAACGCGGACTCGTCCTGCCTTCTCAGTTGCTCCCAAACAAGCATAATTTGCTCTCACTCTGCTGTGCAGTTCTTTATGATATATTTCACACGAACAAAAGCAATCTGCAACAATATACAAATTGAGTTCTTTCCCCAAATGGATTATAAATAGAGCAGTAAATTATCTGCAGGCACTGAGAGGAAACTCAAAGACTGGGTGACATTTCTGCTCATTGATTTCATTACGGAGCATGCCAGCATAACCATGGATTAGTAGCCCTTCCTGTGAGAGACTTTCAGCTCGATCCCTTTACGCAGCCAGAGAAGCCAACTTCCCCAGCTTCCCTTTCAGATGGACTTCAAATATCAGCTGAGTGAAGTAAAGCCTTTTCCGAGCTCAAGCTGTCACAATGATGGACTGACCGTCATTGTCATGCAAACGGCGCAGTCACGACTTTGATCACCCCACTAAGTGAGATACAGAGGTATATTAAACGGCTCAGCAGACATAAAGGAAATTAACCCGTGGCAACAACTGAGGGCACCGCCACAAAACTATTGGTAACATTTCGTGTCTCTTCGTTTCTTTTGTGAACTCTTTCGTGCGAAAACGAAACACTTCGTGTCGTTGATGCGGACGAGGGCCAGAGATATTTCTTGAAAATAGCCGCTGGTCACAGACACCATCATCTACCCATTCCCCTCATGGGCAGCAAAGACAAACTGTCGCTCCTGGACGTCTTAGATGTTCCAGCTCCTGCGGTCGCAATTCCCATTTGGTGCTTCGCTAATACATTAAGCACATAAATGGATCAGAACCAAGGCGTGTTTGCTCCCAATGCAATGGTGGCTTTGCAAGGTGGAGTTTCCCGCGCTCTGACATCGGACCAAAGCGCGATGCGAGGCGACTTTCTGCGCAACGGCGCGCAGAAGAACCAGCCGCTGTGGGCCGACGGCTACTCACCCTGGACCTACGATAACGCGACAAACGAGTGGACTTCTTCGCTGAATAGCAGCCTTAATACCACCGATGAATCGCCCATTCTGTCTGTCAACTACAACCTAACAACCATGATTGCAGTTGCTGTGATATTAATTCTGCTCATCTTCGTCACTGCGTTCGGAAACTTCCTAGTCATGCTCGCCCTCTTCAAGTACCGGTACCTGCGGACAGTCAGTAATTATCTCATCGGCAATTTGGCCCTCAGTGACTTTCTCTTGGCCACGACAATTATTCCCCTGTCTGGGGTAAATGAATGCCTGGGCTATTGGGTATTCGGAGAAATTATCTGCAATATGTGGTTGTGTCTGGATGTGCTGTATTGTACTGCTTCCATATGGAACTTGTGTATTATTGCTCTGGATCGTTTCACGGCGACTCTCTACCCCATATGGTACCGCGAGAAACGGTCGACGAAGCAAGCTGCCATCTACATCTCGGTAGTTTGGGTTTTCTCTGCTGCGATCTGTGTTCCCCCGTTGCTTGGCTGGAATGACATGACAGCGAACTACATAGACAAAACGACAGGCGTCCACAACATCCAGTGCGTTCTCTTCCAAACACAGAGCTACGTCCTCTACTCGGCCTTCGGCAGTTTCTTCATCCCCTTCATTATCACCATTTTCCTCTACATACGCATCTTCATGGTGCTGCACCGCCGCATGACCAAAATGCGCGCTGCCAACCGCAACCGACGCCAACCTCCGAACAACAACCAGCCGCCACACAAGGACGTTCACAAAGAGCTGCAGAGCAAAGTGGTGCTCAACAACGCGCCAAAGCGCGACCAGCAGCAGGACATCGAGCTGAGCGCCGTACCCAACCAGAGTGGCTCCGGCAACACGGAGGAGTACAGCTCCAAGAGCATGTTCGACTCCGACAGCGACGCGCACAACGCCGACGAGTACGACTCGTCCACGCATCTCAAGAGCGACCAGCCGCTCTACGTGAGCAGCTCCGAGCCCGACGTGCCGCACGCCCCGCGCACCAGTCTGAGAAACGGACTCAAGGACAAAGCCAAGGCAAGTGAGACTTTAGTGATCCTCAACCCCGCGCACAAGCTCACGTCGGACTCCGACAGAGACTCGGAGTCAGACCGACTGCGAATGCCACTCACAAAAGAAGGCAGACTGGCAGCATCTCAGGGCAATGAACACAACAAGAAAAACTTCAAGCTCCTATCTGTGCCAACGCGGGACAGCATGGCTGTGAGGCACGACTCTGCGTCGGACACCCCGACCGGAGTGGACGGGCGTAAGGGTTTCGGAACGGCGCTCAAGCACATCAACCCGTTCCGCCACAAGGAGCGGGAGAAGCAGCGCAACAGCCAGCTCGCCAAAAAGCGCATCGACCAGAGGGAGGTGCGCGCCACCATCCGCATGGCCATCATCATCGCCTTCTTCTGCGGCTGCTGGATCGGCTTCTTCATCATCTACGTGATCCGCGCCTGGATCCCCGACATCCCGATCCACCGCAGCGTCGACGCCTTCTTCTTCTGGCTCGGCTACTCCAACTCGGCCATGAACCCCATCCTCTACACCATCTTCAATGACGACTTCCGCCGCGCCTTCCAAAAGCTGCTCGGCTGCTACAGGAGCTCTAAAGGCGGAAACTCGGGCACCACGTCCCGAGCGAGGCCGCACTGATGGCTGCATCAGGGTGGCTTCCTGGAACAACCGACCGCAAGTCCCACTAATCCGAGACACAGTTTTGCATCAATCTGGGCGAGTCCTGGACTTTGCGGGGGTCTAAATCAACCCACTCGGATACAATATGCAAAGAATGGTGACAAATGCTGCAATAAAAGTCATATTACATGTGGCCTGAGCCATGATTACGGTTTGCATCAACGGAAACAGGACACCGACCGAACTCAGACATTTCTGCAGATTTCCACTCTCGTTGTTTTTCAGCTTCTGACGCGAGTACATTTGTCCGATGCTTCCGACGGATGACAGACTCATTTGCGTGCTTGTGCTGAGAAGTGCTGTTCGATTACGTACGAAGCTTGCTTAAAAATCACGATGTAAAAATTCTATTACCAAGGTGATTGTTTTGTGATGCAATAATGTAGGTTTCCTGTAAATGCTACTTTCAAGTGATTAAATGTGAATATTTACAAGGTTCTCCGTGCAGTTTCTCCATTCCAATACCTTGGTGCATGGGCCTTCCTCAGGCCCGAAACGTACCAGATAATTTTGCCAACTTGTCATGTATCAGATCTACCCCGCCGAGTGGCTCCAAAATAACCAGGTATTGATTGAGGATCCAAATCTACGTTTCCCATGTGATGTCAGTTGTGTGACCCAGGGAGCCACATGCATTACGCGAGGAGCTCCTCCGACAACGCGGCGGAACCGGCTCTGTGCGGCTCAAGAAAAGCCTCTGATCAATGAGCATCAAAACTCAGGACGCTGCTCCTCCCGCCGTTGAGCCTCGATCTGTGCGAACAAAGAGACACGGCGCTCCTCCAGTCACCGCCGTCAGACAAAATGAAATTCAAGTTTGATGATCGACTTGTCAAAAGCAGGTTCTTGAGACAGGGCGCCTGAAATTCACGAGATCTACCAAATGTCGGTCGTAAGACGAGAACATCGGGATTCAAGGAGGCAGCTGCCTTAATTAGTTTTCCTTTCGTCTTCGTCGACACATTTCTCTTGTAGCTTTATGATTGAGCTTGTGTGTGAAAGGAAGCTGGAAATTGCCAAGACATCGATTTATACAAATGCAATTTCCTACCTTGATCTGAACGCGGTTCGAGTGTGGGTCCTAATTGCTGTTTCACTTTCCTTGCAAAAAGTAAATGCAGATTCAGGAGACACTCAACTGCATCGCTGTGTGCACTAGAGACAAAACACAGTCTCAGATACTTTTTCCCTGTTGGAAGATGGGGAACACACAGTGTTGTGATTTATTTGTGAAAGCCTTCAGCAAAAATAATGAAACGGCAAATCTTTGTTGGAAGATAGCACCGTCTGACAGGTACAGGCCGCTCGGGGAATTTCTCCCATACATACAAACAATGGTCGTCAGAGAGATGCCTGCACGCCGTTTTCATATCACTTTTCAGATAAAATGCCACCATCCATTTTCCCCTCAAACAGGAATTCTCCAGACACCTTTACCCAAATTGAATTTGTGTGATAGAGGACCAAATAACTGTTCTGGTTCCCTTTGTGATCACAAATGCGTGGGGTATTTTTGACACAGAAGTTATCAGTTGTCGGCCATTCGTGGCTTCTGTGACTCGTCCTGGTCCCATTGGAAACACATTCCTCGAAACAGTTATTGTCACATATTTTATTCATTTTACCACCGTTAATCAGTGCCACCGCTGCCCACAGCGACGCGGCCATTTGCGCCCGAGTGCCGCCTGTCAGTCAGGGATCGCGCGGGGCATCAAGCCGCAGCGCCTCGTTTGTTTGGGGCGCCGCCTCCACCATGGCACTGACACGGCAGTATTTCACGACCAAACACGGACCTCGGTGCGAGATTGCAATTCAGAACTTATCACAGAATGCACATATATATGCGACTGGTGCTTTCTTCGGACGAGGCTTGACCACGAATTTGCCATTTCTTCTCAGACTAAAGGGACAAAAGTGAAATCCACCACACCACTGGTGGGGCCAGATTCTGGTGAGGCCAGATCAAGTCAACAAGGAATTGAACCCAAACGGGTTATTCGTGGACAGACCATGTACGAGGGGTCTCTACAATGTTTCCTTCTCATCCGTGTATCTCGTACGTTTTTTGCACAAACTTTGCGATTCTTTGGGAAGGCTTTCTTGGATCTTCTTTCCCTGCTATGCAATGCAAACCAATGTCCCAAGTTGACCTGTGCATGCACCTGATGACCTCAAAGATCAATCCTTAGAATTGGGTCACCATGCGACCGTGTTGCCTGTCTGCTGAGCTCAAATGGAGAAGGAGATTTACGGACTTTTATTCAATTTGTTCAAGTTCCTGTTGGTGTTTAGTTCATGTTTGTTTGTTGAAAGCACTGCCACCATGCAGGCATGCCTGGAACAGAGAAGCAACATTAAATTCATGGCAAAATCCAGACTCACGCCCATCCAAACTTGGCGAGCTCTGCAAACAGTCTTCCAAAGCAACACTCTGTCCAAAGTGCAGGTGAGAATGTGGCACAGGAGGTTTCTTGGTGGGAATGACAGTGTCAAGGACAAGCCCCGGAGCAGACGACCAGCTTCCCAACTCCAGCATGTGGATCAGATTGATGCCAAACTTCAAGAAGATCACCGGAAAACACTGCGCCAACTGTCAGCCGAGGTGGGGATACTGGAGTCCACTGTGCATAAAGTCATCAAGAAGGACTTAAAGTTGAGTAAAAAAGCAGCAAAGCATGTGCCCAGAGTCCTCACAGAAGAGCAAAGAAGACACAGAATGAACCTCAGTGAGATCAACCTTGAATGTGTGAGATCAGAGAAACATTTCCTTGACAAAGTGATCACTGGTGATGAGACATGGATAAGTCTGTACCAAAATGAGACAAAAATGGAGTCCTGTCAGTGGCTGCCGACCGGATCTGTGCGTCCCCTAAAAGCCCTGAAGTCTGGAACTGGCAAAAAGACAATGCTGATCCTCTTCCATGATGCTTATGGTGTGATTCACATGGAGTTTGTTCCCCCAGGAGAGACGGTTGACTCTGAATTTTATTGCCAAGTGTTGGAAAGGTTACTCAACAAGATCCGCCACAAACATCTGGGCATGTGGACAGGAGGGGTAGATGGGTCAACCAATTGTGACTTCAGACTCCTCCATGACAATGCGACACCCCACACATCCTTCATCACCCTTGCTTACATCGGAGAACACGACATCTTATGCGAACGTCAGTCATGGTACCAATCTTCATCCTCGTGAACTTCTTCCAAAAGAAGACAACAGTTCAAGCAGCAGATCTCAAAGTGGAAACATCGAGCACAGATTGTTTCGAACTCGCTGCACACTGCAAACATTGATCTCAAACAGAATTCGCCTGTTTCAACACCTGCGTCGATGTTGCCTGCGAAAGAGCTGACGCACTCAGGATAATCCTCTTCTGATGGTGTCCCGAGAAACCTACCAATTTCAAATTTGCCTGGTCAAATCACACAAAACCGTGCTTGGTTCATGACAAATATCACACTCGAGTGCGTCCCAAATCAAGAAAAATTCCATTTGCTCTCAGCTGGCTTCCAGTGTACGAGTATGCCTACAAGGCGACCGAATGAACCACTATATATGTTCAGGGATGTTGAAAATACCTCGTCAGCCCACAAGATTTTCCCCGCATGTGACACGACTCCGTTTTATTGCTGATATTGTCTCACAGGGGCAGTTCTTTCACAACACTGATTGTCAAATATAATAAATCACCTGTGGCGACCTCGCCGTGAGTGAAGCGTTATTAAGTTTACCCAAAAGACATTTATCACACGCCAATGAAATCATCTCATCGAATCACATCGTCTCCCAAACACTCCAATCCATTCACAATTTCTAGTTTCCAAACATTTTCAAAGCAATAATGTCCAGATATACCCCACGTTTTGTGCCTCTCGGCGAGGCTGCGAAAAGAAAATCGGAAGCCACGATTCGGTTGATTGAATGATTTGCCAGACATGCCCCCCACGCCTGACAGCGAGACAACATTGATAAATCGTCGTGGAGCAGTCGCAGCGAGCAAAAAGGCTTCAAGACATGTCACTCCAGGATCGAGCTCAGACGCAACATGGTGCAAACGTATCGCGATTCGGTGTTTCAGGTTTGACAGACAGCAATAATATTGACAAACCCACGCACGTGCACGGGCCATGGAAGGAAACGCAAGAACTTGTCCACAAAGACTGACGTAGGTGACAGAACAATGTTACGCTCGGACGACCCGTCACAAGACACAGCTTTCTCTGATCAAAACTCTCAAACATGCAAAGCTATCTCCTCTGAATTGGACCTGCTCGTCTGTTTGGTGCAGTGAAAACAAGAACACCTCCACTGACAACACTGTCGGGCCCAACGTCGAGGGCAATGACGTCCAAGGTCTGACAGGTTCTTTTTGTTCAAGTCACCAAAACAGTTAGTGTGGTGAATCTGGCAGTCAATTTTGCGGAAAAATGAGAAAGAGGAAGTTCGTGGACAAACCACGTGCAACAGACAAACCGTACAATTGCCAGCCCAGCCTGTCTTTCTCTCCTCATCTTTCTCCTTTCCATTTTCATTCTCTTGTTCCTCTTTCTTCGTTCTTTCCTTTTCCTTTCCCTCTTTTTGTTCCTTCTCTTTTCCCTTTCTTTCTCAGCAAAATTTAAAGTTTCAACAGCAAAGTAGCAAACACAGATTACAAACGCAGTCTTCACATGAGAGAAGATAATGAAAGGAAGAGAGCAAAGGAACAAAGGGAAGGGAGGACAAGGAGCGAGGAGAAAAGAGGTGGTCAAGAAAATACAGGAAGCAGAAAACCTTTGCCAACCTCAGCCTGAACTTTCAGTCCAAAGAAAGCACTTTAAATCAGGGGTCAGGGGTTTGGCTTCAGACTTTAAAACGGAGTGACACCATCCTAAAAATTTGGAGCAGCCCAGGAATGTAATTCGTTGTTGGGGGGATTGCCTGCCAATAATATTTCTCAGTTGATGACAGATCTTTCTTCCTCCGATCCACTCCCACTGCAAAAATAATCATCAGAAAAAACACCGACTCTGAACATTTTGCTTGAAAGGAGCCACCCACCACATTTGCAGGGTTCACAGAATCCGGACTGTGTTCAAGCCAAAATGCGTGTGAAAGCCAGTGTCAGAATCCAGAGAGCATCGAAACCATGGGCGCCCATGCACCTGATAACATTTTCATTTCATGTCTCTTCACGCCAAGCTACCAGATGAAGGTAATGCCGCGGAGATTTAATGACGACAATCTATCAAAGATCGGGACAACCACCGAAACTGGCCGCAATTTCACAACCCATATCTGCTGTCAAAAAGCTTTGCCAAAAATAGAACTGCCACAACAGAGCATTTACACAGCTGTACCATCCATTAGATTTTTGGCCTGTAAATCACACTTGTTCTTGAGCAAATCTCTATTGATCACAGAGGAATTCCCTCGTTATCTCCGTCCAGACTCTTGTTGTTGTGGTGACCTGACGTAAAACCACCCCTCACCACGGCTCGCACGAGTGCCGAGGCGACCGAATTGCCCAAACAAATCTATCAAGATACTTGTGCAGCATGTAGTCGTGGAAAATAATTGTCAAAATAATCGTCAGTCACACCTGCAGGCGCTCACCCACGCAAATCTTACGAGGCTCATCAATAAACTGCTGAAACTGACGACATCGCGCGAAATGTCGCAACGAACTTTTGGGGCCGATGATCTCCAACACGAGGCTGCAACATGTCCCTGTGACCCCGCCTCCTCCTCTCTCGTGATGACATGGGTTGTTTCACAACAGACCTGCCGAAACACAAGTTCCAAGGCTACCGCGGTTTGCAGGACCACCACAACGACGTCTGACTTCAAGTTTGAAATGAACTGTGGTGCCTTCTGACCGTGTACATCAAACTGGAATCCCGCTGAGAATGTCAATTTTCCTTTGTCTGTCCCAGATCTGCATTCCCTGACAAAGTCAGCATCTCTTCAATGAGCGGGGCAAGGGACCACCACCTCAGTGGTCGGTCACAGAGAGCAGTGTCCTTGAGGTCCAGACAAACACAAGTCCAATGCAGACACAGTCACATCACAACGAAACAGGGAGCACCCAGGGTCAAGTGCTCAGAAGCATTGGGAATCAAAGGATGAAGCCCAGAACATCTTGGAGGCTTTCAGGAAGGTATGGACATCAAAATACGAAAAAAACATGAGGTGCCTCTTCAGCGATGACAAGTTTCCACAGGCTGGGACAACATCTACCAAAAGCGACACAAAACTCGTCTCAACACCCCCAGGACTCCGGCGGAGCCCTTGGTTCAACCATCCAAGAGTTTCCTCGGTCTAACCCTCTCAGCTCCTTGTTGTCTCTCAGTATGAGGACCAAATCTTCACGCAGCAGTTGAGTGGGGCTTGTACGTTACAGAAATCATGGTACAAGATTGGATTTACCCTCCCCCCCTGTACGAGGTCTGTCCACGAATTAACCGATTCTTTTTGCCTCCAGTCAACAAAACAGTTGGGTGTGGCAGATCTGGCCCCACCAGTTGGTGAGGCTTTGGCCCCACCAATTGGTGTGAGAATCTGGCCTCACCAGTTGCTGTGGTGAATTTATCCAGCAATCAAGTTTGTAGTTTGTGAAAACCGAGAAATGAGACCGAAGAGTGAAGGGACCGCGGGCTTGGTCTGTGTCGGACAGTCAGTGACAAGGCTCAAATGTGGGGAGAAAACTCTTTTGGCGGTCAGGGAGCCAGGCCACCTGAACAATTAAATTCAACCAAGACAAAAGTAAAAACGTGCTTTCAACACAAAGTTTGTGGGTCAAATTCTTTTGGATTCCGCCAAAGCCGCAACTTGACAAGAAAGTACCGTACACAATCATGCGTGCCTTCGCCCGCGCTTCCATGCCGTTTCTGCCTTCCTTTCCACAGATCTGGAAGAATCTTGTTCTTGCAAATTGAAAGTCCTTCCTTGAGGTTAAGTTCCGCAAACAGAATGTACCAAACGTAACTCCCAACAAAGATCCCAGCTCATTTCAAAAAGGATATTTTTCAGTGTAAACAAATAAATCACCGCGGTAGGCACCATTCATTTACAAATTAACGTTGAGAGTCCACTTTGATTCTCAATACCCCCGATAAAACAGCCAACCCATCATGTTTCTCGTGACAAATGGCGCTGAGTATGCCCATCTAAATTAAGATCTGAAAACACAGATCCGATTGGAACCGTGTCTTATTGATGTGAAATTGTACCTCCCATTCGACAAACATTAGCTTTGACAGGAGCAGTTTTTTGAAGCCTCAGTTGCGCATTTTGATATCCTGTGCCGTGAGGGTTGTAAATTCTCACACAAAGGTTTGTTCACAGAATTGTGGACAAAACTGAAAAACTAGCCTGATGACAGCATGAACACTCAGCGGAGAATGACATCACAGCTGAATTTCAACTGTCACGCAACGGGGGGAGGTGGGGAAAGTTCAAAACACAACATGGAAAAAATAGGTGTCTTCTGACGTCACATTCAGACTGTGATGATAGCCAAATCTCAAATGTCGTACCCTTGGATGTTACCTGAAATCACATTCTCAAATTGTACGACCCCCTTCAGTCGCATGATATTTGATGTTGGGTGACAGAACATTTTCAAATGTTATGCAACTGGTGGGAGGGTCACTTGACATTGAAAAGTATGGATGTGACCTGACATTACATTCTCGAACTTTCTGACGCTTTCAAAGCACCTGTTCATCAGAAGCGACAAAGTGAAATGACTTCGAATTTGCTTCACTTTCCGCAATTTGCCATTTTGAGCCGAGTATTAAAATGTTCATTTTTCTTGTGCTGTTTTGGCGTTCCGTGTGCTCGTTGGCATCATTAGCTTGTCGACACGAGTCTCAACAAGACACTTGCGACAGGACTCACTGCCAGTTGGTCTCGGGCAGGAAGACTGAGTCCTAATTAGACGACTCGTCGAGGACGTCTTGCTCCTCTTCACCCACACTCGAGAGTTCCGCGGCATGCGAAACGACGCGCGTGATCCAGCTCGCGCCACGGCACAATATGGAAAAGCTAAGGCCATTGCCGAGCCTTTTGATTTCGTAGGATTGGAACTTTTTCTTCCGTGGGTCACAGCATGCCAGTCCATCTGTGACAGAGGGACATTTCTTTTCAATTTAGATATGATTCCGAGAGCATCCAGTGTCCTTGATGTGCTTCTTCCTTTCCACGATGAGTAGCCGAGGCTTTCTGGTCCCAACATGATCCACGAGGAGGGATCTTCTGAAGCTTTCACCAATCATTTCATCACAGGATGCTTCAAAGTCCAAACAATGTCCGAAAGTCGCGTTTCTTGGACACAAGATGAATGTCAGACGGCGAAAAACTGTCTCTTTCTTTTTACTTGACGTGATTTTACAATCATCATTGATAAGTGTCCGCGTGGAAAAAACTTCCTCGGCAGCACAAAAGATGACATTTCAGCATGCGACACATTCGGTACACAAACTGCTGATGATAATATGAAAGACGTGTCTCAGCTGGAGCTTTGATGCCGAGGAGAAGAAGAGGACCGCACAACTTCCAGCAATTCAGCTCCTCCCTCGAAAGTAGCTTCACGAGTCATAATTTTTCACGAGGACATTCCCTATCCGGTCCAACACGCTTCTGCTCTTAACGCACACCACTCGCTTGGTCGTAAGGAGAGCGTTTAACTTGAAATCCAATCCGTCTTGTGACAATTTGCCGACTGTACAGAACACTTGGTGGCCACTCCCTGGGGAACGAAAAGACAGTTCTGTCGATGTTGCACAATGTTTTTGTTTCAACAACACAGTTCGATCCCAAGTTCGGTTCGGCGCTCCAGATTAATCATTTTCTGAAAGGTCACCTCAAGTATCACATTCATCAAACAAAATGAACAAAGTGGCAGTTTCTCCGTTGATGACATGATGCTTCGTACAGATTTCTGCAGACAGTGGCAATGCAGAAAGCAGAGCTGGTTCTTGGCAAACAGCCAATTCCGAGACAATGAAAAAGTTAACTAAGTACCGTATTCACCCGTGAGTCGGCGCAAATTTTTACCCCAAAGTACCGCATCAAAACTGAGGGTGGATCCCACCAGTTGGTGTGGTGAACCTGGTTTGTCAGTTGGTGTGGTAGATCTGGCCCCACCAGTTGGTGTGGTGAATTTGACCTGCCAGTTGCTGTGGCGAAACTGGCTTGCCCGTTGGTGTGGTGAACCAGGCCCCACCAGTTGGTGTGGCAGCCAAACAGAGGCAGTACTTGCCAGATAATTACCTGAGGCAAACGTTCAGGTGCGTCTTGTACTTGGGTGCGGCTTGAGGTAGGTACGGTACGGCACGCGATTCACTGGAAACATTTTCGATCATAGCACGTTCCGGATACCCGTGTGTGTCGAAAGAATCCGACGAGTTTTCTTCCCTTTGGCCCCTCAGGAAACAGACATTGGAGATGATCATGCCCAAGGCTACGAAATTGAAACTTCAAACAGGATGTCGAAATGGAAGAGTATTGTCGCGATGAACAAGGGACCCAGCGTTGCTCGCTTGCATTTTGCGGTACCGATATCCGTTCCCCTTTCATCCGCCCGCACGCTTCGCTTCCGCTGTCGTGACCAGAACTGGTGTATCAGGTGACCCGCGGTGAACGGATTGAAAAGTGAAGTGACACGGTTACAGCGCCCGATCAGACTTGATGAGGGGACTCAAACGAATGCGCCCACCCACCCACCAAAAGAGAACGAGCCCTGGAAGGTGATCCAATGTTCCTGCACCGGATTCAGGTGATCAGGTCTCAGCGTGGTCGCGGAACGTCTTGTGCCTGACCAAAATCACATGCGACGCAGCTTGCTCACCTTCTGACTCCAAGCATGGAGACCAGCTGCTGGTCGAGTGGCAGCGCCACGGAATCTGACACTTGCCGACGGGCCCCCATCTCTTCACACCTCCGAGTGACCGCTGGATGTACTCTCGTTTATCCTCTCGGGGAAAAACATTTTCAAACCCAAAGCCCTGGCAATGAAAGCTACGAAGCTGAAGATGATTGTCTTGCTGAGCCACCACACAGAGGGACAAAAATTAAGAGAAAGCACGAGATCAGTCCGTGGCAAAAAGACACGACAACGCAATTGACTCCGAGCTGATCACGACTTCGCAATAAGCCCCAAAAAGATGTAGAAGAACGACAGAAACACCGTTCGGCTTTCACAGCTGTGAGTGGACCACGCTGATGCCTCGCGAGTGACGCGAGCTTTTCATCTGCAGATGGACAAGAGCTCAACATGGACCTGCCATATTGTTTTCACTCATGACTGCTTAATGACTCGACACAGGTATGCTTTCACTGAGGGACGTGATCAGAGCTCGACAAGACAAAAATGCAATGCCATGTCTGACTTTCGGACAGGGACAAGCTTTTACGAACATGCCTGTCTTGACGGTTTTCTCGCGTGGCCAAAACATAGTTTCTGGACATACTCGTGTGCGAGTGTGAGGTTCGATGACCTGCCGCTGACCTGACTGTTGATATTTATGTTCGTGATCCACACCAAAGTCAGGTCACTTCTGGACGCTCTTCAGATGTTCGAACGACGACGGCCGGAAGATGCTGGGTCTCGCGACGAAAAGCAGCCGGGCACATCAGCTTCAGCGCGTTTCCTTAGTCAGGAAAACAATAGACAGCTGTTTGTTCCCGCTCCTGCAGACACATGTCGTTTCATGTATTCAAAGCTATCCACATCCATTCCAAGACAAACAGGACACCGAATCCTGTGTGAAAAGGTCGCTGCTAAAATATGCGAACAAACCTCACACGACAAACTCGTTCAACAGTGTCGTGAGAGATACTCGTATCTGATCGTTTGGAGCAGATGTCTCTCAAGGAAGAGGATCAATGCGATCAATGCCAAAGCGTCCACAAAACGGCGGAGCTACCTTTGAGGAAAATGATGCCAGTCGCAATTCAATTTTTGTTGTCGACGTCTGAAAATGTTGTTCACAGCCACAGGCACCAGATGGTTGCATGTCTCACAATGAGAGTGTAATGCGATAATACACGGTCGCTTTTGTTCAACATCAAGTTCTTCCCTGAAGACAACATGCGCAGATGATAAACATTTCCCAAACTTGTCCTTTTTGGATGCTTTGCACAGCTTTTTGAGATTCTTTCTGCACAGCGATGGCATCAAGAATGAACATCTCAACAATGTGGGGATCAACAGACAAAACAGGCGTGTTCCCCACACAAAATCGCTGCATTGTGGATTTTAGGACACGGACATGTTTGCGGATTCTCATGCACGCGATTTTGCTCAAATCACCGCGAGGTGACCAGGTCTTTTTTTTTCTTTCGAAGTCCGACCTTTTTGTTGTGCGCAAGACACATTTGTTTTTCAAACCATGCCAATTCAAGTTCGGGGCCTCAATCCACTCAGGAAGCCATAATCAAGGCGGATTCCAAGTAGAAGGGCGAAGGTCCCAACAATCCTCCTCCTGCCCTGATTTACAAGTGTCAAGTGTTTTCGTGGTCTGTGACGGCGCAACATTTGCACTGATTAAAAGTTACGCCTGCACTCATTCCGAGAAAAGTGATCATTTGGTGGCACAATATCTGTCAGGGTGGCAGTGAAGAGGGTGATTTACGCACATGTCAAAATGTTTTCACACACTTGGAATCCAGTGGGAATTTGGCGAATGGAAATTTGTGACACGTTGTGTTTGAAACGCAATCCTTGTTTGAACTTCTCTTTCCTGGCCAACGTGGTCCGAATCCTGCAAAAATCTTGATGCCTGTGCATTGAAAGCGAGACTTCGCTGTGGAGTCATCCAAAACCATGGACACCGGGGTTGGGGGGGGGGGCAGGGATGAAGACGACTTTTCCAAAAGTCGGGTCAACATCCTCAACATCCTTTTGTCAGACAGGTTCGACCCTTGACATTGATCGTTCTTTTTGAGGACGCGAGGAAGGTAGTTCCCCTTCCATTTCAACTTGCTGTTACAGTGGGTGAGTCCACACACCGAACAAGAAAATACAAAAGGCCACCCCTGACATGCCATGTCTTCAACAAGTGCCCGTACACCTCCGCCCTGATATTCGTATGCAAAGGAAAGGTATGTCACAGGATCGGCCAATGCTTGCTGTCTCTGAATTGAAAATGCAATGCCACAACGATTGCCTGTTGTGCGACCAAAGAAGGAACTGCCACTATCTTAGCAAAAGATGGGTGTGTGACGTTTGTGTAGAACAGGAACAACAATCAATCGATCAATCGTGCTGAAGACCATAATCCTCTGCTTTCAATCTCCTCTCACCGCACGTTACCCGTACCTCTTGTGTCCATATTTGAAAAAGTCGGAAGCAGCAGAAAAGCCCAGTGAGTCTTTAGGTGACAGAAAAACAATCTATTTTCGGAAGCACCACCTGTAGGTGTGAGTTTCACATGGAGAACACAATTTACTCATTAAGGGACAAACAAAACCCTCAACAAAGCGTGTGGAGTGTCGGATGCAGCCTCAAGGAAACAGGAGACAGATGCACCGGGAGAGGCAGAAAAGCAACACTGAGAGAGAAACAGCCGCTGATTAGAATCTCACAGGGAAGACTTCTCCACTGTTGGACTCTTCTTCTCGTAAAATCTGTACAGCCGTTAGTGGAATCTCCAAATTGCTCGTGGGCCTTCAGCTTGATTAGCAGTCATTTGATTAGGGTCGTACATTTCTGCAAGTCCAGTTGTGATTGCAATTGTAAACCGGACCCACGGAACGATACATTCTTCCTTGAACGACCTTGTGCAGCCAAAGTGTGAAACTCACCAGGGCGCAAGCTGTGTGCAAGACGAACGTGATGTGAGCGACGAGAGTCACAGTTGGTGCAATATTTCATTTTTTATGGAGGACGAGAATGAAACCAAAACGGTTGCCCACCCCAGTGTCCCATGTAATTTCTTGCCGCGGAACAAAAATCAAAACACCAAGCAACGGACAATCACCCGGGGAGCACTGCCTATCATATATGATGGATATACACGGACGCCTCGAGTCGCAGATGCAATAGAAATAGGACTCTATTGCATCAGATTCCTCCCACGATTTATGTGCGTTACACGACATAAGTCACACAAACGATCCGTCGTGGGGGTTTGAGCTTCACCGAGTCCATTCCAGTTCACTTGGCAAAACTAAAGATGAAATGCATCGGGCGAGCGAGAATGGATCACCTTCTGTTATCGGACGGACCACATCTTTTCCATTTCTGCAGGTCAGTGACTACCCTTCCTCCCTGCTCCGGTGATTTCACAGTCGGTACGTTACAAAAACAGTCTATGAACTGCTTTCCGACTTCTGCTTCTGCACACACAAAAATGAAATTTTGTCATTTTTACGAACCGGGAATTGCCAAGAGGCGCGGCAAAGCAGTACTTTTCAGTTACTAAAGTGACAATTCAGTGTGGCCAAGCGTGTGTAGAGTCATATCTCAAAGTCCCATGACAATTTCATTTTGACAACAATGTAACTCGAGCCCGGGACACGAGCACCTGAGCTCGGCCGCAGCTGTGCTGATTTGCACTTAAAACCCTCAACTGAACCGACAGTCTTGATCTTTCGCCAGCCAAATACAACTCAACCTTCGAAGTCGAATGGCTCCGAGCGAACACTGCACGAAACGGTGAACACCGATGAAGAATCAGAACGTACACAATTGCTAGTCACGAACAACAAACAAACAAAACCAAATTTGCAGTATCGGACAGGGTGTGAAGAAACGTCAAACGTCAAAACACCCCGAAGACAAAGACAAAGGGCACCGTGCTTCGTCGTTGTGAGCGTTGGAGGTCATCCTGCCAAGTTTTCGGCGCGGATGTCACGGCACAGCTGCAGGTTGCCAGTTCGTACCAGGACAAGTGCCCATTATTGTTCTCGCACCCTTCTTGTACTGTTTTTCTATATCTCTTTGCCACTTCATTATGGACATTTTCATGACCATTCATTCTTCCCCAAACACACAAGAAAACCCCCAAGAAAATGTGACGTCTTTCAGAGATATTTGTCATTTGTAAAATCTACCTCAGAGATTGGTGGACGACCAAAAAGGCAGCTGTTTTGAATTTTGTTGGTTGCAACTCACTTTTGGGACACAAGGAGGTTGTCTCGGCTGTTTCACCTGGGGGTCTCTTCTGCACCTTGGCGGACACAAAGCAAAGCGAGACAAGCGCTGCTGATGGGGTCATCGATGAAGATCGGAAGATGGTCCTTCCTTGCAACAACGATTTGGCACAAACGATCAAGCTTGTAACAGCAGCAAGGTGTCTTGCACACCAAAAACCGACACGTCGCAAAATGTTGCCCAACTGAACCTCAAGAAGCCTCTTCAAAAGTCTGCAGGCTGCTGTGTTTGCCGCCAGTTGAACAAAGAATTTTCATTTGTGTGTGCCCATCCGCAAAGGCGTACGAGAATGCAGGCAGATAATGCCAAACCATCAAGAGGCAAAAACGAGTTGAAGCTGCTTTCTTTCCCATGTTATCAAGGCAGGGTCAATGGCACATCGTGTCAGCGTGGCACGCAAAAGAAAGGACGAGAAGTTGGTTTCCAGCGGTAAATTTAAACGGAACCACACGCGGAACCAAGGTTGGCAGCTCAAAGGACGCTGAGCTCCCCTCCGGTGTTCACCTCAAGTGCCACATCCCACGTTTTTCACAGAGTGGAGAACAAGCGGAACAACGTGAAATAAATCTTTGTCATGGTCGAACAGCCAAAGCATTTAGCCTCAGTGACAAATCGATATCTTCTCAATCATCGGGAAAACTTTGCAGCAGACTCCAACAAACATTTTAACGCCAGAGACCCATTCTTAGAAGAAAGGCGGTGCCTGTTGAAACAGGAGAGAAAAGTATTTAGGGAAAAGAATATTGAAAAACAGCCACAGGCAAGTCTCCCACACACGCAGAGCGGAGCACGCTAAGTGAAGGCAGGGCATGTCGTCTCCTTTGTTACGGCTCACCTTCTCCTGCAGGGCCACGAGACGTGTTCACCTTCGTGACCCACTTCTCATCCACAACATTCCGCTTCGATTCCCGAGGAAGATGCCAGACACTCGTGTGTGCCCCTGTCAACAGTTGTTCCAAATCCATAATCACTTCCCAAGTGCGAGATGCACTTTTCTCGTTCACACTTTGAAAACCGGGTTTCTTTTCCCCGCACTCGTTCTTATTTTGTTTTCTTGTGGAGTGGACGCACCGCCACTTCCGGGAGACAGGTTCACGCTCAATCGCTTCTACAGAAGACTGTACGCATCATGTTTGCAACATCAACAAACACGGACTCAGCCCCGGAATTTGTCTTGAAGAAGGAACTTGTTGCTTTGTTACGTCGCGGCAAAACAGTTGTACTGAACAGGCGAAACTACACCGATGTATCTGTCTTCGTTTTTCGGCCGATGCAGCTTCGCGCACAGTCCACGTCACCGAGGAACAACGTGTCGAAGACGCGAGGTCCTGCAGCGATGCTAGCGCGCAATTGTGGCATTGCAACAGAAATTCGTTGAGGCTGGTCACCATCATGTGACCCAGGTCTTGGAAAATTCTGCTTCGTGGAAAGAGACTTTCTTTTTTCAGACACAAATTGGTCAGTCTCCGATTTTTCTTTGCTTCTGGCAATGACTCCAAACAACATTGTTGAAACCTCAAATTCTGTAAGAATTCCACCCCCAAGCAAAAATTTGCAAACGAGCCTGCATTTTCGGCCGCTTGAATTCAGAATGTGAATGAGACACAACCCTCTCCAAGCACACTTTCAAAGACTTTCAACATTTGTTGAACTCCAAATTTGAATATGAATGGGCCCCGTATATGTAACCATCAGACCTCAAAGTCTAAAATTGTCTTTCAAAAGACCTGGTGGCCAGGATCAGCCGCACTCTTCGGGGAAAATCTCTAATTTCCCCTGATGTGTTCAAAACACATTTCTTCTTTTCAGTGACCGGCTCTGTAGTCAGAAAAAGACATCTCCGAAGCACTCTTGGAAGCAGAACGACGTATGCTTTCCTTGATGTTTTGTTGCTGGCAATACTCTTGCGACGAGGGCTTCATTCAGATGCTGCGCCCAGTTTCTGTGGTCCTCTGACAAAAGCGCATCCATTGGCCAGGATTTGCTTTGCCGTCCGCTTGCTTTTCAAATTGTGAAGCTATTTCAACGTAACCTCTTCCACATCTTCTGAGGCGCTTTGCCTTTTGAAGTTGGCATGTGCCAGCATTTTGCAAACCATGGCTCCTTTTCACTCTGTGAAAGCTTCAGGTCCAGACAAAATGTCTCCGACAAGCAAGAGGAAAGGTTTGGACGTTGAGTAATTTATTGAATGTGTTCCGACGTGACGGCATGTGTATGCAATATTCAAGTCATGCATAAGACAGCAAGTAGTCCATCAAAATAATTGCATTTCCCTGTGTCATTTATGCATCACAAAAGTCACCACTTAGTGAGGTGAAATCTAAAAGACCCGAGCAATTACCAGTCGAAGAAAGAGAACCTCCTGCAACGTCAGGTGCTCGCACTCGTTCGTCGATTCCTTATTTGAATTACAAATGCGCAACATTTCACAAAAAGGCCCTTCTGACGGAGCGTGCCTCCTCAACTCAATAAAAGCGCCACTGGCAAAGGCAAAAGTACCACGCATTTGATTTTGCAACTTCACTGAGTTTTTAATGTGTTTCAAATGTAAATGTCAAGTTTCATGACACGAAATGATCTCAGAATCCTTCAGTTATGAATCAACTTTCCAGATGGAACATTGTGCCTCAATTTCCGTTCAAGGAAAGTGTTGTGGGCTCAGCTTGGAGCTGAAACTTCCAAACTTCCTGCTTTTCATTTGCTTCCAATCACAGGAATCCTTTCAATGATGGAGACAAGGTCAACCCTTGGTGAAGATTTTAATTCCTGGAGAGGAACTTCTTTGAAAACACCCACCGCCACTGCCCATTCTTTGCACTTTCAGTTCGGCGCTTCAAACAATCAATGATCCATTCGCCAACTTTCACCCCCGTCCAAATGAAGCTCACAAGAAATCTATAGAAGCCCTGGAGACGCCGTTGAAAGTTATGTACGTGTTCAATGAAGTTAATTTCCCGACTGAATCTTTAAAGAGGCCAGCTAAATGGAAGCTTGCAAATTCGGAGACAGTGAGCAATGGTGTTGCTGGTGCAAGATCCGGGAAGCCAGGTGAGGCGCCGGGGTTGAACTGGGCAAAGGATGACACACCAGATCAGCACATGAATAGGGCGTACAGAAAGGAACAACACCATGTGGTAGATTAAAATCATGTTCAGAAAGTCGATGAGAGCTATGGATGTCAAGTTCTGCTCGATAAAGGCCACCTACTCTGGTGAAAGCGGCATTCTGGCCGTGGGATATTCAAATGCCACTGGCACAACGCACGTGGCCTCGGGAGTCTGAACGAACTGAGGGAGATAAACGATGGTGGGCTCCCACGATATGCCTTCGCAAAAGCAGTTCCCGGACACCGAAGGTCGCCTGGGAGGAAAAAAGCATTTCAGATTCTACGCGCACTCGTTGTGTCCTCCACACATCAAACAGGAGCCTCCGCAGAACATAAATTTTGAGGTCACTGGACAACAAGAAGGCAACGCCGAGAAAACGCGCGGTTTCACACGATTGGAGTTGCGCACAGCCAATGTGTTTCCCGCAATCAGCATTGTTCCTTGGCCAACTTGGCTCACAGAAAACTTTGGAGACCCCCAGAAAGTCAATCTTCTCTGTTTGGACATGTACCGGTATACTGAATCCGTCCAGTGTTTTTTTTCGCTGGACAATGATCTGCAAATTCTGAGCAAATGAAAATATTTTTTCGGGGACGACTTATATACCTGGGGGAGGGGGTGGAAGTCAACCAAAAAGTTTCCGCTCAGATTCTGACACTGATCATTCCAACTTTTTGGCAGGTTGACTATCTTCCCCAGGTCAGTCAACCAAGGACGCAGACAAATTCCCACACGATCCGACAGTGATTCCACCGAACACGCAGGATGACACTTTGGCGAACCGCGCTTGAAACAGTACCATTGGTGTTTTATTTTCACAGTAATATTTGACTTTAGCCACCAGTTTTCTTCGGTCTTAGGTCCCAACAACTTGGCACGAAACGAGCATACTGTGTGTTTTTTGAGGTCGTGGTCCACGTCCCTGGGAAAACTTGAAAATTTGAACCCCACCCCCCTCAGGCAAATACATTCTAGGAGAGTGCGCTCCCTCCCGACTCAAGCCCCTCCAAGAAAAGGTCGAATTGCAACTTTTGTAAGGGGATTCAAGACTTCCTCGGGGATAATTCTGTGTGTTACCCTTCTCAGCGACGCTTGACTACGAGTACGAGCCACGACCTTTACGAAGAATGTGGCTCAAAACAAGAAAGTCCCAAGAGTACCAAAGTTGGGTGATCTGTCAAGAAACAGCTCGATTTTGCGCTTGTTAGCAGAACGGAGAGACGCGAATCAGAGGCGCTCAGCGCACGATACGGAGGCCAAAGGAACGATGCGATCTTGACATGGGACTTAATCATACGGGCAAAGTCGATAACGAGCCCAATGAAGTCATGATTGTCTGTCCATCCACATAAAGAGAACGACGGCCGAGAGATGGACGCGGAACACAAGTTATGTCACAAAAACGAAGCAGCAAAAGCCGGTGTCAGCACCACTTCTTTCTGTGCTCTTTGGATGAAACGAACACTGAAAGTTGTGACTGCTGTTGAATCAAAACCAGCAGATCCAGTTTTACCTGTCAGAGAAGCAATCACGCAAGACACCTTCCTTACCTGAAAAGACACAAGAAACAAAGCCAATGAAAATTTGAGGACATCAAGCTGAATTCCAGTTTGTATATCACACATAGAAGTGCTATTTCTCAAGCAAATGCAACCCAATCTTGACGCAGAATTAATGGCGAATTTCCGGATCTAATTTTCTCCTTGGGTTTCTAGGACTTGTCACAGCTTGCAGGAGCCAGCGCGAACGTGTGTAACAATGCAAAGATGATTAACGGCATAATAAGATTCGCCTAATGCTATTAAATACCAAAGAACATTTTGCTGCCAGCACTTGGTTAAATCTATTAATAGTGCCAAGAGAAAGGATCTAAGGCTGAGCCACTTTCAGCGCGCTGCAACAAGAGCAACCGGGTGCTTCCTGCTTCACAAACGGCAAAGCGCTAATTCCACAGCTTCAGTGGCTTTCAGTCACACACAAATGAAGTATGTTGTTTTTCTAACGCCACTGTCTCATGCATTTGAGTCAGAAATGAACTGTTTTTGCATGGCAAAGCAAAAGGCTGTCTGGACGGCTGCTGTAGGGAGACAACGCACCTATTACCAAGCGACGAGAGTCATTCTTTCACCAATTTGCGTTCACAAGTTCACCAAATCCCAGCTGTACAACACTCTTTGTGTTTATTGCACAGCCCCAATGAATGTGGAAAGTTGAAACAGGGACAGAACTGGATATTATCCTCGAGTCCGTTGTGCAACTTCAATTGAAAACTTTGTTTTCAAATTTCTTTTGTTCTGGATTGTTCTTTCTTCAACGCTAGGAGTACACAATCAGGCTCACGCACCCAAACAAAAAAATCCAGACGTCGCACACTACACAAACTGCCTGTAATTTTTTTGCAAGCAGACCTGAATAATGAGGGGTAACTCTGGATCAATGTGTCGTGGGAACCCCTCCCCCACCCCCTGGTTATTGTGGAGATAACTACAAGTTGCGTGAGGGTAATTCAAGCATTTTTGACAGTTGGACCACCCACCCAAGCTCGTAGGCACAGTTCTCAAGCCATTGAGAGATTTCTTACCTTGCAAAAATTGAAAATTTTGAAATCTTGTGAAACCCAGTGCAAAATGTGTTTTTGGTAAACAGAAAAATGTCACGTGTTGTCAGACCCCACCCCTCCCCTTGCTCACCCCCAGTTACCATTAATTACAGAGACAGCCAAAAGTTGCAGGAGGGTATTCCAAGTATTTTTGAACCACCCTCTCACAAGCATGGTTCTCAAGTAATATTCAAAAGTAATATCACAATTCCTCGTTCCTTTCATATTTTTGCTGAGCTTCTAATTTTATTTCAAAATTGCCTTACAATTCTGATATATTTTGAACATTTAGTGTCTCATGTACGAGTACAGTTTTAATTTTCTTCCTCCAACCAATTTAAAATGTTTTGTATTTGGTATTGCTCTTGAAATTTTTCACAATGATATATTCTTTTTGACTTTCTAAACTTTCCTGTGTCACACTTTTTGAAAAACGGTTCCGAAACACGAAAGTATTTTCACACAAGTGTTACAACATTTCTGAAAGGCAACTCAGGCCATCAGTGGATTTAAACTGGACACGGCAAAATCACCTCGTTGGATTCAAGTCGTCCAACTTCCTTCGGGACATTCCCGGAAAGGAATTCCCCACTAATTTGTTCCCGACAACTGAGTGAGGGCTTTTGATCTCTTACGTGCAGTTGAGGCCCTTGCAGGTAAATGTGGACACATATACTCTTCCTATTTGGACCTGCAACAGATAGTGTGGGCACCAGTGAATCATGTTGACACACGACCAACCACAAATTCTCGTTCCTCGAGATGCACACGCAGATTTCTGCTGATTCACGACAAGGAGAAAGTCCCTCCCTATGGCCACGCAATGTCATCCTTTGATTGAGGAAACTGAAATGGCACTGAGCCCAGCATGATGAACGTGCTGCCTCTTCCCAGGATACAAAATCTCACAACCAGAAAAAAGACATCAAGCGAGAACGCAGACAAAGCCGTCTTTGAAACACGCGGCTGTATTCCCCTGCAGTGATCGAGGAAGGAGACGGGCGCTTTCGCGACAACCAAGCGATCATCTGGAAAAAACACATTTATGGTAAAAACCAATTAAACCTCGTTGAAACGCGCCTGCAATCTGTGCAGCAGGAGCCTTGTGATTACCACGTTGAACCAGAACCAGGTCCCCGCCAACCTGTCTGCGACTCGAGCCCCACGGGAAGCCGCGCAGTCAGCTATGGGCAACAAGCAGCCAAACATGGCTGCGACTCTACCCGCACCAGAGAATCTTTCGACAAAATCACAAAGTGACAAATTATTGGACACGTTCTGTCAGGCTTTTTCGAAGTTTTTGAAAACGACACTTTCACTGCTCCCTGCAAAACCGTTTCGCATCAGTGAAAATTATTTCAGAAAAGAAGTCCTCGTCCAGCTCCTCCTCAGGGACCCTTTCATTTGGCTTGACAGACAACCAGGAAGCCAACAAAATGTTGAAACTTTCTCAGTAAATTTGAAGAGACGCTTGCTGAATGCAGAACTTCCTCGTAGATCTATCATCGCAATGGAAGTGGCAGCGCTTTGGAACTTGTCTTATTACAGAGCTCAACTGACAAAGGTTCTCTGAAGAAGCTCCACAGAAAGAAAGAAATATGCTGGACTCGAGACTGTTCCCTTTCGCTTCAGTGATTTTCTCTGTTTTTTCTATTCACAGGAATCACAGGAACACATCCCTATCCAACCCTTGCTTTGTAACGAAACAATGAATGTACGAGGCGTGAGCAGGCACGCAAGTTTCGCGTTTATCTCCGCTCTGAAAGCGTCGCCTTTTGCGGAACACCCAAATGACGCCAGGCAAAGCTGAAGGCATCTGTCACCAAAATCACTGGCTTCACAAAAATCGGGTAAACACAGGATGAACCAACAAACTTTGCAAAAATGATTTATTCAGCACCTGTCAAGTCATAAAACCGCTTCGTTCTTGAGTCACTTCAACAGTACCAGTTTCCCAGGACAATGTCCAAAAAGCAAGGGACCATGCGACTGAAAGACGAGGGTTTCCGAGAGTTTGACACCGTCACGAGATATTCTGTGCACGCCTTGCCGAATCTGCCTGTGCGCCATCACCAACGACAAGCCAACGTGGCGCTGGGACGCCTTCACCCTGACGTCTCGAGACAACGCGGGAATTGAAGTTCCCACACCCCAAGACACAGCGGAACAGAGAGCGAAACAGCCTGGCTCAAAGAAACTGAGGGATTGCCATCTGCTGGAAGTGAAGCAAGCACCGGTGTCACAACGGTCGGCAGCTTCTTTTAGAATCACGAAGAATGCAGCTCCATCAACTCGACTATCGTCTCCACTTTGCGATAGAACATCCTTTCCATCGCACTTCTCTTCGCTCCAACTGAAGCTCTCATCTCAGGTTTCAATGCTCACGACCAAAATTTTGGTGACACCGACCTTCCAAACTCTTGGATCACAAACACCATTCTAACACCGAGTGAAATTGTGTGACCTGAAAAATCAGACCAAGCTTCGTGGGAGAAATGTGAGCACACGCTGGGCCCTTAAAGGACATCAAGATGTTGAAAAGCTCATTTCGTTGGTTTCCTAGAGGCACAAACAGACGAAACAATGGGGGCGCATCAAAGAGGACAACCCTGCAACTGTCTGATCACAGGCCCAGAATGAGAGCCCATGCCACCTGAGAAATGCTTGGACCCAGAAAAAAAAGACTTGGCCCAGGTACAGATTCTGGATGCCAAATAGTTTTTTTGTTGGAAGTGCTGATGCGCAAGCACAAGTTGGTACCAAAACATCTGGACCACAATTTATGTTTGAAGTTGTATCTGTCCACGGGGGATGTGACGCGTCCATGCAGCAGGTATCGCTTCACAGAAGGAAAGCCTGGTGGGATCGGTCTCCTGTCTTGTGGCTGGGCTTCAACAACAACTTAGGTTTCACCAGATTCACCAAATTTTGCTTCCAGGCGCGGATGTGTCGAACAACTGTTTTCGTACCCTTTCGGTGGAATTTGCCAACTGGGAAGGCTGATGTGAGAAAATGAAAAAGCCTCACAAAATACACACACTGCCTGTCTTTGGATTTCAATCAATGGAAATTTGTCAAAATCGCCAAATTGAGAATTTTTTCCATCTTTCGAACCCACTCCAGCACGAATGTGCCACAAACAGGAAAGGCCACCTCAAAAATTCTTTCCACGGACTTCCCTCCACGCTCTGGTTGCAAAATATATTCTAGAACCGTGAGAACTGTCAGAATCCGATTCACGTCAACAAACAAGGCAACATCAGCTCCTCACCCCACCCCTGAATCTTCTTTTGTTCCAGATCTTGGTCCTTGAGGTCACACCAAGAAAGAGTTCACTCAGACCCAACTTTCGTGGATAAGCTTGGTTTTCGTTTCTTTTCACACCTTTCGTGTCCAAATCTTTTCTGAGCTGTCCGAACTGGTCACACAAAATGCTGCATTTTTCCGGAGCACAGGTGAGATTAAGAAACATCCCTGATATTCGGATGTTCCTTGACCTTCGGTGATTTTCACTCAAAGCCTTGGCTTGGTGCTGCAACACAACACAAGCCTCCGGATATTTCCGTTGTCTCACTTTTGTTCCTTAATCCGTGGATGACCCAAATATGCAACATTCTTCTTGACCCATATCAATCACCTGCACTGGTCAGCTCACATGTTCTCAGTCCCGCCTGCAGTAATTCAATTTAGATGTCTGTCCGTGATAGATGGGGAAAATAAAAGGCACAGAAATGAAAGAACACAAGTCATTTCAGATCTAGCTACGTCTTCTTGCATTTCCTCTGTCGAAAGAAATGTTCTTGTCAAAATCCCTGGATATCTTATGGTCCCTGGTCCCTGTGAGGTGTGGTGTAATTTGCGAACATCCACGCTGCCTGCAACGAAAATCCCTGAGCTGTGCGCGCATGCAGTGAGCATCACAGAACCTCGTCCCGTGGCGTAAAAGATAAATGTTCATAATGCTCTCTGAAAACTTGGATGATAAAATATTCATGCCATTATAATAGTGTGCACCTGTAGCCCTGACGACTGTGGGGAACGTGAATTAGGGAAGCTGGGGACTCCATTGTGACCATTGTCTGCTTCTGTTCTGCGCTCTTTTCCTCATGAGAGGCCACAGAAACTGAAACAAAACACAGACTATTGAGTATTCTGCACACAGAGTTATGTTGAGACAATGTTTTCGGGTTTTTTTTTTTGTTTTTTTTTCATTTTCCAGATGCAACAACGAGAATCCCTCAAAACAAAGTGGAGTTTTCTGCACACAGATGTAAGAGTTCACACACGCTAAAAATGTGGTTCCTGTGAAATCTTGCGACTTTTCAAGATCTTTGGTCGGGAAAGGAGTCACACAAGAACTCTTTTGTCAGTGTGTGAACTCACTTCCAGCACAACAAAGTCAGGTACGAGAGGCGTTGTGACCGCAGCGTGGCAGAAGGCAGTTTTAACGAGTGCGGTTTCTGTCGTGGCAATGATCTCCGGAACCTCTGGTCTCAGCACGTATCTCTAACGCCAAACTCGTCCATAGAAGTGAACAATAGCCTTGGGAGTGGAATAATTTCGTTTCACAGTCGTCCAAATTCTGAGCATTACCTTTTGGAACTGATCAGAACAACAGAAAATACCAATGTGGCAAGGCTTGCTGTTTTCCAGATCCAACTGAACTTCGCCCTTTGTTCAAAAGATGTTTCCCATTTTTGTGTGTGTTTGGGGCCTCCTATTTCTGGAAAGACAAATGTTTCTCATTCGTCTTCTGTTGTCCAGTTTGCAGCAAAGTGGAACACACTGCGCTCGTTCCTGAACCTTGAGGACAAAGCAATCACAAGACCCATTGGCTTCAATGAGAAGACCATCAGTTTCCAGTTTGAAACACATTGGCTCCTAACAAGGGGAAAACATCGGGTTTCGTGAAAAGGACAGAGGCTGCACAGTCACCCTGGGACATTCCTCTCGAGGCCAGACGTCAACCCGGAGCAATAAATGACCACAGACACTCAGGTTATTTGAACAACGTGCTTTTGTGGTCGTAGGCGAAACACCACTCCCCCTTTCAAATTGGCGCAACTCCTTCCGCCCCGCAGATCATTTCTGGTGGTCAGTGCAACGCTTTCATCCCATTTTTATCACAGTTGGAAACTACTCAAGATGTTCAGGTTGGTTTTTAAGATGTCATGCGAAGGAAGGACAACAATTCATCAAGTTGCGTGCACCACGAGGAGTGCAGCCATCACCTGATGCAGCTTCAACTTCACTTGCGCTCAGTGGTTCAAGTTAGAAAGTAAAACCTTGCAACTGTGAAGCCACACCACCAAACGGGCGGGAAGCTTTCCTTCGAGAAAACAGTTTCCTGGATTTTACTCCACGAACAATGACTTTTGTGAACGGTACGTACATACGCACAGTTTCTCTGTTTCGTTCTCCAGAAAGTGTGGTTCACGCACATGTATTCCTCGTAAGAGCACCCAAATTGTCCAGACTGCACCAGAGTCTGCAGCATGCTGCCAGAATCACACTTGGCACTTGTCAGGAACAAAGTGACTCAGGTCCAAAGCTTCTTTTTGAGAAAGCAGCAGCCGTGCAGGTTCACATGTGACGCTGGCGGTGCTAATATCTACAGCCAAGTGAGCACTTCAATCAATCCCGTACATCACACCTCTTTTGTTATGGACAGGTAAACGAATTAAGTGTTTACACAGGTTGAAGCTAATCGTTCTCCAGTGGCTGCGCGTATCAATAATTCACGATGCTGCTATTATTTCCCGACTGCTGACCGGCGCTATCAAATTACACCTTCCCGGCGAACGAACGCCCCGCGAGCGATGATCCCTCGGAGCGGTTTTTCGTGACCCAGTTCGCTGTCGCGCCGAGCACCACGTGAATCAAGTGACATCCACTTTGCTTGATGGGACGCATCACATGTTCGCGAAAACTCGCTCGAGTATCAGTCGACTTCGTAAAAGATTGCGACTGAAGGAAACCGTAACCCGAAATTAAGGGCAATTTCAGAAATGGCCGGGGCTTCACTCGGAGATGTTCCTATCTCTCGGGACCAGCCTCACTGTGCTCTGCGCCTCAGGACTCCCGTTTTGCACTGCATTTTCTGTTTGCCAGCAGATTCTCAAGTTTCAACCCCTGCGCACAAACACATTTGGAACTGAGACTTGCCACAGCATTGTTGTGGTTTCGTGAAGAACACTTGTCCCGGAGACAAAACAAATCCACTTTCTGATCATCTCAGCCAGTAAACCTTGCAGGAAAAGGCACAGTTGTCATCATCATTGGACAGACAGTTCTTGCCTCTGTGGGTGTCATGTCAACACGAAATTAGCTGGCGAAGGTTCTGACAGTTCCCTAATTGAAAACTTCAAGCAGGTTTAACGAAGTCAGGTCTGAAGTTACATGCATCTTGCACGTTAACTCTGACATGTCAAGCAACAACGGAGTCCCTGGGAAATTTTTCCGTCATTACAGAAATTGGGGCCAATTTCTATCAGAAAAATCATCAAGAATTTTCGTCCTTCCTGCAGAATTGCAGTTGCGTGGAGCCTACGTTTGAGTAAATGAATGCACATCAATTTTGTGACATGGATGCAGATTCTGCCCTTCCGGAACCTTTCAGCTGCGGGAAGGAACCGCGTTGAGACTTCCACCCTGTCAGATGTTGTGCGGCCAATTCGTTCAAATAAACGTCTCATCTTATCGCAATACTTGGAAGACAAAAACAAAATTTTATCAGTGTTTCATCCCCTGTACCAAACGGCTGTGGTCGAGCAAGGAGCAAGTCGATGGGGACCTCAACAACTTATTTTCTGAGGTAGAGGTTGTGCAACTTTGCCGCATTCTGAAAAGGTTCACACAGTATGTTCACCCTGAAAAATTGTCAATCTAAAACTTTTTCCAAAGAGAAGATGAGAAATAGCTTTCAGCTTGTGTGTAAAAATTATCAGCTTCTTCTGCCAGAAGCAAAGCCAACTTCCCCCCGCGAATTTTTCATGCCCCGTTTTGCTTTGTTTTGAACGAAACTGTTGTTCAAAAATGCATCGCACAAAAACAGCTGGTTTAGGAATCATTAACATGCATTATGGACATAAGAATGGCTATGTATGTATAATTTTAAGATGCAGCACATCGCAAAATGCAGAGTCAGAACTGCTGTTCGTCGCAAAGCAGCTTTGAGTAAAAGAAGCAGCTCACAGCCCAACACTGCAGAAGCCACGCCACCCAACTTTCGGCACGGAGGCGACACTCACAGAATTCGCGTTCCAGCAAATGAAGCACGTCTGGGCTAAGCCAGCGATGAGCTTCCACTGAAAACACAGCGCGCTTTAGTCTGGATTATCACTGATTATCATCGAGGGAAAATGTTGGATATCAGCAACAGGACTCTGTTCACAGATCTGGAGCACAATCCCTACACAATTGCTCTGCTTGTGGTTCACATCGCTCTCCTGTTATGGACGCTATTCTCCTGCAGTGTCATTTCCGTAATGGTAAGTTGATTCAATTTCTTGGCAATATGCTTTCTCAATCTCTCGCGTCTGTAATCGATACTTCATTGCGGTGTTTGAGAAGTCACATTTATTGAATGAAGGACGTAATGAATTAGACTCAATCTCCGGAGCATTCGTCAACATCACCAGATTCATCCAGATTAATGAAGCAGGAAACAGGGATGAAAGCAGCTAAGCGTTCAACAGTGGTGCTCCACACCACCAGTGACCATTATTTAAGGCTCTGTGTTGTTCACGGTCGGAACTTCCCAGTGATCCCCAGAGACAGTGAACACCGGTATCACATTCGGCGCAAATTAGCTGGGCTCACCACTCGACATCAGTGACAAATTCCAGCTTTTCTTTCTTTTCAAACTCCTGATTCTTGAAACGTGTCAGAAACATTGAGACGATCATTGTCGCTTGTTTCCCATTCCAGGTGCATTTGCTTCCGAGTCTTCAGTCTCTGCACCACATGATCTTGGGGCAATACTCCATCATCGGGTATTTGACAGCATTATTCTGCGTGCTGATGTCCACTATAGATGTGATTATGCTTGGAGAATGGAGATTAGGCCCCATTACATGTAACATCTGGTACGCAGTGGACCCATTGCTCAACACAACAAGTGCCTGGCTCTCCACAGTTGTCATGATGGAACGGCTCCTGTGTATCGAAGCACCACAGTTCTATCTCAATTTGAGCCAAAGATGCAAAGCAATGGTGGTTCTTTGCCCGTGGGCCCTCTCACTACTCGCAACTTCCCTGAACGTGGGCTTCCTGCAGCATGGCAAATTTTACAACTTCGTTTCTCAAAATGGAACGTCCCTTGACCAATGTTACCTGGTTGATCCAGATAACGCTAGCGCAATCTACTCGACCACGGGCTCGTTTCTCCTGCCCTACACAGCAACACTTTGTCTATTTGTAACAATCAAATATAAAGCAGCCTTCACCCAAACAAGGTTTGCTTTGAGCAAAAGTGTCGGCAGCCTTTCGGATGTCCTGCTGGACAGTGATCCAGACGAAGGCATCAACAATCCTCCACGTCTCTCAGAACACAATTACACCTCCACTCCCGAGGACACACTTAGGCGAGAGGACTTTACAACAGGCGCATGTCACCTGAACAGACAGCCTCAAGATGTGTGCCGCAAATACTCGCCTGACGGACAAAGCTTCTTCAGCGCGATGGACATCACAAGCAAAACAGGAATTTCTTTCCAGGGTAACCACACCAATTCCACCAAGCGTCCTCCAAAAACGCGACAATGGACGCATTCTCCCACGAGCCGGACGAGAGTAATTCAATACCCTCACGAAACGTACGGTGCCAATTGTTCTTCGGAAACCTCCAACTTTGTTGCAAAGGAACCCAAACCTCAATTCCCACGCAAAATCGTGTCAGGAAACAACAAACACTTGAATGGACCGCGAGACGGACGGCAAAGGCCGCTTCCTTATCCAGTCAACAGACACCTGAGAGCCAGGCGGCTGTTGGACAAATCCCCTTCACCGAGTGCCTATGTAACGAACTTGCAGAAAGCGAAACGCCACCGCAGCGCGAACCGATCTTTCGAGGAAATGAGCAGCAACGAAGCGACTCCGAGCAAACACAATCATCGGCACCACCGCCCCCAAATGGATCACTCCTCCAGTTCCTACAACACCTTGTGTGCGGAACGCATGGAGCGAATTTACGTGAACACGAAGTGCGTGGGCGCGGCGGCGGTGGCGGCGGCGGACGAATCTCCGCGTCGCGCGGCCAACAATGTGCGGGTGAAGCAGGGTGAGGCGGCGGGACCGCGCGCCGCAGACGCAGCTGACGCCTCGTCCTCCGACTCGGAAAGTTCACACGGACTCATCTCGAGGCGCGATAAGACAGCGGCCAAGCCCAGGAAAGAACACATTGTTATGACTAATATCCTCGAAGCAGAGCACCTCAGGACAGTCCATCACGCTGCTCTGGTCGTTTTTCTGTACAGCTTATTCTGGCTGCCTTTCTACATCATGCGTTTGTTGCTGCGCTTTGCTCCGCAAATCACCATTTACCACAACGTTTACAGCGGAGTTCATCTCCTGGGTTACTTCAGTTCGGGAGTTTGTCCCTGGATGTACTATCTCCTACATGGCTACATAAAATCCTCGACTTGGTCAAGCATGAAATACAGGTTAATAAATCCTTCACACAGTGACTTATCGAGCACGTCCAGTGTCTGAGAAAATATTTGGCCGGAGATGGTTTGTCCGTTCGTTTGGTTCGAACAGCACACTTGATGTTTGTGCAGAACACACAGATGGCATCAGGACACATTACTTTTCAGAACAGTGCATGAGTTATGGCAGAACCTATACTGTTGGTTGTCGTGAGAGCACGTGTTGTCTTCTGGTATGAACTGTTGTGTGCGCGTGTATGATGTCTGTCTTGCATGACATGAAAATAAAAGGAAGGGAAAAATTGCTCTACAACAGCTCTGCAGTTCTCTAAATGCTGAATAAAATGCAGCAGCACGGCACAAATGTGGGATTATTTTCAAATTGGCGAGGTACTCATTGACTTGAGAAATAAGGAAGGAGAGAGCTTGGGGAAATAGAAGCCCAAAAGTAATTCAGTTAGTTGCCTCACAGTGAATTATTGAAGGCTCGGTGGCAGCTTGTCTTGAACCAACCACAGTAAAGTGCGCGGTGGGAAGGCAGGCTCTGACCATTTAAACGCTCCATCATCACTGTAATTGGATTTACGACGTTTCCTTTATCCGTGTAACAAATAGTGCATCCTCCCTGCAGCGGGCACGCAATATTTTCGAGGTCTCGAAGAGGGCGGTATCGGCATTGGCAGGCCCCCAAAAAGCCCTGGGTTCGAAATCTCAAGGAGTCAAGTTGGTGTCACCAGGAACGAATCTTTTACCTTTGACGGGGATGGGCATTTTTCGGTCCCAAACCGACAACCTACGTCAGGACACGTGTTTTTCCCCACGTTTGAACTTGCTGGTGTTGTTGTCTCTGAACCAACCACATGGGTGTTGCTCGTCGTCCAAATTCCTCACTGAGACAGAAATGGGCTCTCTGAGGGTCAACTCCCGTGAAATTTGTTTGGTCAGAAAAGTTTTGTGTGGAGCTCTGCGCTGAACCTGTCTTGGTTCCGTTTGGCAGCAGCCTGGAGCAGACCTTCACTGCTGGTAAACAAGCGAGCACTGGACTCTCCTCCGCCCAGTGTCAAGTGAGATTAAAAGTATCAGCGCCATCTGAGCGTCCCACTGCCTTTGCCCCACTTGCCACAGGAAACTCCCGCTCCAACGATAACAGATACCACGCCATATCTGGCAAAAGGCAAGAAGTCAGTTTGGCTGAAAGTGGCTGCCAGAAAGTGCAGTTTCCGTCTCACGATTTGGCGTTGTTTTGTTCTGAACTGGCGCGCAAATTCTCAGCAAGGAACACGTAGCCTCGACCATAATGTGTCTTTCACCAAGTTTCGGATGAGAAGTCTTTGCACACAAAGGCAACGACACAACGAGTCCGAACAATTGTCGGAAATATCTGATTTGTCGGATGCAAGAGAATGCAACGAACCTCACAAAAGACCAACGTAAACACTAATCTACTCCTCCAATAGCTCTTATCCAGGAAGCAGAATTTCCGATAGCTTGTCCAGCCTTCACGAAGTTAATTATCTGCATAAATCCATATGGTACATCGTCCTATTCTGCATTATCACTCCCCTGAAACAGCTGCTGCGCAATTTGACAAGATTACCTTCATTTGACTCAAGCAGATAATAGGCTTGGCCCTCCTGCGGAAATGCGGTCTCCCGAAGTTCCGCTGCGTCTCCTCAACGCCAAGGACCCTCCAGCACGACATTCAATTACTCGCACACTCAATTCCATTTCTGCATTCAAACAACCCATGCGCATTTGTTCGCTGCAATCCCCAAGAAAAAATCACACAATCCACACAAAACCAAAATCAAAAGCACTCTGGTTTTCACATTCCATTCTTGGTATTGTTTTCAGCGAAAGCCTGCAGTAAATTTGACAACTACAAATGCTGCGAGAGAACCTTGGGACACTGACAGTTGTCTGTCTCAGTCCTCTTGGAAGCAGTTCACCTCAGGTCGCACAGGAACCAAGCCAACTGCGTTTCAATGAGTAAATTCTTCCTTTGAATTATTTATCGCTCCAGAACGACTGATGCCGAGTCAGGACAAAGTTACGTGCACAAAGTTTGAAGGTTCACATGTGCACTCAGACCTGACCACGTTTAATTGGGGCCAAGGCAGGCTGCTTCAGGAACAAGTAAAGGGGTTTTCACATTGGTGACGGCGTCAGCTTTTTTTGACGACGTCAAAGAATGGTTTGGACCGTTTTTTGACGCACACCAATTGGGCGTCAGGTTAAATTTTGACGTTGACATCAAGAAAGCTGCAGTCAACGACAACAAAACATGACGCCGTCACCAACGTGAAAACCCCTTATGTCCGGTAAACGGACCCGGATGATGGTCGCGTCACTTCTGGTGGGAGGTTACATTCCAAAGTGTGGACAGACGCACACATCAATGCTAAGGGTTTTTAAGCCGTCAGCGGCACCTAGATGGCCGGCTACGCGACCATCAAAAAGAACTCCACTGTTGAATCAAAAGACTCCGTGTCTGAAACCAAAGCAGCAACTTGGAGAGTCTACACAGAAGAACTGCGGATCGTGACGCGGCTGCGTGGAACGTCGCTCACGACATCGGCGGAAAAGGTTTCTGCAGAGAAAAACAAGGTGACCACAACTCATCGCAGCTATCAGCACAAACAGCAGAATCGGGAGCCGAGGAACCAGTGACAAACCAACACATTAACTTGACAAAAGTTTCTCTCGCTGCTCCAGAAGATCGATAAATCGTTCTGAGTATCAATTGTGAGGATCTTCCTTTGAGTGGTCAGCGCCGCACAGCATCTCCCAATCGCTGGACAACTCAGCGAACCTCCTGAGACGAAATGGATCGTGATTCCTCCTCAATGTGGCAATCACCCACCATCTGTCGTTTTCCTGTCATGGCCTGCCAATATTGACGATGTTTTGGTGAATCAACGCACAAATCAAACTCCCTTTATTTCGCACTGACAGACATTTTTTCGTGGGAGAGACAACACCGCTGGATTGCCGTTTGTCGTGCGGCGTAGCATCAGTTTCAAGCAATAGTCACTTTGTCGTGTCTGTTTTGGGAGCAACTTTCCATTGATTGATTGATATTCAGCGTGAAGTTGCAATGAATTGCACCCACATTGCCATGCATGTGGAGAACATGAAAAACATCGTCGCACACAAAAACAAAACTCAATCAGACTTTCAACTTTCCTGGTTTCCTTGAACCAGGAACCAAGTCAAACTAAAGCACACTACTGGTGCCAAATGTGGTATAATTGAAATCGTGATCAAAACCGCACGTGCCAGAAACACTGAATTTGCGCAGACAACGAGAAATACATGAACATAACAAGACATCGAACAGTTGGGCTTGGCACACTCATTGCACCATTGAACAGGTCACTGCTGGTTTTCTTCCAAAAGCAAATTCAACAGCGATTCAGTTCATTTTGATTCACAGGGGGACAGGGTAAACCAATTGTTCATTTCATTGCTTTGACAAATCCGGCTGTTTGGTTTGCACACACACCCAACCCCTTTTGGTTGTGAAATACTGAATTTCTTATTGGCCCATCCCATAAGAAATTCAAAAGTTTAGTTCATTTTGATTCACAGCGGGCAGTGGTGAACCAAGCAAAATTCATTTCTTTGCTTTGGCAAATCCAACAATTTGGTTCTTTCAATACGCCCCCCCTGCTTTTCAAAAATTCTGTTCACATACATACTGGACAAGTCTGACCAACTATTGTGATGGCACCCATCGAGCCACAAAAATGCGAACATGTTCATCATTCACAGTGAACAAATCAATACGTTCACACGAACAAGTGTCAACGATGGCAGTCAGCTCTGAGGCAACGAAACAAAGGAATCTGAAGTCATTTGGCCGCACAAAACTGTGTTCGGCGGCGGCGGCGATCACTGATCAATGATGGATGTCGGTCTCTGCCGTCACCGGGAGCAGCCGGAGGGGACTGACAACACATCACACTCTCCAATCTTATTGAATGGGATGAATATGCGCCGAACAAGGACCCTGGGCTGAGTCTGATTATGTCAATTTTGAGTCGTGTGTGATTCGTCACGAAGCGAAAAACGATGTCGCCTTGTCCGAATGACGTCCCCTTACGGAACCGCCAGAAAGTGAGCAAGTTCAACAAGCAGGAACGGGAAGGGGTTCAGTGGAAATTCAACAAATCCCAATTTTGGGATTCAGTGGGAGCTTCCCAACTCCAACATCCCAACCTGAACGTACCATTTATTTTCGTTGCCTTGAACCGGTGAGTGAGCCTTTTCTTGCTCTCACAGCTGCATTGGGGTTCAAACAACAACTTTACATGACGATGGGTTCGAAAAACACCCTGTATCCCACACCCAGTGTTTGTTTGCCCAGTGTACGGTGACTCCACTTCTCCAAAGTTCTCCGGGAAGAGCTGTGAGCGATAAGAGGACGTTTATGCATTTTCTCGCGCACTGCCGGTCATCAGCAGGACTGATACGGCACCTAAGCAGGTCTGACATTTCAGGAAAGGATTGCTGCGCATTAACACGAGATGGGCCGGTTGAGATACGTCAGCTTCACCCAGAGTAAAATTTCAGGCTTCGCGTTTCCCGTCACATGTGCATCCAGGCTGATGAATATTGGATTCTGTTTGTCCACAAAGGACTTCACGTTGACACTCCGTCCTCAGGTAGCAGCATGTTCAGAACAAACCGGTTTGCCTCAGCTCCTGCAAACCTGACAGATTAACGAACTCTTGTTTCCACACAACATGCACGGGGCACGCCAACATTCGTTTCAGATTCGGCGTTCGCGTTTTGCACCTTGGTGAGTGATAACATGGATCCAACATTCGACAAAGGTTTTTGAGAAATATCAAAGAACACCAACCTGCAGAGCTTTCGCTTCGCTCAACAAAGGAGCTTTGTTGAGATGGGGCGATCAATCTGCTTCTTTTCAGAAAGACTGAATCGCGTCTATTTGCAGTGTCAACCGACTCCACCACCAGGTCCATCACTCAACAACAAAGGAATACCTTCCAAAGAAATTATGGACTCTGCACAAAAGGAATCGATCAACCTTCAGCTCAAAACTGCTCTTGTCAAAAACCAAAACTTCCAGTCGTCCTTGATCAAACAACCTGTGGTCCTGGATCTAGATGTTGAGATTTCTCCAAATTTGTGCACACATGAAATTGTTTTTGGATTTGTGCCGGTGAACCACTTTCAAAATATGTGTTCTTTTCTGCCTGCATTGGACACAGAAACGTGTCTGGACAAGACGCTCCTGAGTTTCATGCCGTCGGCCCAGAGCCGAAGTCAAACCGTGACATAACCCCCGAAGGGTGCAGCTTTCACTCCAGCTGCATACAAACAGAATGGGATCAGCTGCGTAACAGACTGAACACACCGTGGATATGAACATCGTATCTGAGAGCAAAAAAAGAAAGACTGAGGATGTTGAGATATTTCTGAGAAACGAGACTGGCGACACAAACACCAGACTGGGTGCTCCACTGCGATGCACGTTGCACACGCGTCCAGAACGTTGCCCTTTGCCCATTGAGCAACTTTGGTTTTGCAAGCCGCACCGAACACGGGGATGTGGTTTCTTGTCAGATGTGCCTGAGTATTGCACACCACAAAATTTCAAAAATGCCACGCAAGTTCTGCAAAGAACAACGGTGCATCGCACAAGGAACCAAGTTTCACAGATTTGTGCAGTCAATTTCAACACGCGCCGGGGCATTTCGTTCAGTTTGTTTTTGCCCGCATGCTTTTCAAAATGGCCATTGCGACAACCGAAAAGTAACACTTAACACGTATTCTGCAGATCTGAACGCAGCCTTAATGAGTTCCGTTCACCCCCAGAGCGGAAGACGAAACGAGGCACATGTAGGCAGAAGGAAGGCCTGCAGAGCCAACCCATTACAAGTGTTCCTGACAGGAAAAGGCAACTTGTGGTTGTTCTTTCAGTTCGACCAGGCGCACGTTGGGTTTGGAAGCCTGTTGGTTCTGACATGGATCCCGTTTCATCCCAGAAAAAAGGCAACTCTGTTACCCAGAAATAACTGTCACGAAATCAGTTCACGCATCGTCATCCTGCGTGATCGGAATTTCTTCTTCGCGTTCATAATTTAAAGCCCGTCTCATATTCCAGAAAAGCTGTCAAAATTGTCAAAGCTTGTTGAAGAAACACAAAACTGTCACCTGATGTGTTTTTGTGTAACACAAGCCACAATTTCTTCATGAACAGCTTTCTTAAGCCGCTGCGACGGGTTTAATCACCGCTGTTTCTCAGACGCCGTGAAGTGAACATTTTCATCAAGATTTCGTTGCTGTGCAAATTTCGTCAGAATTCAAACGAGGCGCAAGTCTGTAAATCGTGTGAGGCTTTTCCCAGTCAAAAAGCAAACCAAGTTGGTGCGGAGATGCACAATCACCGAGCACGAACAGAAAAAAAAATTGTCTTTTTTTTCATTCCAAAGTGGTTGCCTTGGAATCTAATCGTCTGATTGAATCTGGAGCCATCAATCAATCTGTCAATTGCCAGAAAATTTGACTGCATGATAACACAAATAGCTCCATTCTTGACCTTCAGAATGCACACCAAGCGGACGGGCTGGGAGAACATCGTCAAGTGTGCAGGAACAACAAGTTCTTTCGCATTCATTTGTCTCACAATCAGCAGCACGAAATTCCTTTCTACCAACGTAGCTGCCAAGAAGAAATCACATCTTCGTGCATCAAGCTTTATGCTTCCGCTATTTGGAGACAACACACAAGGCAAAACATCCTACCTTGGTGGATTATGAAAAGGGGGTCAAGCAACACGCGAACAGAAGAAAAAGCCCCTGACCCTTCAGGTGTTTCTTATAGTCCACTCGAACAGCCAAAAGTCCGACGGAGTAAGATGTGGCTCGTGACAGATGAAGTGCCATCCTGGCGGACCCATCACAAAGCTTGTCGCCAGAAGTGCCAGCACCAAGTGCTTTCAGGGAATCACTCCCAAGTGCAAGCTGAAACTTGAACCTGCAGCGTTTTCCTTCTCTCTCAACAGTTCACGAGCTGAGGTCAATCCTTTCGTGAGCAATGCCACGGGTAGGCGGCCGAAGGTCTGTGGCACATCTGTTCATGGGATGGCAGAGGAGGGACTACCGATGCGAGGGCAAGGAAGCCCCAGGTGTGATACGAGGGAGATCCACAAAGTCCGGTTCGTCCCTTCGTCATTTCAAAACCGGTCAGCAAAATTGAACAATCATGATCTTCATACTTGGAATAAACATCTTAATCAAATGACAATTTAAATCATCAAATTTGTAATCTAAAAAGTCCTTGTATTCTATAATTAGCTATTGATTTTGTATAGCAATTAACCTCAGTGCAGAGAAGACAAGGTAAATTTAATAGCTAAAAGGATAATTGATACTAATTTAAATGCTTAATTACTGAGTATTCAGAGATCATTTAATTTTGACAAATGATTGAAATGATCTTTAGTGCCTTTTCTTTCTGATGGTATTGGCAAATGGGAGTTGAAACCTGAGGAACACACTCAAAATTAGCGACGAACCGGACTTCGTGGATCTCCCTCACATGTGTTCACGAGATAGGTCCCAGGTCCCAGACCTGAGTCCCTGGGACATCGAACCTAGTGACATTTGAGCGGCCTGTTGGATGCCCATCTCAACGTACACAATGGACGCTCGCACTGCACAAACGAGATGACACGGATTTGATCTGTGATGAGCCAGTTATTCATTCGTAAACAGCCGCAAGAATCCTCGGTGGTTCTTCACCTTGAGTCAGGGTCAAACGAACGAAACAAAGCTGTGTGCACCGCAAGCTTAAATACACACAGCCGCACTATTTCCCGTTTGTCAAAGAAGACCGCAAAAGTCACCAAATGGATGATAACGTGAATAAATTGGCACAAAACGCCAACAAAACCGTGCACAATTGACCACAATTCCAATCCCCTCAGAGCTGATGTTCACAACACAAACATAAATGGTAATCAGGGGATTGTGACGAACCTCAGCATGCAAATGGCCTGCTTCTTAGAATGTGAAACAATGCGTGAGTAGGCCGAGAGGAAACGCCGAACTCCTCCTCGGAACCATAAATGTCATTTATCCATTGTAAACTACGATTCTATCTTGACAGCGGCGCGCAATCATGAATTTCCCACAAATTGGAATCTGTATCTACATCTGCAGAATGACAATTCCACGACTGTGTTGTCCACTTGGTAAATTTGGAACAAAACTGCATTTCAACAACTACAATGTGTTGCAGCAAACTTCAAGAATAAACATCCATTGTGTAGAAATGAAAATGATGTGAAGTTTCAAGAGACGATGGAAACAAGAAGGCAACAACAAAGATTCAGAAATAGATTCAAATTTTCACTCAGGGAGTCGCGCCTTTGTTCGGAGTCTATTTGTTGCACATTCTTAACAGGATTCGATGAGCACAACGTAGCGGAGAAGACAGGAACGAATCCCAGAGACATTTTGATTTGTTGCAGCTCATCACACGATCTGCAGCAATGACATTTTGTACTGTGAAGTCATTGTTCGATTTCCTCAACGCACACTTTTCAAAATGCGTCTGCACTCACGCTCGATTAATGCTGCACTGAACACCTGCAAGTGCGCAAATCCACTTCCCTGAGGTTTCCCGGAGATTGCGACGCGCTCAGGAAGCATGCACCACAACAACCCTCAAATACTCACGTCGGTGAAATGCGACGAACTCTCCTCAACATTTTTGCCACCTTGCAAACTGACCAGGCAATCCGCACAAGCTGACCGCGAAGGTGTCAACAAGACCAGAGATCTCGCTGTGCAACACGGAAGACACTGGGGGTGACATTTTTGCTGAATTTACTTTCAACGCTGAAGAGACTTAGACAGACGCACAAGCAAGACAACCAAATGTCCCAAATATTTGTGTTCAGAATGAACGAGTGCGCAACACGCACTTTTTTTGAGGAACAAACAACGCAGTTGAGGGGTTGGTTGGACCACCGCCCAAAGTGGAGGTGAATCGCCAACCACAATGCAACAGGCAGAGTGGGTTGGTGATTCACCCCCACTGAGGGTGTTGGTTCAACCTCACGACTGCATAGTTTGTTCCTATTTTATGCAACTGGTTGTACTTTTTTTGCGAATAGGGAGAGGGGGCTTCACGGTGACCAAAATACAATGTAGTTCAAATTCCGTCGCATTTTGTGTTCATTCCGGATCGTTTCCGTACTTAAAGTTTTCAACAACCCACGGGGTGGACCAAGGAAACTAGACCTCCAAAAAAGAATTTTGGACGTACCTGTTGTTGCTTGACTCAGGAGATGCTCCTGATCGTATCTAAATACGAGAATTCTTCAACATTTTTTGGTTAAACAACCCCCCAGGTGATTGCAGGACAACAAACCCCAAGGGGGATGGGGCCTGACAAACGTTTGTGAGTTGATGTGGCACCAACAAAGTGCAGCCAATTACTGAACACTGAGGAGTGAAATAGTTGACTGCACATCAAGTGAAAATCTGAGCAAGAGTCTGATCACTGGGGAGACAATGAATGGTCCTGTTCTTGGATGTAATGTTTGAAGATATTGCACTGGTTGCATACGGTAAGCGAAGTGAGTGTTTCGGTTTCTTCTCTCTGCTCGCCGCCACGTTTTTAGGTGATTTGAGGAGCTTGGTCCGATTTGTGAGCTTTTGGAAAAAGCCAGCAAAATCGGAGTGAGCGAAATCAAATCACCTATAGGCAGCCTCCTCCAAAAGAATATCAGCAGCAGTTTCATCATCAAGATGAGGATTGATTTGGGATCATTTGGGCTCTTTTGGTTCATTTTGGGTTGGGGATAATGCGCGAGGAAGGAATTTGTCAATTTTGAATTTTTAGGTTTCTGAGGTTAAAAAGGTCAAATTTGGAAGTGCAGAAAAAATGGGGTGTGAATGTAGAAA
>JAAUXT010015789.1_pt1 | contig 54062 bp, 37 predicted proteins | sample 7278171 | NCBI WGS metagenome assembly JAAUXT01 (sample SAMN14350112, study PRJNA611818) | marine sediment metagenome | isolation source: surface marine sediment (1.8m) | place: French Polynesia: Moorea | collected 2018-08
GCAATTGTTTTTTGAGAAACATAACACTATGCACACATTCTTCGACACACACAAGTGCTGTCCTGCCAATGTACGCTGCGCGCGGCTGATTCTCCACTTGAAAGTCTAGTTACAACTTCTCTTTTCGACCACCATGCTCCTTGCAGGAAGCGGGAGCGGCAGTAAGTGTTTCTCATCCGACCGTTTTGTGCATCATGTCCACACAGTTGTGTTGTTGACAGAACCTGTGTTGTTGCTCTTGTTGATTACACCACCTCGGTGTTTGTACTCGGGACTGAAACTGCGCGAAATGCATCACAATGAGTTTTTTACTTGACAAAAATACTTACAAGTCAAGAACGACAGTAACACAGATGCGGACTTTTTTCTTGATAGAATTGACGCAACCATTCGCCAAGGCCTGATTGGACTTCAACGTACATCACTTGTGTTGTCCGCCTGGCGAATACGAAAACGTACAACCTGCACCGTCTCCTTCAGTCTGATCTGGTTGTTGCTAAGTGACAGACAACCAGGACTTCCGCATAACAAGCTCTTCTGACTGTGAATTCTCGTTCTTTTCCTCAGAGTGCGGACACCAACAAAGTGAAGAACCGCAAGGGAGACGACTGTCTGGACATCGAGGAATTCATCCGCTTCTACCAGCTGCTGACACGACGGGAGGAGGTTGAGGTGCTGTTCGAGAAGTGAGTTCCATCTGCTCTGCGGCTGAACCTGCTGAACAGCTGTCAAAACACAGCGGTGCGATAAAGAACCAGCAACAATGAGATTTCTACTCGAAGGAATCGCAGAGTCTGTTCCCACTTTCGAACACGCAGGGCCATAACTTTGCTGCAGGAAATGTATTCACACATTGCGCACATTGAACCTGGATCTATCTGCCACAGCCCAAAGCAATTGATTGATAACCCGCGCGGAGTGAGTTCAGAATCAGTTTTCGTGAGGAACCCCACGTAACTGACGCCGGTGAAATCCACAGGCAGCGTCTGAAATGAAATCTGTTTCCTGCAGATAGTTAGGTGCACAGAGCCAGTAGCTTCATGTGCAGACTCTTGACTCAGCATTTCTGCAAGGATATCGCCAAAGTACTCGCCGAAAAAACACTCGTAGATTTCTCCACAGAATTCAGAGCACGAGTTTTTGATTTTCTTGTCAACTTCCCTTGTGCCATATTTCACCCAATTTTCTTCCGCGAACGTTTCAGGTACAACTATGAAGGAAAATACCTCGACTCGCAAGAGCTGAAAGACTTCCTGGAAAAGGAGCAATTTGTACGTATCAGGATGTGCCTTGCCAAAAACTGCCTTGTCATGCAGAGGTTTAACCATCTTCAATATGTCCAAGACTTTTCCAGCTGGTGACAGCTTGGAACACACCAAGCTGTGTGGCATGTGCCTCAGCATCCTTGCTGTTCTTTCAGGTGAACATTGACAAGAACCAGTGTGAGAAATTAATTCAAGACTTCGAGCCCTGTCCCAACGTGAAACAACAGAATATGATGAGCATAGATGGTACGACTTTTTTTTACGTTGAGAGTACAACAACACGTGAACTCTGTTCGTGCTTCTGCTATCTGCCAAAGTAAACGTGACAACTCATCAGTTGAGGCAACGCAAAGTGTACGAGCAATTGTGGAGATTCTCGTATTTGATGTTCTGGTGATATTTGCCAAAGTGAATGAGGCCCAGACGCACGAACATATTGACAGAGTTCGTCAGCTGTGTCATCGATGGGTGCGCTGCACAAACGCACTCATTTGTGCTAATTTTGGGCCTCCGAGGTTGACACAAAGCGAAACGAAAAACTAATCTTCCGAAGGACAGGTGTTTTTTCTGTGTCGTTCAGCAAGTCATCTTCGGATTTCAGTTGGAACCAAGTCCGAAGTGCAAAAAATCGTGGGTTGTTATGTTTTTCAAAAACAAAAGTCCGAACCTGATTCAAATCCAAGAGACATGTCAAAGGCCTGAACATTCTTCCCATGCACGCACGATTGCAAGTTTTCTTGCAGTGTTTCGCAGGGTTTGCGTCACGTCACGCAGCCCACATGTTCCCAAGAAGACGCAAACACCGACATGCGTGGGACATGAAACCCGTCAAGAACAGTCGCTTTTTGCAGTGCTGTTTGCCGTTCATTAAATCTGCGACATGGGAAACTGTTCAGTGAAAAGATCTTCCAATGTTTTGTTTTCGTGCACCAAGAATAGGAAGTTTTCTCGGAGTGTGTTTCCCCTTTGAACAGTTGGTCTTGATGAGATGCCTCTGTCTGCAGGATTCAACGCTCTGATGAACTCGGAGCTGATGGACGTCTTCAACTACGAGCACAAGAAGGTCTACCAAGACATGACGAGGCCGCTGTCTGATTACTGGATCGATTCCTCCCACAACACGTAAGCGCACAAACTTTCAGTGGATTTTGTTGGCACCAATTGATTGTAGCAGATCTTTCATTTCGATCACACAGCATGTAGAAATGATCTTACGAAGTGATGTCATGACGACAGTTTGAAGAGCAGGTGGAAACAGTGAGCGCCCAAAACGTGCCACACGAACGCTTATAGCACGGACAACTTGACTCGTCGCCACAGAGTTTTGAGCAAGTCAGGTGTCTTTCCAGCTGCTCAGGGTTTGGTGTTGTTGATCAATAATTCGTTGATTTTTGAAAAGGGCAGCATTGATTAACAAGCAATAAATTTCCGAATCAAGGACCGATGAGAAGTGGCTTTGGGGCAAAAATGAACAGTCAAATCATCCGCTGACTTTGGCACGACCGTGTTGTGGATGCTGGAAAAGAACAAACTTTTGTAGCTACGAGGACGTTTGTGTGTTTTTTTGGCGTTGAGTGAACAGTTCAGCGAAGGTGGTAAAACTGAGCTGTCTGAAAAATTTATCATCTGAACATGTGCCAACAGAGGGATGACAAGCAAACGCCTGTGTACATGTACAAAGAACGATACAGTTTTTGGCACGTTTACATTGAATAGATGTTTGCTGTGAATGATGCAGAACAAGAGAACATCCCACATGCTTGTCGACAGTGACTCCATCTTCCAGGGAGCGGTCAACAAATGAACTGTTTGTGATCCCCTTGTGTTTTGGAACTGTGTGCACCACAAATTGCACTAACATCGATTGTCACCTGATTACACAGAGGCATTGCGACTCTTACAGATATCTGATGGCCGATCAGCTAATGGGACCAAGTGCGGTCGAAGCGTACATCCGAGCCCTGAAGCGCGGCTGCAGATGTGTGGAGTGTGAGTGATGCTTTCTTTTTCACCCGTTGAAAGTTGGTTCATTTTGGTTGTTTCTTACTTGGCCCGTTGGACTCAATGGAGCCAAAACTCAAAAGGAGATGCAACTGGAAACAGGACACATTTTGTGAAAAAAGAACAACAAACACCACAAAGGGACAAAAAACGATTGACGAATGAGCAACTTCCCTGCGTCAATGTTTGGGCTTCTTCCCGTGAGAAGTTTGTTTGCTTCGGGAAAAAGACCAAAAAGCAGAATGTTTCTGCACGGGAGCGTCAAGACTGACTTGCTCAGCATGGAATATTTGTGACCCCAGTCCATTCTGTGCGACCCAACAGCATTATGTTTTCCAAAACTTTTGTCTAACGTGCACAAACACACACACACACACACACACACACACACACACACGACTGTCTTCTTGCAAACAATTTCTTGCCCGTTTGTTTGATTTGCGTTTTTTGTTTTGTTCTTCTGCAAACTGCGCAGAATCGATGCACTGCGACATCTTGCATCGGAGCGGGAGCTGTCAGGCTTTGTTTTGCGCATCGTTCTTTGAGTTACCGCACTAAACTTGTGAAAAAGATATCCCTCCTGACTCACGCCAGATCCTTTGCATGAAAAATAGTTGACCCCTCTTCCCTACTGCCCCCCCCCCCCCGAAAAAAGAAGAAAAAGTGAAGCGCCATGTTATTTTCCACGGACCCCAAGCAATCTTGATGGTGCTCTTACTGATCAGTGTACCAGTTCAAATTCCCCCACCCCCGCCACACACACGATTTACGCACGTACACACACGCACACCCACCAGTTCCAGCATGCGCTTGAAGCGTGTAATCGACATGTTGCTACTTGCGTGCTCAGTGGATGTGTGGAACGGCGCGGAGGGGGAGCCCGTCATATATCACGGCCACACGTTCACGTCAAAAATCAGCTTCAAGGACGTCGTGCGCGCCATCAAGTTGTACGCGCTCGACGCGTCGCCGTAAGTATGCAGAGGGCGTCACGTCACGTCACGTCACGTCGCCGCACGCAGCACGTGGGTTGACGCACAGCCACGTGACGTTTAGGTCGCAAGTTTTTCTTCTGGCGTGCTGGGGCCGCACTAGCAGATCTAACTGCAGCTTCTTACTCAACGCCTTCTAACGCATGTGTCACTTTTGTAAATTGCTCGCGTTCATTGCATAGTTGTTGTTGACTCACCTTCAGACAATTACAAGTTCATTTGTGTGATAGCGTTGGTGCAGGAACAAAAGGTTTCTCTGGTTTATCTTTTGTACTCGTCATGTGAGAGATGTCAGTGAGTCAGTGCCGCGGCACTTCATTTCGTGAGTGTTTTTGGAAAGGGAAGTTGGTGGCTCAGCTGTTCGTTCCGCTTTTTGGAACTGCACTGATGAGCCTGTCCATTTCGAACAGACAACAGTGGTTTCGCAGACAACAGTTGCATGCTGTTTGGAGTACATCATCTCTTGATGGATTTGTGGCAGGACCACTCGACCGAATGAAGTCCTTTTGTCCCTATCTCTGGAGAGCCGACGGGACCGTTGGCGGTCACGAACGTCACGTTTTGGGGAAGGACAAGAAAAAAAAGAACAAAACAACACAACTTCAGACATTGTCCGAAAGGGTTTTCTGGCACTGGTGTTCACATGAAACTTCGGAAGCAGAATGTTTGACAAACAACGTCTGGATTGAAAGTGTTCCTGTTTCCTCGTTCTATCTCTGACGCACAATCGCGTTTTAGCTTCCGTTTCCTGATTTCTTTGAATCCATTCTTCTCAAAAACTTGGGACTTCGTGGATTCAGAACTTAGCCTGGGAAGCAAATGTGATTGTGTCCTGTTGTCAATGTCAGTCTCTTGCTCCGCGGCGTTGCGACCCTGAACACTGTGTGCTCTGCCCCTGCAGTGGACTGCTGGGACGGCGAAGACAAGAAAGGCAATTCCGAGCCAGTCATTTACCACGGACACACCCTCACATCTAAAATATTCTTCAAGGATGTTATACAAGCCATCAAAATGTATGCTCTTGAGGAATCTGAGTAAGTGTTCCGCTGTCAAGTCACTTCTTTAGCACCTTTCCTTCTCCCAGCCCACCACGTCTATTCTTTGCTCGTTTTGGACAAGACATGCCATTCTGGAAGCGTTGCGCTTTTTTTTCTAAATTAAGAAATAGTAGTAGGTGTGCTTGGGCTGAATTTTACAGTGCTGCTTCCTAACCACAAGGCTACTTTGTCACCAACAGACCAACATTTACGGGCAGAAAACAGCTTGCGGGAAAGTCTGGGTGGTTTCCAAACGGTTGTTGCACGACACGACAAAGGGTGTCACGTATCGCGGTAGCATTGGAGCTATTTTTCCTGGAGCCGCTGTGGATTCTGGCCACAATGATCTGTTCCTTTCGTTGACGAAAAAAGACAGTGAAGTCTCAAATTCCTTGTTCTTGTGGCGACGCAGTTTCGGTTCTTGATTGGCCTTTTACTCAAAACTGGGCTCTGTTCGTCCTCTTGGGTGGGCTCACACTTTTCTTCTCCCTCCTCCATCCAAAACGGTGTTGGTATTTTCTATGACAGCTGAGGGTAGTTGGAAGAGTGGCACATACCCTTCCGTAAAACCTGTGGTGGGTGTCACATTTGTTTGTTGGTGGCGGGGGGGGCACAGTTCTGATGAGCGCAAGGTTGAACCACCCCTCTTTGTCCGTCAAAGTGCATCGCGTCTCCACACTGGCAAGCGTCTCAGTCTTAGTTGAGTGAACAACAAAAGGGAAATTCAATTCGTTGCAGTGAAAGGTTCCTGTTGTGTACAAACTGCACTTTTTTTCCAGATATCCAGTCATTCTGTCCATCGAGAACCATTGCTCGGTGGAACAACAACGAAAAATGGCCGAATACCTCCAAAATATTCTCGGAAGTATCCTTTCTGGAACGTAGAATCAGACTGCGGAGTGCAATCAAGCTGCTGCGAACGTAAAGTATCGAACAGAGCAAGGGTTGATGTGAATTCTCCTGAACTGTGCTCAGAGCTGTTGTACACGAAAGACTTTGGGGACATTTCCCAGCTGCCTTCACCGGAGAAACTGAAAGGGAAAATCTTGCTGAAGGTAAAATTGCAAAAATTGTTTGTTGCAAACAAACAACTGGTCGGGAGTGCGAATGGGGAATGCTTTTGTGTGCTCGAAGCAGAATGGGGAAAACGGGCAGTTTTGGCTGCCTCTGCTCCAAACAAAAGGGAGTTGTTGTTTCGGGGTCTTTGGAGACAACGGTTGCCACTGGGTCGGCTTTAGTGAGCTCGATCTCTTCGATCTGTCACGATCCGGACGATCCGCTCGTTCTCGCCCCTGAGTTGTCGCCCTCTGGTGCTGCAGGCGAAGAAGCTGCCGTGCGCGACGACGGACGACGACGCCGAGGTGTCGGACGAGGACGAGGCGGCCGACATCGACGACGACCAGGTGCGACGCGTTTGAGAAACAAGCTGGAAGTTTCGGTTTCACTGAAGTTTGCTTTGTGGTATTCATCAATATTGACTCGCAAAACCACTGGCAAATAAAACCTCAAGTTGGGCTGAGGTTTACCGAACTGGACTCTTCTGTGTGTGCAGGTGAAGCAGGACGTGCAGAAAAAGAAGGGACACACGCTGAAGCTGGCGCACGAACTGTCCAACTGTGTGACCGTCTGTCAGAGCGTCAAGTTCAAAGGATTCGACTTCGCCGTTAACAATTGTAAGTTGAGATCCATGGGGACGTTTGCTTTCAACCGTTTTTGGCCGGAAAACTAAAAGCGTGGTTCGTCTTTGCGACACGCTGATCGCAATAACCTGAATGAATCTGCGTTTTCGTGCATAGACAACTGCAAGCAGATGTCGTCGCTGGCGGAGAACAAGGCGATGAATCTGTCGGAGAACGAGGCGCCTCGACTTGTGAAGCACACTCAGTACCAGCTGGTGCGCACCTACCCCTCCGGATTCCGCACCGACTCCTCCAACTACCACCCCGCGCCGCTCCACAACTGCGGCTGCCAAATCGGTGAGGCTGCGGTGATGTTCAGTACTGGAATGTTCAGTTTGAGGAACGGTGCCAAGAATAGACAGCGAAGATTTTGTGCATCGCCTTGTCCTCTTTGTCACTGTTCGCATCTGGTTGCAGTTGCGCTGAACTACCAGACGTCGGACGAACCGATGATGGTGTACAAGGGGCGGTTCCGGGACAATGGCGGATGCGGATACGTTCTCAAGCCAAAATTTCTCACCGATCGTGAGTACCGCTCCAAGTCTGAGTTTCAGTCATGACGATATCACGTGTTTTTCTTCAACCGTGTGTTGTTCCGTATGATTTCACAGCGAACACAAATTTCAACCCCGCCGGACCATTCCCGAAAGAATGGAGGAGGAAGCTGCAAGTCACAGTGAGTCTCATTGAAGTCGTTTGTAATCTGAGACAGCACCAGCTTCAGGATATCTGAATGGCCGATCTTTGATCGTTCGCTTCCCTTGCAGGTGATTAGTGGTTACCAACTGCCAAAAAAGAAGGGCGACAAGGCGAAGAGCATACTCGATCCGTACGTCAAAGTGGAGATCTCGGGAGTTCCCGCCGACAACTGCACACAGAAGACGGACTACATTCACAACAACGGTGCGTGGACAGCTCCAGTTTCCACGTACACCACGGCCGTTTGAGAGTTGTTGTCTTGTGGAACAAAGCGTCGATGTTTCAGCTGCGTGCCTTTCTCAACACTAAAGTTCGTCATTGGAAGTAGTAGCTGTTCACAAGTTGCAATTCTCCACAATGCTTGCGCCTTTTAGTCACTCCAGTGTTGCAGTCCCAACGTGAGAACCTCTTGTGGCATGTTTTTGCCAGGTTTCCACCCGGTGTTCAACAGGACGTTCATGTTCGACGTCGCGGTGCCGGAGCTCGCGGTGGTCGAGTTCCAGGTGATGGACTACGAGTCCATCACGAGCAACGTGCTCGTCGCGCAGTGCTGCATCCCCTTCACCAGCATCATGCCAGGTAGGCGAGTCGCGCCTCGGGTACCTGGGGTCGCTTCGAGTACACGACGCTGAGTGAAGCGAAGTATCTGATTGCAAACTTTTCCACATTCTGTCAGCACAATTGTGTCGAAATCGTTGATTGGTTATGAGGCACGCAAACGCTTCGCAGTGTAGAGTTAGAGACCACGTAGAACAAGACGTTCGGCTCAATGCCGTAAGACAGCGTGCACTCACATGGATGTGTGCACTGAGGACGGGATTTAAGCGTTGATTTGCCTTGCAGAAGGGTATCCTCGGTCGTTTTGCGTTTTGTTCCCTTATTGAAACAACGAAAACCACGGGGAAAAAAGAACGCTGCGTCAGAAATTTGGCACTTGCAAGCCTCGCATCATCTTGCTTGAAACGACTTCAGAACAACGCACTTGTTTTCTTCATCGTGGTGGAAGTTCGAATACGGATTGGAAATGAATGGGACGGTTCGGAACGATGCCAGTATTGGGAGATATTTTGAGTCATGCCTGGGTTTTTTCGCCTTCACCCGTTTCGTTCACATTGCTCTGCGTATTGCGTGGAAAGACAATTCATTGACCAGAAAACAAGGTTACAGACGTGAAATAATTTTGAGTTGCGCATTCATTATTTATTCTGCTGTTTGCGTTGACTTCGCACGCTTGTGTCGATTTGGTTGAGCGATGACTTGAGAGCCAAATAGCACAAAGGGTTGTGGGCCCTGCTGAACAAGAACGAATGCCACTGGGGGCCCTGACTCAGATGGAACCCCCCCCCCCCCGTTGCTAGTTGCACTGGACATAACTGGTTGTTTCGTCCTCGGAAAGGGAGCAATTTTGCAAGAGCAATTTTCGCACTTCGGTGGCTCGGTTCTGCCCATTTGTGTTTCATTTCACGTTTGCTGTTTCTGTTTTCACTGGATGGTGCTCTTTTTAGTCTTTGGTGTGTCTTTTGTGATTGCATGAAATTTTTGAGAAGACAACTGTACATATGGACATTTGTGCGTCCACTTTTTTACCCTTGTGAGGGTTTTGGTTTTTGACAGGATCCACACAATGAAAAGCTCGACACGTTTTCACGTCTGGCGCGCATTTCACCTTGTTGTGCATGATATTCGTGAGTTTCTATCGAGTCGTGTACAAAACTAATCTTTGTTGTGTTTTTGCCTTTGTCCCGCGTACGTCTAGGTTACCGGACGGTGCATTTGAGGTCGAAACACGGAGAGCCGATTTTCGGAGCAGCGCTATTCGTGCACATCACACGATTGCGCTAGATGTGTACAACCGTACAGATTCGTACTCCCTCCTACTTGAGTGGTTAGTGTAGCTATTCGAACAAACGTTTCTCCACACTAATTGCCGTCAGTAGCCGTCACTAACACCGTAGGCGCGTGGCACGCCTCTTGTACATATGCTGTGGTGCAGATTTCGTTTTCAAATAGAGTGCGGAACTTTTCACTTGGACTTGTAACTGGACAAAAACATCTGGAAGAAACTGGGGTGTGCGAACAAATGTGTAAGAATGACTTCCTCGGACGGGGATGAGAGAAAGGAGAAGTAGCTTTGCTTGTCCTGTGTAACAGATGTTCGTTGTCGTCCTTCCCTGACTGAAAGTAGATTCTCTTCTGTGCTTTGGCAACTGCATATCAGAACATCAACCCGTAATTTTTTTAGTTCCAGGCGTAGTTTCTGTTAACCTGCAGCACTTTTACCAAAAGTTTGTAGAGGTTTTATTAGAGACACCAATGTCGTAAACACTTGTTTGCTTTGTTCCTGCAAACTGCTTGCGTGCAATTTTGAACTGCACACGTTTGAAACACACCCGTCTCTGTTGAAGATTATTTCAATCGTCTGTCATCATCACAGAAGTAATAACTAACAGTAAGATAAAATTTAGAAAATACCGTTTTCAAGACGGTCGACCTGCAACAGTGTGAAGCATGTTTTCCCGTTACGAGCAAGACGCATGTTTTCACTTTCATCAAATCAGCATGGAAGCGTTTTGACTCCAGGATAAACACTGACAAAATTTCTCTCAACCCTTGTCAACGACCTTGCCTGTTGGTCAAATGTTCAGATTGAACACATCATCACCACAAAAACTGGAGGAAAAAAAACAGACCTCAGAACTCCAGTGTTGGGATCGTAGTCAGTGCGTTTCGTTTTGACAAATTTGAGACTCATGAAGCTGAATGCCCTGAAAACTTGCTCCTAACTAAATCCCCGAAAATTTGTGATCTGTGCTTGTTTTGTCTGTTTTTGTCGATTTCCCTGAACACTGAACTTGCACTTTGCAGGGTATCGCTGGGTACATCTGCAGTCGACAGGACAGATGCAGGAGCCGCTTCGGTTCGCTTCTCTCCTCGTGCACATTGAGCTCGATGGCGGCGCCGTCGACGGTGGTGGTGGCAACGCCTTTTCCACAGCGGCGTACAAACCCACCAAGTTGCCTCGACAACAACTTGTAGTCACATGTTGGGAAAGTAGTGTATGACGGCCGCTCCTGAACCACATTGACAAGATCGGGCTTGTCGCAGAACTTTGCCGGACTTCAGCTGCTGGGTTTTGCTGGACAGCCTGAAAATTCTATTCTGCCTTCGCCATTTTGGGCAATAATTTTGATAACATATCCTTTCAAGTCCTTTCTACAAATCTATTTTTCACGATGTCCACCACCCTTACGACTGTGTTTTTGATTTCTTTGAACACGCAGATTTTGAGATGATGTCCGTCGACTTGATTGTGATACAGTGAACCATTCCGTTTCGAAGATGCTCACAAGCTTGAAATTTATCTTTGGTACCTCGATGATGCAGGGTTTTTTCCATGTTGTTCAGGAGCAGTGTGTCTTGTTTACTGCCAACAAACTTACTCTTTACAGTTGTTACACTTTACGTCGGGCTTTCATTGTTACACGGCTTCAAATGCTCTTTTTTGAGAACGAGTTTCACATTAGTGCTGTTTTTGTTGCAACGTCTGTTTGACCTGGAGTCTCGAAATCTGCGCGTGTCAGACAGAGTGAGTTGTCCATTCTCGTTTTTCTCGCTGGGAATGGGCGAGGAGCATCAAGTAAAACCCCCGTACAGGATGTCTGTGCACCCTCCTGGGAGGGGGGCGGGAAACCTACACCACCTTTTGTGCGTCAAGAATGGTTGGCGCAACGCAAGGTCCTTCACACACACACACACACACACACACACACACACACACACACACACACACAGAGTGTGGACAAACATTTGGGATGTGGGAACATGTTTCAAAATTGGTGAAGAGTGCTTCTCAAAAGACTTCATGCAGAATGACCCCTGGTGCACTTTTGGACTTGAAGAATTCACAGCGGTTGGGCGGTCCGCTTGGCGGTTGTCCCCGTGGGGACCGCGTGTCTGTTCTTTTTTGTCTTCAGTCAACAATTCCGTGGACTCCCAAGTGTATCTGCTTTTGTACATTTGTGCCGAGATTCGATGGATGCACTTTTACAGTCTATTTGATGTACAGCTGTATTTTTTTATCGCTGAATTTTTTCCAACTTCGCTGAACGGAATCTGTGGTGTTGTCGCTGGACTTACCGTGAAGTTGCAGTTTGACGTTGAACTTCTGCTGATGTCGATGAAATGTGGCATTGTTTTTCTGCCAGAACGCAGAATGAGAACAGCGAGATTCGACTCTGTGGTCAGCAGTGAAAGTGCTTTGTTGATCGGAACGGGGCCTTGCGTGAGAACTCTTATCGTTCGATTGTCTTCGTTGTTGTACGCGTCGTTGTTTGAACTGACACTCTTTGTTATCCCTCCGTTTTGCTAGTGAGAGCAAAAGGCTGCAGCTTATGAATTGCTACTTGATGTGGTGAAACGACAGACGCTCGTAGAGGTGGCTTGTCGGCGTCGAATTTGCAGAAATTACTGGTGTACTTCCCACAATCAGGTGCAAACAAACTTGAGAATCTGACAGATATTCATTTGAATACAATGTAGTTCTAATTGGTGCAAGAAAAATTATGTAATTTTCTCAAAATTCTTGTTTCTACAACGCATTTTTCTGGGATTCTTTGCATTTTGTCACTACTCAAAAGCTACGTTTGTCTCTCGCAACACAGCGCCCAAGGAAGCGAGAGTGAGCACAACGATGTCAAGCATTCTTGTTGTTTCCATCAGCAGACTATGTTGTTATGGAGAGGATGATTGCGATTTTCTCCTCCTTTTGTCCTCCAAGACACTCACGTGTTTTGATCATTTGTAAGAAATCAGAGACCGCTGTTTTGTGATACATTTTTGTTGTCAAACTATTTAATTGTGCGTTACTATTTTGTACACATCGACCAGTGGTGTTGGTGCTCGGTAACATCGACTCGTGTCTAGGTTGAAGCTTGTTTGAGATTTTTGACAGGTTTTGTTGAATTAGAGGACACGTGCTGCAAGATAAAATGAAAAAAAAGTCTTCTCTTCGACAGAAATAAACAACTTGCATCGACAGAGAACTTTTCTGTTCGCTTTTTGTTGATTTTATTTTTCTTTGGCACGGCGAAGTCGTTCTCTCAACGTTCACGAGTGTGGACTGCAGAAAGGAGTGACTCCAACAGAATGATTCAAAGCCTTTGACGAAAGTAAGCGACTGTCATAAATTTCGAACTGACGAGGATCCCTCTGGAGAGAGCATCTGCGTGGAAGTGTGTTGATGTGCAGATGGATTGACGTCACAGTTGCTGCAGTCGAGCGCGGACAGCTGCTCGAGAAGAAGCGCGCACTTCATCCGTTATTTTGGGACTCCACTGCCGACCAAACACTAAGTACTGCCGAAGTGCTTCCTTGTTATGTTCTGGATCGGGATCAAGTTTGAGCCAAAATATCGTGAGTCTCTGGATATTTAGTGCACTGTGTCGGTTCAACAGATTGCAGCTGAAAAATACTGCAGTTGAACCAGAGCAATGCAGATGTTGTGATGAATATCAACTGTTGTAAGGACATCGCAGCAAGAAAACTTGTCACCATGAACAGTGTTGGAAATACCCTTGCAAGCTTCCTGTCGTGTGCTGCACAATGTCTCCTGTGTCTCTGGTGCGGGATTGGCTGCTGGATTCCCGCAGAAGCCAAGTCTGGATCGTCATCTGCAGGTGAGACAGGTCAGTACAAACTTGACACTGTCCGCGCCGAACGGGTTCTTTCATGTCCACATCTCAGAGGCTGGTCATACAGGCAGCTTTTAGCGCCGTGTTCATGGCAACACATTGACAAAATGATGCTGGATCCTCTCGAGAGCTGGTCACATCTTTTGGCGAAACGTGATGTCCACAGGTGTTGCTGAGGATCCAGGGAGTCTCAGGCAGGGGTCTTGGTTGCCTCTCTGTGATCCTTGTTGAGGGTCTTCGTAATATGGGCAATCCGCAAGGCAAAACAACAGAAGGTTGTCAAAATACCAAGACTCTTTTCTTTGGGGTGGGGGGGAATTGGCTGCATAACTGTTTCCTGAAACCGTTTCAATGAACAACATGAAGCATGTACTGCCATTTCGAAGTCAATGGCAGACAAAATGCTTTGCGCAAGGTTTCCAAACATGCATGGCAATACATTTCCTTCCACAAGACACGTGTTGTGCACGCTGGTTATCTGACTTATTTCCTATTTCTCAGGAGGGGACCAGCAAACGACTCAGGGTACACTGGACGACACAGCTGGGGAGTTGGTGACAACTTTGGCAACGAACAGAACTGACGACATGGAGAGAAAGCGATACATTTACGCCTTGACCTTCAAAATCACGCTGGCGTTGTGTATGGCGTGCATCGTCTTGGTGACGGTGGTGCTGGTTGCAATGGTGATGTACGCAAAGTACAAAGGCTGGAAAAGCAGGAATGTGAACATCTCGGCGCCGGTCGTGAGGACCGGGGAACCCGCGCCTTTCTCGATGAGCATGAGTCAGAAATCTTCAGTCGTTAGGAGCACAACGGAACACTGAGAACAATCTGGTTCTTCAAAGAAACTGCACCCCACAAACAAAGAACAAGACCACTGTGTTGTTGATTGGCCACCTTTTGCCTTTCACGTCTTCAAGGGAGTCACACATGTTGCTGAACCGTCCACTTCGTCTGCCTGGCATGAATGTTGAGAACTCGCTTCGCCAGCTTGGAATGAAGACTCTGGATCAAGACACGGACAATCAGACCACGCGCTGGAGAAAGTGCTCCTGCATGGTCCCATCAGCGGATCTCCTGCTCTCGTCACACAACCACACCCAATTTTTATTTTATTTATTTATTTTTGATTTGTAAGAGTGACGGGACTTATTCACGTGAGAACCGTAAATAAACCTTTGAAAGTAAGAAAGCAAGTTTTGGAAGTTTCTCGATTTTTGGATGTGAGCTGTAATTGAGGATGGTTCCTGCATCCGCGCGAAGGGGCAACCGAGGGCCAAGAAGCTCGAGCAGCTCAAAAACGAAGAACATCAATTTAGATGGTACACGCACAGATTCATTTTGCCAAGTGTTTTCCAGCCAGATCTGACGACGTCGCGTGGCCAGAGAAACTTGGTTTACAGCATTTGGGACAACCACCACGAACAACTTCTGGACTTGCAAAAAGTGGTCTTTGTTTGCACTCAAAGTGTGGTCTGGTAGAAATAAAGACAACAAATTTTGTGCAGATGGAAGTCTGTTCGTCCACGAGAAAATGTTTCAGGATTTCTCAACAAGGCGTTGCAAATTTCTCTGTTTGAACCCTGTTTTTGCACGACCAAATCCAGGAACAGGCTTGGTCTCAGCCCATGGTTGGTGATCGTTGGAGGCGCAATATCGGGCAGGATTAACATTTTGGAGATGAGGGGCTTCTCGTATCCTGGAGTACCAACATTCCAAGACAATGGGGTGAAACATTTTTCGTTGGGGATTTTTGCCGTTTAAAACGTAGGAAACGTCGTGTGATGCATCGCGTTCTTCAGCAGGATTCTTGTGACTGTTGAACTGTTGAACACAGAAGCAGAATGTAACTGCTCTCTGCAAGCACAATCGATCACTTGGTCCCGAATTACTACTTTGTGATTTGTCTCGGCAGTACCAATCAAAGGTTCGATTGGGGTTGGGTCCAAAGTCCAGATGTTACAGGTGACTGCATAGATCCTTGCAACAAAGCAGAGTGAACACCGAGTCATGCTGTGCACACAGGAACTTGAGTCACAACAACTGAAACAGATTGAGGAACCTTTGTACCGACGCCCAAACGTGATGTTTGGTGGTATGTGTTGAGAAATGATAAGAGATGCATGACGCTATCTGGTTATTTTCTTTCTCTTATCGATATATGTCAACGTCACAAGGTACGAGAGTGCGCGGAATGTGACACAAAACGCTTTCCAAAACAGGAACTTGTGACCAGCCGAGGTGAATCCCCAACTCGTGTGGAGCTTTTAGTTTCTATCGAGGAAGCCATTTGGAAGACAATATGAAAAAGACAACAGCCATGACAGCTTCTCGACTTCACCTGGTCTTGATTTTCGGACTTCACCTCTGCATCTGCTGGGCTGCAGCGGCTAACACAGATGTGAATTTCGGAATTGTCGCGTCTCAACAAAGTCAACCAGAATTTCTGCAGAATAATGATACATCAGACAACAATGGGGAAGAAGATATCCTGGAGAGAGGCAAAGACTTGGTGGACGAGGCTCTCATTCCGGTGTACGACATGACAAACTTTTTCCTGGAGGACGTCGTCCAGCCGAATGACCTCAACTACATGGCCGAACGGGGAGTGGACTTCTCTGATCTGGATGCCGTTTTGGATTCCTTCGAAGACGACTATGAAACCTGGGCCGAATATGCAATCGGTATAGTGACGATATTTTCATTCAAGTGCAAGAAAACAAAAGCTCCAACATTTCTGTGCGCGGTTCAGGGGAAGAGGTCTTCTTTTTGGGTTGGGTTTCTTGACAGATTGAATGTACGCAGTCCTCTCTTCCCCGTGTCTGTCTCTCTTTGCCTCGTTTCACTCTGTCTCCCTTTCTCTACCTCTTTCACTCTCTCCATTTCTCTCTCAAAGATTTCTCTCTTCCTCTGTGTTTACGACTCGAGACACTGTTTTCCCGAAAACATTGTGCATGTGTTGCGCCGTCTTCAAAATTCTGTCATTTCCTATCTTCTCGGGCATTCATCACTTCCATCAAGTCAACACGACCAGGCGTTTTCCGGTGCCACTCCAGGTGTCTCTTTCTGGATGTCAGCTCATCGCACGCGCATTGCAGGTTACTCTGTGTGCGCGGTGATCGGGGTGCTGCTACTGGTCGTCGTGCCGCTCGTCGGGTTCATCGTGTGCTGCTGCAGGACCTGCTGCGGAGCCTGTGGAGGTGCGTTCCGCCCGACGGCGACACCGCGATGCCGCTGACCCTGACATGGAAGGAGACATTACACACGTGTTAAATCCAAACCAAAACATTCGAGCGCTTCATCGCAACACTCACGAAAACGCTACCAAACGAGAAACTGGTGAGAATCACGTGTTGTGGCTTCGTCAGGTGTGAGCACTTTTAGTGAGGCAGTTTCATTCCTTTGTCTTTGAGAGCTGCTTTGTTTGGTTCAGATCTGGGTTCCACATGTACCGGTACGTAGTTGTTGTCGGCATGGCACCTTCAGTGACAAAGGTAATTGTGACCAAGAGTGAACTGGAGGTGTTGAGCTTGTTGAGGCGCAAGCGATTTTTCTCTAGGACTTTGCGTCAGTGTGTGTGTGTGTGTGTGTGTGTGTGTGTGTGTTTGTATGTGTTTGTGTGCGTGCGTCTTGTGTGTGTGTGCAAATTCCACAGCAATGGACAACACAAAGAAGCGCATCTCAAGCAGAAACAACAGCAATTTCACTTCTTGTTCCATTGGTTCTCGAATGAGATGCCGTTGGAATTTTGTATGAATACTGCTCAGTCCATTTCTTGGCTTTCTTTGTGCACTTGTCATTGACCGTGTCATTTGCCTGGAATACGAGAGATTTCCAGCGGGACTTTAGTGTTGGCCAAAAGGATGACCAAAAGCGCCCACCTTGTTCGTGAAAACAAACAAGCAAGAGAGAAGAAAAAATGTGCCAATCAAACGAACAGACCTCAGATCAAACCAAAGATTTGGTTTCGTCTATTTGCGTTCAAGATGTGAGGGTCAGAAACTGATCCTTGACTGTTGCGCTGCGCTTGGGAGAGGTGAACTGAAGAGCGCTCTCATCTCAACACTCGTCACGAAAAACGACTTGATCAATCCCGTTATCTCAAAGAAAAAGAAAGAAACATCACATTTCTAAAAGCAGGGTTCAATGATAGGTGCATTAGGAGAAATATTTCTGATCACTGTTATCCAGTTTGTTGAGTGAACTGCACACAGAGTTCCTGAAGGGTGGTGGGGACAAATACACGGCCCCGACAGTGACAACGTCTTGGAGTGCCCCCGATAAGATGGTGCGAGTCACATGTGTGGTCGACCGCGAAACGTGATTTGATTCTGTCGTCTGTTGTCTGCAGGGAAGGTGTCCCCGCGGGAGCCGGCCGGGGCCGGGGGTCGGCGCGGCTGCTGCGGGCTGCTCCTCTTCGTCGTCGCGAGCGTCGTGCTGCTCGGCGCCATCGCCATGTTCTTCACCGCCGTCAGAGTGCGCGACGAACTCCACAGGTGATTCAGACGTCCACGCCTGTCATCGCAAAAACAGAATTAGCATTGTTGTCTGGCATGTCAAGACCCTGCAGGTCTGTCCTTGGATCGTCTTTATCAGAGAGTGCAAAGTTCTGAGAAGTGCATCCAGGGGTGAAGGGACAGAGAAGAGTGTGGTTTCTTGTTGGAAAAAAGGCCTTTGCACAGTTCATGGGGCATATTAAAGCACAAATCCAGGTGCAACCTGTCTTTGTCATGGGTTGTAGCCTTGGTGGGCACACAAGTCAGCACCAAGAGAATGGAATGTTTCCACCTCCTGTGTCTTGGTCCCCAGATCCAAGTCCCTTGTCAGCTCGAGCGACCATTCTGAAATTCTTTTGACCAACTGGAGAGACAAACGAGGTCCATTTTGTTTTCACCAAAAAGAGTTCTTGATTTTAATTTTGTTCTTTCACCAAAAAGGAGACGACCAAAAAATCAAAATTCCTAGGATTAAGACTCCGACAAAACCAGAGTAAAAGGACTTCATGTTTTTATTTCCCACAGCGAGGAAGACGTGTTTCACTCGGTTGCGAGCGGACTGGACACACTGGACCGTTACGTCAAAACAACCGTGGCCGAGCTGGACAACCAAACACTAAACGTCTTCAACCAAACGGTGGATGAGGTAGATTGCAGATAGCAGGCACTTGCGCATTCCGTTTCCTCCCGTCACGTCACTGCGTACACTCGTTGTCCAAAATAGACGCAAAGAGCAAATCACATGAAGTATTTTTGTGTGTTCCTCGCGTACAAAGACACACTATTGACTTTGCTGTGACTGTGTCCGTCTTAATGCACCTGTTCATGTTCAAAAAATTGGTCTTTTTTGTTTCCAGGTGTTCAACATACTGGATGATTTGGTGAAGGATTCCTTTGACACTTTGGACGAGAAAGCTGGAATCTCGGAGAATATGGAGCCGCTGCTGAACTTCACCAGGCAGATGGAGTACCTCAAAACGACACTGACACAAGTTCAGGACAATGCCACACAGCTACAAGCAGATGTTGAAAATCTAGAGACGAATTTGACGGCTTTGGTTCGAGAAATTTCTGGAAACATCACAAACTCCTGTTCGACGACAGAGTGCAACGCAACGGCTGCCAAAGTCAGCAACACCACCGTGGCTGTCAACTATTCCTCCATTGAAACAGATTATAACCCCCTCATACAACTCCTGGACGACGCTGTCGCCAGCGGCTTGTCAAAAACCTTGCAAGAAGGGTACGATAATTTTACGGAGATAGTAGACAAGGTTGACCTGGCGGTGGGAGACGAAATAGCCAAGGCTCGCGTAGAAGTCAACGAAGTGGTGAATGACATCAGTGAAGAACTTGACGATGTTGCTGGAGACCTTGAAGAAATTGGGTTTCGAGATATGGCAAAGGACCTGAGAGATGTGAGCGCTGAGGACACGCAGCTGCCTGCTGAAATCACCTTCTGGAGCATGGTTGGGGTTTCCTCTGTCCTGGCCCTGATCGTTCTGTTGACTTTCTTCGGTTTGATATGCGGCTGCTGTCCCAGGGCAAAAACTGAGAAAGATTTTTGTGGCACAAGGAAAGTAGGAGCCACATTTCTCCTGGCTGGGGTTGGATTGACCTTTCTTTTCTACTGGATCTTTCTGCTGGTTCTGCTCCCGACTTTTTTGATCGGAGGTTTGACGCACACGGAGATTTGTCGTCACGTTGTTGCTTTGGACGAGTCTCCGATCAATGGAATCTTTGACGAGATGTTCAACGCTGCTTTCGCAGATGACCTGGGCTACACCGTCAACATCACCCAAATCTACTCCAGCTGTAGAGAAAACGACGCGTTCTACACTGCGCTGAACGCCGAAGAGACATTTGATTTTGACATCAATGCACTTCTGGATACAACCGAAATTACGAAACAGATAGACACGATTATGGGCATCGAGATCGACATCGGGCACATCGAGATTGTTGACGACAAGACTTTGGGCATACTGGAAGGTCTCGGGTCAGAACTTCACAACACTTCAACGAAAACCAAAGACAACATTGCTGAACTTTCAAATCCTGTGACCACGGAAAACTTGCTAGAATTAGCTGACGAAATCAGAGGTCTGAATGAGAACGCACTGTACCCCTGGGCCACAGAGCTGGAACGCCTGTATAATTCATCCGTGATTCCCATAGACAGTCAACGAATTGCAACAAAGTACCTACTGGAAGACGCTCAGAGTCTACTGAGTGTCAACGTCACAGGCATTGCTGTGGGGCTCGAGGACGGTCAAACCATAACGACCACTGAAGGCGACACGATCATAGAAGGTGCCATCGATGAAGCTGCTACACACGTTGAAGTTTTGATCAACACGTCAGTGGCTGAAATCGAGAACAACGTCAAGGAAAATATTGGACGGTGCAGGCCGGTATACAACGCCGTTGCAACAATGACAGACGCCGGTTGCGTCGAGCTGCTCTACGCCGTCAACGGCTACTGGTTCGCCCTCGGCTGGTCCGTCTTCTTCCTTCTCATCAGCGTGATCCTCTCATTCAAACTGAGCACGTTGTACCGCAAGACCCTGGATCATGACGCCCCTGAGCCCCGAGAGGACGCGGGGCGGGGCAGGAGGGAGGGACAGAGGGCCGCCCGACCCATACCGCAGCCCAGATCACGCGGAAACGACACCACGGTTCTGATCTTGAGGAGCGACTCGCACGAGATGATGCCTGTCAACAACCCAGTGTACGCTGTGGAAGAAAACAGGATTCCCCGGCCGCGCCTGAAGTCTGGCGTGAATGTGTATCCGCATGAAATGACAGCCTTCGCACGAGAACCCCCGAGATACACCAACCCTCCCAGTTATGCAGAATCACAAGGTCACCGAAAGCAAAGCAAAAAATTGTTCGTGTAGACTGACAGAAAAAATTATGAGGAGCGACCGAAATACATAGCAACCAGAATGCACGAAGGATCAATTGAAATTTGTTTTTAGATTTTTTGTTCTTTTCAGGATGCACCCAAATGTACGTAAATTATAGGTGCCAGATATACAAATGACCCAGCTCCAAAAAAGCGTACCAAAATCTTTGCCAAAGATCTATTTTGAACACTTTCCTGAAATCCCAAATTTGCACCTGAACGTTGACCCCACCTGAATATTTAAACTTTTGAAAATGAAAAAAAAAGAAATAATACCTGTCCAACACCCAAGCAATACACTTTGTTTCATCAAATTTGAGCAACCTGAAACGATTGAGCAACCTCCTGAAATCACCCAAACCGAGCAAGACAGTGCCTGACAAAAAATTGTTGTGTCTATGAGTTTCCGCAGATTGCCTTCGACCGGACGAAAGGACTTCCGGAACCAAGATGACAGGAAAGCGTGTCACTCAAGTCTCCTTGGCGCATTTTTGGCCAACGTGTTGCTTGTTGACAGAGTAAAACTGAGTGACAACCAACAAGATAAGCGCGATCTAAATTCTTTGAACACTTGCAGAGTAGATCTGTGCAATAAGATTTGATGATTTGGACCAGACCAGTTTTTTTGCCACTATAGCTCACGAGCGACTGCAAAAAGAGCACTCAATTGCATTGCCTTGCTTTGTTAGATTTTGTGGACTGTGTCACTGTGTTCGTTTCGTGGGCCCTGCACTCAGTTGACCAATTCAGACTGTCAATCGGTGGGATACAGGCAGAAAGGTTCCCGAGGAACACGTCTTGCAAGAAGAAAGGATCCAATTTGAATCTTGTGTTTCCTGTCGCCATCGGATTTCTGCTCCAGATATGTTTGTGCCTTGGCTCGTATTGACATGCACGTTTCTTTTCTGTACTCAACATGATCACACTTGGCAAGTGCACACACTTTCAGGAAAAAAATAAAGCCATGTAAATCTGGATTAAGTATTTAAATTTCTCACGACTTTGAATGCCAGAAAACAAACGGTCGGAAGGAGTGTTTGACAAAGCCTGTTTGTGGCTATCTCATTTCAGCAGCCTTGTTTGGCTTTAGCACCTAACTTTAACATCTCCACGCCTTGCTTGTTTACCGAAGATGCGGTTAGATGCCTCGGAAGAAGAAGCTTCTGTCTTTTGGCCCTTTCTTTTGCATGCCAACCTGGAAGCCTCATGCACTGAGAGCGTTCTTGTTGCACTCATGTTCAAGCCTTTTTAAACAAATCAGAGCGCTTTGAGGCCATATCAGCCTGCTTGAAGACTCCCCCGGAGAATAACGACAGTTTTCAGGAAATGTCATGGGCTGTCTATTTGGCGCAAGAAGCATTATTCCGCGATTAAAGCAGTGAGACCTTTGGTGTTTTCGTCCGAACACAAAGAAAATTTTGTTCGGTATACTTCGAGAGGGGGGCATCAGTCGGAAAACTGTTTCGACCGTTACCTTCCAAAAGTCTTTGGAACGTGCGAAGAACTGTTGGCTTGAAGTAGCTGACTCGTTTGTCAGACTGTCGTTTGTGTCCCAGAACAAATTGGATCCGACAACCTGACACGAGCACCAGGAGGATGGGTTGAGGTGAGTTGACACGAGGCAGTGAGCGACGAAACTCCTCAGCCGTCGAACTCTACAACAAAGGCCCATCACTTTGGCCCATATTTGCGAACCAATATTTTTACAAGACAACGGGACCTATTTCCCATTCATATCTTGCACAAGGTTAAACATTTCAAACAATTGGTGAACACAACGTATGTTTTGTGATAACTTTTTGCGGCGTCCTACACCTTGGATTCTTTTTGTTGGGGAAAGCCTTCTATTAATCTGTTGAATAAACATATTTGTTCAAGGTTCTTTACTTGGCTCTTTCATCCCATATGTTAGGCACCCCGCATATTTAAAGCCAGTCGTATGCAGACAATAGGCACAGTATGGAGTTTCGCGCTGGAAGAGATAGAACGAGTGCTGCAGTTGAATTATTCCAACTCGGATAAGGATAATTGCACAGTGGTGATAAAACCATTGGAACATATGAGGGAATATCATTGTTGTGTGCAAAACACAATCCATGTAAGTATTCAATCCTGACATTGCGAAATTTGTATTTTTGGATATTTCGTGTGAAAAGGTTTCGTAGACTTTGGCATGAAACCGGTGCTTTTGACATCAGGTACAGATTTACGACACAGGACGGCTGATGATCTGTGAATTAGAAGACCGACAGTTGGGCGAGAACCATAAACTTCTTGTGACTTGACTGGGGTTCAGTCTAAAGTTCAATTGCAAAGTAATCTGTCCTTATTGCAGCCGAAGCATTGAGCATCACACATTAATTGCGGTGGGTGTCTTGTTGGGAGCGACTCAGCGTGGTCTGAGCGTTGGTTTTTGTTTTGATCTGCTGGTTTTATCAAAAGTGCGTGCTCATTTGTCTTTCGATTTTTTCCAGACGTCATTGGAACGCAACGGACACCGAAAAGGACAAAACTTTTTGATGATACTGGTGTAACACATGATCACTAGTGACGAGGTGGAATGTGAGAGAAGAGAACATTCCGTCTCATCACCAGTGGTCATGTGGCACTTCCTATGCAAAATTTACTCGACAAGAAGAGACAGGGAGCACCACGTCGTCCGCACCAGAGACCAGAACACGCTGCACGCCCGTGTGTTTACCGTGGCGTTCAGCAATCACCGACGCTGCCTTTGAACCCGAAAGTACAAATGTGTTGTGTCTCTTTCTTGTTCTTTTGTGCCTTGTCAATTCTGTATTTGTGCGAATAAAGGTAAAATGTTCCCAGACGCTGGTTGTCTTTTTTGTGTACGTACGGTTCCCAAGTGTGTTCGCTCTCATGGCCAGTTTTCTGGTTTGCTCTGCACTGTTTTCGGTTGTTTTTTTTTCTGCAGGCAAAAGCTGATGCTTAAAGTTCAGTTAATTGTTCGGGATGTTGCATGAGTCGTATCGCGCACGATCGATCCGAATCATTCCCTTGACCAGTGATTCTCTCGTTGACACATTTTGGGGAACACAAAGATTCATAAAGTTTGAGTAAGAAGCAAAATCGTCCACACAGCGAGCAACGACCGTTGTGCTTCGTGTCCTCTGAAGAAAAACACGAAACTTCCAATGTTCACAACAGGTGAGGCGAAGAACATTCATGACAGCAAACCGTGCTGCAGTGAACGCGAATTGTGCGCGCATTTCGTGATGGCATCCTTCAACAGAAGAGAGAACCTCCATTGCGTATCTTTGGCTTTTACAGGGTTCCATCCCAGCATCTGTGTGTTCCAGAACACTTTTGCTGTTGGATTGACTGCGTTCCGTGTGCGAAAGAAATGGGTCTTGTTCCGCAGAATTTAATTTGAACCAGGCGTTCACAAACAGCCCCGATGTCCAACGTCTGCATGAAGGTGCGAGGTCGCTGTCATCACCCTACAATGCCGGGACTGATCTCCAGACTGGCACTATCCACCTGCAAAGCTACACAACTTTGAAAATGAAGACTTTTCTGATCATATTTTCAATTGGATTTTGTCCAGGCATCTGACTTTGCACTCATCTTCTCACGCTTGGCTCGCAGTCCGAGGCAGCACAGAGCCAGTCAAAGCTGTTTTGTGATGGAGACATCTCCTTGTTTGGCAAAACTGGAGACAGGATGAACATGAATTCTACCCTCTCCAAATATCACTCTTTTGCCCTGTGTCCTTTTTTGACAAGATTTGGCACCATAACATCGAGAGTGAAATCACTGAAGTCGGGAGGATCACAGACAGCGTCAGGTCCCCACCATCCACTGACATCCTTGTACCAATGTGGAGCACCCACATCGTGAAGGCGCAAACACAGCTTACACCAAAGACTGGAGGACGAGATGGATCCATGTCGTTTCCATTGGAAGAAACTGAGGTATTGGTTTTCATTGGCACCGACTTTTTGGAGGAATGTGGCGAGATGTTGGGGTGAGATGAAGTCGCGAACATGGATGAAGGAGTTGGGTGGAGCCACCTTGATGTAATCGCTCTTCACTGGACCCATCACAACCGGAACGGTGTCGTACCTGAAATGCGTGAAGTGTTCTTCATTGCTCGGAAAGTTTCAAGCACAACGATGATCGCAATCAATTGCATGTTCGTGCTGTCCTCACTCGCATGGACCATTGTTCCCGAAGCCTTGAGGAGGTGCTTCTGGGGGTGTGGGTACGGGGCCAACGCATTGGGCCTCTCAAAGTTAGGCCCTTACCCTTGTTCCAACAAAAACTCAACTGAGGTTGAATGCACGTGAATAAAGCTAGGCTCAGACCATCTGTGGTGCTGGGGGTGTCTTGTGGCTCGTTTCGTACTTTCTCCCTTCGAATTCAGTGTCAAGTGGAGAACAGGGCAACCCAAACACCAGCTGTCTCAAACAGCACCTGACAGAAGAACTTTCAACGCTCAGGCAGTTTTCGTGGGCATGCCAGACGGCTCATGTTTGAAGTTTGAGTGCCAGAATGAAAGCCTGCATTGTTCAACTTCAGTTGCGATCCAAATACATGCATTGCACGAATGCCCACGACATTTTGTGTGCTTTCGTTGTTGATGACTTGTAAAGAATTTTAAATTACGAAAGCACAACGAGCCCCTCTCATCGAAGCAGAAAATTAGTGTTTCAGTTGAAAAGATCTGATTGTACTTCGTCTTTTTTTTTGCATTTGAGGGCATATGTGTGGCCAATTGAATTCTACGTTTACCTCAGAGCCTTCCAAAACTTTTCGGAAAGGTAGTCCTTGCAGTTCGAGTTCTCAAAACTCAAGTAGAATTTGTAATCTTTCCTGAGTTTTTGAAGACAAAGGTTTTCTTCTTCCCGTTCGCAGACCAGAGGTCCGCAGTGCCCGTAGACGTCCACTGGAATGTACTTCTGAAGTTCCTGAACGTACTTCAGCCTCCCGTTCTTGGAGCCGCAATTCGACGCAAACCAGGCGACAAGTTTGGTCTTGGAATTGACGACGCTGCGCAGATCTTGAAAAGAGCGCGGCGCGTCGCCCGGTCCGTGAGACTGGTGCTCATTGTACGGCGCATGCACCGTGGAGTCAGTTCGGTACGTCGCCGTCCAATTAATGAGGCCGTTAACACTCGAGATATTTGGCGTGTTGAGTGGTGATTCCATGAGATTCAGAATCCAAACCTGGTTCGGAGGTTTAAGAAGCTGCTTGGCAAAATGTATGCTGGCAATGTCAAATATTATCGCGTCTGAGTTGACATGCTTCGAACCAGTCGTGTCTGCAGAGTTTGATAAGATGCATTTACTTTGCCGACAGTCCTTGAACAGGGCCAGTCCCTGTCTTTCGCCTTCACTTAACTGTCCAAATAAATGCAGAACTTTATATCCCTCTTCACCAAATTGAAGTCCTGACAATGTGGGTTTGATGAGTGATTCCTGCTGATGCTTCGGGTCTCTCGATGCCGCTTCTGATAGGTTTTCATTTGAATTGTCTGCCTTGACAATTGGCGGTGGTGCACTTATATTGATGGGAAAGGATAACGTTTCAGCGGCTGCAACGCCATTGGCGGGCAATCTTGCGGTGCCACTGCTTGTTTCATACAGTCCTTTTGCCTTTTCCCTGGGTACATACGAACCTCGAGCTCTTTCATTTTCCGCATCCAGGTTTGGGCCCGAGGTTTCCACATCATCCGCTCTGCTTGCGCTGTTGCTCCCTTGACTTTGATCACCCGCATCAAATTCACTGTTAGCACAGCACAAAGTTAGTAATGAATACCCCTGATTTATTTGGCCCTTTTGTCTGCCACCAATTCCCATTTGATCATCTTTGAAAGGCTTTTGACTGGCAAGCTTGACATACAGGCACATTACAAGAATGAGGCCAATTACAAGAGCCAGGCGACGGTCGTGCGACGCAAGGCTTTTCCTGAACATGACAAGTAACGTGCCCAAGTGGTGATAATTTCCAACTCGAACAAGCATCCAGTGTACACGTACAGAGACCTTTCCAATCACTTAAAAAATATCCACTCGGATCCAATTCTACATCCACTGTGATTCAGTTCAGTCGCAGAAATACTATTGTTGCTTTTGTTGAAACGTTCTCACGAAAAATCACTGAAAGAAGGCAACGGGAACAGCAACCACGTTTGATGGTTCAGCAAGTTTCGTCCTTTGACGATCTTCATGCGAAGTGTCACATTCCCAGACTGCTGAGCACCAAAGAACTGAGAAACGTTTGGTTCTCGATGAAGACAGACGAATGCCACGATATTGTTGTCAGTACGAGGCAAGTTTCAAGTTGAGCAGGTTGCTGAAGAATGAAAATATACCCCATTTATTCATTCCTCGGCACCACTCAGCAAATGATCCAGAGTTTGACTGACACAAACGGCGCTTCACAGTGAAATCACCTGCACTCGAAGAGTCCGCGAACAGTGGCCTATTGAAGATCCCGCACACACGTCAGTCAAGACAATTAACTTTTGGCCCCGAAGCCATTTCATCCACAGGGAAAACTTTGACTCGTTGGTCTCACCTTGTGGCCAATGCCGTTGCTGTTTTGCTCATTACTCCCGAAATGTTGGATCCACCAATTATGACCACAGTGTTTCCTCGGCGGACATGCTCCACCGAGTGAATACAGTTCGGTAATTAAGGCAGCGACAGAAACAAGGGTCAGACTGTCAGAGAATGCTGGCGCACAGCCTGACGTTCCGCTCTCTGATCACCCTTCATCTTTCCTTCAAACCGCCTTTTCTTTGTGCTGATGAAAGAATCATGGTTTTTTGATCATCTGTCACAATGCTTGTGTTGCCAACTTGCAAGGTGGGAAAAGTTTATGTTCGTTTTGGTTTCATGCTCATATTTTACAGTGATGTGGGTACACACTTGTGTGTATGTAACATGATTCCGCCTGGCAAAACGGTGTTTCATTCGGATGTGATCCTCTCAGGAATTTGTGTGGACGGACGGGAATTTGTGTGGACGTTCCACGGCAGAGTGACAGAGATCTGCTTTATGCTTTCTTTGCATTCCTTCCTGGGGGTATCGAAACGGGAAAACGTGACGCTCAGATCAATCCAAATTGGACTTGAGAAAATACAAGAAACTTTTTTCTCCCTCACTTTTATCATCACAATTTACTTGAACCCATTTCAGCAACACCCTCGAATGCCGTATGATATCGCCATGATGCGCACACAAAAAACAAAGGTACAATTCAATTTTGAAAATCTGGTCTTTTTTCATGTTTCAAACCAGTTTAGAGGGAGTATGCTTCACCCAAGAATTTGTTCATTTTGTTCAAGATCTGAAAACTTTTTGACCCCATTCCCTCTTCCCCAGGTATTTTTCCACAAACTGAGGCGAAACTTTTGAACACAGGGTGGAACTTGATGGAAAGTCCCCATCCAGTTTTCACCCAAGTGAAACTTATCCCCGTGCAGGAAGTTATCGCACATAAACTTTTCTGGAGGTTGTTCCACCAAAAAAGAACAACCCGCCCAAAATTTCTCAGCTTCTTTGCAACTTTCTCAATTGCTTGACAATACGACAGATTTTGAGAACAAAAGGAACACATGCAATGTGCATCCTTGGCAACATTGACATGTGGGAGGAACACCCTTGCATGGTGGCACTTTACACCAGCTTCGAATACGTACTGTGTTCCTTGAACCAAACACTGGAGAGGTTACGCCCGACGCTAAAGTGCACGTAGACTTCCACGTACGTTTGTCACTGGTTTCGTAGAAAGCTGAGTGTGTTTTGCTATATTTCAATATTTTGAGACGAAACCTGCTCTTTGTTGCAATTCGTTGAGGAAAACCCGTGGAATAGGTACTCGCCACGCTTTGTCTCTCTGCTGGACCGTTTTCAAGAAGATCTCTGAAACGAATTGAAGAAGCCTCCTCCGCCGCGGCTGGCTGTTTCAATCTCAGACATTCAGGATACCAACAAAGATACCAGAGACGCGCATTTTCTTGTGGGAAAAAGCACTCGAAAATGACGTCGGTGGGAGCCCCCTGCTGCAATCCGAAACGATTCCAGCCACGAACAACTCAGTTCCCCTTGTCGTAGTTTTGGGCTTTCAGGCCCTTTTTCTGACTGATGCCGTTTTCTGGATTTGGTCATTTTTAGTGTCAGAGATGTGTTGGAAAGTCCATTGCAGTTCATTTCCTGCGATTTGCCAGCTTCTCCACTTGGCTGAGACCCTACCTTGCTCATTAAAGACACTGTATGGGATCAAAGGCGCCAGGAATTACCGGTGTGGCATTGTCTGGGGACTTGGACACCGCAACGGGGACCTAAGGCTTCCACGCATATTCCCAACTGACCTGAGGTCTCCGGTGAAAAACAGCTGGGGCGGAGGTGGAGGCGTCAGCACATACCTCCTCAGAAATGAGAGAGTGTCTTTAGAGAAAATGTGTGGAGAATTCAAGTCGAGTCTGCACATTGTGTGGGAGCGTGCAGTGGTGATGCCCCCTCCGCGGCAATTTCTCGGTCCACAGCGTTCTTGGTGCATTCTGGCTTGTCACCATTTTGTGGCTGGAGACATTTGTCCAAACTTGTGGTGTCACCTGACAAAGAATCACTCGAGAAGGATGAAGTTTCACGCCTCCAAGAGGCTCGAAACCAGACAGAACAAAAAAGCTCCACGTGGCACAGAGATGTCCCACGTTGGAAATAGAAATTCATGAAAGACACGAAACAACTTCCATGAGAACCGTAGCATTTGTCAGTGGAAGGCAGTTTCAAACTGGGAGACAAAAGTCATCATTGTGTGGGAAGCTGGTGATCTACATCCAGTTGTGAGGATGTGACGGTCAGCCTGAGACCGCCTGGGTCAGTGGTGCATTTCAGACTCCAAACTGAGGCTAATGAAGTCAGCACATCAGGTGTTGGAATTGTGGTGTCGTGGTGTATCAGTTGACAGTTGACTTGCAGTGGGTTTCCATTACTCGCATGATCTGGGACTCAAAACTGTGTGAGAGATGCGAATCTGTGTGAGCGCACCAAAAACAAAACAAAGAAAGAAAGAAAAACACAACACCAATTTACATATTTGCATCACCTTCGTTGTGTTCTTGGTAGTTTTTGCTCAAAGGTTGTTTCATTCGGTTCTGAACAGAGTTCCAAAACAGGACAAGAGGGATGTCGGAGAGGCTGGAAGCAGCTTCGATAATGACTGAAACACAGGCGCAATCTCGATGCCATGAATCTTTAATGCTCCACAAACACTCTGCACAAAACCTGGATCAACACGACTCTGATGAAAGAAACTTCTGCAGTTTCTCATCATTGTCTGTCTCAATAGAATCGCGGGATGGGAGGCGGGCTGAGTCAGTGTCTTGCTCAATGCTGGTTTTTACAGGAACCATCCATTCCGCACAGGCACACTGTCGAACTTGCAATTGCCTTGAAACGTCGCAAAGGTCTCGGCAGTTTCACAGACATTCTGCAGCTTAATTATAACCGTTTCTTATCAGCGCAAACAAGGCAGAGAAGCAATCTGCGCGTGTACTCATCTCATTACTGCGCTCCATTAGTTCTCGTCGGTGTATTTGCTCGTCTCGCGAGACACGGAAATGTGTTTTGCCAAGAAACGTATGTTCCTGAAACTGGTCGTCGCGCCACAAACCCCAAGGTTGAGAACCGCACAGGTGGAGCCTGAGTCTCTGGACAGCTATAGGGACAAGGAAGGAGCGGAGCCATCGGCACTCCAACCTCCACGACTTGAGAGGTTGGAATGTTGTCCATGCCTTCACTAGGGGCTTGGATTGAGCCGAATAAGTCTGTTTGATTCGAGGTGATGCTTGTGGTTGGTTCTCTGGTCTCCCACGTCTTGAAAGATGCAATGTCAACATCGTTACATTTCAAACCATTTCAAAAGACCCACTGATCAAAGCTGCAGGGGTGGGTCATTTGGTTGATTGTTTTGTTGTTGTTGTTTTTTTTTCGTGTGTGTGTGTGTGTGTGTGTGTGTGTGTGTGTGTGTGTGTGTGTGAAATTCCTTTACTTGTTTGGTGATTCTTATGGGTAGAATTATGAACGGTGGAACACAATTATTCATCGTGTAATCACAAGCTTCCTCGATGAGCACGATCCTGAATCCGAGGTTCTGTCCCCACCATTGCAGTTTATGGGGTGTCGCGGATGAAGCTTTCCTGTCCAATGGGCTCGTTTTTCATTGTAATCAAGGAGTTGGATCATCTCTGGAGACACATAAGTTTGCTTGTAATTATCGGCTGTCAGTGGGTGCAACCGTGCAACCAAATGTGACAAGTATATTGTATTTCATGAATATTTGATGCCTTCGTATCTTTGTCTGATTGAGATCACCCAAGAAATCTCTGACCAGTGTGTGTTGGACACAGGTACAATTCTGTCAACAATACATTGGGAAGATGTTCGACGTGCCAGTGAGTCGGTGAGAAAAAATTTTGTTTCATTTTGCACACTGCCACGAACGTCTTTATTTTTCATTCCGCATCGACTTCTGCCTCAAATCTTCCTCAACGGAAGTTTGTTTGATATTTTCACTTGAATCAGTCTGCAGACTCCAGGAGGAACGCAGCTGCAGCGTGATTTGCCATTGATCACTCCCGTTGTCTCACATAATGATTAGCCCTCGAGAAACAGCTTTGACACCAAATGAACTGTTAAACCTAAAATCAAAGTGATGTTGTGGCACTCGGAGCGTGAAACATTTCCCGTGGTATCAATCAGGCGTGCACTGCTTTCAAAGTGCAACACTCGGTTCCTTTTAAGCTGTAATAGCTTTCCCGTGCAATTATATTCCACCAACAGAATTGCGAGACGTACTTCCAGACTGCGCTCTCTGAGTTGTTCCGTCGCTGCCTGAAACGTGCGCCGGTGTTCAGTGCAAGAAGGACAGGAAATGGACGCTGAATCTGAACTGATCGAATTCGAAATCTTGGTTTTCCGTGCAAGACAGAGAGCCAGAATACTGGAGCAGGTCTTCCAATTGCGTGGAACGCGGTTTCAAGGCGACGGAATTGGCCTTTGAGTTTTCGGCTCGTGCACGGGCAGCATTAATTCAGCAGCCCTTAATCCTTTGGAAAACAGTTCATGCCATGCGAAACCCCTGGTGAGTCCATCCTTTGTTAGGTTTAATTGACCCTCATTTCGGAGCAGGCACAGAAGCTGCCTGCCAAAGTCAACTTGCCTTTGACGACCATTTGTGGGCAATGTAAGCAAGTCAATCAGGCTTCAGAAAACACAGCGACTTGTGCAGCTTTTCCTGACTTTGTCTGAAAGCGCTGCGACACTCGGGATCTTCCTGACTTGCAAATGGTCTTTCTTCTCATGTTCCCTTTTTGCTTCTGCCGATGCACCCACGAAAAATCTAACTCGAAAGATCACAGCCCCTCAATAAGTTTGTCTGAATTAAGTTCTCTAAGTAAATTCTCTATATTAAAAGCAGATTCATTTACGGATGGAAATTTCTCCCATCCTGCTCACGGAACAATGGTTTCAGAAATTTGTGCAGATGCTTGCATTGACAGCTTCAATCGCAATTGAATGAACTCTGTCATGTTCACGCACGTGATCCTGTGATCTTTTGCTCGACTTATTATTCTTTATATTTTTCCTGAAAAGAACAAGCAATTATTGCAACGCTATTGTTACTGCAAAGGTGTTTTGCATCGTTGTGTGTGGTCCGATGAATGGCTTGCAGAAGCAATGAAAAATCCGGAAATATGCGTTTGCACACTCAAAATATACGGATCTACTCGTGGAAAAGCTTGCAACATTTCCACTTTCGGTTTGTCTGTGTGTTTGAGAAGCTCCTCGGTGTAGATAATTGTGAGTTTCTCATTCTGTTCTTTGTGCTTCAATGGAAAACAATTTCACACTATAACGACGCCTTTCCAAGGTAGTGGTCAGGGTTTTGAAATCAGCAGTGTCCCAAGACGGAAGTCTCAAATCCAGCCATCAGCTCTGCTCTCATCACCGCAGTTTCCGCCTGGACAGCCTTGCTGCTCACTCACTCTGTCACAAAGTCGCCGCCGCAACAAATCCTTCATCAGGTTGAAGCCCTTGTGGCGCCCGCACTTTGGAGTTCTAACCAGACTTTCATCTTTCCTGGCCTCACTGGGAGTTGTGTTGGCTCATGCTGACTACCAAATCGCGAGGCATGCTCCTGCAAGGACGGTGCTGCAGCTCCCACGTAAACAAGCTTTCAAATTCAATGACAGCTCCGAGCGACAAAAGCTGTGGATTCATCACCACAAAGTTTATTTCCCCAGGGTGAAGTTCAGCGAGGAGAATTCTCGTCTGATTCTTTGGGTGCTGATGGCAGGGGAAGACGCGTTCGATCCAGTTTAATTAATTGTGTGAACTCGGCAGTCCCTCCTGTTTGATTTTCATCGCGTCTGACTTCTTTCACCGAAAGAACAGCAAGGCTTCAAAAATCTACGCAATGCTGCTTCATCATCCTCAAAGTGTGAGAGGCAAGTTGTTTTTGTTCACGAGTGAAGAGTCAATCGAACAAAAACGACCAATCGCGAGTGATTCCGCCGAGAGGAAAATTAGCATTCACGGTCACACACGTGAGATCTGCTCCGGAAGCCTGACGCAGCTGCTCAACGGCAGTCTTCGTCACAACAAAATGTTGACACATCATTCATGATGCTTCAAAATCGAAGACATGCCCTGTTACAGGCAAAAGAACACGAACGCGTGCCACGATTTTTGACTGCTTGAACGCTTTGAACAAAACTTTCATCTTACAAGCGGAGAAACTGTGGTTTTCTGCTGGGCCTGAGAGGCAGTTTCGGTGAAATTCCTCTTTCAATGGAACTTTTTCACTCAAAGAGAAAGTCTGCGGGATGCGCGCAATCAGTTGGAGCCGCGGACGCGCCACCGCTGCGTGAGAGGCTCGTAAACCTCTTCTCTCGTCTGACGTGATTTCCACGCTGCGTCCGTCGACGCAATCGCTTGCGAAAGTGTAACATGAAGTTGCACAATGACAATGAGCAACTCTCCCTCGTCCTATTCTCCAATACCTTTATGGTTGCACCACAAGGGGTGTTGTTTCTCTTTGCTTTCTTGCTGCACCATGAAGGCCACGCCCGCAGTAAGTATAGAGCGAGCCGAATGAATGAAGCAAAAGAGGAACGGACGTCTTTTGGTTGCTGTACGTGTTTCCTTGCCACTTTCTGTGACCTTTCCCTGTTTTGGTGCGTCACATGTGGAAAGTGTCTTTCACTTTAGACAAAACTTGGGGGGGGGGGTGTTTGGATATACACTAAAGTGCAAGTTTTGAGGAAAAATAAACTGAACTATGTTTTGTGACTCGCGGACTGTGCATGTCGGAAGCTGTTTCAAGCCACAGAGAATTCTTTGCGGGATTGAAAATGGAACGATAATGGACATTGCATTCACAGTGCGATCATGACAAGGCATTATAACCAACACGAAGCTTTTAAACTTTGCTCTGAAGCTGTCCCAGCGAGACAGCAATGTTGTTCCATGGCTCCATATTTAAGTGGACTAATTTGCTTTTGTAGGGACACTCACAGCACACCATTACTGTTCTCTGCCGTGGAAGTTCGTTTTGCATGCGATCACCAATTTGACAACAACATAACACGAAATGCGGACCTGCGAGTTGTCCCTTGCAAAATTACACATGTCTGCAGAGGAACGCTTTGTGTGGAGATGCAGGGAACCTTTGTTGGGAAGAACCTTGGTTCTTTCCATCACTCTTCGTCTTGCTGGGTCTCCCCTCAAGTCTGCTGCATTGCAGTTTTCGTGCCAACATAATTTCTGGATAAAACGCTCTCGATTTGATTGAAAAACAAGCGACAACCCTGGCTACTTTGCCCAAGAAGGAAACACATCGCAGCGCAGACCGCAGTTGTCTTCCGGGAGGCTTTTTCAGTGCAACCCGTGGACAGTGCTCACAAGGCTCACAGCCCATGTGAGTGCGTGCAATAAAATATGTCTCAGGCCTGAAAGCCTCCTAAAATATGTGCCATCGAAAGTCAGAGAAACGAAGGCAACGACGAAAGCTTCGGAACAGATCAGTGGTCTCAGTGCGACCATAGAAACTTTCAAGTTCACTTCAGCAGATGTGAGGAGCGCAGCTGTGTGACAGAAGACTGCTCCGATATGCACAACCTGGCGTGCATGCTGGTTTCCTTCGGTCTTTTTGTCCAACAAAATGCCGGGAAATCATCTTGATCGAGGCGTTCTCAACACTTTGTTCGTTTGCTCAAAACAACACTTTCTTTCAACAGATTGGAGTTGAAACCTCAATTCTCCATTGACATTCTTCTTCGCGCGTGGACTCCCTTCTGTTTCCTCAGCTGAGCGGAAACGCTGAAAAATGAGCTCGAGTAATCAACACTGAATGGAACCTGGAATTGCGAGTGAAAATGCAATTAACAGTTTTCCAGAGTAATTATGATCTCCAGACAAACTGAGATTGATCAGCTGCTGAGTCTGATGACAAGTCAAGAAAAAAGAGCCTGTCTTTCGGCAATTGGCTTTTCCAGATGAAGCATCTGTTGACAGGGGGTGAAGTGCATTTTAAGATGCTCCCAGATGAGAAGGAATTCAGCCCAGATGAAGTGGGCAAAGAATCTGAGGTTGAGAGAGATTCGAGGAAGTTGCATCAAACACTGAACTGTTCAAACATGTTTCAAGTGATCCTTTGACAGATTCGAGGAAAATATTTATCTGTAGCAGTCACAAAACGAAAGGCAATTGGTTGTTGCTGAGCTGACTCCAGAAGAAAAGTTACACGCGTTGCTTGGAACTGAACAGTGCATTGTGTTGCAAGATACCTATTTCTGTGCGTTTCAACAAAATTTGACTCAACGTTCTGTGATTTAAGGATAATTTCTGGCCGCACCGTGATCACACGCACGATCCGTGCGCGCCCAACCTGAGCACGAATGTTCTGACGTTTTCTGCAAGGAAAAGAAACCCGGGCCTGCCTCTGTTGCTGCACGTTTCTGATGTATGGAGTTCCTCCACAGTGACACGGATTCGATGCACAGCAGTTTCCATTGTCCTTTCCTCGTATCAGTTACCATCAGGGCTCCGCTTTCCTAACGGAATTCTTTAGAAGTCGAGATAAAGCCACATCAGTCATGTGCGGAGCTTCAGTAATAGCGCTCTGCAGCCTCCAAAGTGATTGTACAGCAATCTCTGCAACCCGCGTTTGAAACCCCGGAATCATATGTGCTTTAGATGCAGAATGTGCGTGTCTTTGATGCCAAATAGGACGCATTACAGAACCGGAGGTGTGCACGGCGTCTTTGGAAACCAGTTTCTTCTGAGCAAAGAACGGTGCATCTTGTTCGAGCTGGAACTCGGAGAATCTTTGGTGGAAAATGCATTTTGGGGTCAAACTCTTGCCTTGTCACTTGTCTTGTAATTCAGCAGATGTTCTGTCGACAACAGGAAAATAAAATTGTGCCTACGCATCCCTCAGTTTCACAGTCGGACACACCTTGCGGACCGGTGTGGACGTGATGAGCGGTTTGAACTTCGACTTTGCCGAAAGGATGACAACTTCCTGGGACGCACTTGCTCCGCGGAAACAGAGTCGAACATGAGATATGGACTTCCATGTCGGCACTGTCTTGTTAACAGCAGTAATCATTTAGTGTGACATGAGAAAAGGCATTTGTGCTTTGTGCGGGAGTAACTGAGTTCCTGTCACTGTAAATTGTAAGTAATGGTAATGTAACAGGCAACAGTGATTCCCTGCATTAGCCGACAAATAGAAACTAATGCAATCACCACCCATCACTATTACACTATCAGTCAAACGTCTCTACTTTCGTCACATGTATGCATGCAGCCTCAGAATCAGAAAGCTACATTTTCCCGAGACATAATTGATATCTCAGGCAATGCTCCACACGGTGGTTTTCTTTGTTGTGCTGAGGTTGTTTGTGCCTTGTACCGAAGTCTTTGACGGCATGTTTTTCCCAGTGCCAATCTGTGGTTTGTTCTCGAAACTGTATTGCAGGTTGACCTGGTTCCCCTTTTTCCTTTCTCTGGTGCAGAATGGAAAAAAACACATTGATGTAAAAATTTAACAAATATGAAGCCAGCCTAAGCGTATCAACGTTATGTTTTATTTCACCTTTTGATTTCTTTGTTTGTCTCGCCTTATCACAGCACAGTTGAAAACATTGGAAGACGGATCAAAATTCAGGGACTGGTAGTACTCGCGTGATGAATTGCTCATCCAAAGCTCTTCCAGTCTCTAATATAATCCCGTTTTCTTCCCCACTTGTCAATTGTGCACGTTTCATTCCCCCTCCACCAGTCGTTGATGTTGGGATACCACTTCGCAGGCAAATTATTCGTGTGAAGCAGTGAGCACAGGCGACACCAGAACTTGGTGTCTATGAAGCGACCATGACCCTTCCACCGGAAGTATTGCTCGTACAAGCTTTGGTTCCTGTCCAGGAGGTTGAGGTACTCCGCCAGACGTCTGGGCGAGTCGAAGTCTTCGACGTGTATGAAGGAGTGCGGCGGCGCGACGGCCGCGTAGTCCTGCTTCCGGGCTCCCATCACCACCGGCACAACGTCGTTCCTGCAACAAAGTGACCAAGAGCAGTTGAAAATGAGAAACTAAAGCCTCAAAACGAGAAGCTTTCAACGTCAGCTTCATTCCCTTTCAAAAACTCTACCGTCAACGTGGAACAATTTCCAACTTTTCAGGACAACGAAAGAAAGTTCTAAGTGCCCCATCTCGAACCAACACCGGTCTCACTGTGGAAGTGACAAAGAAGGTCATTCAGTTGCTCTTTGAATCTTGGGTCTCATCATCATCTTGAGCATGACCCGACACTTTCATCATTGAGGGATCCCATGTAGGCAACCAATTTTTATCGATCACAAAATTCAGGACGAAAAATACCATAAATGGATGTCTTTGTACCTTTGTACCTGAATCGTTCAGCTGCAATACACTGTAACAATTGGCGTGTTGATGCCAAGTGACTCATGAACGAGTTGTTGAACTTCCCACTTGATCGCAATTGAAATAAAATGGAGTGCAAACACTCACGTTTATTTACCAGGGGTGGGAGGGACAATAGACGATACTGTATCCGTCCCGGCGCAACCCGACCAGGCTATTGATCCCCGATTTCCATCTCAATAAAACACACATTTGAACGTATCAATATTTCATGCAAATTTCAATGAGAGGACAATGCTTGGAAAGAGGGTGCGGTTTGGGAATCGATACCAGTCGCTTGACATGAGTTGAATGGGAGACTCTCTCATGCACAGACGCGTGTGTGATCTGAGTACTGTTGACATCTCATAAATTTTTACTTGCATTTGTCTGCTCAAGAGAAAAGCGACGCACTAATGCGAACAATCTCTGCATCAAATCGTTTCAACATTTTCCGCATTGACTCGATGAGGCCCAAAGGAGATCACCTTGGGTTTTCAAGCTGGACAAAAGTGCAAACAATTGAACGATACTTTTCTCGTCAGCTTCCAGTCTTGGTCAAGAGTTGGTTTTCCTCCAAGAAAGGTTCCTGCTTGGGTTCCGAAACACAGCGACCTCAAGCTTTTCTCCTCCCAATCCTAACAATTGGAACAAAATGCCTGCATAATCCTGACCACTTGATGGACGTCGTTCGAAACCAGAGCCCCAGGGCTGCTGATGCCCAGCTGACTTCTGTCGAAAAGGAAACTTGTAATGATTGAAAAGGAAAGCCCAGAGTTATGTTTTATCCACCGATGGTTTCAAGCAGACGAACCAAACAAGGGGTCCGCCCTCAATCGCAATCAATGTCTCTTGCAGGTGCTCACAATGGTGTTTTTGGAAGTCGGGCACCCAAATTCAAAATACATGCACAGTGAAAATCTGAAAGACTGTTGCGGTGTGATCGGAATGCCCAAAGCTTGTTGAAACTGCTGTTGTTGTGATTGCATTTGTAGCTGAAGTGAAAGGGAAATGATTTCCGACACATTATTAAGTTTTCCAGATTCGCTCTCTGTTGCGATTTTTGCATAAAGAGATCAAAGCCCCAAGGTTTTTATCCCATAATTAGGTTTCAGTCGGCTTGCTAAGCAACCCAAAAGCACTTCATATATGTGTTTATTTCATTTTGAGCAAATTGCTACAATCCTATTTTCTCTGGGGCGTGCGGAATCTTCTGAAATATGAGGAACCCGGTGGGAGCTTCAACTCGTATTCAGTTCGTTGCTGTCGTGATGTGGCAGACACCAAAGAGCAACAGAATCAAGCTTTGTTCCCGAGGGCACGGTGTGATAATTCTGCAGTGCAAGCGGGGACGAGCAAACCTTTCAAAAGTAAATACAGGCAATCAAACAGCTGCGAAGCAAATGAAGCTGTTCTGATTCTTCTTTGCGCAAAAGAACAAAGGCCCAGATAAAGCTCCCACGAAAACTTCTTTCTGTAAACGTCAGAAAAGTCTGTTACAAGTCGGAAAATATTTGAGCATCATGGAAAATTTCTGCAGGTGTCAGTCGTATATAAAATTCTATGGCGCCACAAGACAGTTGTGCCAGAATAAATCTGACCGCATGCAATGAAATGCTTCTCTATCTCTCTCTCTGTCTCTCTGTCTCTCTCTCTCTCTCACGCACACGCACACGCACATTTATTGTCCACAAAACAGACTGGTCGAATCTTCCAGACAGCCAGCGTGATCGCTCGGAGATCGTTGAGAGAGAACAAAGGCGGGAAATTCCTGTGAAAATGTTTCGGTTCTCCTTTTTTGCAGAAGAATCAGAATTGGTTGTCACAGTTGAGGAAACAGTTTGAGAAAAAGAAGGAGCCCGCTTCAACACGAGTTTAGTGCTTGTCCTTTCAGTCCTTCCAACCCCACTGGTTTCTTCCCGCCAGCAGCACCAGAACACACCGACTGAACCTCGGCAATGCCACTCCTCACAAATTGTCTTGATGGCGACCCTCCCGTACCAAACCGACCACAACAAAACGTATGAACAATAAATGGTCTGACACAGTGAGTAATGTTCTGGTGTCAAGTCGTTTTCACTCTTTATGTCCATCTATCACTGCCGGCAATCCTGGGAGAACAATTAAGAGCAAAAACTCATTGATTTGGAAAAAATGGATGTTGCGCTGAAATAATTCCGGTTCCATTGAAATCATTCGGCGCTGCTTCCTTTGTGATATTCTCCGCACCGTTTTGGAAAGCTCGTTTTTATGGCCTTTGGTGCAGGCAGCGCATCCATAAATCACTAACAACTGCAGCTCGTGCGAGAGGAAAGAAATGGGAAACAATATGGCTGAGATCAATCATAATCACAGCTAATGTTTGCAACTGGTTGTTGAAATTCAGATTTACATCAATCAAACGCAGCGAAGTGGTTGGGTGTTCTTGTTCTGCACTTCCAGCAGGAATAAGAAGCAACGAGTAAAGAACATTCTGCTCATGCACGCACACTCGTGAACACGAAGCGCCTCAAACCGTCGCCGAACCTTATACTCGAGATTCTTGTCCTTTGGATTTCGTTCTTTTCTTTCGCATCAGAAAATTCCTTGCTGCTGTTTCGCAATGTCTGCTCAACGTGTCCCATTTTTGACACTTACCGTAAGGCATTGAAGAACTTCTCTGTTATGTAATACTGGCAGTTTGAATTTTCAAAGGCGAGGTAGAACTTGTAGTGGAGTTTGAGCTGGATTTGGCAGAACAGGGGATCCGCTCTTGAGCACTTGAGTGTGCCGCAATCACCATAAATATCCACTCGGATGTAGTTGGACAACTCTCTGGCGTACTCCATCCTCCGGTTGTTGGACATACAATTGGAAACGAACCAAGCCACCTGCTTCGTCTTTCCTCGCAGTCGAGAGGTCAGGTCCTTTGGAAGCTCCTTTGATTGGAGCTCGTCGCTGGAAGGCACAAGCTTCGCATACGGCGTGACGATGGTAGAATCTAAACGGTACGTGGCCGTCCAGTTGATTTGGTCGGACAGGCCGCTAATGGAAGGCAGATTGAGCGGCGACTCGAGGAAGGAGAGAATCCAGATTTGATGAGCAGGGCGCCGGGGCCACAGTCTCACTTCTGCTCCGGGGTCATATGGAAAGACAACGGCATCGGCCTCGCCCAACCAGCTCGTGTCCGTGGTTAATGTGCATGTATCCACGACACATTGGTCCTGGAGGAACTTTTCGCGGCCTGGAGGTGTGTTGCCCAAGCTGCTGTACATGAATATGGTCCGCAATTTGTCCTTCCTGGTGTTTTGGGATGCTCTTTGAGGCAGATAACTGAGCTGTTCCACTATCCTATCGTCCCAGGGGTCCCTCGGAGAGGGCCATATGGAACGCTGCCCTTGCTCTCTTTGGGGACCGAGTTGCTGAGATTTGGCATGGAGCTTGACTTTGGCTGCCCTGACAGCAGATTGTGTCTTTGAAAGGGAGGTTGTTGCATGACGATGAATGTCCACCGGTGAATTGGCACTGCTTGGCGAGGATGAGCGATCGCTCGGTGCTGGCGCGGCAGTAAAGTGCGCTGCGGGGAGCAGGTGTCCCGCGGGCCCCGCCGGCTGAGCCCGAGCGTCTCGCCGCGGCCCCAGTCCGGCGACTCGGAGCTCGGGTCCGTGCGCCTCCAGCCTCCGCTCTGCCGACCAGGGCCTCACTTCCACGGCCAAAGCCGCCGCGTTCTCCTTCCTACGAAACAAGCCTTGAACGACAGCATTTGGTCCTTTGCTCTCGAACACAATGGTTTGTTCAATCGCTCTCAACCGACCAAAGTTCAGGTCCAGGTCTCTTGGAATCGTCACGCTGTTGAGGTAAAAGACGAAGCACAAGCAGCACAGAGCGGCGCACAAAATCACTGTCAAAAGGCGACGCAAATGCATCAGTTTCATGTTGGTCGGCTTCTATTGCACATCTTTATTGCTCTAACAGGTAATTAAGCTGGATGCAATAAAATCCGTCAGCCCGAGTGCAGAATCGCCATCACTCACGAAATCCTCAAATCAGTTCCCACGCCAACGCTGTAACTGATATTTATGAACATAGTTTCGCTTGTTGTGTACAGAGACATGATTTTCCCAGATCAAATTGATTTGCACTCACTTTCGCAGTCTGGGGCTCTGCCCGAATGTTGAATCCCCTTCATTTTGTGCTCGAAAGTTCGAATCCTCTGCACCCGGCAATGAGAAATTTTGCTGACAATGTGTCGCGGCAAAAGCAATGTAAAAGTCGTTCTTGCCAGAACTTTTCCCTGAACCTGATCCGTTCAGAGAACTTGTGGCGCGCCCTCACTTACTTCGAGTCACTCAAGCAAAACTGGTCCGGTATCGTCAAAGCCTGATATAATCGATTGTCACTTTCTTTTGTCTGCCAGATTTACCGTTTTAGCACTCAAAACTCCACAGTTGTCATCAAAATGTTGACCTGCTTAACATTCCTTGAGTGAAAAGCCAACGCTAAACAGAGTCAAGTCATATCTCTTCCAAATGTCACGTGGCACGATGCCACCACTTCGTCCAAAACACGAGTTTTGTGTGTCTGCGTTGGGACAGCTCCAACTCTACGATCCACAACTCGCAGAAATCTTCAATAATGTTTGATCCATCTTGTCCCACTTCAGGTCTCTGATGTTTGAGAAAACTTCAGCGTTCGAGGGAGAATGAACGACCGTTGCGCCTCTCCGGGTGTGAAATGGAGTGGCGGACCCCACCCAGAAGCAGCGCCACGCGGAGCGGTTTTGGGCAGGTGCGCGGCGGTGGGGCGGTAACGACAGGAGGAGGGCGGGCTGACGGCGAGAGGGGCCGGCGTGTCAGCGGCGCGAGCAGCTTCATCCGCCGCCGTGATCGATGCCCCCGCACCGCCTCCCTCCTCGGCGCTGTCTCCCTCGTGCAGCTGACCTGATCCCTGCCTGTCCCATTGATTGTTGTGCATCTCTCCAACTAATCTAGCCACTTTTGCGGAATCTGGCGTCACGCACAGTGGAATGAAACTTTTGGACAACAGTCGCAGACGGTGGAACTCTTGTCAGCAACAAGCTCCGGGGGAAAACTTGTTGTTTGCCAAAGAAAGGACGCAAGAAAAATCCCAAATCATCTGAAAAGAACAAAAAACAGTGGAAGGTGGTTGAAAGCAAAAGTCTTCATGTCTTGCTGCTTCACGTGATACAAGGCTTTCGTACTGTAATTATTTCCGTGCACGCATTCATTTCTGTCATTGTGGCAAGGTCTGTCGCACGTGAATGTCGTAATGTGTCCCGGAAAAGCATCGATTGATCTCAAAAGTATGTAATAGACGAGTGTCTCTCACAAGAAATCAAAAACACACACAGATTGGACAAAGAAGGCAGGGTCTTGCACACACAGAAATAAAAGTGTGTGGCGGACAGACATCTGCATGAACATTGGTGAAAGCTTGGGCCTGGTTTTTCTGTTGTGCAACAATATTCTCGTGCAGTCACACAACAAGATTCCATCACTGTCTTAATTGGCTGCCAGTTGTTGAGCACAAGATGTGAATTTGATGAGGTGCGTTTCAAATACGAGACGGATCGAACGTTTCACACAAAAATCCACTGCGATAAAAATTCACAAGTGACAGAGTGACTGACAGAGTTTGGAAAATATAAAACTAGTTTTCAATCATGTTTTTTTCTGAGTGCAGCGTGATATATTCTATTCTTTTTTGAGTGACGATGCTTGAATCATTGGCGAGGTTGAGCCTGACTTGACACGTACAGTTGGCTCGAGGTTGACCTCGGTTTCCGCCATTGTTTCCCAGTCAAGACATGGTCAGAATCCCAACTCTAATTTCTGCAAAATTCATGCTTTGTTGAAAACAGCACGCGTGCACAGAAACATCAGGCAAGGAGTCTCCATTTTTGTGAACAAACACGCGACTCGTTGCTGAAGATTCCTGCTTCGAACAGGAACACCGTTTTGTTTTGGGGTCTCCTGTTTGTCTTCACCCGAACCGAGCCGAGCTTTGTGGCTTTGCGAGCCAAGCACTTGAACAGGGGAAACAAGAACACATTCAACAATCTGACATTCTACAGCACTGGTACTCATACAAAATTGACAAAAAATACCATTTTAGACTGCTTACACGAGCCATTGACAAACGACAACATGCAGGTACCTTTGACAGCTTGACATAAATTTCCATCGTGATGCAGGTGCACTAATGTCTGTTAAATAATAAAGTAGAGAACAATAACGAAGCCGCTTTTGCTGCACTAATATAAAAAGCACAAACTCTAATCATCATGGAACCAGGGAATATCACAATATCATCATGTGGAACGAGCTTTCAAGCAGAAATTGGCAGAAAAGGGATTGCAATTGAATTGCACTGCATGCAGAAGCCGTGCATGTCCACTGAAGGTTTCAAAGGGAGTCTCCTCCTGCTGTATTTTTGTTGCCTCATAAAAGGGAGAACAGGAACTCAGCTGAAAAATAGCTTGTGCTTGTGGTTGTTTTGTTGTTGTTTTTTCATTTTGCTGCGATAACTTTTGTTCAATTTTCACGTCGCCGCTGTTCCTGATCTGAATTCTGTGAGCCACCCTCCCTGCTTCTTTCACTGTGCATGCGCACAAAGTTTTGCTTGAGCCTCATCCTTTGATCCACGAAACATCCGCAGGAACAACTCGTGGCGTCTTCGTGTCGTGGTTTCAGTCGTCACTGCAGCACACGCCGAAATTTTTGTGCATCTTGTGGGAATTTAGCTTGTACTGCTCAAACTCCAAGGGTGCAAATGGCCTCAACTCTCACAATCTACCACCCAGAATTGGAATTGTACGGTGATTTTTGTCCCAAGTGAAGTCAGTCTTCTGCACACTCTGGGCCAATTTCCAGATCTGATTAAAAGTTGAGTGAATGCAGTGCTGTGCAACGCGGGGAGACACACTTTAAGTGGCTGGGGTTGTACAGCGACGCCAGCCATTAATGCAAATGGAAAATACATTAATGTGTAATGCGGTCGAGCCAAATGTACAAATGTAAATGCAGTGCGAACCACACGAGAATGACCAACAAGCTGTGCAGGCAGACAAGGATGGGAACTTTTCTGCCGAAGACAAAAGCGCTGAAACGTTTCGGGCCTGTACAGGTGGGAGAGACATGGCCTCCCTTTCCATGCCCATGAAAATTCATAACTTGACAAAAAATTCTGCTTGTGTTTGTTCTCGCTGGACTGTTTGGGACACGCGCACTTGTGTGTGTGTGTGTGTGTGTGTGTGTGTGTGTGTGTGTGTGTGTGCGCGCACGTGCGTGTGCTGAAATCAGGTGATCACTGTTGGCCTGGTCTTGTCATCTGCTTCTTTCGGCGAGAACGTTGTCACACAATTTCAGTTTTTCCAATGTCGTTTGAGCGTGTGTTGTTGAAAAAGGTCAGAAAAATTCCGTGTCACTGCAAGAGCTGATGTGAGTTTCCACCTCGAATCTTCCCGGGGAACACAGGCACCCAAAGTACACAGAAGGTCTGGGTGGAGTGTGTTTTGTGTTGCAAGAGGCACGTCTTGATCAACCAAATTCAGTGGCATTGTGCAATTGGAGTTTGTTACTGCTTACCAACTCATATGCAATCCGTTATCCCAGGCCGCAGCCGCTTGAAAGCTTTGCACATGACAATGAATTGTCATTAGTTGATGTTTTACCTCCTCAAATAGAGAGGCCATCAAGTTTGCGGGTGTGCATTTAAAGCAGGAAGCCTGCGCACTGGTCAGGAAGTCGGGCACCGGCAACCGCGGCGCAGCCCCATCACTCTCGGCTCGGACCTTTATTGACGCTGCTTTGCGGCGGAAGTACCTGTGACAGAGCCACGATGGGACTCCCCGCCCCGGGGGAACATCTATTCGTGTTAACTGGCACAATCCAGAAGCAAGCAGATCCAAAGTGTTGCGCCCTTATCGAAGTTGAGCTGCGGCTCAAGTCTTCAACTGTGCCTTGTCTTTCTGAAACCATTGTGCAAATGGACACACTGGGCGGGGCAAGGTGGTTCTTCTTCAAACATCCAACTTTCTTGGTACTGTTTCGCTCTGGTGGACCAATTGTGTAGCACTCACACAGACTTCATTCAAAAGGCCCAGAGATAATGAAGCAAGAGGTGACCAGTTCAACGCGCCGCCCCGTTTCATTGGCAAATCAATTGAAGTTGTTTGCCCAGTTCTTGTTTGGATCATCTTCGTCTTCACCAATTCGCAATGATGGATTCCCCCTGGTCTTCGTTTCATGCCTGATCGTCGTGCACGTTTTCCCGTTGGCCTGGCAACTGTTATCTGAGGTGGATCCAATGGCGCCCACCAGTCCAGGTATCCCTGACTGCTCAGCCCAGGACACGCCTTTGAGGTTCCAACCCTCTCCAATTGTTGTCCTGCACACGAAGAAATCGGGCGGGGGTGCGTGCAGGTCTTGAAGAACTTTGGAATCGTTCGACGCCCGTCCCACCCCTCGAACGGTGACATCGTGGACCCACCTGCAGCACAGGACCTATCACACACGGTCTCGATCCCAGTACCTTGCTTTCTCTCCTCTTGTGGTCGAAGGAAGGTTTTCAGAGACTCCACTTCGGTTGTGACCACAATAAAACAACACACGATTTACCCTGCCCAGGTCCACCCTCAGTTCTGAGAACATGTGATGATTCTCAACATCAATGTTTGCCATTTCACTGGGACATTTGTTGTGAGCCCTTGTTTTGCGTAGTGCAGGAACTGCATGCTCAAAATACTCAACAGGGAGACGACAAGCCCCCTTTCATCAGTTTGTTATTCAATTCACCTTGTGCCAGCATCCGCAGCTCGATTCAGAGATACACCGATTAACTGACCAGGGGTAGTCACACTAAAAAATTCTCACACGTTGAAGTTCCAACATTTCTGTTGTAATTCAGCCTCGTCAGATGGCCTCGTCAGGCACGAACAAGGACAGTGGCGAAGGACTTCCAGGAGTTTGTGTGTGCAGCTCCCCTCTTTCAGGTGACACGTGCTTTGGTACAGCCAGTCACAACCTCTTTCTTGTGTCTTGTGTGTCTTGACCTTTTTTGGTATATTTCGTAAACTTGGGACTTTTTTGAGGAAACCCATGTTCAGAATTGCACAACGAGCCACTGCAGGAATGTTGGCGCAAATGGTGTTTTTGTAGTACCTGTGAAAATTTAAACTTGACACGGGAGTTGCCCACCCCAGCCAAAACAGAAAAAAGTCTGTTGATGGAACTTTCTACAAACATCAGAGTTGCTGTCCAATGCAACAGGAAGTGTGTAAAAAGATCACCAGTGGCAGAAACAAGGCACCAAAGTTGAAAAAAAATACAAGCCGGCTCCTTTAGCTGATGTGTCACGATTCCTCTTTGCGCGAAACCAGGACGACAGCAAAACACAGATTTTGGGGTCTTGTCGTGACTCAAACTCGGTTGGTGGTTCCTTGGTCCACGAAGCTGTGATGCGACAAGACGCTCCATGGTGGCATGGATACGAAGTGTGATCCTCTCGGATGTAGAACTTGGGGAGCATCCAGATCGAAGCCTTGTGGTTGCACTCGTATTCAGAACCTCCTCGTGCACAAGTGCGTGTTATTTTTTCTCAAAATTGACATGTCCTGTGTTTCAAACTCGATTCCGTCAAGTTTGAAAACTGTCTTTGTTTTGTTTTCGCACCTTAGACTGACTGCGAGTTTGACTTGAAAAACGACCCCATCCCGTCACGTTGCAGAACGTTCTAAACGAGTCTTGTCGCAGCCTCGCTTCGCCAAAATGAAGCAAGGAAGCCAGAAGAACAATCTGTCTTTTAACTAAGACGGCCTCACGCGCGAAATACATTCAGAAGGCTAAAGCCGCAATTTCATGTTTGTTTCACACACCCCGATGAGGACCGATGCCTCGCAACACAATCCTCTGACGGCTTGAGATCTGGCTCTGTGCGTCCAGCTTTGAGAGGAACTGATCATCACATCACTTGCTTTGACATCATCCGTCACCAAAATTGACAATTTTCTGCCAACTTTTGTTGCGTATACGTTTTGATGGCATCTGCCTCCTGTCGAACAGTACGAAGCGCACGTGGTAACCTCGTGCTTTCTGCAATCGGAGACGTATTGAAAGTGAATGTGCTCCAATGAAGATGCAGAAGAGATGTTGCAATGCAAATTTCCCCGCTTCAACTGAGAAGTCCGCTCAGAAAATTGTGTGATAAGTCAGGCAGAAACAGCAACAGCTTCGGCCATGAACGAGCAAAACTCTCAACGTTCCACACACAAGCACCATGCAGTGAGGACGTCTCACGTGGACAAACTGTTTGTTTCCTTTCTGGAAAAAACCAGTCTTTCAGGTGAGCCACTTTTTACCAACTAAATAGATTGCAAGACGAGCGAAAGCGACAAAGTGAGAAAACTTGTCGCGATGGAAATTTCTGTTGTACGAGTATTGCGGATGGATTTAATTGTTTCTGGGGGTCACGAAGGACAGACTCTCGGAGACACAAGTGTCTTTTCTGCAGCTTGTTGGGGCGACATTGATACGGCTCGTGCATGTCTTTTGTCTTGTGATTGTAATGGCCTGGTGCAGCCGTTGCATCCTTGTTGCCTCTTCTTCAATGTGAAAAAAAGACAAAATATGAAACAACAAGCTTGCTGCTCGAAGCAAATTTCTCAGAATAATTTTGGCAATGATTCGTCCTGCTGCAGCTTCCGTATCTTTTCTGTCATCTTCTCCAACAACACACACGCATACCACACACACACACACACACACACACACACACACACACACACACTGGAGTTGCAATTGTATATCTTTCCAAGATTTCCAGCGCACAACACTAACGCCTCATTCACACCGCGTGCGCCAACTTGGTGGCAAAACCTCTCGTCACAATAGTTGCATTTTTTTTTTTTTTTGCAATTTTCCACAACTCTTCTCATGGTCAATGAAACACCGGTACTTCTAAACACTTGTCGAGTACTCGTACCCTTCAGAAATGTCAGAAATGCAGAAATGCAAAGTCAGAAACCCGTACAACTTCCAAAACCCAGATAACTTGCATGCAGAGGGTGGGTGGGTGACCTGTCAACCTGCGAACTCAATAACCCAGAAAACAACCAAAACCCAGATATCTTCTGAAAAAGGGACAGCCAATGATTTGGAAACCTGGAAAGTTGGAAACCCAGACAACTTACAAAACCTGAACAACTTCTAAGTTTTGGGGAAAGCCAGAAAGTCAGAAATGCAGTAAGTTCAAAACCTGGCTTCCAAAACCCAGACAACTTATAAGTTTTACATCCTGGAAGCTTGGAGAGTCAGAACCCTGAAACATTCAAAACCTGGACAACTTCCAGAAAGTTAGAAACCAAGAGAGAAACTTGGACAACTTCTAAAACCTAGACAACTTCTAAAATCCAGACAACTTCCAAAACCTTGACAACTTTGAACTTTTGTACCCTGGAGACCTAGAAAGTCAGAAACCCAGACAACTTCACAACCTGGACAACTTGCACACAGGTGGAGTTCACCCAGAAACCTGGACAATTTCCAAGTTTTACATATGGGAGAGGGGGCAACTCAGAAACCCAAAACCTGGAATCAGAATCCCAGGAAACTTTCAAGTGTTACACGCAGGGGGAACCCCAAAACCCAGAAATCCAGAATGTTGGAAACCCAGACAAGTACAACACACAGCACTTGGTTGGGGGGGCGGTAATCAAGGAACCTGGAAAGTTGGAACCAACCACCTTTCTCTCAGCTAATTCAGCAAGCAATGAGGCCTCAAAGCTCACTCTAACTCCTTGTCACTCAGCTGTGGCTATGGTTGGTCTTTGTGTCATCCCGCTCATACATGACAGAAAATTTCCCGGTTAACCCCCAGGATCCAGAAAAAGATGCCGCCTCAAGTCGAAACAATCAACCACAAGCTGCTGATGAAAAGCATTGGTCCTCAGACATCCATTGCAGACCTGCTTTCAGTGTGTGGGGCTCCATTGTCACAGTGCTGTCAATTGTGACTTCAACTTCTCGGTGTGTCAGATACCAAATGTCTCTTCATCTTCTGCAGAGAACAGAGGCCTCCCAACTCCACGTATACAGGCGAAACAAAAACTGCCATCACAGAAATGACAGAAAGGGACTCGGAGAACAAACAAACGGCGAACCACGTCACTCCGAGAATCGAAAATGCTTTTTCCTCAGTTTGGAATGATGACTCTGATGTCGAAGCTTCAGATTTTCTTGAATACAAGTGGAGTCTACGAGTACAAGCGATTGTCGGAGTCTTCATTGTTACAATAGGAATCATAGGTGGGGTCACAAAGAACAAGTTATGAGAACGCATTTCTTTCTATGCTCCATGACACTTTCCATTAGCAAAAGAACTTTCTTGTTATCAAACGAATCATTCATTCCAAACACGTTGTTGCCAGGTTTCGGGCATTTTGCGACAAAATGTTTGTTACAGTCGTCAAGTCAACACGGATCTTCACTTTTCAGGCAATATTCTGGTCATACTGACTTACACAAGCAAGAAAAAGTTGTCATCCACGAATTGGTATCTGGTTACCCTTGCTGTTGCGGATCTTGTGGTTTGTGTCAACGGACAATTGTTGAGGGCGTTTCCGCGCGCACTGACTGGCTTCGACACAGGTACCGACTCAAGGGCAATTCACTCGATCGTCGCAGCTCCACTGCAGAGCTCTGTCGACTTGGAAAACCTCTTGTTTTCTGGAGAACACCAAAAAACCAAACCAAAGTACAAATGGGAGATTGACTTGGCATGTGAGACCAGAATGCAAGATGGTGGGTCCTGTGTCCTTCACTGTTTTGGCGTCAAACCGAACTATGACTTCCCAAGGTTTCTTTTTGGATTCTCGTGTGGATATGGTTACGTGTGTCCCCTTCCAGAATCTCACGCCAACAGCCTTGCTTTTCTTCAAAGATCCTGGGTGGGGACAACGCTCAATGTTCCTGTCTTGCGAATTTTTCTTGCTGCTGGTCCTATTTCAGACAAACACGACTTCACAGGACCCAGCACTCTTTCTCCACAAACCCTCAAACAGATTTTTGTCGATGAGTCGGAAGCTTTTCTTGTGACGAAACCTGTATCCTTTCAGCAACCCTCAAACCCACAGCGTGGGTTCTGAAGCACTACCTCAACAGCTCCTCATTGTGATTGTTTCGCTTGTACGATCCATTCAGCCCTTTTCACACGAGTCTGAAGACGACGCAATTCTGAATGGCATGTTCTCGAACCTCCGTTCCATTTGCAGGCTCGATTGACGAATGGATCTGCAGCGGCTGGTTCTTCATCAACCACAGCGCAAAGACCATATCCGGTTGGACGCTGGTCGCTGTGACTGTTGAACGCACTTTATTGGTTTATTGGCCTCTCCATGCCAAAACGATCACTCAAAAGAAGGGAAGTTTTATTGTCATAACTGCAATATGTTTCTTCTGCACCGTAATTTATGTTCACTATTTTTGGTCGTACGGAAGAAAATACGAGATTATTGATGACGAGATAGAGCTGACGGGGTATTGCTCAGTGAAGGCAGACAGGGGAATCTTGTTGTATTACATGCAAAATGTGCGACCATGGCAAGACCTTCTTGTAAGATCTGTTTTGCCATTCTGCATTCTTTTGATATGCAATATCCTCATAATTGTTCGCCTGGGCCACCAGCACAAGACGAGAAAACAGAATATGAAATCAACCAACGAGGAAGGCAACAAACGGAAAGATGAGAAAATGAAATCCATCACAGCCATGCTTCTGACGGTCAGTTTCACGCATCTGGTCTGCATCGCCCCGATGCAGATCATGTACGTCGTGGACGGCAGTGACCCGTTCGGTTGGACGATCACCCAAAGATGGCAAGCAGTTGTTGCACTGAGATGGGGATTCGCCATAGCAATCTATTACCTGAACCACGCCATCAACTGTGTCCTCTACATTTTGAGTTCCTCCGAGTTCAGAAAAGACTTGCTTCAACTTTGGATGAAATTTAGGCAGAGGACAAAGTGTTTGAACACAAAGGTGGTTCCAATGACCAACACAGTCACTTCAGCCGTGGATGCCCAAGGAAACTCGGTAGATTAGAGAAAAATAATTTCTGTTGCAAACACTTCAGTCTCTTGTCACAAATGAGTTTGTTTTGACTTTCGGATGCACAGACGCAACACACGGAGTGAATCAACAAGAACACCTCCCGGTGTTGACACGTGCTTTTGCCACAACACGCGGAATATTTGTTGTCGTGAGACTCCCCAGGAGTCTGCCACCAGATCCAAAAGGCCCAAAGTGACAGTGTTGCCAACGTCTGCAGACAACATAGGTAATGTCCTGAGACCTAATCTGTCCACGGAGTGGGGTCGGACAGAAGTGTCAGACTCCCCTCCCTGAGTACACACACACACACACACACACACACACACACACACACACACACACTGGTGGGCTTCGTACTAAGCGCGCGGAAGGCATGCTTTTGGCGACGGCGCACTCAAATTGGACTCCCTTCCAGAGGCATGATGCCTGAAATGTCCAAAATTAGTATCTGAACTGAGCGGGCAACCGAACGATCGGGTTCGAGCTCGAAGAAAATTTTGAATCGGGCTTCTCCAACGTGAAATCAATTTTCCAGCCCGAATTCACACCAGATTCAAAGTTGCTGCGAGCAATGGAGACAGGTTCAATTGACGTGAGATGATGCTTGAACACCCGACAAAATAATTTCCACCACCACCCCTCCCCGACAGGACGCCCCACACTTCAAGCACGATCATTGAAGGACTGATCCACTTCCGAAAATACCGAAAAAAAACCAAAAGATTTTTTGGTTTTTTTTCTCGAAAAAATGTTGACGTCATTTGATGCTCATATGCGCTTTCGGCAATGTTTTCTTCACAAGAAAATATCACGAAACGGTTGGGATTTTTAATTGACTCCCTTTTGATTTCTTTGTTGTGAGGAAGTGGCAGATGAAAACGAGATTCTCGCCTTCAAACACTCAACCGGCAATCTGAGAAAACACCTCGATGTACAAAGCACCCCACAAAACACTAACTTTCGAGACAAGATGTTTATTGCTATCTGTACATCCTACAGTTGTCAGCTTAATTAAGTGGAGTCAATGGGCTCATAACAGTGAACCAAATTTCACCAAACAGTAGCAGCTGCTTTTCACTTGGTAATGACTGAAAGTTCCACACGTGCTCCAAATCCAACTGTTGTCCAAAGCTGCGAACGGATGGCTGCGCGAGCGCAAGTTTCGTTCGGCAACTGAACGGCTCGTTTCTGCTGCGGGACTCGAGTGATGGAATGCTGCGCGCGGTCGCTGAGCGTCATCAACTCGTCTCCATCTCATCGTCGCCGCCTGCAACACATTGCGAGCCCCGGTTCAACACAACAGTTGCACACATTTCTTTCCTTCTGTTCTTCCTGTCGTGTACACAGATCTTTGGTCTCGTTTTGTGCATTGCACACCCGGAAAGATGAAGGTGTGACTGTTGTGCACTTGCCATCAGCAAACGCGCAAAAACCCAAAAAGTTTTCTTCTCTCCTTCACACAAGCATGCAGAAGAAGTCAAAATCGTCCGAGAAAGAAAACAGCCACGCATGTTCCCACGTCAAGTTTCACAAGCAAAATGTTCGAACCTGCATCGACTCAATGACACCGACAACGCCGGACTGAGAAAAGAAACAGCGATCCACTCACCGACTTCGTGGAACATGAACTCCGCCTGGTACTCTTTGAGGAACTGCGTCGAGCGCGACTCGTCCAGGAAAAGCGAGTACACACGCTTGATGTCGTCCACGCTCACCTCGGTCCCCTGGGAATCAGTCACAAAAGACACTGAAAATACAGATGGAGTTCACTCCGCTCTGTCTGGTGATAACCTGACATCGGCATCGGCAAAATTACCGGTTCACTTTCTCTCCACGTGTCAAGAAAGGCAATGAGCGACGCCTCACCTTCCTCTTCCTGCACACTAGGTGCGCGGTGGTGATGAGTTGGATGGCGTATCTCAGGGACGTCTCCTGCCCGATGCGCGTCAGCACCGTGAGCGCGTCCTCCGAGATCTCGACGTCCTCCTCCTCAGCCCTGCAGCGACAAGCGCGCAATTCTCCAACGAGACTGAACCAACGAAGAGACCCAAGAAAGACGAGAGAAATCGATGCCTCTTCAAAGACATCAACTCATTCGCCAAACGATTCAATGGGGGGGGGGGGCCCCCCCCCCCCCCCCCCCCCCCCCACAAACCCACCCAAAAAAACCAAAAAGCAAGGAAGGAGAGAGAAAGTAGGGGAGAGACAGCGAACTGAGGTAAAAAAAAAA
>JAAUXT010109859.1_pt1 | contig 54048 bp, 56 predicted proteins | sample 7278171 | NCBI WGS metagenome assembly JAAUXT01 (sample SAMN14350112, study PRJNA611818) | marine sediment metagenome | isolation source: surface marine sediment (1.8m) | place: French Polynesia: Moorea | collected 2018-08
CCCCCCCCCGTTAGACCCACTTTACACATACAGATGGACAGACATACAGACTGATGGTGATTACACTAAGCGTGTGGTAACACCCTTCGGGACCACACGCTTAAAAACTGTTTGTGAGGGACGGGTTTTACACGGGGCTTCAAACTGATTTTCACTCTGCAATGTTTGCACCTCTTGATGCAGTCGAAAGGCACCCCCGTCTTGGGGCTTTTTGGGTCGCTTTACGTCCTGCGGGGACTGGGCGCGGGAACATCTGTTGTCGCTGATCGAGACCGATGGGCGCCTGGAGCTCGTAGAATCGAGAGTGATGTACAGCACCGTACTCCGTACTCACCCCATCCCTCACCATACACGCTGTCCGACTCATTTCAAGCGAAAATTGTCGGAACAACGGGACAAACCCCGGATCGCGTATGCCACAGGGAGTGGACACAATTATGTGTTGTGTTGTGTGGATGTTCGTGCAATCATGAAAAGCTGTTGTCATGTCAACAACGCGAACAACAACTGAACACAGAATGTGCAGCTCGCGACGCAGAAACAACGTTCTCGGGGTTTGTTCTTTTTTTTGCAACAGAAACAAGAATTGCACAAAAACTTCAGATCAAAAGCCATCAGCAAGGTTTCACCCGCGAAAAGTACAACATGCATTTGCGGATATATCAAATGCAAAGGACCAACCACAGGCCAAATGCAGCGAAAAGGTCCTCCAATTTCAGACGACGACTGGGAAACTGCAAACTGCATACTCGAAGCAAAAAGTTTCAGCCACACGCATTCTGCAGATGTCAAAAGAGGAACTGCACTTGCTCCACTTGCGCTCATCCATTCAAGACTCTCTTGTCAAGCAAACACGAATGGACTGGTGCAAACCACTGCATTTCAAAGCAAGACCAAGAAATGGCAATCTACGCGCTATGGCTAGCTCTAGCTCTTCAGCAACAGCAGTTGCAAAAACAGCACAAAAGCTCAAAAATGCAGCGCACACACGGACAGTGCGACATGAAGAGATCGAGAGAAACGGTTTTCTGAACAAACAAAACCCTGCCTTCTCAGGCATCGGTGGAAACAACGGCAAACGTCACTCTTCTTCAAAACTTGTGTGCACTGCTACTTCGCACAACACCCTGTCATGCCAAAAAAGCAAGTTTGGACTGAACTACTGACTCAGAACAAGAGCAACAAAACGTGGAACAGTCAGTGGAACACGGTACACCGGCGACAGACGAACTGGCAGTACCTGGTACTGGGCTAAGTCGGGAACGCGGTCACTCCGTCGGTTCGTGTGTCCGCCCAGCTTGTCCTAGAAAAACACAAGAGAGAGAAGGGGACGCCCGGGTCAGTTAGCACATGAACGGGTTTGTGGTGGGCGGGCGAGATGATGCACCATGATACCAGAGTGTGAGGGAAGGAGACAGGGCAGCGCCAACGGGGGCTGGGCTGCAAGGGGCTGCAAGACTTGTCTTTCTGGTCAACAGGTCAATTGGGGCGTTTGAAGAGATCATGCGATGTGTCGAGTGAAGATGATTTGGTCCAGACACTTGAACTCACTCACTTGAACCAGAGATCACTTGCAAAGGACATTCAGGTTTTCTGCACGAACCAAGGCCTTGGGCCACTCAAGAAAATTGCACAAGGAAGTCTGGACAAATCACTGCGGGACACTCAGCTGGTCTTGACTTGGTCCAGGAAATACAGACAGAACTATTCACAACTGATGCATGATGCAAAGTTTCCAGAAAATGCACCGTTTGTCACATTTTATGCCTTCTTTCTCTTCTCTCAACTGACGTGCACACTGGCGAACATGCCACTGTCTCAGGTGTTTGGTTTGTACCACAGCTACAGTGACAGGAACCATGCGGTTACACACGCAAAGGCTCTTTCAGGACGCACGGGCACAAGTCTGCCGATTCAGACCACTGGAGGGCGGACAACAATGGACTGTGCACAATACACCAGGCTGAACAAGTGGTGGTAGAACTGGTGGTTCTTTCTCTGAAACCATGACCACAACTCCTCTCAATCGCTTGCAAACCATTCTCACCAAAGCAACGACTTTATGTCCAACTTGAGGGTCACCCTTGGTGGCAAAGCGTCCGATGAATTGCAACGTTTCACTGCGGCCATTTCCTGCAATGCAGCGGTCACGGCACCATTGTGTCCCGCTGGTACGAGGAGGCTCCAACTTCTGGGTGTCTTTTGCATGTTGTATCACCTTGAGGTCGTCCTCAATGGACCGAGCAACAGACTATTGATTTTGCTTGATTGGTCATCATGCCTGATCAACTGTGCTTGTGCCATTACTCTGTGGAAATGACAGTGAAAGGCAAAGCACCTTTTCGACATCATTGGAAGGTGTTTGACCATTTCTCAATGATGAAAGATGAAGCGTCTGACCGAGATAACTTGGAAATTTGTGCAAAGGATCAATGTGTATTTCTGTGTTCAATTGGGGTGGAGCCAGTCTCACACCATACTGGTGATCCAGGCAATTTTTGGCCAAAATGCACTGTGCAGGACAAGCATCAGGAAGTGGTACAACGCCTTCAAAAATGGAAGGACTCAGTTGGTGGATTTACAGAGAGCTGCACGCAGGAAAACTGGTCGGTCCCAAGCCAATGTGGATCAGATCAAGGCCCTAGTTGTTGCAGACAGGAGAGTCACTGTGTCTTCCCTTGAAGCCCAAACAGGAATTCCTCACAGCAGCATCCACACAATTTTGTGCAAAGATCTCAAGCTCAAGAAAAAGTGTGCCCGCTTCATACCTGTGCAGCTGACTCCCAGACACATTAGGCTCAGATATGACATTTCCAGCATGATGCTGTGCATTGTGCATGAACGCCCTGGCACTTTGAAGAGGATAATCATGATGGACGAGTCTTGGGTTTATACCTATGACCCCCTCAGCCGCGCCCAGTCATCAGAGTGGTTGGCAGCAGGAGACCCAAGACCACAGGTCCCCCGGAGGGGTCGTGCAGTGGGCAAAATGATGTTGGTCAGCTTCTGTGATTGGCATGGGATGTTGTACTACGAGCTGCTCAGAAACCAGACTGTGAACACAACAGTTTTCCTCCAAATCCTCACCAGACTTCAAGCTGCAATCAATGTGAGAAGACCAAGAAGAAGGCTCCAGTTGTACATGGACAATGCCAGTCCACACAATGCAAGGGACATAAAAATGCGCCTGCTTTTGACTGGATTGCGCAGAGTTCCTCACCCCCCCCTGTTTGCCAGACTTGGCTCCTAACGATTACTGGTTTTATCCAAGACTGAAAAGAGATCTCAAAGGAAGAAACTTTGACAGTTTGGATGACCTTGAAAGGGCTGTTCACCATGCAATAGGGCAGATTCCTGCAGAGGAGTACCGGCAGTGCATCCTGGAAAAGTGGCCAATGCGCTGGGCACGTTGCATGTTTCGTGACGGGGGTTATTTTGAAGGCCTCAATTGAGTTCCATTTTGGACAGTTCCTGCTTTGTTTTGGTTGTCATTGCTTTGTTGATAAACAGAATTGCATCAGACTTGACCGATTTGGCTGCTTTGTACCCGCAGAAACTGTGTTAATAGCGACCAAAACAATCACAGTGGCAAGGTGATACAACATGCAAAAGACACCCAGAAGTTGGAGCCTCCTCGTACACTGAGACCCTGACCGGCTTCGGACGGCCGTTTCGCACAGACTGCTCGAACAAAAGGGAATTCGTACCAGGAAAACATTCACCCCCAAAATGAGGCAATTGTGCGCGAAAGACGCCACCAGCAGAATTCAAATATCCCGTCAACAAAATTGTGAACAACCAAGTCCTTGTTCAGGGTGGGGTCTGTCAGGGTGAAGTGCAACAACTGATCCAGGCTTGCTCAGACAGAAGCGTGTTACGGTGATTGAAGACACGAAGAAGATTCATTTACTGGTGTGCCACGTTCACTTCTCGGCAACATTCTCAACCGACCAAAATGGCCAATCAGTCAACGACTCGAGTGCCTGGATCCTTCGGCCTTAATGAAATTGACCAAATGTAACTGGGTTTAAAAGGTTGTTTCAAAGACGTGAGGTCAAAGACCAAACCTTGGACAACGATGTCAAGTTGTTGTAAAACGCACAAAATTGAATTGTGTGTCTACTTCTCCAAGCGAAGACAACAAGCACCTTTGACAGGATTTGACAATCTTCTTGGTTCGAATCGAAGTGTTGCGTGACCGACACCACGCTCAATACGAGACAGACATACCAGTGCATTCAAACACAGACAGTATCAATCACAATTCACCCAGAATCACACCTCATCCACCACTGCAATTCATTGATCAGCGACAAGAATGCAGATGAGGATGAGAGAGAGAGAGAACCACCAGCCGTCTTCACCACGGAAAACCAAGAACCAAGAACCCCCGGGGCACCTTCCACCAACGGAAAACAAACATGAACAGGAATCATAATGCTCGTGACGGGAGAGGATTGATAACGTGAATGAATCAAGGTCTGAATCAAATGAAATACAACATGGAGGTGAGACCCACCAGCTCAACGTGATGATTTCACCTACGTTTTGGTCATCAAGTTCATTGCTTCGACCACTGAACTCTCAGAGAGCCGTCGTCTCAAAGCGGCGCTGATCTCAAACAAGAGTCCACCTTATTTGGTCAAAGACCGTTATTACACCCCCCCCCCCCGCCGAAGACCACGCTGAGCTGGTGTGTGGAACAGCGCGCTCTCTGACGCTTGACGCGACGCGCTGACGTCACGACGCCGCCACGTACCTTTTCGAGCTGGCGCAGGGCCTGGCGCTCAGTCTCGCGCCGCAGCGCCTCCTTGTCCTCGTCCAGCGACAGGTCGGACGACGGCTGGCTGTAGTTGGAGTCCGCCGAGCCCTGCAAAAACACGAACATTGACCCGGTCAGTCTGGTGGAGACGGTGCCCGATGAGAAGAAATGTGGGTTGAGCAACCGATGTTGACGAAATATTGTCACAACACGCGAAACGCTGTGAGCACGTACCCAGCGCGCTCAAAAAGCACGTAAAAATCTGGATTGAAGTGCTTCCTGTTCAGCAGATTCAGCGCTGCTTCAAACAACCAAATGCATTTGTACTGTCAGCATCACATTCTCCATTCTCCAGCAACCAAACACTTGCAGTAGCAAAGTCACCCCAACAGGAGGAGGGTGCCCCCCTCCCGTCCGAAACAGTCTGCTTGAATGCACACTGATCAATGTCAAAGCGATCGGTTGAATGCGTCCGCACAAACGACAGTCGGAAAGCGCGTCAATAATTCAACATGTTATTGAACACCCAACGGTGCCAAAGGCGTCCTTGACTTGCGTTCAGTGCACAGCACCTCGCCCTCCGAAGTCCCACTGAGAGACAGATGGCCAAAAATCAACGCTCAGCGCCAGGCCTGGAGGCGTCGCGCCTCAGCACTCCCAGAGCGTCACTGCGGCCGCGCGAGATCGACTGACGCAGCACAAAAATCACTTTCTGTCCCGGATTTGAACCACGTACACGCGGGACCTTGTTGGGTGAAGACAATGTGGAAGACACGTGACAGATTATCGTCGTTCGTGTCTGAAATCTCAAATCCGACTGTCATTGACACCAGCTCAGCTGCACTGGACACACTCTCCTCAGTGTACCTGGGTGCTGCTTCGTTCATATTTCTTCCAAGAATATTAGAAAACATTGAGAAGAGCTTCCACGAACCACACCACATCGACAAGTTTGCAGCCATTCACTCCACACAGGAGAATCTTCGTGAACGGGCCCGTGGAGACCACAGCCAATACATCTGGGCATCTTGACACGAGAGGACACAGCAGAGAGCAAGCAAGACGAGCACTCGACCCCGGCGCTCAAAATACACAGCTTCACGTGATGTGATCTTTCTCCCCCACACGCGTCACTTGAGCTGAAGCATTCACCCGATACTTAAGATCTTTGCACTACTGTTTCGACAATTTAACTGAAAAGCTTCTGCTTATTCTTTCCAGTTCACACCTTTGGGATCAGTGGTCTCCAAACAAGACTCTTTGTGAGGTCTTTTCTTCAGTCCCCTCACCATGAACTGGCGACGATCCGACTCAACAGATTCGTTCTGGAGAAACGCGCGCACTTCATCCTTCACGTGGGAAACCGGCCACGTGAACACAATCAGAGCTGCAAACCAACTGAGAGAGATTCACAGACCTGTTTGCAATTTCAACAACAAAGAATCCGAAAAAGCACAAAAAAACGAGGACTGTGTGCTCCAGTTACGCAACCTACGATCAATCCAACAGTACAAGGTCTCTTCCAGGAACGGTTACTATTCCTGTGGTCCTGACTCCTGACTGCAGTACAAGTACCAATGTACAGGTGCCAGATGAGTGTACCCTCACACAGCAGCTATCCAACAACTACTCAACATACCAGAGGTATGGGCGGCGCAACAGCAAATTCATTATTCTCTTCCATCGCAAGGAATGGGGAAAATTGCCGTGACTTCGTATTTTGGAGCTCGCTATCAGACCCCAGTTGATGAAGACTGAACGCAAATGGCTAAACACCCTCGCAAGCCAGATTATTTCACCAATAAACGAGAATATCCGGAACCACAATCTGAGATGTACGAGATTATCAATCCAAGATTCTGTGTTTCGTCTTTTACGGGTCTGAATTTGCATTTCTGCGCCGTACATCAACAGCCCCGCAGCTGTAAAAGTCTCACTCCAGTTCCACCGCGTCTGCCTCACATTTTGGAAACATCAAGCCCCATTTGGCATGCGCATAAAAATACACGGATGCATCACATTTTCTCTGAGTCTTTGCCGTTTTTTCCACCCCTGAGTCAAGAATGAAGCAGTGTGCTGAACAAACAAAACGCCTCACGCGTCTACTCACCAACAACAAAAGCCCCATTCATCTGAATATTTCAAGAATAATAAAGGGATCCGATGGAGCGCGCTGTCGACCTAATTGTGAGTCATTTTGCCGAGTGAAGCCGTTTATGATCAAGATCACATGAACATCAGCAACGACATTGGAAACCGGAACTTTGTCCCTCCGGCCTCAACCTCAACCCAGCCAAGCTGAAACTGAACTCTTTTTTCACCCACATGGCAAAACAAGGCCATGAAAACAAAACCATTAGCACTTCTTGCGTTCACACTGTGCCCATAAAGCTGTTCACAGGAGCCAATGCCGTCCTCCTCGGAACTGGTTTCTACCATCTTGATTTCTATCATCGGAACTGAGCTCTGACCTGTTTCCGAGCGGAGCTTTCTTGGTTCCCCGGGAAAACCTGGCCATCTGCACAAGCGGACACAGAGGCAGGGACTCAGATAAGGCCAGCGATCCCACATCGATTCCAAGTTCAATGTCCTGTTTGCGAGATCTAAGTACACACTGTGGGAAGTGGTGTGAAATGTATTGGGAGAGCCCCGGCCCAGAGTTGTTTCCTTTTTTCCTTTTCCCCATTTCCATCTCTTTATTGTATTGATCAAGCGAGTCAATCGAAAGCCGAATGGAATTCGAAAACTCGCTGGGCAGCGGAGGCGCACTGCCCCCGCTAAAGCAGGTTTGAATCCTATCAAGAGAAGCGGTCAATTAGATGAGGAGAATGGAGTCGTGGCTGCCGAGGAGGCCGCCTGGAATCTAATCCCGCTGATCTCTGTGTCCGTCGAGCCGATTCGTCTCAATCAATAGCGCCTCACAGCGCCACAGCGTTCCGCTCGCTCTCCGCTCCGCCGGGGAGCACCGCACCGGGCCACGCCGCGCCAACACCTCAAAAAGTTGCAACACCACCACCGATGTTTATGTGCGTTTTGAGTGAGCTTGAATTTTCCACTGCACTTTGTGTGGTTCAGGCATCAGAAGCTGGAGCGACCTGCTGCACTGTGCACGTTTCCAACAACTTCATTTGCACTCGAAACTCGCAATTTACGTGATCGCACTCGAAAGTCAACAACAGTTCTGTTGCGATCGCTGTTTTGCACACGGCAGAGAACGATACGGATCTGATGAAACAGAACAAAAGAAGTACATGCTGCATGGCAGGTGCTGCAAAAATATTCAACAATTCACATTTGGATCAACTGGTAAACAACTTTGTTCGCATGTTGCTCAAAGGCTCGGGATCCCCTGCAACCCCAATTTCTACTTCCCTGTGGTCACACTGACCCGAGACTGCTGGAGACGGACCAGTCCATACTGCACGGATCGGGGATCGGCCACTTGACCTGAATCTGCCACTGCTTTGAGTCAGTGTTGATATGCGGAACAACGATACAAACAGCAGGAAACACCTGCCCTTCCTCACAACCTTCTTCTTCTGCCTCTTGAAAGAAGCTGGGTACAAACTTTCCACGTCAGTTTCAGTGGCCACTGTCCGCCCTACATGAGCAATGCTGCATATCAGACCATGCTTTCGAACTTTGGCAAGGGTGTGTGGGACCTGCTTCACAAAATTGCCGAGAGAAATTCCAGCAATGTTTAAGTTTCTCTCATCTGGTCAGTTGTGCATTGTTTCTACGACTCTGGCGTGCTCTCACCAGTCGAAGTCAGGCTCGTGGTACGAATCGTGATCTGTCAGGAAGAACCCTGGGGCGATTGGTTTTGCGACCAGCAGCAGCAAGACGAGAATTGTTGCCAGTTTGTGTCAAAATACGAGGGGTCTCTACAATGTTTCCTTCTCTGCCCCGTAACTTTTTGAATATTTGCACAAATTTTCCTATTCTTGGGGAAGGAAGGCTTGGTTCTTCATTGCTTCAGTTGCAATGGGTGCAATGATCCCAAGTCGATGTGACACTGCACCAGGTGAACTCAAAGATCGATCTCAAGAAATGGGTCACCGCATCTGACTGTTGCCTGTCTTCTGCATGCACATGGCGAATTTTCCACCTTGGATTTTAGTGTTTTCTGTTCAACTTTTGTTCCTTTTCTTGTGCAATCATCACCTCCCGGTCGTCATGCAGTCACGCCTGGAGCAGAGGAGTAACATCAAGTTCATGGCGAAATCTGGACTGACACCAATCCAGACTTGGCGGTCATTGCAGACTGTGTTCCAGGGTGAAACTCTCTCAAAGGTGCAGGTGAGGATGTGGCATAAACGTTTTCTTGGGGGTGATGACAGTGTCAAAGACAAGCCAAGAAGTGGGAGACCAGCTTCCAGACTGCAGCATGTGAACCAAATCGATACCAAGCTGCGAGAAGACTGCCGCAAAACACTGCACCAGCTGTCTGCTGAGGTTGGAATTCCAGAGTCAACCATCCACAAGGTCATCAAGAAGGACCTAAAACTCAGCAAGAAAGCCGCCAAACACATCCCCCGAGTACTCACTGCCGAACAGAAACGACACAGGAAGAACCTAAGTGAGATCAACTTGGAGTGCCTGTGCACAGAAAAACATTTCCTGGACAAGATCATTGCTGGAGATGAGACGTGGATAAGCCTGTACCAGAATGAAACCAAGATGGAATCGTGCCAGTGGCTTCCCTGTGGTTCTGCATGCCCACTCAAAGCTCTCAAGTCCAGAACTGGAAGGAAAAGCATGTTGATCTTGTTCCATGATGCATATGGTGTCATTCACATGGAATTTGTCCCGCCTGGTGAAACAGTTGATTCTGATTTTTATTGTCAAGTGCTGGATCGCCTGCTGGTCAAAATCCGCAGGAAATGCCCAGGCATGTGGACTGGAGGAGTTGATGGAGCAACCAACCGTGATTTCCATCTTTTGCATGACAATGCCATGCCCCATACTTCCTACATAACCCTGGGTTACATCAGTGAGCATGACATTTCTCTTGTGGCTCACCCCCAATACTCACCTGACCTCAGTCCATGTGACTTTTGGACCTTCCCTTACCTGAAGAAATGCCTATGTGGTCGTCACTTTGAGAACATTGATGCTGTGCAAAGGGAGGTCCGAAGAATCATGTTCCATGACACACCCAAAGAACTGTTTTTCCAGTGCATGAGCAACTTGGCTATCAGATGGAAGAAATGTTCTGCTGCTGACGGACAGTATTTCGAAGGTTTAAACCTTGAGATCTCTGACATTTCTGAAGCAGAAGTCACCCAGGATGAGACCAGTGATGATGACGACGAATGACTGGTTTTTGGACATGTTTTAATGCATGAATTTATTGCTTTTGTTGTTTAGTGGCATGTCAAAATGTTGCTCTTTGCATGGTTCAAAGTATTAAAGTTTCCATCCCGCAGAAACAAGAAACTTTGTGCATTTTGTCCGGTCGCAAACGCCCGAGAGAAGGAAACTTTGCAGAGACCCCTCATACGAGTACACACACGCACGCGTACGCACGCGCTCGAAAGCATGTACCCATACACACACACACACACACACACACACACACACACACACACACATACACACACACAGAGCCAGCGAAAGCGATGCCGGAAACAGAACGGAACTTCTTCACACTTTGTCTCGTGATTTGTGCAGGGTGCTGCAGAACCCGCATCAAATTTACTGAGCTCTTCGTCCAACCCACAAACGGACCGTCATGGTGACTCGGAGACTTTCATGTGGCCAGCCTGGAACACACACTGATCACTGAGGACCTTTGCTTTTTCAGGGCCCACGGCGTCGGACGTAGAGCACTGTTAGATTTGAATTCAACCGTCGCCTCGTACATCCACAGCACACACCAAAGCAACCCTGATTCTACCTCACACTGCGGTTCATTCTGGGCCCAAGCACAACGTTCAGTGTCGCGTGGGGATGACTGTCAAAATTTCCCCTGTGTAAGTTTGGATGAAAGGGAGAGTTTCTTGAGGAGGCAGCATGACACATCAGTGAGAACGTTATGGTTTTCTTTTTTGCCGAGTGAGCGAATCCACGGCTTTGAACTCCCCTCACAACCAGACCTCTGCTTCAACACAATCAGCAACAACACCCCAATCCCCGAACTTCGTGGAGAACCATCCAGAGCTTTTTACATGCAGTGGAAGTGCAACCTGTTTCTAGCCTGTACCAACTTTAGAGGCAAATCTGCAGAACCCACCCAGCGGGGAGACTCACCAGCCTGCGGCAACACTCCAAACTTCCCCAAATGTCTCATGACTAAGAACAACATGACCCTAAAATCACTGACGGTGCAAGACGTACCACTGAGAATGAGGATTTGCTCTGCAGTAGCCTGTCCCTCGAGTTGCTCGTTTTCGCCGTGTTGGTCACCATGGCTGTCGATACCACCTGCATTGGCCTGGGTTCGGATCCCCCCAGCCTCCTGCCTGCCTTCTGCTGGGTTCGCGGTCCTCGTGCATAAACCTGTCGGGTGATGTGTCCACCTCAGTGTCGTGCTGACCGACGTCCCGCTCTTCCGCTCCTGGTTCTATGAAGCCGCTGACAACAACCTGTTCAACCACGTTTCCAAATTGACTGATCCTGGAAGCACCACCGAGCGACGTTCAGAGCCCTGACGTGCAGTCCAGACCACTCCCTGGCCACCTACAAGTTCCTCGGACTACGACCTCTGTTCATCATCGTCGCTCGGAGCCAAACGGAAGAAGCCATTTTGCAAAATGGCCGCCACACTCAATACTAAGCAGAATCTGGGCTTCGCGTCACGTGATGCGAGCAGCTGCTGAAGCAGCTTCCTTCGTCCGGCCATTGATCCTCAACGCCGTCAAAGCTGCATCCACGGCGACCACGATTCGAACGTCTTTTTCCACATGGACGTCGACGAAATGAAGCCGCACGGCCACGTACCGGTGCTTCTGCTCTGACGGGGTACTGTCTGTACATGTACGTGTATCTTTGGTGGCGATCACGCTTTATTTCCGTTTCGGTCATCGACCATTTCTCCTTTACTCGGTGCTCTGGATGCCGCGAGTCTCCCGCGCAAATCAGCCTCCGATCTGGCCGCACTCGAGAGATCTGCCCCTGACCGAGATCAGAGTTGGGAGCACGGTCCCCACTTGACCTCCCAGACGCCCTGAGGTTGACCTGAGACCCAGGCCTCGTCCCACAAACGGCGCGAACGCGTACCAGTTTTGCGCCACGGAAACTGACAAAGAAGGCAACTTTGTTTTGGGACATTTGAGCGTGGTTTCCTGTGCAAGCCCACAGCACAAAAGTACGCTCGTGACCCCAGTTTTCTTCACCACTCTCTCACAACAGAAACATTTTGTGGAAGAAGTCGGGTGGTTTGGTTCGTTTCAGGTGCGCTCCAGAGAAGCGGATACAACCCGAGGGATCTTTACGTGCAATTGAGCTCAACATCCAAAGTTTACTCGGTTCAGGAAAGGATACTTTTGACCCTTCCACCGTGGGATTGATACACTATTCGTAAGAACCAGTCTTTGTTGAATAGCAATTTATCCCTGCAAACGTTGGATTGAATCACGTTAAATTCGCACTGAACTGCGCCAACCACACGAAACGACACGCGAGATTCACCGCAGACCGCAAACCGGGCGTCTATTCTCCCAACCTTCTTCTCCTTTCCTCGTCCCAAACCCAACCAAACTACACTGTGCTGCGTGTGAAGTGAAAGCGCAATTGATGTCAATCGCTTGAAGCCAGGTTTCGTCTTTTTCACAAAAGTGAACCGAGTATTCTTTCCAACCTTTCACGTCGTGGAGTGTGGGGAAACCCGGCCAGACAGGAAAATGCTTCAACAACCGCGACGCACAAAAACCTCTGCGTGGCTCGACCATGGCTGCAAAGGCAAAACTCAGCAACAGCGACTCAAGTCAATTCTTTGGTACGAGTCATCAGGATGATTGCAAGCCTCACCACACCAGCACACTTTGTTTTGTGATCCGTTCTCGAACTAGTTCGAGCGTGGTTCATCAGATTAGGTCCACAGAGAACGAGATGATACTGCGGGACAATCGCAATCACAAGCCATGGCACCGAACCATGCATTCACACTTCCATAAAGGCAGAGCTGGGCTCCAGAAATAGCTGCAGGCGATTGGAAAATAGACGGAGGAGCCGCAGAGAGCACGAGGGACCAACACTCTTGTCCCGTCCACTTCTCACTCTCCAGAACACTGTCAAACCCCAACACGCCTGGTTCCCAAACCTCACGGCACTTTTGGCGTGGGGACCGGCCCGGCTTGATCTCGGGTTTCCCACTGGGATCGAAGCTCAATCGTCCTTTTGGTCCACTGTCGTTCGTGAATCTGCCGCCCAAAAGGGCAAAATCTGTCATTCTGCGCTGACTCCTGCACCCTCACCCGTCAAGTCTCAAATTCAGCAAACTTTTTGTGTCGTCGGAATTTGCAGGAACTTTCACGCTTTTGGAAGGTTTGTTTTGTCAGCAAACTTCCAGCGATCTCGTCTGAGACACCCAAATTCACACAGGGATTCTACACGAACAGTCACAATGAGAATTGGTTCCCTGTCCGAAGCCTCAGGTCTCACAGCGCCTCCCTGCCTCATATGTATGGGGACTTCTGCACACATATTCAGGAATCAATAGAGAACTCGCCTCCCCAATCAACCCATACATACAACACAGGCCTTTCACACTCACAGCCAGCAAATGCACCAATTCGCCTTCAATTCACATTTGTGTACTCAAAACAACCCAAATACACATGTTTTCACAGCTGATTGCACAACAGATACTCACGGTACAGAAAAGCTATCAGTACAACCGGAAGACGACTGTGGCTGATCCCCGCAATTCGGGACACAGACTGTGTCTGGTCCACGACGCACGTATTGTGACTTCAAACACAAGATCTCTTCAGGTGTGTGACAAAAAGCAAGGATTGCCGGAAATTAAAAAGCTTGGCTCATCTCAGCTCGACACCTGTTTCCACCAGACAGTTATTCGACTTCACAATTTACCTTCTCGCGAGCACCGGAAGGCTCGGGGTTGTTCGCGAAGAACGTGGCGTGGATGTCGTCAATCCACCTGTAGAATCCAGCGTGGCCATCATAAGCGCCACCATCCCTGTCTCCCGTCACAGCACCCGGGGCCACTGCATTCGGAGTCACTTCCTCCAAGTCCGAGCCACTCTCACTGTCTGCACAGGACGGGGCGTGGTGCAAACCAGATGCGGTTAGGATTTCACCTGAACCACGGAACTGCAGCTCAAATCTTTATTGACAAGTTTGAGGATTCCACAACGGACAGATTGAAAATCGCTCAAAATTTGGTAGTGCAGAAGAACCACCTTCTGACGATCCTTCAACACGGACACTGAACTTTTGTAGCCAAAGACTTGATGAAGCTTTGCACGCAGAACCTTTCATGTTTCGAAGGCTTGCAAGAGCAGTTTCTTGTGAACAAGAATACCTGCCTGACGTTTTTTTTTTAGAGGAAATCCCAAACAACTTTTTCATCATTCACTTTTGAAAAATTCACCACATTCTGAACATTTTTCGAACAGGACGGGACATGAGACTTCATAAGCAGGGATTTTGCAGTGGACGCGTCTAAAAAAGGGCCGAAATCAATCAGAAAGCTGCCTTGCAGAGTTCGAACTTCCCGCTTCATTTCGACAACCAGATGCTCGAACTCTCAAGAACAACGTTGCGGTTCGGAGCCGTGGGTTCTGATCTGGATTGCACCAGCGCTGTACCCTCCGAGCACTCGAGGATGAGGCTGCCGGTGTCCAGGTCCACGTGGTGCGGGTATCCACCGGCCATGCTGCTCCTGCACTCAGAGTTCGATCCACTTCCAACCATCGAGCCGAATGTGGCAATTCTGTTTCCGCTCTGCTAAAACATCCTTCAAACGTTCGCTCGAGTGCTTTGCTCAGTCCTTGCTGCACAACGGCGCAGGCAGGTCAACTCGAACAAAGTTGTTAGGGTTCAACCTCTCTGCGACGAGTGTGAGTGCCCAGTCGCATCACGCGTTTGATAGTGAGTAATTTGAGGTCAATTTTCATGGATGGCACGACAGGAGTGGGTCGACATGTTTGTCGAGAGTTTCATGTTGAGAGCGCAAAGCGCTCAAAACATGTTACTCGAGATTTGTATGTCGACTCACGACTGGATGTGCCATTCATTTGACCTCAATTCACGAACTGTCAAACAAGTGATGAGACTGGGCACGATCACAAGTGAGGTAGAGTGGTTGAACTGACGTCTTCAACAACGATAGACTCACAAATCACGTCAAGTAGTGTTTTTTTTTTTGACTGTGTATTGGTCGTCATGAGTGACTGGTTTCAGAGCAGAAATTAAATTTTGTCACTTCCTGATTGACACATTTGCTTCTGAGAAAATTCAGTCATGTTGGTGAAAATTATTTTGAACATTTAAAGTCATGAAAAGTTGGTTCATACTTGCTGTTTTGTACATTGGTTGTGTCTGTCATGTAAATAACTTGTCGGTGAACATGTCGACGACCAAATTGGACGAGTCAAAGTCAATGAATGTGACCAGCGACTCAGATACATGTGAAAATGAAGACACCGGACTCAACAAGACCATTTCGAACATCAATTTCGACCCTGGCAACGAGTAAGTTTGAAAATTCAGTTTGCAAAATGCGAAAACTAGATTTTTGGTCAACAGGGGAAGCCCTTTTCTATGACGTCATTACGCATTTTTGTCGATGCAAAACAGGGAATTCCCTTGAAACGTAAACAAAGAGCGATAAAAAATTGACCAAACTTGAGACTAAATGCATTGAAAATGTGTTTTTAACATGGAAAAATTCATTTCAGCGAAGCTGTGACATCTACTCAGTGCACCGAGCGTGGGGGACGCGCAAATTTCCACCTCATCTCTTCTTCAGAGGACAACGACGACGACACACACTCTGTGATCTACCCGGCATCTGCATCACCAATTTTCAAGCCAAAAAGAAGACCCACAGCGACCATTTCAAGACCTCCTTCTTCAGGAAGTAAATCTCCAAGACCTTTAACGAGTGGTTTGAAGATTCCAGAGACAAAGACTAAAAACTTGGTTGGATACAATGACTCTGTTTGTGATGAAGCTGAGATCATTGACATCACTGGACTTTCCAGCGACAACGAACAGCGCTTCAAAAATCCGGTCAGTGACACTGAACTACAATCTTTGAGTGGTAAGACCTTTGCTGCATCCACAGACAGAAAGATTGCTTGGGCAAAGAAGCTTTTTGAGGACTGGAAACGTGCCCGAAATGAGTTCAATGAAAGGGGTTCGATCCGTGTCAATTTGGAGGCAAAGGAAGTCAACAAATCAGAATTATGCGCAGCCCTTTGTCAGTTTTTGACTGAAGTAAGGCGTGCTGATGGTCATGACTATCCCGGAAACACACTGTACAGCATTGTGGTGATGCTTCAGTTACACTATGAGAAAATGGGTCAAACCCTGAAGCTTATCGACAACCCCGAATTTCTCAAGGTTAAGAACACTTTAGACAACTTGATGAAAAAGAGGGCTGCGGAGCGTGTTTCCGAGAAGACCAAAGCTGGTGATCCAATCACTTTTGAAGCAGAAGAAGAACTTTGGAGGCAAAACATTCTTGGCAGTGATGACCCCGACCAACTCAGAGATACCGTCATGTATCTCATTGGTCTCACATTCGCACTTCGTGGGGGGAAGGAGCACAGATCCTTGAGATGCCCACCCTTCAACCCACAAATAAGAATCCTCCAAACTTCATCTGGTCAAAAGTATTTGGAGTATCGAGAGGACGCTCAGTCAAAAAACAACCAGGGTGGTTGACATCCAGAAAATTTGAGCCAAAGATTGTCCATGCTTATGGTCACACACTGAAGCACAGAAACATTGTTCACTTGTACCACAAGTACATAATGTTGTTGCCTTCCCAACCAAAAACAGATGCTTTGTACAAGTATTCAATGGTGAAAAATTGACGCACCGCAGCATGTTGGTACGTCAACAAACCTGTCGGAATCAATGCACTCAGTAAGACTGTGTCGCGTTTGATGAAAGAGGGTGGTTTCTCAGGTCGGTACACCAACCACAGTTTGCGTGTGAGTGCTGCAACTCGCATGTTCCAGTCAGGGATAGGAGCAAATTGTAAAAGAGAAGACCGGTCATCGCAGCGAGGCGGTGTGTGCATACAAACATACGAATGAGTCACTTTTGGTCGATGCAGAAGAAGCCACAATTGGTTCCAAAGTGTCCAAACTTGTGCCTGGTAGATTCAAGATTGACCCAGGATTTCAGGGAACTCAGCATGTCAAACTTGTCGGCAACCCACAAGTATCCACATATGAGAAACTGTGCAAAGTCTTGAGTTGTATCGACCCTAGTGCGCCCAAAGTGAAGTCTGTGAAGTTTGAGGTCGAGTTTCACAATGAACATGACTGAGAATTTGTCGCCAATCACTTGTCTGTTTCATGTTTGACATGTTTGCTATTGATTAAAGTTTGACATTGAGCATTGAGATTAGTAGTCAAGTTGTTTTTCAGACCATTGTCGACTGACCAGTCGACACACTCCGGAAAACTACGCGACGTGATTTGTGAGTCTGTCAGCGTTGTAGACAGTCATTTCGCCACCGCAGAAGAGCCACAAAATGTTCCTTCATCCTTCAGACGCAAAATCCAACTTTTATTCAATCCAAGACATAACATGTAGGTTCTGTGGAACTTTCTTTGCATCGAATTCGAACAATTTGCGCAGGAATAACTCTTTCGTAAGTCCAGAATTTTTCGCATTTGTGTCGGTGCAGACGCACAATGATTGCTGCGAACGCCACATGTTTCACGCCCATCTACGTATTGAGAATCGATCACAGGTGTTCTTACGTTTGTTTTTGAGAACATTTTCTATTTGGACGTTTCTGGCTAGAAGTAAATGAATGACACCTGTTTTCCAAGATTTTGCCACTGCAAGCTCCATTCCAGAAATTTCTGCGTTTCGCGTGCTGCGCACTCAGACACACCTGCCGTTCTGGATCGTTCTGCGACCTGTGTGTACGAAGTGTCACAGTGAAGCTCGAAGCAATAATCCTCACAGCATATTTTTCTGCAGTAGATTAGCAAATGAAGCACGTGATACTTTCTGTCAACAGCCAATTGGGACCTGACAGTCAGTCAGGGACAGTCTGCGTTCAAGCAAAACACCTCAGCAACATTCTGCTTGTGTTTTTGTCTGGTTCTCCTGACAACAGGCAATTTGGTGAGATGCCTCTTCTCAGTTGAAATGAATTTTTCATTGCTCAAGCAGTGGAGTCGCGTGACAGCAAATTTGGGGTAAAATGTTCCTACAAACAAAGGAAGTACCAGTCCCTTCAACAGACCAGGAGGATGAAATGTTGAAGTGAATGATACACAAACTGAGTCAATCTGTCAACGTCAGCCCCAAGTCGACACAACTCTCCATGCACAGAGCGTGTCGCTGCTGGCGTGCAATTTGATCCTGAGCAAAAAGAATCCAGCTCTGGCTGAGGACTCTTGGCCCTGAGGTTGAACTGTGGCCGTGAAGAGTGACAATGAGTCGGCTCATTCCACAGTCAGGATCCGCCCGCTAACTGGAGACAAACAAGTAGCTTCATAGAATCTTCATGCAAAATTCAACACAGGTTGACAGTCGCTGCATGCGCTGTGTACTGAGCATCGGGCATCAAACGGAGCCTCATCAACATGCGGCACCGCACCTCTCGTCGCTTGCAGCGTCGCTCCACGTTTCAGCGCCTTGCTCCGCGTGGGAGTCCGGCGCGATCGGGCGCTGCTTGGACGTCGACTCTCAATACGTACTGACCAACATGCGAACTCGTTTGCAGCAAAAGGTGCCTCAAATCATACGAAAATTTCTCGACACACACGACAGTCTAGCTTCGTACGACGAACAGCATTTCTTGTAAATCCACCTCTGCAACTCCCAAAAATCAAGTGTCCTTGTGTCCACACATCCCTGAACCAAACCAAGTCCAACAGCACAGTTTGAAGCCTCCAGTCACACACTCGGGTCCCAGGCGCTTATTCCTTTGGACAATGCCACGTGGAACTGCACAAAGATAAAGCAACACATGTGGAAGGCAGATCTATGACACTTTGAAATAACCTGAAGCTGTTAGAAAGAATAACGTAGCCAACGTACTGTGTTTAGCACGCACCTGACACACCTGGCGCATCACGCTGAAACGTTTCAACTGAAACACAATGACACGATGGTCTGTAGTTTCAACAGTTGTTCAGTTCAACAGAATGAAGTCAACGAAACAAGTAAGAGTGAACTTTTTTCTTCCTTTTCCCTTTGCCTGCATTCGTGGACCTGAAATTGGGTCTTGTTGGAGGACACTTGCTGGTGTCATGGCGACACATCAGCTCTTTGTGGAGGACGGACCTACGGATTCCCTGCACAATTTGCTCCTCGCCTTGTATCGTGCATTTTTCCACCTCCTGCCCAACCAGTTCTGTGCCTGTCGTCAACACTTGAAAAGTTCTTGCAAAATCCCGTAATCCGCTGCACCGGCACAGACACATATGTTTGGCAAATATTTACACGCACTCTGTCAAATCCCACTCGAACCGACTTTAATTCATCGAATAATATATATCATCAGTGCAGTCGATAATTCGAAACAAACGCACACTCGGCAGATTGCTTTGCCACTATCACCAGCACCATTTGCATTGCATTGCAGGTTTTGTGGACAATTACGCTCGTACTTGACAGAGTTTTTTTTCTGGAACAATGGCGTACCCTAAAATAGCTGAGAGAACCAAAACGGCTTGATCCGAACAAGTGCCTACTCCGTCTTTCCTGAAGGTGCAACTCTACCTGCTCCACAAGCAACAACCTCGGATTTTGGTCCTGGTGTGTCAGATGAACTGGCTGGAGGCCTGGGTACCACACGAACCACTGCGAAATGCTCAGAACTTTCCCAACGAATCGTTCTGATCATTCAAGGTACGTTATCAGCTGCCCCAAACCAAGTCCGGGCCGGAGGTTCCAACAAGTATCCAACATCCTTGCCATCCAAAACATTTTGGCTTGTCTCCGAATGTAATTTCCCTCAGTACGAGGACGTGGGGACGTGGGTGGTTCGGATCGTGATCTTTGATCCTGCCAAAGATACTGCTGTGAATCGGTGACCTTCTGGGTGTCAATTGGCCTTTGGCTGAGAACTGATTGTGACGTCTTTACAGTATTTACTCGTATTTCCGCACCAAAAGATACTTTTGTGTGCTATCTCACGAACAAGTGCTTTGTTAACTCACAATGCGAATCTTGAAATGCCAAAGCTCGACAGAGAACCAGGTTTGCAAGGTACCTCCAAGTCCAAACACGAATGCTGGGCGGGGCAGGTGGTCTGGAGCCATTGACAAAGAAGAGTGAAAATGAACGAGATATTTTTGAGTCCAAACAATTTTCTGGCAGAGGACTGGCAGGTGCCAGTGTTCAGTTCGCTTACTTGCTGTAAAGATGCGGACTGCAATTTCTGAAAGACTGGTTTTTGGAAGGATCTCAACCCAACATTCACCACACCCACCAACCAAGAGAACCGAAATGTTATGGATGTATGTTGCACGCTACTTCACCCCTCATACAAACCAAAGTCACAGATTGACCAAAGTCAAACAAGTCAACCAATTCGCTGCTGAACCCTTCCCACCAGGAAGCGTGACATGGTCCAACGGACCCTGCAGCTGCATGATCGGGAAAAGACGAGAATCCAAACCCAACAGGTTCTGTTCCGCTGAACGAGCCTTGAATCTGAACGATCGTTCACACTGTGACAGACGGTGGACAAGGAACCTGCCCGCCTGGCTTCGTTTCTTGCAGCGTCCTGCGTGAGTCGCTATCCGGCGTGTTGACACACGACTTGAGCGCTGGATCAAGTTGCATCGTTTCCGTCAAATTAACAACGTGTTTGTGTCTGTTGTATTGTGTTTGCTCTGCGGAGTCCCTCATCTGTCTGTGATATATGACCAGAGAGGAGAAATGCACAATTGCGCAAGTCGCTCATAATTGAGGTCCGATGGGTCCGTGCATCACGAAGCGGTTCATTCGCTGTTTCAGCTTTTAACGCGCGTCTGTGCTGAAGAACGTCCCCAGGACTTCCGGGACACTTACCCCGGAAGTGGTGTCGCTGAACTCCTCGACGTCGGCGCGCGCAGCCACCGGAAGTGCCTGAACATTGCGTCGGAATGTCATTTCGATCCTCTCCATTCTCATTTCATCCCGATGCATGATTCAACCAGATCTTCGTGTGCTTCAGACGGCGACACTAGAAAAGGGTCTCTCGCCTCAAACCAAGAATCCATCCTTTTCGAAAATGTAGAGCAGCCACGTCAATGTGGCGTCGGTCAACTCGAGAGCGTCATGCAGTTGGCGTGTTCTCGACCCCGGAGAGACAACAGGGAATCTGTGTCCGCATTCCTCGAGAGCGGGGCGGCGGCGCTGCGTCCCGCGCGGGGACAATGACCGGCCTATCTGCCGCACGATCGCGGGCTCAAGGATCTCATTATTTCCGATCACACCACATTACACGCGTGCCTGCGCCGATTCCAGTTCGGAGGAAGCCCCATATCAAACTTCTCCGCTTGTATCACACTTCCAGCATTCATTTGCCCGTGAAAGTGCCGATGGCGCCCGAAATGTGTCGTTTACCCTTAATTCCCGTCCTACAGGGCACAATACTTTGCATAAAGTGCTCCTTTGAGGAAGTCAATTCACACTAATTTGCGCCGCCCGCTTTTGGCTGAATGGCGATAACGGAAGTTTCCATTATGGCGTGAGGTTCACAACGGCATTATCCTTCACTGCAGCTTGGAAAACAACAAGATTCACAAATCTCTCGTTGCACGCATGATTCCTTCTCCTTTTGACTTGACGCCTCACGTTGTGGCAACGAAACATCCAGCATCTGCGTTGCAGCACAAACTACGTCGTGAGTCAGTATCCTCAATGAAGCACGGCGTCCACGGGGTCGGGGCTGTTAAATCCGTCCACGTTGTTTATTCCGATGCTCGTGGAAACCCACGGCTGCTCAGATGCTTCGCACCAGAAGACACAGTCCAATACTCATATTGACTTCAGTCTCACTCCTGCCAAACAAACCACAGGGGCATCTGAATCAGCATCACTCGTCAGCACATTCACCTCTTGCCACTGACTCCCATTGTGTTCGAAGACACGCTTTCTCTTTCGTACGAGCAGTGAGAGCAAACGACGCATTTGGCAAATGAAGCAACTGCACCCAGCACGCCTGTATTCCGCCGCGGCACCGCCTGACACGTTACTTGATGATGTGGACTGCACAGCTCTCGCTTGTTAGCGAAAAAAAACTCAACCCATAAATTAGAAAAAGAAGGCAAACTCATTTGGACAAAGCTCATAAAGCGACGTAATTTATGCCTCATCACTGTTGGTTCCAACAATAAGGCCCTTATTTGGTGTATTTTTCTTCAATTAAGTGAATATGCCTCGTATTTGCTTCGTTCCAATGCAAATGACGATTTGGACCAATCACCAACAGGCAAACCTCAATCTCGCTCTGACACTTGTCGCGTAATTTCGCAGAATGCGGGAGAAGTTCGAGTCCAGGATATCGCAACGCAACTCGTTGCGCCAGGTCGCGCAAACTGATGAGGTGCAGGGGGATAGGATGGGGGGGGGGGCTTCCTTTCGTGCGAACTCCACTTCAATCTTGAGACCTGTCATCAAAATCCCACGGCGAGACTTGAACCTTTGTCTTTTCCTTTTGAACTTCAATGCCGAATCAGGATCCTGTGTTTGACTTTTGTGGGTCATCATGCTGAATTCAAGCAGCTGCTCTGGCACCACAAAACTCGAACGCACGGAACCATGGAAGCAACTTCAATGCGTGCAAGATTTTCTGTACCAGCGAACACTGAAAATGCGCGAAGCACGAGTATGAGTACGCACAACCATTTCGAGAATTCGTAACACGCACACCTGCAAGGACTCGCAGACCCTTCTGCACACCAAAACTCTGGTAAGCCCCGTGAAGCCAAACAAACGCAGCTTTGATTCCGAGTTCTTTCTGCGCATGGATGGCCAAGTGAAAGTTTCGGAACAATGAGACAAAGGCCAACTCGCTTCGTCCTTTCGCAGCTTCCTGGTATTACTCAGGGAAAAACCTCTCAATGCAATGCATAAATTGTCACATCCCAACATCATAAATGATGAAGAATATTGTTTTGGACAATAAAGTCTCGAGGGCCCTTTCCACACTTCGTGCGAAATAACCATCCCACAGCTGGATTCGTCAGGTCTGCACTCATCATCCTTGTAACATTGTACAAAATGTCCCAATCAACCCTCAATCAAAGACTCTGGAAAAGATCCTCGGTTGCAAAGAAACGAAACGGAGTCTGGGTCGCACAGGCGAGAATTGTCCGTGTGCGCTTTTCTTCAAGACGCGGTGAGGTGGACCACAGGTGCTTGACGAGCGTACCTCTGTCTCGGAAGTGGTCAGCCCTGACCATCACCGCCAAGTGGTGAAGGAACTTAAGAAACTCTTGGTGCAGTGATTCGGGGTGACCATGACAGAGAATTTCTCAGATGTGGCCTGGTGGTGGTGGCTAATCAGCGGTGGTCACCTCTGCCAAGAATTTCTCAGTTGTGATCACAACCCCTGAGAGGTGATGTTCCTGATTGTTCCTGCCTCACCCTGTTCCCTCACACACGCTTGCTTTAAAGGACGCACCCTGCATCAGAATTCCAATTGTGAGAAATAATTCCAAGAACACTGCAACTTCAGCCATGACGGACTGACTGTTGTTGAGCACATGACGAGAGAGAGACAGAGACAGAGAGAAAGAAAGAACACACGCACACGCCACCCAATCACTTCACGTCACTTCGTCCTTCAACCTGATGTTTCCATTGGATCTCCTTGTTCAGGTTTGACACGCCAAACAAAGGACGTCGCTCGAGTTCCGAGTGCAGCCACTTCAAGTCAAACAGAAACACACTGCACTCACGACCGACCAGCTTCCTGAGTCCCAACCGCTGCACAACAATCGTGATGAACAGACGAATGGGCCGCAAGAACATGTTATCGTCGGCTCACAATGCTTTGTTTCATTCCTCCCCCAGGACCCCAATTCCATCCATCATGCAAATAATTCATCCGTGGAGAGACGGACAGACATGGCGCACCGAGGATTACTTCACTCTCGGGAGAAATGCAATTCCTTGCAGGAATTGAGGAAGAATGTGTGGGAAAGAAATCGTTTCACTTCAATTTGTTCAGTCTGCAAATTTGTGCAACTTTGTGGTCCCTGCAGTGCTGTGCTAGGCCGACAAAATTCTTTCCAGAGGTTGCATTTGTGTGTTCTCGTCAAACATTTGTGGGCGCAAGTGCATCAAATGTTCCACAAGTGTCACGCAACCAGCTGCGTCCCGTGGGAAGCCCTGATCAAAACCATCATCAATCGATGGCTCGGCACAAGCAGAACACGGGTGCAAGAGTGAGCGCACACTGCAGTGTGGAGAACCTCACAAAGTTCACCAACTTTCGTCGCACGTCTCCAACTGTCTGAACGACCGGTTCGCCTGAACTACGCCGACGTCGGTGTCGTCAGGCATCAGCGCGACAAGCCGCTGAACGTGCAACGAAGATGTCGACACAATCAGCTACGTCTCCACTGATTGCAACAAAACTGCCGATGTTGGAGGTTCTACGCAGATGGGGCAGGATGAATCAGTTCTAATCCTGGACTTGGCGTCAATCGTCTCAGCCATGAAAGCGAAACATTTCACATTCCTGAAGCATCACGTACGTCAACAGGCCCAATTGAAGCTCTGGCTCCACGCGTGCTCGACGGACTACGTACATGTTCAAAAGCTACGGCCGCAAAAGCAGCATACGTGACATGTAGACGGGTCGATAACGCATTCACTATCACTCAGCTGCACGCACCATCTACCCATCTGATCTGCGCCTGAAAACTACGCCAGTTCGTGCGAACGGCGTGCATCGTTCGTCTCCCACACACTCGAAACCATCCATACCCCAAAAAGAGAACCGACAGTGGGGGATGTACTGTCACAAAAGCGGTGGTGTGCAGTGTTTTCGCCTCGGCACGGAGGAGCACGGACGGAGCTGTTGTCGTCGTGAGCATGATCACACGGTGCAGCTGCACGGGACGGCGCTGTGCTGACATCTAGCGATACGCAGCTGAGCTCACGTCCCTTCCTGGCGTCAACGCCACGCGTCTTGTTCGGAGGTCAACGTCCCCGACGTCAATGCGCGTGGTTCACGACGGAACCTCGTACCTTGGGTGAAAAGCTCATTCGGTGCGGCACCCACGGGTGAGGCCCTCACGAAGCTACGAATCGGAAGACAACGCTGCTTACTTTCGCTCACCGAGACACGAACGAGCCCGTTGCACCTTCTGAGAAAGGCAACAATGAACGTGCTCACAACGAGGAGTGTGAAACGAGAACTCTTCATTGTCTGGAATGATCCTTGATATGAAAACCGTGTTCGTCCGCGATAGTTGTAAAGTTTCTGTATTGAAGTGTGTGGAGTGAAAAAGCACTCTCTGCTTAGTGATCAACAAATCCTTCCCCGGGTGCAGAAAGTTCACCTGACGTTTTGTGGGCACAATTCACCAATTTCTGAGAGCAGAATTCAAATTGAACCTGAAAAGCAGTGAAGGATTGGGTTCGCCTTTGCAACGCACCCGAGATGTTGGCGACTCTCAACCACAGGCAATGCCACTGCACGCTCTGGCCACAGCATTTTGAGCGCTAGGTCAGAGGACCCGATTTCACCGGAGGGACGACGCAACCACAGCACGACAATGTCAACAGATTCTGTTGTCGTTTGGTTGAACCACAACATCGCGTTCACTGTAGCAGGAGTTCCTCACCTGCAAACAGCCCAACTCCGGCAGAAGCAGGACTTCAATACTCGATCACTACCATCACCGCAGTTCAAACCATCCTGAAGCCTGGAACCTCACACGAAACAAGACTGAAAACGCGACTGCCCCGTCCCCGGTCACAATCTTTTCTTCTTCTTGAATCCAGACGAAAAACATGTTTGCAACACCTATAAATCTCAGCAAGTCAACGCACAAAAATACACAGGTGGACAGATTCGGGTCAGCTTCATCATGTTCAGTGTCGCGACGGCCAGAAGCTGGACGCGGGTCAAAACATCCTGCATTGTGAGAAAGATTCTTCCAATGCCAAAGAGAAATGCAGTTTCAAAGCATTCAAACATGTCAATGTGGGTGTTTTTGAGCTGTTATTTTGATCACTGTACGAGTTTCAATGAAATATTCATTGCGCAGTTATTTTTGTTGCTCTGCCTCCCTCTGCAACATCCAAGTTACATCTGCCTTCTCTTCTCAAACACAACTTGCGCAACGTTGATTTTTCATTCACAAGGTTCCTCACTCGGTGAGAGGATTTAGGACGCGAAGGTTTGAGACCCACCCAGAACCAGCCGCGGAACCTTGAGACAACGAACCGGTCACTCTGCTGTGTAACTGATCAGGGAGGCGACCCATCAACAAGCTCTACACAGTGTGATTCAGCACCACAACACAAACACGCGTTGCGTGAACACAAGTTGGTCTCAAGGCTTTCAAACGCTTCTGCTTCTTTTACAAACCAGTACATCCAGAACACGTGTTTCCGACAAAAGTTGATTTGGATGTCCTCAGGGACAGGTCAGTCCACGGACAGGGAATCGATTTCCCACAACATGAACAACTTTCCACCCCAAAGGCACAAAATGTTCACTTGTTCCCTGCCGTTACTGATTGTTTCTAAAGTTGAATCGGAATCCCCTCGCCCGAAGTTTGAGCCCGCTGCTGTTGTGTAGAACCAAGGCTTCTTCTGCGAGTGCAGGCTCAGTTCTTATGCAGGATCCTGTTATGCCTGCAGAACAAGCACTTTTTTCTACGAGCAGTCTTTCTTCGTGCAAACGGTGAATAATTTGTCGCAGACCTTGATGCATATGAATGACGACAGGGCAACAAAGACACTCGACAACCTTGAGCATTCAGCAGCGATCTGCCTAATACGAGGAGATTTGCAATGCTGCCGTCCGCTCAATCATGCTGTATCAGCTTTGGCACTGAGGACAGATGACTACGGTGTCTGTGACCATTCTAGTCATGAGACTCTCAACTTTGTGACCCTGTCTGAAGGACGACACTCTCAGAGTTGGACCAGCTGTTTGACAAGCAAATTGCAAGATGAAAAGGATCCACGAAATCCACATTAAGTTGGTGCAAAGAGTGAACATTTCTTTTTGTGTCAAACTTGGATGGAGCTTAGATGGGACGTTTGCAGCTCTTCAGACAGCGTACGGTGCCCAATGCCTGCATCGCAAGACAACAAAATTCTGGTATGATGCTTTTGTGAATGGCCGGACACGCCTTGTGGACCAGGAGCGCGCACCCAAAAGGTGCACTGGGAGGAGTTTGGCTAACATTCAAACTGTGCAAAGAGCCATTGAAGCTGATCGCCGTCTCACTCTGTCAGCTCTGCACCGCATCACAGACATCCCTGTTCACACCATCCAAAGGATACTCACCAAAGATCTGCAACTGAGACGCCGCAGTGCGAAGTTTGTGCCAGCACTTCTGACTCCTAATCACCTCTGCCAAAGACTGGATTGTGCCCAAAGCATGCTGAGAGTCTTGAGGGTGAGGCCCAGTGTCATGAAGAGGATTGTCACCATGGACGAGACATGGGTTTATATGTATGACCCTGAGTCAAAAGTGCAGAGTTCCCTGTGGTTACCTAAAGGAGAGGTGAGGCCAACAAAACCCCAGAGGCCAAGAGCAATCGGCAAGTGCATGCTCCTTACATTTTGTGACTGGAAAGGAATGGTACACCATGAATTTGTCCATGGACAGACAGTGAACACACAGCTCTTCATTCAAGTCCTGGGATGTTTTGAAGCAGCCATGAGGAGGAAAAGACCAGGGTTGAGAGGCAAATTCTACTTACATTTGGACAATGCCTCGTCACATACTTCAAGGGACATACGCCTTCATCTTCTCTTCACTGGCCAGCAAGTCCTGACACACCCACCCTACTCGCCAGATCTGGCGCCGTCAGACTTTTGGCTGTACCCACGCCTGAAAAGAGGACTGAAGGGGCATTGGTTCAACTCTCTTGACGATCTGGAAGAGGCTGTTGACCATGAGATAGCCAACATTGCCTCTCATGAGTACACTGAGTGTTTCACTCACAAATGGCCCATGAGATGGGCAAGATGTGTCTTTAAAGATGGGGATTATTTCGAGGGTTTGGGCTGAGTTATGCCTTCACAGTGTCACCGTCTGTTTGTCAACAAAGATTGAGCAAGACACTGCAATTTGACTCTGTTTGGATTGATGTTGCGCAATACTTGGCAGGTTTGCACTCATAACTGGGTTAACTCGTTCCCATTTCTATCCTGATACAACATGTAAAAAATCCAAAGGCGGACGGCAGCATTGCAAATCTCCTCGTATGCGCTGTCACTGCTCGTTTTGGGGCGACCCCGAACACCCGGAGGCTGGGCGCTCCTGCAGCTCCCCACATCCGTGTGTCGACAACAGAGCCATGCATCTCCTTTAGCAGCATTGTTCTGACCCGGATCGACAAGTCACAGGGCAAAACGCTTGGAAGACACTCAGGTGACACTGGTGAGATAAAGGGCCATGATGTCCACACCACACCAAGGCACCAGCCCCCAGTTCCTGGACTTCCCACACAAAGCGTAATTTCCTTTCCGGATTTTCCTCGCAGCGCAAAGGGACGCACCGTGGTTCTCTGGACGTTCACTCCTTTGACCCCCGAAGGCAGAGTGGTGAAAACATGAGCAACAGTGCAAGGGTCAGCACTGGCACACTGCAGAGTGACAGTCACGCAGTGCAAAATTCTTTTCGTCAGAGACATTTTGTGGGTTTCCTTCACTGCTTCACAAAATGTCATTCAACACCGAATTTGGCGAAAGGGAAGAGTGCAGCAGTGGCGCCATCGTCGTGAATATGAAGGTCAGATATGAATCCGAGGCGGGTCTGCGATGACCCAATTCGGATTATTTGCTCCACATCACGGAGAAAACGGCCCCAAGCATTGCATTTTTCGCCCGTCTGTGAAATGACTGTCCCGAAAACTTGATCAGCGGTGGACTTGTCACGTAACCACTGTCCCGTATCGGTTGTGCTGCTTCGTCTCGAAACGACTGCACCTTTTACGAGCAGCTTGAACCCACAAGACTCCGCGGAACCTTCCCAGAGTTTTATCTGACAATCGCCACAAGAGTTTGCTCCCCTTCGAGCCCCAGCCCAAATCTGTTCAATCCATCCTTCGTTTTGTCAGAATTTGCTGGGGGAAAGTTCTCATTCTCATGTCGAGCAACCGTAGATTCAAGGTGTACTCCGGACACAGGGACTCAGAGTAGCTGAGGACCAGAGCTTTTTGTAGTGTAAACAGATCATCACTGTTTTATTGCCGAGGCCTCCTCCAGCCAGGTGCTGTGGGTTGCAGGGGATGGAGAGAGAGCAGGACCAAGAGCTGAGGCTCCGCTCAGGTAGAAAAACCTGTCCGACTATTATCGTGTCCCTATCACGGGCGGCAGTGTTGTTACACATGTGTGTGCGGCTCGCTGCATCCGTCCGAGCTTTACGTGATGCCGACAACGGCTCAAGGATCACACCGGGAAGCCTTCGTGCACGGTCAATGGAAAGCGATCTGATGGCGATGGATCCACAGATGATCCATATCCCGACGATATGGGTTGCCTCGCATATGGCAGAGCGATTGGCTTGACCTGGGAGCGGGTGTTGGCTCTGGGTACGTACCGGGGTGGACGGGTTGCGTCTCCTGGGCCTCCTCCCGCACGCCGCGTCCGGTCCATCCAGATTGAAGAATTTCTTGTAACTGTGTTGACGCCCAAAGCGAATTGTAGACTCCATTGCAACGACAGGGTGATGCTTCTGGTGCTGGTTCAACTGATATGCATTTTCAATTCAAGTGTGCACTTTCGAAAGCGGAATTGCTGTGGAATTTCAGAAGGGAATGTAGATCCATCACAATGCTCTGTTTTAAGTTTTTGGCCATTGAAGGCTTTTGACAAATTTGTACATCCTTGCTTTGAGTCACGTGTGCTTGTATCCAAGATAAGATCTGCTTTCATAGTTTTGTCCTTTCAGGAAATACGTCCCTTCCTGGCATGACAAGACACCCAGGTCCTGCAGTGAATGAGACAATCACTCAAATCGAGTGTTTCTGAACTGATCCCTGCTCTGATACCATTCATCCAGCAAAACATTGAGCCACGATTATCCTCCTTTCAATAAATTCAATCTCTTATCTGAGTAGCTTCTTCTGATTTACAGTTATGAAGCTCAAAAACGAGTGATCCGAGTTAAATCCTGGCGTTGTGAGAGGTACAAATTGCTGGGCTGTGTGATGTATCTGTCGGTTGGAGAGTGAGGCCCTGCACTGTACTTGCATCCTGTGTATTAACCATTATACAACAATCAGAGGCGATTACAGTTGACTCCATGTTTATAGTTAATGAAAAGCACTGCGGATTGAGACTTGGATGCAGCAGCTTACAGCCAGTCACACCAACCAGGAGGAAAACTTGCCAGCGCTTCCTACAGGTGTCAGAGGGGCCACATCTCAACACGGGGTGCACCCAGCGAGAGGGTTGCAGGAAAACGTGTGTTGCTGCTACAGCTTCAGCAATTCAGTGCATCTGTCCAGAAGAGAAAACCCTCCAGTTTATTCCTGTGCTCGAGGCCGTCGTGTCAATCTGGGCAGGCCGTCCACGGCACACACCTCTGTTCGTTTATTTCATACGTACAAAGGCCCGTCAGAATATCGCCGCTGTTGCTGGACTTGCACAGTCACCACACGGGATGTGTCCTCATCCCAGTTTATCTCATGACCAGAACAACCAAAATCATCTGCCAAAGCAGCTCATTTTAGCCGGGCATAACTTTCACAAGGGGGGCGCGTTTTGCCAACAGCAGTGGCGAGACAATTGCCAAGACGAGTGTTTTGCCAAAGGGCATTGCCATTTTGCCAAGAAGGGCGGGGGGGGGGGGTATTTCATCACACAAGTATTTTGCTTGCAGTGGGGGGGTCACCATCAAGGGCGGGGTGTATTTCAGCAACAGAAGGGTACGAGGTATTTGGGGTCTGATAGGGCAAGACACACTTCAGCTCTTTGAGACAGTGGCGTCGAGGCCCACGTGACGAGCCCACGCATGTTTCGCGTGGCAAACTTACAAGTGGACAACGAAGTGACGAAAACTGCTGAACAGCCCTGAACAGCAGATGTGAACTCGATCACCATCTGCAGTCGCAAACTACCTGCAGCAGTACCTGCAGTCTGAGTATTCACCGCCACAAGTAACATTTACTCCACTCTTACGTAGTCACCGGAGCTATCGGGGTGCAAACCTCAACAAGCTGGCCACGCGCACCAGCTTTGTGGCCACGCGCGAGATCAGTGGCGTTCAGTCGGGAGGCCTCTCTTCCTGACATGCGGGAACTACACAAGAGACCAACAAAAAGAGACGAGAATGCAGTTCTCATCACAGAGTCCTTCCAAACGAAAATTCTTCATGATGCGACACGAGAAGGACACAAAACACACAAACCCGCGCAGAACCAGCACAACCACTGAAAAATTCGTTTGCGGCTGAAAATACTATTTCAAAACAAAGTCAAGTCGTCTCACAACTGAAACGATCTCGCATCTTTGGGACCCTGAACTTCAATGCTTTTCTGCAGAAAGCCAATACCAACGCAGACCGCGCACCGGCTGCAATGAAGCTGGATTTGGATTGTGCAAGTTCGACCCAACAAATAACTCACCCGAGGGTTGAATCCAAAGGGATCAAGGAGACAATTTCCCGGCTTCCAATCGCAACAGAAAGTTCAACCTGAGCAACCCAAAGTCATATTTCCTGGGGGGTTTTTTGTATCGGCACCACCTCGGTGACTGAATATCACCTGATGACAGCTCGAGTTCTTCAGGTAGCACGCCCTTCATTCTCTGGTTGATCGATCTGCATACGAGATCTACGGTCACTTCATACGACGCACACTGCGAAAACTTCAGCATTGCGCCTGAGCAATCACCGCAAGGAAAAGTGAAAGCAACTGACCCCACCAAGATCATTCATCTGACTGTTTGCAACAAGTTGCTGCAGCCTCAGGGAGTGAAGCTGCGTGATGGAACAGCTGCAGTCAGCCATATTGGTCAAAAATGCTCCAACATGTGCAAAAAAATGTTCAAATACCTGTCGCACGAAGCTGTTGGACGAATCTGAGACGCTGCCATCGGAGTTCTTGATTTTCCCCTTTCTTTTGGCCCCCTTGCCACCCTGAAAAGACAGAAACAAGCGTCTTGAGGACGTGGTTCAAAACGACTCAGCGATCAGATGAGATCTCTATCTCGGCACAGTGTCACTTGTGGATGAGTTGACACACGACAGTAATCCTTGCATCGTTGTTGAAAACAAATCTTCAAATCAAACAAGGGCACAAAGGCCCTTTTGTGTGAACAGAATGACAGACAACGAGACCTCTTTTGTCAAACAAAGGACGAAACGGACACGAAATTTGAAATCGGCGTGGTTTTAATCGTTCTACGAAAACGTATTGTGATGTTTCGGCAGCATGGGTTCAAAGTGGAGAAGACCAGGGTCTGGTGTGTTTGCAGTTTTCGCGAGACATGCAAGACTCAAACGGGGTGCGGGAGTAAACATGGAAAACAGTCACAAGCACACGTACACAACGGTTGTTTGTTGACCACAAACCATGTGAGTCTCCACCTTGAGTCATGTCTGACTCAATGAGGTTGGAAGGAACAATTGGACCCCGCCTGAACCGAGCTTTACTCAATCCAACACATTTTGAGAAAATTCAGATTTTGCCTACTCCAGTGTTCGTACTGGCAGGAAAGTGCAACGTTGACCCTGCATTGAAACGAACACAACTTTTTGTCAACAAGCTTTCACACAAACGGCAGGAACGATCACCAGCTCTTCTGGCTTGGTGCACAAACTACGACACTCTGATCTTGGTAGTTCTTGTGGGACGAAGCAAAGGGTAACGGATTGGAAAACCTTCATGCAGTTCTTGCACCGGTCCGTCGTGACTTGGGAATGGGGTCATTGCTGAACACCGACTGCGCCCAAATGATACTCGTAGGCGCACAGCTACAAAATACGTATGCTCGTTTTTGGTATCTTCTTACAGGTGACTTTGCCTGTGAATTAATTGAAAAACTTGTCAGTGTTGTGTCGCTTCTTTGGAGCCGAGGCCGAGGGTGGGATCAACAAAACGTACGAGCAGGAGTACTTAGGCTAATCTTCAGCTTTTTGTGATCAGGTGTTTCATAACTCTGGGAGGCTCCGAAGCCAGGACATGAACGGATTTTCGCTGACAAACAATTGGGACCAACCAGATGCTCTCTGCCATGGTTGACGCCCGACTCGACAGGTGTGGGCCCATTTCACAACTGTGTGACAAGAATTTGGTTCCGGATTCGAGACTCTATCTGGCTTGCGAGAAATTCAAATCATCATTCAAGAACAACATGAAGACACCTGAGAATGTCCAGCTCTCTGTGGAAGACGCTTCATCAGTGCAACCTTGAACTCACAAAATCACGTGTCAAACGTAAAACTGGTGACGAAATGATTTCGATACAATTTGGTTCTTTGAGATTGTCTTGTTTGAAAGTCCTGTCCATAGAAGGCAAAGCTCTGAATGTAATGCTTGGTGGAGAACAAAAGCAGCTCGTAAACTTTTGCATACGTATGGTATGCGAGAAGGCTCCAACGACGGAGTGAGCACGGGCAGGCCAGCTCACGATCGTCAGTCTTGTCGCACCACAAGTACTCTCTCTGTGACAGTGACACACACACACACACACACACATACACACACACACACACACACACACACACACACACACACCTGACGAAGGAGCGCGAACTGGGACAGGACGAGGTTGCATCAGGTGCGTTACTGACCCTGGGAAGAGGGTTTCTTGAACGTATGATGCAGGGCAAAATCTGAATTTTCCAACACATCTTGAGTTTCACTTGAGCAAACCAGGCGAATGGGATTGGATGTGACCAGTCCGTTTCCTGCAGTGACCCATAATCACCGGACAACGAAGAACCGAAGCTGCTGAAACAAACTGCGAAATAAACCTTCATTCACTGTGACAACATGGTGACTTCGCGTGCAAATTTCATTCGGACAACATTGCTGCTCCACTGATCTTTATTTTTTCAACAAAGCCTGGGCCTTCTTTTTCCACCAAACTTATTGCTTGCGTCGAACTTTCAACCCCCGAGTCCAACTGTGTTCCTTCGGTCTCCTTCCCCCCCCCCCCCCCGTGGTCAGGCTGTCACCCTTTCAAGTCCAGTAAAATCGGCCAGGAGGCAGATCTACACACAGTTCTTGAAAACAAAGACGCGGAATTCGTACGTAGCCTATTAAGAGTCCACTGTTGCTCGGAGTGGCAACCAAATTCAGCTGAGCGAAAGACGTTGTGCGTTGAATGTTTCAAAGTCGAGCGCACAACAGGCAGGTGCGTCAGTTTGTATGTAAATTTCTCGAAGATAGGGATCTACCTGCTCACCGCACGTACAAACTGCCTGTTGCGTACGTTTCATATTTTTCGGACCATACGGAAGGCAAGACAAACAGCCATTCGTTCACGAACAGGTGCAGTGGGACATCAAATACTTCAAATACTTTCCGCATATTTTCGAGATGCAAAATTCGCATCTGGCCGGAAGTCGTCTTGAGCGGCCACGGCGGCCCAAGAGAAGCTGACACTGCAGGCACTGCACACTCAACCGACATCTTTCCAGCCACAACACAAAACACATTACACCCTCCCTTACGACTGTCTACGCAGAATTACAGGCAGTTTGCGTAATTTGTGTGTATTTTTCCACTCGGCAAAATACCTGATGGATTCGTGGCAAGTCGGTGGCGCTCATGCTGCGCCTGTAGCGCTACGTTGATCTACATTCACTCATCTTCCTTATCCTTCACAGCTTAAAAAGCTTCCTGAAGTATCCTGCACCCTGCTACATCCGTGATTGCGATTTCACATGGTAAATATTCTGTTTTTGTTTCTCCAATAGATCTGCCAAAATGGAGGTTTGGTTGACAATTTTCTTAACGCCAGATGACAGCGCCCGTTCCGACGGACGTCAGCGAGAAGCTGCTCCCGATTGGCTCCGGTCCAGATCTCAATGAAAACAAAAACACTGGTGGCACGTGTTGGGTCGGTGGACACACCCACCTGTTTCGTCTGCACTGCAAATTGATGAATTTCAGAAGAAAAAAAATCGATGCGTTTGAGGTCAATACTTTCCAGCAAAGAATCACAGCTTTGGGAACCACAGAAAGTATGATTCAGAGGCCAAACCCTGTCTGTCCCAGCAGAAATAGTATAGATCCACTCAATTCAGAAACATATATTCAATCTCGATCCTGCCCACCTCTTTTTATGAGATTTCCACAAAAAAATTCTGCTGCCGGACTGATACCCCTCAACAGACTCAACTGGCTGCGCCGTCGTTCAGCAAGTGGTGTCAAACAAAGGGGAATGGGAGAGGATGGATCTCGAGGTCCGGAAACCCACATCCCCTTTGTTGACCTCTCACCCCCCTCCCCCACCCCACCGAGAATTTTGTGTCACTGAGTGAAAAAGCTCGTTTTTCTTTTCGTATGTTATTTTTCATGTTCAACTTGGGGACTTGACTCCAAAATATGAGGTGACCCCTGAATTTGCAGCTCCGAGAGTCAGAACAATTGTTTCGTCACTTGCAAATGAAGCCCAAAAGAAGTCCAGGCTGTCGCCACAGGCAAGCTCACGCAGCAAATATGGAACATCGCAAGGTGCTTCTCGACAAAATGCGCACGTTGATGTTGGATATTTTCTGGGACACAAGCAAGAGCTCGTGCACGCGTGCCCACGTGCAATGAAAGCAAAGAAAAGAATGAATCGGAACCAACAAAATGTTTTGATTTCTGACCCTCTCCGGATTTTAAGGATTTGGTGAAGCGGGCCCTGTGAGTTGGAGCTGAGCGTTTGGAGAAAACAGAGAAATGGATCAAACGGTGTGTTGTGTCAAAGTTGTACTCTCTACCGGCTGGTTTGATTGATTTACGTAGTTTGTTCATTTAATTTTGCACGAGTACTCATTTCACGAAGATTTTCAATGACAAAATATCGCCATTCACACCAATGAAACTTTATTCCTTGATGCCCAAAAAGAACACTTTGTGAAGTCTTGCAACTTCAGCAAGTGTTAATTTTCACTCTTGAAAAACTGATCATAACCTCTGATCTGGCAACTCTCATATCTCAGTCAATTTGATACCTGCTCCTTCCAAAGCTTTTTCAATCAAAACTCAAGCATCTCAGGCATATTAACAGCACTCACCTATATTTAAAGTATCTTTGTTGAGCAGCTATGTGCAGTCAAATTTTCAGTTTGTAATTCTGGAATTTGGCTGACCTTGAAATCAATGTTTTTTCAAGAGTTGGACTTGGCAAAATGACTGCCTCTCTTGGCATACTTGATGATGCCAAACAGCTGTAAATCAGGTTGATTTAGGTCCTAACAAAAGGCTAGATATGGCAAAGAAGGGTTTCTAATTTTGGGACATATCTACCTCCTTGAACTTGGCAGGAACAATTTGCTGGTGCACCATCATTCATAAAGGAAAACCCAATACCACCACTGCCTCACCTATAGCTGATAAAGAAGCACTGCCTTCCAAAATTCTTTCAAACTTTCCACATTGGTGAATGTACAATGACAAGTGCCAGGTCGGAGGGAGTGGTCAACTTTCAAAGCTGGATATGAAATTGAATGCTTTGTCTGATTTGTGCCAAAATCTCATGAAATGTACTTCATTTTGATCAAAAAGAGTCAATAAAGTTTGACAAACATTGAGCAAGTATCCTTCTGTTGCGGCCAGTTTGAGCAAAATTAAATGAACAAGCTACGTACAGTCCTGATTTGTTGATCTGCCCATTTGGGTCAAAACTTGATCCTTCCGAACAACAAACACCACAGTTGTGTTTTGGAAACAACAATTGTACAATTGTACAAACCATTTCGGCTTTTTCGCTTCCAGCTTGCTGAAGAAAGCAACACAGAATGATGTGAAAGCAGGATTTTCATGCGTACACAGAGAACATTAGAACTGCCGTCGAAGAATAATTGTATTTCATGAACAAGAATGTCTGCAGTTGTGCAAGACTCGGCATTATTTTTCATTCGACCTCCAAGCGCAACGCACGACAGAATAGCCTCTGTCACAAATGTATCAGGAAAGTACAGACCAAGGTGAGATCAGGTTTGTTGATGCACGGACCGTGTCCGTTGTTGGTTTCCCACAAGGGTCAACCCATCCCATCAGCAGACAAGAAGCTGACCGGCGTTTTGTGGAGAATCAGTTGCGCGTGAATCTTTGTCACGCGCTGTCACCACTCTAGTGAATCTGAAACACTCAAGTCAAACCAGATGATCTGGCTTTCAAAAACCCACCACATGTGACTTGGGTTTGGGACTCTGCATTGGTTGGATGATAGCAGCAGAGACTCAAATGAAAGATGGGTCACTTGAGGTAACAGTACTTCGCGGAATGAGAGAAAACTTTCGCTCAGAGGTGGATCAAACATTAGGCTGAAGTTTGGCAACGATCTCAGCTTTGAACATGCAATTGGGAAAAAGTCTCGGCATTCGCCTCTGTTCCACTGAGCGCACGGTATTTTGTGTGCAGTTTCTGTGGTAACCGTTGCAAACAATTTGCCAAGTGAAGTGCCAGTCGATAAAAATTTTGGGAACGCACGCATGGAAAGCAGCTTCACACACTTCAGTTCACATTCGTCAAGCTTCACTCAGGACAAAACTGGTTTCGTAAGGCGAACTTGTTTTGCACTTCGACCTGAAGAATGAAAGGGAAATCAGAAACCAACGACCAACAACGGTCAGTTTTATACGTTGCGCTGTTGGACTCGTGGGCATTTTTCCGTTGTTGTGTTGAGCATGGGTTTCAATGTCTGCAGCGGCACAAACGTACATTGATAATCTGCAATGCCTCACCACGGGAATTTCAGGTCGACTCCAGCGTTGCAGAGGAGTTCGGACACGGACCGAGCACCATCGCAAACCGCCGCGCGGGCCAGGACCGCTCTGGGAACCACCTCCGAGTGAGTACGGTTGATCAATTTCGAAATTCACACTGGAGCAATCAACCACAATGGCAGCCGCCTTGTGCAGGGTGCTTACCCAGCCCTGGAGTTGATTTTCCAAGCTGCACAACACAACAAGGTTCAGTCAAACAGGAAGACACTGTTCACGCATTTCGTGCGTTGTGGACGAGATGCAACAAGGGAACATTGCTTTCGCCCAAAGGCACGACCTCTGTGTGATGTGATGCCAACCGTATTCAGACTGCTGTGACCAATTTGGATTTTCGTCGCTGGGACTGTTGTCACTCTTTCATGTGGCGAACGAAGGTTCAATCTCTCGAGGTGCATGCAGACTCATGAGGACGCACTGTAACAACTCTTCTTGTCTGGGGGTCGTACCCTGTGCCCGTGGGTCTGCCTGTGCAGGCAACTTGTGGTGTCATCCAAAAAGTGTATTTGGATCTATGTTTCTGGTTGACCCAACTTTGCCGAACGAAGCAACACTTTCAACATTGTTGTTTTCATATTGCTTTATTGCGTGTGGTAAAACATTAATATGTTGTGGTATCTGAGATACCGTGGAATCGGCAACTGATAAGCTTCCGTGTGAAGAAATGTGCACCGAGACTGTTGTCCAGTTTTGGTCAACTTTCACTGTGAGATCAAGCTTGCCCGTGATCCTTCGCCCTGGTTCATTCCTCTGTGTCAGGTGCACGCTGCAGGGAACTTGCAGGTTGTTCAGGTCCATGCAGCCGTGAATTGTTTTGAGGCCTTTTTGCACGCTGGTGCTTTTGGACAAAACAAAGGTGCGTGCGGCGAACACACTGGACCCATGCACAAAATCCTCTGAGAATCGTTTTGGTGTCCTCCCCTGCATCATTTTGTTTCTGGGACTGTGCGTACATTCACAACAAAATTCTAGTGAAACATTGGACGGAAAAAAAGTTGTTGGTGGTGCAAGTTATCATGCAGAAGATCTTCTCTGCATGCAAAACAGTCTGTGCATGGGGCAGTTAGGGAAGTTTGAAACATTAGGAATCCTTTGACCTGATCAAAGACTGAACAATCTGCGAGCGTACCGCACTGTCAGGACACGCACTCTTCTGTTGGAGTCCTCAATGTGAGGATGCCATAAATTCAAAGCTTATCTCTTGGAGACAATTCTGACCAGAACGTGAAACCATTTCTGGCCACAAAGGCGCGGTGAGAGACACACAAGGTGAATCGGATACACAATTTTGGTGTTTTCAGCTGATCTTCTTCGCTTGTGCTTTTCACGGTTCTCAAGACACGTCGTGAACAAGTACCAGAAGAAACTGTTGGAAGTTTGTGGAGAACTGCAGGAAGTGAATTTCAGTCTCCTTTCCGTATCAGAATTCAAGAGGTTCTCAGTCGTGCACACACAGGAGAGATAGTGAGTGGGAAGGATTCGTGACAAACCCAAAAGGCTTGGGACGGGATTGCAAGAAAAGCGAGATTTCACAAGTCTGTCTGTGAGTGTGTGAGGATGGAAGCTACTTCTTGAAAGGAAACCATGATGAGTGTTGGCACCCAATCCAAACTGCCATGCGACAAACCTCAGTCTCATTTCAGGTACATGTATACGGAGCAAAAAATTCATTTATCCATTTGTCTCTGTGTTGAAACCGCGATTGATGTCAGCTTCATCGGGCAGGTTCAGTGCGTGTGCGATAGCCGCAGACCAATTGTGTTTTTGTGGTTTGCGCCAAGTTCTTGGACTGACCTCCGCGCATGGTTCTTCAGGCGGAGGTGTGCAGAAAAAGTGTTCAACGGAGTTTCTCAAGGTCTCTTTAATGAAACGTAGGTTGGACAACAACTGCGCAGACACACATGAAGTAATGGGGAGTACAGGGGGTGTCCTGGCAATGACAATCGGTCGGATCTGCTAATTGTCACGATAATGTCCAGGTTCTTCCTCCAATCTCAAACTCTCCAGTAGATCCAAGATCGGGGGGATCGGGAGACCTTGGTCTCAACTTGTATTTGACCATTGGAGGTTCAGCATGTTGAGGGAGGCATTCACAAGTGGTTCCGTATTTGGCATAGGGCCAGTGCAAAATGATTTTGAAGGGTTCTGTGGGTCCCAGGACACGCTGAAGTGTAGTGTGTGAATTTTTTTTTCTGTTTCTCACAGCTGTGAGCGCGTGTCGCAGCTGGAGCATGAACCAACGAGGAAACACAACCTGGAGTCGCATCTGCCGCTCCGGAAACACAAGCCTCCGCCCTGGCAGAAACATCTGGACGTGAGTCACGCACTTGTGCTGTCCAGTCCAAAAAGTTGAAGTGTCAGAAATTGGAATGTAGACGTGACCACAAGGTTCAAATGTGTCTGTGCTTTTCCACCCAAGGATGACTGAGATCCGCTGCACGGACAATCCACTGAGCTCTGTGTCTGTGAGCACCTGAAGTCTGTTGCTGCACAAGTACTTTGTGAATTTGTTTTCACATTTACGCCAGTGTTCAAATTATTCAAGGGTCCAACAGTGGCAGTGGTTTCCACTCCATCGTACACCATCAGCAGAAACAAGTCTCGCATTTCCATGGTGATCAAAACTGGAAGTTTCTTTGAACCGGAGCCCGAAGTGAAAAGGTCAGTAAAAATTGTACCAAAAAACATTGCTTGATTTTGAATTCCTGTGATATCACAGACCGAATCCTCCAGCAGAACTTCGTACAGATTCTCACTTTTTTCACAGTCGGCCAAGCAGCAAAGCAAGAAGACTGGAGCCCAGACCAGAACCAGAGAGGTGCGCTTGTAACCTGTAGACGAGTCAATTTTTGTTTCAGTTGAGCACGTAATTTTCCAAAGAACAACCGTGATACTTGGCACTGAACTCAGACTGAGATGCAGAACATGCACCCACTTCATTTGCACTTCATTTACTTTGGGATTCTGATGTTTTGTTTTCATGCAGAGACGCTCTGATGGGAGAACTACAAACACAGATCGAGGACCTCACTCTGTTTCTGGAAGAGGAGCGCCTGAACCACAAGGAATCCAAGAGAAAGGTGATCAGTTGTGCAGTGACCTCTTGAACTGTGGTCCTGACTGCATGTGGTGTGTTGCCTGGGCACAGAAGAGGTTGTCCAGTAAGTCAGTGTCTTGTTTGTATTAAAGGCGTCGGTACAGCTGAAGGACACCACGGAGGAACTGGAAAGTCGACATGACCAGCTGGTCAGGTAAGAAAACAACGACATTTTCGCAAGTGAATTTGATGCTGCAGAATGCGTTGTTGAACAAGGACACGTGCTTGTCCATTCCCCACTGAACCTGGATTTGCTTTCATGACGTCTTGTTTTTGCAGGACACTGCAGGAGGAGTACAAAGAGGAGCTTGACACTCTGCTCACAACTCATGCGCGTGAACTGGAGGAGGAAAGACACAAGGCTGACTCCACCACATGTGAGTTTGGAATTCTGGATTTTTGCCGAACACAAGTTGACCACACGAACGAAATACGTAGTCCAGTCATTTAATTCGTGGAATCTTGATGATCTGTGATCACCGATTTGACCATGATTTGTACAGCCATTTGACTTGTTTCTTGCGCAATAATCACAACCAGCAGAACATGAAGATTCTATGAATTAAATGACTGGACCTCGTACTTGCTCGGTTGATAAAGTTGCTGTTCATTTGCAGCACACTTGCGAGGAGAGCTGGAGTTCTACCAAGGCGCCTTCGAGTCGTACAGAGCTGAGCTTCAGAGGGAGATGGAGGATAAATGGGCAAAGAAAGAGGCGGAGCTGAACCAACAACACCAGAAGCGATTGCAGGAGAAAGTGCAGGAAACTCGTAAGTGACCAAAACCAACCAGCTTTGCGAACAAAAACCTCTCAGACCAACAGAACCATGCAACTCAAGTTGCTGACATGTTCTTTTCGTGTTTCTGCGTCTGCAGGAAAGAGACTTCAGGCGGAAACCAGCGTGGAGATGACCGAACAACAACGAGAACATCAGAAGGAACTGCAGAGTCTCAAAAAGGAGCACAGACGTGAAATTGAGGTGCATGGGGCTTGTTGACACAAGGGACAACAAAAGAACAACTCACCAAAATGAAAATTGAAAGTTGAAACAGACTGAGTCTGAACTTTCTTTGAGTTCACAAATTCTCCATTCAGGGTCTGATGCAGCGTTACTCAACAGAGGCTGTGGATCTGGAGAAAATGAAAGAAACCGAATCAAAACTTGAGGTACGGACGAAAACAAGTGTTTCTTTCTGTGTGCATGAACAAGAAAACAGCTTGAACACAGGCACGTTGCATTTGAAAGATCTGTAGGTGCAAGGGTTGGACCTTCCCTAAGTTTCTATCTGTTAGGGAGGGGGACGGACCTGTTCAGGACTCACCCAAATTGTCAAGTGGGCCCTCGCAGGGTCCAACTCCGCGGGGGTGGGTGGACAATCCCAAATGCTCAGGTGGGCCCTGGCCCTCATCAATGTTGGTCTCAGGGGGTAGGGGGTATGACTTCGATTGGTCCCACCCCCGGGGGAAAAAAAGACTGCAAGTTGTACGTGTCCAAGTACAAGAGTTCACAAGACTGCTTTGTCGTTTCACAGGTTTGTTCTGAGGAGCTTGAGTCTCTCCGCACAGAGCACGACGTAGTGTGTCAGCAACTGGGGGACGTCACCAAGGACTTCACTGAAAACGTAAGTTTAGCGCAAAAACCTTCACCATCCTTTGAGCCTTTTTCCGAAGCAGGTCCCTGTCTGTCCGTCCCACGAATACGAATTTTACGTATGTGAAATTTCCCACAGAAAATGCGACTGCTGAGTTTTGAGCAACACTTCGCACAGAAAGTTGACGAGGTGGATGCCAAGTACCGAGCACAACTCGACGATGTCATGGCTCAAAACGCCCAACTCAGGTTTGAATTCAAAACATTGAAAATAATTTCTCAAGAGCAAGGAAATATTTCTCCACCCTCCAAGTGAAACACCCAGACAGAACAGCGGCGTCTTCTTCTGAACGTAAAGTCTTGTCTCTGCAGGCGGCTCTACATGAAGAAATGCGGAGAGTTGTACGACGAAAAAGCCATCTCCGATCAAACACAGAAAGACACACTGCAATCAATCAAGAACACTGTCCAGGTATGATAGTTCTACTGACGTCGACATCGACGCTTTCGTTTTGGAAAACGAGGTCACACAGGACCCTGAGGTGACTCCATGTGGCTCAATATGTGACCACGAATTTGTGTTGTGAAAATATTTGAACGGGAACTTCAACAGAAGTGCCCTGAGTGTGTTGTTCATTCGAGATGTTGAAAATTGAAATGAAGCGGACGCCTTGTTCAAGCACTCGCCGTGTTTTCTCATTCTGCATTCATGACGCAAAGAGAGGAGGAGGTAAGATCACCCAACGAGGAACAGAACTTTGCCCCAAAAGGAGACTTTTTTACACAAAGGACAATTACATTTGTGTTGATATTCCACATTCTTCTCCGAACCAAGGACAAAACTCCTCTGCTCAGAAAGGCAAACTGAGAGTGCAAAATCTGAATGAACAACAGGCCGAGAATATCGACCTGTGCAACAAGGTTGGAGTCTCCAACAAAAGGATGGAGGAACATTGTTCTGACACAACCGTCAAATTCAGGTGCGCAGACTTCCAAACTGCGCTGGATGCCAGAGAGCAGGGCGATGCAGAACGCACTGCACACAGTGTTGTTCGAAGGACGTGTGCTAGAAATTTCGATTTCGCGTTCGACTCGGCCGACACTAGCTCCATAGTCGAACGCGACCGCGCGACCAGCGGGTCAGACGCTGAACGTGTCGGCTGCGGATTGACGTTTGGAACGAGTGATGATGGGACTGAGGAAAGCGCAGAGCAGGAGTGCGCCACCATGATCAGCGGAGACGCTTCAGACATCTCAGATGTGTCATTCGATACGAGCTACCTTGACGACTTGAGCAAGGTTTGGTCGGTGATCAATGAACCACTCGATAAGGGGAACAACGAGTGAGTGAGACGACACCGACATGCATGCTCACTGAATCTTTCCCAATTTGTTCGTTCAAGCAACAGTTGCGAACGGAAGAGAAGGCCTGTGGGCATGAACTGGTGCTGCATGCAAGATAGTCTTCGTCGCAAAAAGTTTCATTCAATTCTCCCGCTTCAGTTTTTCTCCACTATCTCAGCACGGCCTGTAGACCACAAAATGAGCACACTTTTTGGCATTCGTACATTTTATTTCGCTTGTTGCAGGAGCCAGCGAATCATTCGTGCATGCACAACGTCAACTTTTCTTTCATTCACAAATTTTGAGATTGACAATTTGTGCCCATTTTGACCTGCGACACCACGGGGTCAGTGTTTGCTTGCTGGAATTTCGTACACACACATCACGTGTTTGATCGTTTGCCGGCACCTAGATTTGCCACATTAGAAAAGAGAAAGAGTGTCGATATTGGATCTAGCCCTTGCTACAAACGAGAAGAAATGCAAGTCGGAAAAGGAAAATTACAAAGGAATTGGAGAAGAAAACGAAACTTGACAACTTGCTCATGCGTGCATTCATTCATTCAAACTCTTTGTGTGACAGAAAACATTGCAGCGGCGTTGTCGTGGCCAACTACATTTTCGCTCGTTTCACCACTTTTGCGCAAGCTGCACTGCAAACATGATCTACAACAGCTCCTGGTTCACAAAATCAGCAAGATCTCTTGGAATGCAAACAGACATCAGGACAGTGTGAAATGTTCAACAAAATGTTGGTCACTGCCTACATGAGCTTGAAAATAGTTCATGTCAAACGAACACAAAGTTTCCTTTTCACCCAACCTCCTATTCACCACATTCGGAGCTTGTGCCACAAGCAAAGGGCAGTGCCGTATGCACCAGTGTACAAGTTGAATTCAAGACAAAGACGCACCTCAACACTTGCGTCCTTCTGTGGGTGAACACGGCAAGGACCCGTTTCTGCACCCGCAAGATTTAGACATGTCACATGTGTTTCTCATGTTTGGCTGACAAAAACCATGACAGGCGTGAAAGTAAGTTTCCTGGCCGACCAGAGCGTCAAGGCAATCCTTAATCCTGGCCACTTTGGAATGAGTATAACATCACACCGGCAACTGAGGAACTTGGCAAAGATATTTTTCAGAGACACAACGCACCAGCAAATGCTTAAAAACATGATTCTGACGTGAAACATGAGACCCTTCTTATCCCCAATGAAGTTGCAGCGACTTTTGCTCATTTTCTCACTCAGCAGATCTGCACCACGAACCAACAAGAGTACTCACTTAACAGCTAAAGATTGCATAAAACTCAATAAATACGCATGTAAAGCCAAACAGGGCAAGCAATTCATTCCAGACACACACACACACACACACACACACACACACACACACACACACTGAAACGCTCGACACTTCTGTGAGCACCAAAAACTAAATTGCCATGGCAACATTTTTATCAAAACAAAATGACGAAAAGTCACATTTTGAATTCCCACGCAATAAAATTGCAACATTCCTACTTGACCTGACTTGGGTTAGAGACTCTTCATCTGCTTCATCAGGTCTTCTAAACTTTGGTCTCCAGCTTCAACAGTGTCTTCACGATCGTCCTGTAACGGAAAAGAGTTTGATGCTCTCCACTCGTTCTCACTCCGACTCGTTTCCTGTTGCAAGTTGGCACAGAGAGGGAAGGTCACTTCACACTGTCAATCTGAACCGAGACGGAATTGCCCCTCAAACGACCACAGAAAACATCTTTCAATCATCTAAAGGTATGCTAAACTTCATCTGTTCTTTTGTTGAACTGATTTGAAAAACAAGGTATCCCCATCGCGTGACCATTTGGATCAGCCACACGGAACTGAGTCGCATCCTGTCCGCGGCGCGGGTGGCGCCCTCACCTGGGCATCGGCGGGTCGGGTGTAGGCGAGCTGCACCCCGGCGACGAGGTCGGGCGCCGGCCCCTCGGATCGGTTCAGCTCCTCCTCTGTCGTCTCCGACACCAACTCGATTCCTGCGAATCCATCAAGCAACATGTCACACCCAAGATAATGTTCCGTGACACACAAAAGTGGCCAACGTTATGGTGAGAAACACTTTTTCGATTTCAAGGGCAGTGTCAGACCAAAATGCTGACGTTTGAACGCATGATAAGTCTGGTGATGGGCTGCGCTTGCGATGATTTGAACCACTCGCCACCAGCTTATTTCTACTTGAAAACACGAACCCCATTCGTTTTCTTCGTGAGCGATTTCTTCTTCCTTCTCTACTACTTCTGCAACTCGCGGTTTCGCTGCTTCTCTTTCCTGCAAGTTTCAATAATGCAGGTTATTTACCAAACAGATAAAAATTCCAGAAACCCAGCTTCAAACGCTGAGATGTTCCAGTGTTGCGCACGATGTTGCAATCCCTTTGTGCAAAAATGTGTCCGTATCCGACACAGTTCCTGCTGAAGCACACAATGAGACATGAAGGATCCGTGATGATAGACACTTCCAGCGCACCAGAGTCGAAACCCTTTCACACTGTGGGTGGGGTGGGGTCTCGACACTGACCTGGAATGCTTGTTGCTGCCTGCGACAGTGATTGTCATCGCACTGCGGGTTTGGCTTCATCGACATCGACGGGAAGAAATCGAGCAGCGCGTTGTAGCCCAGATAGTGCGTCACCTCCCCGAACTTCAGCAGGTATCTGCAGTCAAGAAGGAGGCAAAATGTGCATTTGCGTTGCCAAAAATTCTGCCTCAAATCAGGTCCCGTTTTGCGTTTGCCACCAAGTGGCAAAAATCATTCAATTCTGCCCAAGATAGAAGGTGCCGAATGTAGTGAGACCCACTGCTTCTGCTTGTTTTCTGTTACCAGACAAACACTCACGTGGAAACGCGCAGCAAGAACAAACCACGGACACGCCGTTTGAATCTCGCTCCAGTGGAAAGCAGACGAGGAGCAAGTTAAAGATATTGTCCCGAGTGGGTCAACGTTGTGGCACTCACTTGAGCGTGTTCTGCACGAGCAGCCCAGCCACGATACCCATCGTGGTGGGGAGGCTGGCGGCGCACACGCCCTCGCGCTTCAGCGTCTTCTCGTCGGTGTGAGTCGCCACCACCAGAGGGGGCGCGCACTGCAGGAGAAAAACCGTCTGTCAGAAGCCCGTCCAGGAACTCCCCAAAATTTTCGCACTCAGCTGAAAACTTGTCACGCATAGAAACAAATTTTGTTGCAGCTGCCAAGGGCGACTCTTCAATTCTCCAAGATTCGTCCGACCTGCTCCATTGAAACCGACAGAAAGTGGCACCAAAGGCTTCGTTTAAACCACAATAACTTCTCAATGAAGAGCGACGTTGGTTTGGTGGAAATTTGAGCGCTCGACCTCTGTCGGTTCTGCGCACTCACCGCGAAGCAGGACGTGTCCCCGGGGACGATGAGCTGAATGTGACCGGACACGGCGTTCTCACTCACTCCCGACTCCATCCACGTCTGACCCAATTCGTTGCACGCCTGAAGCACGGACATTCGACTGTTTTGAGTTAAATTTCTGAAGAACAGACATCATAGTCTCCAAGCAAGAAAAACACCTCTGTCAACCCGCGAATGAAAACGTTCCAGCACCACTGGGATACTGATTGATGTTGGTCTGGAAAAAGGTTCTCAACACACTATTTTGCGAATCACTCTGTGTCGTTTGTCAGCAACAAGAGTGCTCACTGTTTCGCCGTAAAGTCCAACAAGGGGCTTGGACATCAAATCTGTTCATTTCCCGCTGAATTGAACGATTTCAGGAAAAAACTTCTTTTTTGCTGAACCACGTACGAGAGAACATCGGTCCACGAAAGGAGCGAAGCAAAGAGAACGCGTGGGGCGAATCTGAAAGCTATCAGCATTGGTATGTCAGCATTGGTATGCTTGAAGATCAGTTTCACACACTCGAGTGCGTACGCTGGTAGAGGCAAGACCTCAGTGGTGGCTGGTCAATTCATGAAACACTTCACCTGAATACAGTTGAGCTGAACTTACCGTGTTGATCGCCATCCTGGCTTCGAAGTTGTCGACACAACTGAGCACCAAATCCACCGGGCTGTCTCCCGCCAAGCCGCCTGATCTGAAACACATCAGAACAATTTTGTCCGAAAGAAAAAGTTTGGTATCAATGAACATGTTGAACCTGTGAGCTGTGAGCTGCAAGGACTGCGCTCTGATGCCGACAAAATGTGGCGGGACTAAAGCTTCCGTTTTTCTGAACAATGCCTGACCCACAATTGTTCAACGCACTCCCATCCGCTGAGTCACAAACACATGGTTTTGTAGTCCACGGAAAGTACCGAATCCACACCAAACAGCAGATAGTGGCATCATGGAATCGGCAAGTTGTTCAACAACTTCAATTCACCAGTGGACACACAATGAAGAAATATCTGTTTTGTGGCGCCTCACATGTGGATATTTATTTCCGTCTTATCTCTCTGCTGTGAGATCTATCATCCTTAGAGCAAGAATTTGGATGAGAACAAAGGAGTTGAGAAGAAGGAACTTTTGGCAAACAAATGTCGATTTCACAGGAACATTCCGATCTCAACACAGGTTTCGTGTTTTGAAATGAACTGCACTTGCGCCGACCTGGTCATTTGCTTGGGCACACTTCTGACCTTTTGTATCTCTTCAAATGAACTTTATAAGAACAACTATGTGAAACATTGGAAGCGTCAGGTTGCTCAAAACTTTTCACAACTGGAAAAAAGTTTCACCTGCACCGACACCCAAACTGGATTCTACAAACAAGGGATAGTCGCAGAGCCCAGACGAGTTTTGAATATCACTTTTGTCATAACCTTTCCTTCGACAAGTTGTTGTCCCATCCTCTTCTTTCATTATCGTGAAACAAACAGACATGTTTTGAACCGATGTTTTGTGGGGAAAGGTTTGATAGAGAACGACATCAGATTCAACAAGGGCTTTTTTCCATCTGAAACCCAAAGTGAAGGACTCCGGGTGCGAATCCCGTGGAGGCAGTATTGTGTGCAAATCTGAGACTCAGTTGCAGATTTTTGACCCGCTGATGTGGTTTTTCATACTGGGATACCAATGTGGAGTGCACAAGCATCTGCAGTCTGACATTCAAATTTGGGCAACGACAAGCAACAGAATCACTTGGGAAATTCTGCAGGATCCAATTTGTACGAAGTACTACAAATACACCACTTTCCCCAACTTTGTTGGCCACACACTGCAGGTAGGCAAAACAAAAATTTCATTGGGCCAACGGCTTTCGTATCATCCTTGAGCGAGCCAAGCGACAGAGTTGTGCATCTGCTTTTGTGCGCTTGCACTTGAAAACTTGTCTCTCGATTCGCTTCTTCAAACCAATGTGATTTGTGAAACTGAATGTCTCTGAGTTTGTTTTCCGAATGACACCAGACTCTTTTGAGGAATCCTTGTTCTGCACAGATTTACTTGCACATATGCCAGCAAATCACAAAGTTACAAAGGAACCCACCTCACATTTGAGTTGAGTAAATATCAGAAGACGCTTTGGTCATGACAACGAGGCACTTGTGCACCAAGTGTCACTGCACCCGGTCAAACCTGTGTCAACACAATAAATTTTGGTACCTTTTTGTGTTTACGTCTCAAACAATAGCAGATGTTTTTGACTGCAACTCTTGATAACTTCAGGACGAAGCGACCACCATGCTGAGCCTGTTCCGTGCCATATTCCTCGAGGCAGCCTGTTACGAGGATGTATCCAAATATTCTGAGACTCAGCATGTTCATGCGTCTCCGCGAAGGACAATGGACTCTGCTGATTCTCAGCATATTTGGATACATCCTCGTATCAGCACATAGATGAGATGCTGTGCAGATTCTTCTTCTACGAGTTCAGGAACAACACACTTGTTCCTCCGTGCTATGAGTTGTGCCAAGCTGGTGTGGAGGGGTGCTCCGCAACGATGAAAAAGTACGATATCCCTTTGTCTTGCAATATATTTCCCAAAATCGGGAAGGGCACGTGTGCTTTCAAGGCAGTGGACTGCGGACCCCCAATGGAACTCGAAAACGGGAGAGTTTCGTTCAATCACACAGGAGTTGGAGAGGAAGCCCACTACTCATGCAAGGGCGAATTCTCCGCAGAAGGCAGCATCACAACCTCAACCTGCAAACATTCAGGCCAGTGGTCACACACTGATGTGAAGTGCTCTCAACTTCAGGACAGTTTGTCTCACCAAATGCTTTTTGATCCAAAAGTGGTTTCGCTGCACTTGCTCATTTTCCTGTCGATGTTCTCCAGCATCGCCGTCTTCATCAACAAACATCACGTCGAAATTTCCTTGTACTACTACATCAGAATTCAGAAATACTTCAAAGGAAAACAACTTCAAGCTTCCCAACTCCACAAAATTTACGACGCTTTTGTTTCCTATGCCAGTTCAAAAGAAACCGAAAGTTTCGTCATGAACACGATGACAAGCGAGCTTGAGAAGAAAAGCGAAGCACAACTGAGACTCTTTTTGCACCACAGAGATTGCTCCGTTGGGACACTGGTCACAGATAATGTTCTGCAGGCTTTGGACCGCAGCAAAACTGCTGTGATTCTTGTAAATCAGGACTACATTCGGAAACCGTGGTGCGTATTCGAGTTCGCTCAGTGTCACTTGAGAATGATGCAAGACCCCAACTTCAAAATCATCCTCGTACTTATGCAGCCAGCGCACACACTGACTAACGTACCTCGTACCGTGCGGGCATATATAAAATCTACCACGTACATCACCAAAGAGGACCCAAAGCTTTGGAAAAGGTTGTGTTGCGACATTGTGAAGAAATAACAGTGTGAAGTTTGCTTTGTCAGAGGCCAGCTTGTTTGGTGGTGGACGAACAGTGTGCGGATTCACATTCACCCACCTGATTCTGCCCATAAAGTGGTTGAAGTTGTCCATCGTTGTGATGTTGTAGTTATGCGATTCAAACTGAACGTCTGGGTTGATCTCCCTGAAAATGAACACCAGTGTCCTTTTGCGCTGGTTCGTTTACACAACGACAAGAACACTGCTTTGTTGCGTGCTTGCGACAGTCACCCGGATTTCCTCCCACCTGATCGCCTTTGTAAAATCACAGTTTTTTTTGCACACGCGAATCAAACCACTGACAATCTTCCTCTACTCACTGCAGGGTTTTGACAGCTGCCTCCACTTTGCTCATGCCGGCTTGATGTGGCTGGAAGAACAGTCTGTTCATGTTCGCGAGCTCCACCTTGTCGTAGTCAAACAGCAGCAGCTGGAAATAACAGAATTCCATGATGTACAAATGCGTGTTGCTTCCACAGAGCCGCGCGGCAGCTAGTGTAACGTTGCTTTCAGTCAGAAATAAATATCATCCATTGATTGTTGGTCAACATTTACCTTGCCGATGCCACACCGAGTCAGCATTTCTGCTGTGACGCTTCCGACGCCTCCGATTCCCACCACGGCTACAGTGTACTCGCGAATTTTCTGCAAAAGCAACAGTTGGCGGTTGTTCAGTGTCACTGCGAGCCACTGTTGATACATGGCGATGTCGTCAAGGCCACAGGGATCCTGGCGAACCTGCAGAGAGGTGCCACTGCTTTCAACATTGCCACAAACTTCACACTGCGTGGCCTCGACCAATCGCACGTTTTACTTGATGAAGAAGAGCGACACAGACCTCGTAGTTATCCACGATCCCCATCCGCTTGAGAGCCATCAATCGACTGCAAAGGGAGAAGAAAATGTCCGCCTTCATCTGAACGGGCCAATGACACACAAAGCAACACATGCAACACGAAATCACGGCACTTCCGAAGTTTTCGAGAGTACCAGCACACTTCTTACCTGTACGGATTGGAATCGACCACTTCTGCACTCATCTCTGCGATTTTTGGTCTTGCAACAGCAGCCGATGCAGCTCCTGCCTCCGCCAATTTGGCCTCCAATTCCGCTATTCGAGCTTGCAGAGCCTTTATATCGGCCATGTTTATTTCTCTCTATAATTCGTATGTTTTCCTTTCACTTATATTGCGATATATTCCTCAGTTGAAGCTGGCAATATTGAAATATTGAATATTTTCTGAAAATGTGGCAAAGTCTAAACCGGAAGTGGTGGTTGTTGAAAGCTGCGCTGTGATTCGTCGGTGATGGTTCCCCTCAAAACTGCGGTAGAGTTTTTCGGCGAAGTAACCGAAATATCATGGTAGAGTTTGTTCAAAGTCTCGAGTTGCCACATTGTGACGTTTTGCGGTTCGAAAGCATGACAGGTCGTGCAACTGTTTCCATAAAGCGAATGCCAGTTTTATTCTGTTCTGAGCAATGGCGCAAGCTTCCAGGTTCAATGAAGACCGAAGTGACGACGGCAGACATCTACACTGAAAAGGTTTTCGCGTAGGAAAACCGGACTGATCGTACCCAAGCAAACTGTCGTTGAACAAACGCGTACAACAAATACAGGACTCAGGTTTTCTGTACACCAGTATCTAAAATGTGTGCGTGCATGCAGACCACAACACGGCAAATGCGAGTATTTCCTGTTCCAATTCAGTCGATCGTCCGCCAGTTCCAGAACCAAGGTTCCTTTGCAGGTTGTCATCACATTGACCGAAAACCTCCATTCGCTGATGACGCTTGTCCTTTGTTCTCCTTGTTGGGAACAGGTTGTTGAGTGAAATACTGCTGCGCCGAGATAGCAGCGTCCAGGCCAATGTTGTAGACAGGGTGAGTGGGCTTCACCTCATTCTCCGGGTCTCCGATCACGTGCTTCACGGCAAGCCTTCCCCTGTGAAAATGCTGGGCCACACTCAGTCCACTCAAGCAGTAACACGTGTGGTAATAGTCTCTTGGTTTTCCTGGCTTGTCAATCAGACCTCCACCCGGACTCTGGCAGCAGATCAACAGATACTCCTGCAAAGCGCCCTGATCAAACATCCACTTCTCTGCACTCAGGGCGTCGTTTCCTTCCTTCGACATGATCAGGTGGATCAATGGGAAGACTCCGGCCTGCCAAAACGAGTAGCAGCCGTCCACCAGCTTGTTCGCGCGCCCCTGAAATCCGCCTTCGTACGCCATCTGTCTCTTGGCGGTCCATCTCAGCACGGCGTCTATGTCACACAGACGCTCGTGGCCGAGAAGCACGAGAGCTGCAAGTCCACAGAAGGAGTAACCGCCGTGTGCCTCCGCCCCGGGGCAGCCCGCGAATCCGCCTTCATACGTCTGGCATCCGACAATCCACTGAGCCGTGCCGTCGAACATGTCAGCCGTTGCAATGTTGGTCAGACGAGCCACGCTGGCAGCGCAGTACGCGCCTCGAATGTCGACCTCTCCACCTTCGTGCATGGTGAAGGCACCATCGGCCGTTCTTCGCGCCCGGATGAAATCTCCCAGAGTAGTGCGGTTGATGATGCGATACGCTTCCTCTGTTCCCAGGATACACAAAGCATTTACAGCTGCGTAAGTCGGGGCCAAGTGCGGGTGCTGACCTGGTCCTCCACAAAACCCTCCTTTCGGGTCCTGGCACTTTCCTATCAACCAAAGAAAACAGGCGATTCGTATCAGTTGTAGTTTCTCAATGAGAAATCTGGAAATTCTCCAACGTTGTGGACCTTCGTTTTGTCTTGCGAGACGTTTTATTTTGTCCCCGGTCAGTTCTTTCTCTGGACAAAGCGGTGGTTTTTACCCAGAAACTCGACCACCGCGTGCGCGAGATGTTCAGGCAGTGGAGTCTCCAGCAGCTCCAGGCCGTGCAGGATCCAATAGCAGAGCCACGGAAGACTGGCGTCCAGACACTCGTACTGCTCGCTGAGGTATTGCAGACCTACATTGAAAGAAATCCTTTCTTGTCATGTTTTTGCCGACATTTCTCGTGTGACATTTCAATATCATCAACAAGGCTTTCAAGTCGAATACTAGCCGCGTGTCAGCCACATCGGCAGACAGGATCATCCACAGTCCAATGTCCTAACTTGGAAGGTCCACTTGTGCAAATGGGAAGGGGGGCAGAAACCCA
>JAAUXT010015023.1_pt1 | contig 54020 bp, 63 predicted proteins | sample 7278171 | NCBI WGS metagenome assembly JAAUXT01 (sample SAMN14350112, study PRJNA611818) | marine sediment metagenome | isolation source: surface marine sediment (1.8m) | place: French Polynesia: Moorea | collected 2018-08
CCCGCATCAGGGGCGTTCCGGTCAAAAAGCTTTATTTCGGCCTGATCGGCATGCTGGCCGTCGCCATTGTTTTGGTGATACAGGTCGTCGGCCTTATTCTGGTCATTGCTCTTTTGACGATCCCTCCGTTCATTGCCGAAAAATACGCCCGCTCCCTGGTTCAAATGATGGTGGCGTCAAGTATACTTGGGGCCGTGTTTACAGTAACCGGTCTGTGGTTTTCGTACCGGTTTAATCTCACATCAGGTGCTTCGATTATAGCGGTTTCCGGTATCTTCTTCCTGATTTCCTTAGTGGTGGAGAAGATACGATTTGCTATGCGCAAATAAAGAGTAAAGGCCTGAGACCATAAATAAGGATAACCTATGTGCCATCAATGCGATTATGAAGATTTGTTGTCAGGAGCAGATTTAGAGGCGACACCCAATCGGCTGCGCGTTCTGGAAGTTGTAGGAAACAACAGATTTCCCCTTTCCGCAAGCGACATCTATAAAATCCTGGAACGGGGCAACATGATTAACCGGGTGACCGTCTACCGCATTCTTGACCTGTTGGTGGAGCACGACGTTGTTGAACGCATCAGCACGGGTGGAAGGGCATTTTATTACGGCCTGGCCCCAAATGATTACCACAAACCGCACCCTCACTTTTACTGTAAAGATTGCGGACAGATGGATTGTTTAAGCCCGGAGAGTCTGGTGGTCGACACCGAACCTTTGTGGAAGACTTACCCCGGCCGAATTGATAAAGTGGAAGTCCGCATAGACGGAATCTGCAAAAATTGCGAAAAACGTCAAACGAAATAGAAAAAGCTGTAAAGGGCGACCAATCGCCCCCGAATAACAAGCGTAGGAGGTTACGCCATGGCAAATTGCTGTGACATGAAAGAAGGTGACTTGTATCAATGCAATACCTGCGGACTTGAATTGCAGGTAAAAAACGCCTGCTCCTGCAGTACCTGATCGGAGGACGCCTGTAGCATTCCCCTGATGTGCTGCGGCAAGGAGATGAAGAAAAAAAGTATGTAAATATGGCCCAAGATACTTGATGCGCAAAGAAGGCGTGTTCTGCTGTGTAGCGTGGTGCATGCCTTCGTTGCATCTGGCATTGGCCTGGCTGCGTATACGACAAAACCCGCAACTGTTTATCAACCATCAGTTTCAGAATAAGGAGTGCGTTACCATGAAAAAATCAATCTTTCGAAAACATATCCTGTCAGTATGTATCCTTGTATTCGCAAGCATGCTTGCGGCAACTTCGTCAAATACTTGGGCTGGAGAACAGCGTCATCATGATGCTCATGTGCATGGCATTGCCCATCTGAATGCGGCTGTGGAAGGAACCAGTATTCACCTGGAATTTACCAGCCCGGCCGCGAATATCGTTGGATTTGAACATCAACCGCGAACGCCCGAACAAAAAGATAGCGTCAGAAATGCGATTGAAAAACTGGAAGACGGTTCAAAACTTTTCATACCGTCCTCTGAAGCACAATGCCGGCTTTCTAAATCTTCAGTGAAAACAGATATCGAACACCATGACGAACATGATGCAGATGCCGCGCACAAACACGAGCACGAAAAAGACAAAGACCACGATCAAGAACATCACAAAGAACATGAAGACGAGCACGAACGCCATAGCGAATTCCATTCGGAATACCAGTTTGCTTGCAAGAATCCCGGAAAGCTGTCACAGATGGATGTGATGTTGATTCAATCTTTTCCGGGCATCGAACACATCGAAGTGCAGCTCCTGACCGAGAAGAAACAAACCGCTCTGGAACTGACCGCCCAAAGCCACAGGATTAAATTTTAAATCTTCGTTTCTTCTGTATGGAACAGGATTTTTCGGAAGGCTAATGGCAGAAAGACTCGACGCATCGATAGCCATCGAGATGACAGGAATGTGCTTCTCATGGGGCGGCAGCCGCGATCCTGTTTTGAGCATAGAGAAATAGAGGATCCGATCAGGAGAGCGTGTCTTCATCGAAGGGCCAAGCGGCAGTGGAAAGAGTATGCTGCTCAGCTTGATCGCAGACGTTGTCACGCCGCAGAAAGGCTCTATTACCATAAACGATCAGCTTGTAAGTGCATTAAACGGTGCTGACAGAGACCGCTTCCGAAATATCAAATTTATCGTTACTCACCCGCAGATGGCATGACGATACGAATACGAAATTATGAACAGATAATGAAAAAATTCATTCCGATATTAATCATTATTTGCACATTATTTTATCTTTCTGCTTTTGCTGAACAGGTTCGCAAGCTGTCGTGGCAGGATTTAGTGCCTGCGCACCTTTTATCTGAAGATCCGCTGGCGAAGTTAACCGATGAACAAAAAAACATGGTCTATTGGGTCATCAATACACTCGATAACCTACCAGAGAGAGGGCCGGAAACGGAAGAATACTACCAGGAAATCGACCAAGCCATACCAGAGCTGAAAAAAGCGGGAATTGACATAAAGGAGCTGATGGCAAAGCGAAAGATACTCCAAACATCAATCGTTGAAGAGCTCAACGGTCAACGGGTCCGGATTCCAGGCTATCTCCTACCGCTGGAAATGTTCGAGACCAAGGTCAAAGAATTTCTTCTGGTACCATACGTCGGGGCGTGCATTCATGTACCGCCTCCGCCCCCCAATCAGATTGTTCATGTAAACATAGTCGGAAAAGAAGGTTACAGGCTCAAATCGATGTATGAGCCGGTCTGGGTAAGTGGGGAGATATCGGTAAAATCTGTGGTTAGAGATCTTTATTTGGTTGATGGCTCGGCTGCGATAAACATCGGATACACAATGCAAGCAAACCGAATTGAGCCTTATAAAGAGTAAGTTCTGTAGCAAAATTTTATGGATTTCTTATCCAAACCTTTCCTCCATAGATTTCCTTTAAGAAAAAGGCGGACACAATATGTTGTGGTCCGCCGTTGGTTTTCAGGATTGAAGATATCTCGATATATCACAAAGAGAAAATATTTTTTATTTGTTACCTTGATTACCTAAAAAGCGGCGTCTTGTCACGGCATGGCATGCTAAAGCGAAGATGAAAGCTTGGTAAAGCAAAGACGGGCCTGCCACGGCGACTTGTCGCGGCGAAGCTCGACAGAGCGTAGACGGGTCTTCTGACTTCTGTCCCCTGTCCTATCTATGTAGTTAGTCCCTCCAAAAAATTGATAACCGCTGTATTGAACTGCCGTGGCTGTTCGATCAAAAACAGGTGGCCGCCGCCATCAATGGAAACCATTTGGGCATCGGGTATTTTTTGTGCTAGCAGGGCCGCGTTTTGCGGTGGAATCAGCACGTCCTCGGAGCCGGTGATGGCAAGGGTGGGTGAAGCAATGTGCGCCAGTCGATCGCAGGCATCATGCTGCGTGACTGCGGCCCACTGCTTGGCGAGCATTTTCTGCGGAGCGGGAAATCGTTGCGAAACATCGGCGTAGCGCTGAATGACCTGCGGATTGGTTTCAAATGTCTGCTTCGCAAAGAGGCAATGGGCTGCCGCTAATTTGGCATCATTGGTGCCCAGATGGATCATTTCACTAAACAGGTGGGTGGCTTCCGGCTTTGCCTTAATGCGCTGCGAGATGCCACAGTCAGTGGCCGCCAGAATGAGCCCTGCGATGGTTTGAGGGAAATTCAGGGCCATTTCCTGCGCGATCATACCTCCCATGGAATAGCCCAACACATGGGCTCTTTTGATGCCCGCGGCCTTCATCAAAGCAATGGTGTCTGCGGCCATATCCTGAATCGTAAAGGGGCCGCCGGGATCCGACGAGCGGGCGATACCGCGGTTATCAAAGACCAGCAGTTGAAATTTTTTGGACAAAGTCGGCACCTGATCGTACCAGTGGTCCACATTGCTGCCCACGCCTCTGATCATCACCAGGGGCTCACCCTGCCCGATAAGCTCATAGTAAAAGCTTAGGTTTCCGATCTTAGCAACGGGCATGTCAGTACTCCCATTCAGGTTGGCCGGTTTAGTCCGCCTCCGGCGGATTGAGCCCGTACAGAAAGGCGGAATCTCTTTTCTCTCACCGGCCAACGGGCTAACGGGTAACGGGCTCAACCTCTTTATGATTGCTTTTTGCGGAGTTTAGCCCCCAGGGCTTTAATCTCATCCAAATGCAGTTTAATGATGGGCGATATTTCCGGTGGTTGCCAGTCGGTATGTTTGGGCTCTTCCGGCCAGGTAAACGGTAGATTGAAGACCTGCCCGGGTGCTTCTGCTTTTTCAAAAACAGACAGGGCTTGCAAAAGCACTTGCCTTTGGCCGTCTCGATCGTGAACCTGTCCGACCGGGCGTCCATAGGGGTGTTCAATTGCGGCCACTCGTGGAATACCGACTTCCCGGTGAAATTCAGGTGTGTTCGTCAGGGTTACAGTTGCAAGACCCTGTGCCTCCAAATAATGTGCGACCTGTCCCACGGACCGGCAGCAGTACGGTCAGGCGGGTGTGAGCAGCACGGCCTCCACATCTTCCTGCCGCATCTGAGCGGCCATTTGCGGTGCACTTTCAGACAGCAGCGCCGTAGCATCCATCTGAAAACCGTAGAAAGAGTAGCAAGTGGGTGCCAGCTTACCGATAACCCCTTCTTTTTCAAATTCCGCAAAGCGTGTCAGCGGCAGCATCACATTGATATCCTCTGTGATATATGCGGTATTGATGTGCAGGTGGCTGACCTCGATATCATTTTCAGTTGCGGTTCGCGGAATCTGGCGATAGCTTGGGTCGCCCCAGGCGGGCTCTTTTTTTTCGCGCTCCATATTAAACGGCGGATCAGATTTCATGTTGATACCGGCAGTGGTTACCAGTGTGAAGGTGGTTTCTTTGATCGGCTTGTCAAGCGCTGACCAGGGAATTTTGCCGCTATAAGGTTGATCGGGAATGTCTTTACCGATCCAAGCACCCAGAGCCGGCGGCATGAAACGAAAACCGTCAACTATCTTGTTTGTGTCAGGCATCTTCAACCTCTCCTTTTCTACAAATTATTTTTGCTTTTGGTTACTCATATAAAAATTCAGGTTTCGGGCCTTCGCTGCGCCGCAGCGGCTACGTCCGCGCAGGCGGGTGTCAGGTGTCAGTTTTCAGAAGACAGAGTTCAGACGACAGAATACAGATCGGAAAAAGTGGAAAAAAAATGCCCGATCTGTTCTCTGTTTTCTGACTTCTGACCTAGACACCCGTACCGCATATTCGTGCAAAATACAACAATGCTCGTGCATCTCCCGTGAGCGTTGCCATTGCTTTTTGGGGCATGGTGCTTAGCATAAGAAAAAAATGATAAATAAAAGGAGTGCGCATGTATTCATCGGATGAAAGACTCGCTGATCCATATGTTGATCGCCGATCCGGAGATGAAAGACGCGCTGTGTATGATTCAGACTATTTTGACACGGGCGGTAAGGAGCGAAGGAGCGGGCAGGATCGACGGCAGGCGGACGAGCGTCGCGATAGCTGCCTCAGGGTCAGCAAATGGTCCAGCGTCTGCCTGGATGAGAACGAATGAATCTGTTTTGAACGCCGTATCGCAGGGGCTATTTTATCCTGGAATCGATTTTGATAATTCCTATCAATCGGTCCGGGGAACGAATTCACGGCTAAAGGTGCTCGACCGGTTTTCAACACATACACCGGAAACATGCTGGTCGCAGGCGTCGTAATCATGAGCCAGAATGCGAAACACGTAGCTTGTTCCGGCATTTAAAATGGGTCCGGGAAGCTGGTAAGTCGTGCTGCTCAGAGGCGGGCTGCGAAAAATCTCTTTCTGTGTCGACGTTTGGTAGATTCTGACATAGTATCCTTCGGCGTCCATATTCGGATCCCAGAATATTGCCGGCGAAACGGTTTCGTTACTGAAGTCTATATTGCGCGTGGCCCGGATTATTCTGGGTTGATCCAAATGGGTTGACTGCTTCTTTGCGCTGGCGCCATTAACGTCTGTAGCCGTTATCCTCAGAACACCCCCAATCAACTCACCTTCAACAAACCGACAGTACCAATTTCCGTGGTCGTGAGGCAAAGATACGATTCCACCTCTTTGATCTTCAGCTTCCACTGTGATGGGATTGGCGCCTTTCACCTTTGCACAGGCCACGAAGTGGTGCCCAGTCGGCCAGCCCAGAGGGTTATCATACCAGAAATCCGTATAATAAATGGCGTTTTCGATCACCGGCTGAGCCAATAGAGGGGTCGCTGCAGCCATTATCGCCAGAATCAGAGCCGCCATCCGAACACGGTGTGGATATGAAATTTTTCTGTTCATTTTTATGGCAGTTCTCCACGAATTCGACGGTCGCAAAGGCATGCCGTCATCTCGTTTTTAACAAAGATTTTTTTTCGGAGTCAAGCAGATATAGCCTGAATCTCATCGTTTGAAATATGATACTCAGGGTACGGGTGTTTCACAAACCTGCATCTGGACCGTCCTAATGCGGATATTCTCCCGTGCGTCTGGCTGTTGACGGATGTGGCGCATCAGAACAGATGCCGATGCTGTTAATTTTGCCACATTCCAGTCTGAGCAAGGCCAGGGCCCTGACATTGTTGCGATCGCCATGGGCTAGGATGACGCAGGGCTCGGGGATACCGGGTGACAGTGGATAGGGTTTGGTTTCTCCCAATTCGGCAAATACCCGATCGTGGGATGACTTGCGGAGAGACTCCATTTCGGTGTTCAAATGGGCCATGACGGCATTTTTACCGGTCATGTCGGTGAGCGCCTGTTGGGACCAAAAAATAATGTCATCCGCAATGTAAGGTTCAAGTAAAGATGCATCCAGGTTGTTCCAGGCCTTTGCCAGAATGGCTGCGGCTTCCCGCTGTCCCAATTTTTGACAATCCATATATCCTCCATTGCTAAAAGCTTATTTAATTTTATTGGTTGGCCTGTTTAGTCCGCCTCCGGCGGATTGAGCCCGTTAAGTACGAAAAATTATTTTTACGGGTGGTTTAGCACGCATGTCGACCGCACCGCTTTGTGAGCGATTGCTGACCATTTTGCTTGTGGTGCCGATGATAATACTGGCTGCCGCGGCAATCAGCAGTCCGATGATCACCCCTGAAACCGCAGCCGCCAGGTAGCCCCAGATCATTCCCATGATCGTCAGGTAGGGCAATACCCGGATTGTGTTTTTGAGCTTAGTTAAGGCAGCGCTCGGCACTGAATTGTTGTGGGTTTTCATTTTGTTTCCTTTCAGGGCTGTTAGGCGGTGATTTGATATTCAAACTGCCTTAACGATATCATCTGGTTTTGTCAGATATGGACAAAAGGAGTGGGAATTTTTTCAGGTGGCGGTTTCTCAAGCGAAAATCCGATTCATTTCCGAGGATTGGGTTGTTTTGATTGGATTTGACAACGACTGTCTGATAAGATTAAGTGAAACGATTCTAATTTTGCCGCTGTTATTTAATTGATGCATCCGGGTGAATACGGAGATTCAGCAGGCCACCCATCCGAAAAGTGCTTTTGATGGGGGCACAAGGAGCCGAAAATGCCACTCAATGAAAACGAATACATCAAGCAGACGCTGGAACGATATACAAATTGCCGTATGGAGGACATTTGTGATCATATCCTGATTACGAATTTCAAAAAATATATCATGCACTTCAAACAGAAGACAAAAGGCGTCTATTCCGAGGGCAACTTTGGGATTGTCAACGCCAAAGACATTAACTGCAGCATGATCGATTTCGGCATTGGCTCGCCCCAGGCTGCTCTGGTGGTCAACTGCCTGGCCTACCTGCCCAATCTGAAAACCGTGATCATGGTGGGCATGTGCGGCGGTATTGACGACGTGCTGCAAGAGGGTGATTTTATCGTTCCTTCGGCGGCCATTCGCGGTGAGGGGACCAGCAATCATTATCTGCCCAAGGGGTTTCCGGCCATACCGGCTTCTTCCGTTAATCTTTACTGCATTGGTGCGGTTCGCCAGAGCGGGCGACTGCCGCGCTGCGGCATTATGTACACTACAGATCGACGCCTGTGGGAGTTTGACAAGACCTTTGTCGATTATTTGCGCAATCAGCGAATACTGGCCATAGACATGGAGCTGGCAACCCTGTTTTCAGTGGCCTACCGCTATGAAGTCCCGATCGGATCCATAATGCTGGTTTCGGATATGCCGCTTCAAATAGATGGGGTAAAGGACAAGAAAAAGCAGGAACGGATTTTTTCAAAATACATGACAGCGCATCTGGACCTGGCCCTTGATGCCGTCAAAAGCATGGAATCCAAATGGGATGAGGTCAAAAGGCGGCTGTCCAGTGAATGGTAGCCCCAATAGATGGGCGTTTGATGGTAAAGTCCCGATTAAAATTTTTATTCCTGGAACCTTTTTTTGGCGGATCCCATCGCGAGTTTGCCAAGGGTCTGATTTCCCATTCGCAGCATCAAATTGACCTGGTAACCCTGCCGGCCCGCTTCTGGAAATGGCGTATGCGGGGCGCGGCTTTATATTTCATCAAAAAAGTTCCGTCTCTAGAAAGCTATGATGGCTTGTTGACGACAGGTCTGATGAGCCTATCTGATTTCAAGGCGCTGTCCAAAGAGGCCTGCCCACCGACGCTGACCTATTTTCACGAAACCCAACTCACTTATCCGCTGGCCCCGGGTGAGCACATGGATTATCAATTCGGCTTCACCGATATCACCACAGCCTTGGCAGCTGACAGGATATTGTTTAATTCCCAAACCCACCGCGATGCTTTTTTTGCCCGTCTTCCAGGTTTTTTAAAAATGATGCCCGAGTATCGGCCCCTGTGGCTGGTGGACAGGTTACGTGCAAAGGCAGCTATTTTACATCCTGGATGTCGGATTCCAGCAGAAGAGATACGCAATGTTGATGCACCCTGGGAGTTTCCCCCCTTGATTATTTGGAATCATCGCTGGGAATTTGACAAAAGCCCTGAACAATTTTTTCATGTCCTGGATGCGGTACTGTCAAACGGGGTGGAATTTCAGCTCGCGCTTCTGGGTGAAAACTTTCAGGCGGTTCCCAAAGCTTTCGAGCGTGCCCGTGAACGATACGGGCAGCGAATTGTGCAATATGGGTATGTCCAATCGCGGGAAGAATACATTCAATGGCTTCAGCGGGGGGCGATTGTCATTAGCACTGCCCGGCAGGAGAATTTTGGCATAGCGGTGGTTGAAGCCGTGCGCTTTGGTTGTGTTCCGCTTTTGCCGGCCAGACTGGCTTATCCGGAAATTATCCCAACACAATATCATTCTGCGGTTCTATACGAGAACATGCAAGATATGGTACAAAAGTTAACCCACCTGATCACTCATCACAGCGAGTTTCAAGAGCTTCGCCGACAGCTTTCAAATCACATGAGCAAATTTGCCTGGCAAAATATGAGCGCGCGCTATGATGAAGAACTGGAAAGACTTGCCCACTTACCTGGACAGAACCATTCAAAAAAACAACCCTGAAGCCAGCCATCTTTTTGCTTATACGGTGCCTGCTAAGGCTCAACATCGCCTGTAGCTATAAACACCGTTTTGTTTGTTAAGGTATGTGAATAAGCCTGATTGAAGGATCAACCTGGGCACCCAACCGCTAATAGGAAATTGCCATACCGCCATGCTCCCCTCTGGCTTTATGACACGATGCATTTCCGGCAACAGCCGGTTTAAGGGCAGGGCGGGCCAGGGAAGTACGCCAAACAACAGCGCTTTATCGATAGTTGCCGTATCCAATCCTGTTTCAAGCGCATCCCGTTTTACCACCGTGACGTTTTGTAACCCGGCGGCCACTACTTTTTCTGTTACTCGTTTGGTATAATCCGCTAGCGCATCCATTGCCACCAGGTGGCCTTGATTGCCGATCAGCCTTGCTGCGGGGATGGTGAAAAATCCCGTACCGCACCCCACCTCTAAAACGCGCTGGCCCGGCTGTATATCGGCACCTTTGAGTGTTTTGACTGGGTTCATAAGCCACTGCCGAAGCCGGCTTTCCATCATCCACCCCGCTGGTTTGAAAAGCCAGTTCAAAATTCTTAAGTTGCCCAAATCTTCTGTCTTCATGTCGACTGCCCGGATCAGGTGAGACGATGATATTCGGTGTGGCCGTTCTAAAGAGCCCAACGATAATCTGGAGAGAGAATACGGTTATTCGCAGAAATGCGCAAGCGATAGATTTAGAAAGAATCCCAAAACACCTGTAACATCATAGTGTTGATCTCAGCGGTCGCCAAATCAGCCCATCGGGCTGCGCGCTTTTAGGAAGGAAGCGTTTGTGCTTAAACAAATTCGATTTTTTCGCTGGCTGATTTAACAACGAAAATGCGGACATTGTTGCTTTTGACGTCAGCCGGTGTCATGTAAAAACCCTGACGATCCGGTGAATAGCCCAATGTGAAGCCGGTGATGGTTTCGCCATCGGAAAATGTAACCTGTATCTTGCGGCCCGCTCCGGATACTTCATCCGAATATTCTTCATTATAATCCTGGTTGCCGTCATAATCTTTGACCAGGAAAAAGGCCTTTAGTTGCTCCACATCGATGGTTTTTGTCTCGCCGTTGAGCGTTTGTAAATGAAAACTGGACTTGTTGGGGAAGAAATCGTTGGTTTGACCTTTCAGCAATGAGCCGTCTTTAAATCGCGCCACCACCTTATTGGTTTGCATCATATTCTCCTTTGGTTCGATGAATTGCTTCAGCCAAGAAACTGCTTCTAGTGATATATTTAACAATATTAACATATTACCAGGATTATAGCAAGAAGCACAACGTAAAGAAGAATGTTGTCCTGTCAAAAGCAGCGTTGCACTGCCATCGTTTGCCAATTGACCTGATCTTGACTCACTGTTATATTCCTGCCAAAAAACATCATCCATATTATGAAAGGCTCTTTTAATGCAGCCCAAATGTTTTGTCATTCTGTCGGTTTTGTCCTTGGTCATTGCTTGCAGTCAAACGACTAATTTGCAAATGAGTGTCGATGCGTTTAGGAGTACCGATTGGGTGCTGGAGGAAATCGATGGCAATGCGGTGATCGACAGCGTACAATCAACCATACGGTTTCAAGGAAATGATCGGATCGCAGGGTGGGGTGGATGTAATCGCTATTTTGCCAATTTTCGATCGGGTTTTAGATCTTTTACCGTGGGCCCCATCGGATCAACTCGGCGAGTATGCCCACAAGTGGTCATGGAACAGGAAGAACGTTTTTTAAATGCGCTCCAAAAAGCCCGCAGCATCCGTATGGAAAATGATCGTCTGGTGATTGACAGTGAGGTGATTGACAAGCCATTGAAATTCGGCAGACTTGTAAAGCCTAGCAGTTGATAGTCTTCATCCGGTAGATCAATGAACAATCTGAGGCTAAGCGGCAGGTTTCTTTACCCGGCTAAAGCGCTTTTCTGAATACCACCAAGCGGTAGCTTTAGGGCCTGAAGCTATTTCTCTTGCGTCTGTCAGCAATTCCACTGCGCCTGTCTTTTAAAATGAAAGTATGGTTTTGGCGCCGATCTGCCGGGCCCGAGCGCCGATCAACGATTTTGTGATCGTCTCTCTGGTCAATAGTCGGGGTTTTGGGCACTTTTAATTTTTTATTGAATTCTCTTATTCTTCGCATCGGTTTTACTCCGTCATGTACCATAAAAATCTTCTTTCTTTCCAGCTCCTTCTTTCAACGCCACCTTCTAAAAAATAACGGTTAGCCGGTGCTTGGCGTCGATCGATCCCGGACCGGCGATCTACCACCGGCACTTTTGGATGTTTTTGATGACGGATTTGGGGTTTATTGGGGTGCAGGCGGGTGACTGTTTTTTGGCGTTTTGGGATCATATGGGATCGGGTGTCTCCACACAGGTGTTTCTGGTTTAAAGAACTCAGACGGCTCGATTCACGGATGGTCACTGCCCAATCGTATCGACGCGTCGTCATAGGGACAGTGATTGTATACCGCTTGATATTTTCTTTGTCAAGAATTTTTAATAATATCAATAATATATGAAAAAATTTTCATACCGCTATGGAAAGCAATGCCAACCAGGGTGTGAAAAAAAATACCACCCATTGCGGCAGTGCGTCGCTAACATCATAATTTAAAACCATTTTTATAACCCAAACCGACACCTGCCTGACAGTAAAATGATTGTCCCTGGGTTTCAATTAGGATCAAACCCATGACGGGTTACATCGTCTTCTGTTTCATTTGACATCAAATTTTTCGTACCTACCATATCATTCTCATAAACAGTAAAATGAGCAGCAACATAAATTGACTGGTCACAAGAGGTTCTCCATGAAAAACTTAATCGCTGTAGCAAGAGCATCCCTTCTGACTATGGTTCTATTGATGCTTGCGGTATTGCCATCCATGGCAGATATGGAACACATACACGGCACAGCTGTCGGTTCAGACGGCAATGTCGTTTTCTTTGAAGAGCATATCGTCAAATACAACAGCAATCGCATCGCGACCATGAATACGACCTATTATGACGCTGATCTTAACAAAATCGGCGAGTTAGTTTCAGATTTCTCAGAGGGGGCGCAGTTCGGGAGTTATGATTTTATAGATGAGCGTCTCCAATATAATGATGGCGCCCTGGTCATGGCGGACCGAATATCGATCTATAGCAAAAAGACACCGGAATCTGATCGAAAAGAAAAAATTATCCAGCGCCAATCCGATCAGATCGTCGGTCAGGGATTTTATCCTTTTATCGTCAATAATCTGGATAAATTGGCCAAAGGGGAGGTTATCCCGGCAAAATTGGTGCTGCCGGCTCAGATGGACCAGTATGATGTCCGCATTTATCAAAAAAGCGTCGAAAACGATCGTATTCAGATTCGGATTGAAATGGATAACTGGTTTCTCAGGCTTTTTGCGCCCCATGTTGAAGTCGATTATGACATTAACACGCGTCAACTGCTATCCTATAAAGGCGTATCGGTGGTGGCCGATGCATTGGGCAAAACCATACCGGTAACCATATCCTACGAGTATACTCAGCAAAGTTTGCTGGCAATCTCGCAGTCTAATTCCAAATCGAACCACTCAAAGTCGAACTAATTCATCCGCATCCATTTCGGAATGGCGCATATCCTATACAGCCCCACCGCGCATTAATATCCTTTTTGGAACAATGGGTCTTTAGTTTCAAAATTAGTGTCCATATCAGAATAAAAACTATACTTGACCAATCTAGTAGGGTATAATATATCCATTACGCGAATGGATGCTACTCGGATGTTAACATGAACCGACTGACAACTAAAATAGCCCTCCTCCTTTCAGTATGCCTGCTGGGGATGAATTTTATGACAGGCGCTGCCATCGCTGTGCCCCCATGCCCACCGGTTATCTGCTGTGGTGAATCTATGCACCACAACAACATTATTAATTTTGCGCAGCCCGTTAAAAAATGCTGTGAAGAGTGCAATGATCTGTTCTGTGGTTTGTTAAATGATCCCCTGAAGGAAGCAAAACCCGTTCAGCCCTCGCCTGAGATGGGATATTCGCAAACATTTTATGCGACAAATGTGGCGCTTGTTGACATAACTGCCCAATTTGAATCGGAATCCAAACCATGGCAGTTTTTGTCCTTTGAGATGGTTTCCGATCAGATTCCCCTTTACATCGCACATCTTTCCCTGATCATTTGATCCGTTCGTTTTTCCCGTTAAATAACAACTCGTACACAGGCCCATCAGGGCAAATTTATAAAAATCCAACGATACGCGTCTATCAAATGGAGGTATAAGGATATGAAATTGATTAAATGGATCGCTACCAATAAGATCGTTGTCGGGCTTCCCCTGTTGGCCCTCATTGCAGTGGGAATATTTGTTCTGACACATGATCGTGTGCAGGCGAATAAATCAGAACAGACCGCAACCGAATCCTATCCGGCAACTGATAATGCGGTAAATGCCAAACAAACAACTCCAGCAGCCAAATCGGTTGAAATCCCAGAGGGTACATCTAAGGTCATTTTCCGGGTCGACAATATGTCCTGTTCCGGTTGTATTTCAACCATCAAAGGCAGCCTGGCCGGTTATGCCGGTATTCAGGATATCATTGTTGATATTTCCGGTGGCGTAGCAGAAGTCTATTTTGATAGCAAACAGATAAAAGACGTCAACCAACTGGCATCATCGATCACCGCCAGCGGGTATCCGGCCCGGGTCGATAAAATTTTAACTGCTGATCAGATCAAAAAAGAAGAAACCCTTGCAGCTTCGCGCGCCAAATTATACATCGCCACTGTCAGCGGATGGGATATCGCGCGCTCTGATTTCAACACCGAGTTGGCCTTTGCCCAAAAACGATATCAACAGGTATACGGTGAAAACGTTTTTGCTTCTGATCAGGGCAAAACGTTGCTGGATAGTTTAAAGGCCCAGGTTGTTTCGCGCCTGATCACTGAAGGCATTCAGATGCAGGAAGTCCAGCGTGCGGCCTATCGGGTTGATGCCCAGACAGTCGATCAAGAGTTGGCGGAATTTTTGACCCAAAAACAACTTGATCGGGCGGGCTTGAAGGCTTCCCTTGAAGAAAATGGTTATCCGTTTGATTACTTCATGAAACGCTTTGAAAACCGTGTTCTGCTCAGCGAGTATCTGGATGAAAAAGTCTTTGCCAATGCTGCCAGCGATTATGATAAGCAGACCCTGTATCAAGCCTGGTTCAATAACGCCCGGGCATTGTCGAAGGTAACCATTTATGACAAAGAGCTGCTGCGCCTGACCCAAAATGTTTCAGCGGGAGGCGGATGCTGCCCGACCAATAACAGTTAACGTTAAATCAACCTGGTGAAAAACAAAAACCCCGCCTCCCTCCGGGAGAGCGGGGTTTCAACTGCCCTGGCCTAAAGGTTTTCATTGCTTTCTATTGCTTCTGTTGATACAAACTTGTCAGTCAAGTCAATCATGAGAAGAGAAGAGGTTCTTAATGTTCACTGCGCGCGAAATATTGGATTTGGCCATACAGCTGGAAGAAAATGGTGAAGCCGTCTACCGCGAAGCTGCTGATCAGGCTTCAAACAGTGATATCCGCGAGTTGCTCCTGTGGATGGCAGAAGAGGAAGTCAAACATATCCGCTGGTTTACAGAATTAAAACAGGAAATCGAATCGCGATCCATCAATCCTTTTATGGAAGAAATGAGCCGCAAGGTGTTTGGCGGTTTGCTGGGGGACAAGAGTTTTTCCCACCGGGAGGTCATTTTCTCTGAAATTGACCGTATTGAAGATTTAATACGGATCTTCATCGAATTTGAAAAGGATACGGTCCTTTTTTACGAGACCCTGATTCCTTTCATTGAAGATAACAACACGCTGCATTATGTGACAAAAATAATTGCCGAAGAAAATAACCATATCCAGAAGCTTCATGAGCTATTAACTGACAGAACCAAAGTGCCGGTTGCCGACGACTAACAGTTGCTTAATTGCGCAAGCTACAATTCCGATCCACAATCTATAAGCCTTTCATCCTTTTGAACCTAATATCTCTTATCTGTGTGACTTAGTGCCATGGTGGCCAATATGTTTTTTAAACTTGGCGCCCTTGTGTCTTTGTGTGAGCCCCTTTTTCTCTTTCAATCAGATCAATTCATATCGCGTGTTTTAAAAAAATCGATCTGTGGCCATTGTTCCATACAATGGCCCAGGCGCCACTCACTTGCTGCCAGCAGGGATAGATGCCCTTCGGCATCAACGGCTAAATGGAGGCTATTGTTTTTCTCAAATTCAGCCATTTTTTTGCGATCTTCACAGGCGACCCAGCGGGCCGCTGCTATTTCCACAGGCTCGTAAACGGCGTCAACACCGTATTCGGACTTAAGCCGGGCCATTGTCACATCAAACTGCAGAACACCAACCGCACCCAGAATGATGTCGCTGCCGGTAACCGGCCGAAAGACCTGAATGGCGCCTTCTTCTGACAGCTGTTTCAATCCTTTGCGAAGATGTTTGGCCTTCAATGGATTTTGCAGCCGGATACGTCTGAAATGTTCAGGCGCAAAATTCGGAATACCGCTGAATTTCAGCACTTCTTTCTCACTGAAAGTGTCTCCAATTTTTATGGTCCCATGATTGTGGATGCCGATGATATCCCCGGGAAACGCCTCTACCACATTTTCCCGTTCCTGAGCCATAAAGATGGTGGCGTTCGCCAGTGTAACTTCTTTTCCCAGGCGGTGGTGGACCACTTTCATACCGCGGTGGAATTTTCCCGAGCAGATACGGACAAACGCAATGCGATCTCGGTGGGCCGGGTTCATGTTGGCCTGTATCTTAAACGCAAAACCTGAAAAGGGTTTTTCATATGGCGAAACCTCGCGCGACAGCGCCACACGGGATCCCGGGTGAGGTGCCATCTCCACAAAGGCATCCAACATCTCTTTGACACCGAAATTATTTATCGCGCTTCCAAAAAAGACCGGCGTTTGGTTTCCTTTCAGATAGTGGTCAATCTCAAACGGATCAACAGCACCTTCGATCAGTTCAATATCGGAGCGCAGTTCATCAGCCTGGCGTCCCAAATATTTATCCAAGGTGCTATCGGCCAGATCTTCAATAATAATCCCTTCCTGCCCCAGGGTGTCATCGCCGGGCCTGAACAGATGCAATTGTTTGCGATACAGGTTATAAACACCTTTAAAACGTTTGCCCATTCCGATCGGCCAAGAAAGCGGGGTACATTCGATCTGCAGTTTGTTCTCAATATCATCCAGGATGTCAACCGGCGTCAGTCCCTCGCGGTCCAGTTTGTTGATAAAGGTCATAATCGGGGTATTGCGCATGCGGCAGACTTCCATCAGCTTTTCGGTCTGAGGCTCAACCCCCTTGGCATTGTCGATCACCATCAGGCTGCTGTCGACGGCTGTTAAGACTCGGTAGGTGTCCTCGGAAAAATCCTGGTGGCCCGGCGTATCGAGAAGGTTAATTTCAAAATCCCTGTAATTAAATTTCATTACGGAAGTGGTCACCGAGATGCCGCGTTCTTTTTCAATGGTCATCCAGTCACTGGTTGCATGTCGGGCCGCTTTGCGGGCCTTTACCGCACCGGCCTGCTGGATCGCGCCACCGAAAAGAAGCAGTTTTTCGGTCAGCGTGGTTTTACCGGCATCCGGATGGCTGATGATGCCGAAGGTCCGGCGGCGATCGATTTCTTTTTGATGATAGTGTTTCATAAGCTATATTTTTACACGTATATGTGGTATTTAAAATTTAAGCCGCGCACTGTATCAATGTAAATCCGAATTGTAAAGACAATGTTTTGCGGCAGACTTGACTCACCTGTTTTCGTAATTACTCTAAAAGGTTATTAATGCAAACATAGTACCAAAGGAGATTCGAATGGATACAGTCGATACCGGTCATTTCGTCAGCGTACACTACAAGGGAACGTTGGATAACGGAGAGGTGTTTGATACCAGCGAAGGTCGGCATCCCATGGAGGTTGAAATGGGTGCCGGCCAGATTATTACCGGCTTTGAAAAAGCCCTGATGGGCATGGCCTTGAAAGAAAAAAAGGTTTTCTCCCTCGAACCCGATGAGGCTTACGGGAACAGGGATGATAGCCTCACCCACTCGTTTAAGCGAGCAGAAATCCCGGCTGAAATGGAGGTCGAAGTCGGTCAAACTGTTGCCCTTTCCTCACCTGAAGGCCAGCAAGTTCCGGCTCAAGTTGTTGAGGCCGATGATGAAAAAGTGGTGGTTGACCTTAACCATCCTTTGGCGGGCAAAAAACTGACGTTTGAAATTGAGGTTGTGGGCATCAACAGTTCTCCGACCCAGCAACCGGCAGGGTGCGGTTCCGGCTGCCATTGCTCTTCGGACAGTGACTGATGAAGCAGCGTTGAAACAAATACTGGCCACATAGGCACCAATACGCGAGGATCAAAAAGAACGAAAACCAAATTTTTTCTCTTCGTGAACTTTGTTTCTTTGTGGTGAAAAAACGTTTCTTAAAAATGAAAAAACATCCTTGCATTAATTTTCATGCAAAAAACAGATGAATGGTATGTTTACATAATCCGATGCCGGTATGGGAGTCTGTATACCGGCATCGCCACAGATGTTGAGCGTAGATTTGTCGATCATCAGAAAAACACTGGCGCAAAGTATTTACGTGGGCGTGGTCCTCTAACCCTGGTTTTCCAACAACCGGTTGGCCGAAGGGATCTGGCGCTAAAAGTTGAACGCAACATCAAGCGTTTGCCGAAACAAAAAAAAGAAGCCCTTGTCAAAACCGGCGTCGGCCTTCAAGCTATACTTTCTGGCAGCAAGCCTTGAATACCACCTACAGCCTTGGCGGCCAATCTAACCCCCCCACTGCAATTCATATCCGGACTTCCATCCACTGTCCTCTGATTTAAACCGTGTCTTTGAACATTTAGAATCGGTATTATATTAAATAGATCAATACTCAGGAGAAACTGAATGCTGATTCGTCCCGCACGCAAAGCCGATGCGCATGCCATGGCGCATGTATATGTACAGACCTGGAAGGATACCTATCTGGGTTTGGTCCCTTTCGGCTATTTATATGCCATGTCGTCCCGCGAGATGGAAAACGGGTTTGTAAATGAAGCCCAGAGCAAACGCGTCTTCAACTTTGTTGCTGAAGAAGCCGGTGAGGTCATCGGCTTTATCAGCGGTGGTTATGCGCGCCAGGATGATGACATTTACAAAGGTGAAATTTACGCATTGTATGTGCTGAAAAAGTTTCAGCGACAGGGTATCGGCACTCACCTGGTATTGGCGCTGGCAACCGCTTTCAACCGCTGTGACATCAATTCAATGTTCGTATGGGTGCTCGAGCACAATCCTTGCCGTCGATTCTATGAAAGATTAAACGGCATGTATCTGCGCAAAAAACGCCTGCCTTTTGCCGGTGAATTACTGGACACTGTCGCTTACGGGTGGATCGATACCAGCCTGATCGCCACTTGAAGCCCCTCAATTCGTTTTAAAACGTATCCGCATCAACAATTCCCGTATTTCCGATCAAGATCCGCTCTGCGAACTGAATTCTTGACATTTTTAGGTTCATTTTGTCATACTCGGCGGCTAATTACTAAACTATCAGTAGGCGTAAAATGATACGCAAAGGAGGCTGATATGCCAGTGTTGGAACTGAGCCCGCAATCCGGTCTGTACTACGAGCACCATGCGCCCACAGATGCCGCCGCCACTTTCGTTTTCTTTAATGCCCTGACCGGTGACACTGCCGCCTGGGAGGGTGTCATATGCCCGGTGCTGCGCGATGCCGGTCATGGCACTCTGGTATACAACATGCAGGGCCAGACCAACAGCCCGTTTGCGCCCGATACCGAGCTCAGCGAGAAGCAAATCGTTGCCGACGCCGTCAAATTATTGGGGGCGGTTTCACCGGTCAGGCCGATTCTGGTAGGCCTTTCCATCGGCGGCTTGTTTGCCAGTCGGGTTTGGCTGGCAGGCAGCCAAGCGATCGGCTTGGTTCTGATCAACACCCTGCGCCGTGAGGGCCCGCGTTTAAAATGGATTGGCGATGCGCTGGTGCGCGCGGTAGAAGTCGGCGGCTTGCCTTTGTTCCGCGATTTGTTTTTACCGTTGCTGATGAACGAAGGCTGGCTGCAAAAAAACCGACCCGATTTTCTGCAGACCGATGCGAATTACAAAGCTCTGGAACCCACCAGCGGTCATTATAAATTATTATCGGAGGCCGGCCGCAACGCTGATTGGAACATCCCATACGAACAGCTTACCTTGCCGACCCTGGTCATTACCGGTTTGCAGGATCATGTGTTTCTTGAAAAAGACGTTGTTGAGACACTGTTTGCCAGGATACCGGACGGGCGCCGCATCGACATGCCCGCTGCCGGCCACCTGATCCCCAGCGAGCAGCCCGAGGCGCTGGGAGAGGCGTTATTAACATTTGCAAAGGAGATCTTATAAATGGGCGTCTGGCATAAATACGCAGGGTTGGCATATCTGGCGGTATTTTTAGGAGTGTGCGGGCATGCTTCCAGTGAATTTTTTTCGGTGCTTTGCTGCATAGAAGGGCCGGAGCTTTCAGTCTGGCGCTTTTTGCTGGGTGGCTTCGGATTGATCGTGCTGGCGCTTATTTTTCCAAATTCGCGTAATCTGCTGGAGCCCTTTCGCGAAGACGGCTTGCGGCTGGTAGGGTTGTCGGCAATGGGCGTGTCTTTAGGGTACCTTCTTTTCCACTGGTCGTTGGATTTTGCCACCGTACCCCAAGTGGCCACCATGGTGACCACCATTCCCATTTTCGTGGGTCTGGCGAATTTGTGGCTGAACAAACAGCCTTTCAGCGGCCCCAAAATCATCAGCGGTGCCTGTGCCATGCTTGGGGTGGCGTTGCTGATCACCGACGGTTATCTGGCCAAACTGGCCGGTGTCGGTGAAAATTTTATCGGCGTGATGATGGCCATGGGCTGTGCGGCGGTTTTGGCTGCCTATACCGTAATGGTCAGACCCATTATCGGCCGATATGGCGCCCTGCGAATTACGGCCATTACGATGTTCATGGGCGCCGTCGGATTGTGGTTTGTTGTCGGAATATTCTGGAAAATTTGGGTCAACCCGGCCACGCTTTTCAATCGGGAGCCCAGCCAGTTAGCAGCGCTGCTGACTCTGGGGTTTTGGAACACCACCATCGCGCAGTTTCTGTGGATTGGCGGGCTGGCAGCCGTGCCGGACATCACCCGCGGCAGTTACCTGTTTTTTCTCAAGCCGGTGATTGCCGCCTGTCTGGCGGTGGTATTCTTGGGTCAGGGTTTAACCACCTGGCAGGTTCTGGCAATTTTGGTTATCTGTGCGTCGGTGGCTGTGGAAGCCTTCTGGGGCTGGATCCGCCAACCCCAGACCACCTGACCGTTGTCCTTGGGGCGATATTCGACAGCGTCCATTATAAATGAAAAGTCGCTTAAATTTTCTATGGCAATTAATAAAATTCCAAATTACAAGCACCAAATGACGACTCGGCCTGAGCTCGTCGCAGGCCAAACAAATCACAAGTATCAATTTTAAAATGTTCAAAACATTTGCACTTTTGAATGTTGGTCATTGGGATTTGTTTGTTATTTGTGAATTGATGCTTGGAAATTTTTTTATTTATAAACCTAACTGGACTTAAACCGACCGCTCGTTTATACGAAGTTTTGTGAAGCTGGACTAATATTTTCCGCTTTTCTTGGCCTTCCGCCACCGCGACCGCCCCATCGTCTCAATGTAGTTAACCGCCTGCAAAATCGCATTCAAACTAAAAACCGGTATCTGTTGATCGGCTATGCGATAGTCCGGCAGGAATTTTTCTGCGCTGCGTGCCAGGCCCTTGCGCTGGCAGATTAAATAGGCCACTGATTCAGCTTCAATCTCCTCCTGGGTTGCGCTCAGATGATCGCGCTCAGACCACCAGGCGTTTTTGTCGATTCCCAGGTGTCCGCAAAAAATATGACCCAGTTCAAGGGTTAGCCGGGCATATTTTGTCTCCGGTCTATCGGCCGGATCGAGTATGACCAGATAGCGAGCGTCTTTTGTCAGGTTCAAATGACGGAAATTCTTTCTGGTAGACGGTGTCATGCGTAAGGCCGCATCGCGGCGATGACCATTTTCGGCAACCTCGCGTACGATGATGCCATGCAGTGCGCAGTTATTAATCGTGTTTTCGATAATGCGATTTGATAACTTTTGGGCAGCCGCAACCGATTTCATCCGTTCAGCTAAAACCGGGTCACCTTCGGTGTCGTTTAGATCGTAGACAAATCGCACCGGGCCCATGGGTGCCAGGATCACCAGCGGGCGCGCGTTATATTTTAGATGCCGGCCGAACTTGCGTGCCCAGGTGCGTGCCGTAGCCACATGGGAAAGCGCCGGGTTCTGATTGTACAATAAAAAACCATTGAAAGCCGAATACTGCGGCAGGCGGGCGATAAAATTGAGCAGGCGGCTAAATTCACGGCTGCTGCGGTAACGGCTGTCGGCCGCAAACATTTCATCGACTGCATTGGCCTCGGTGGCCGGGTCAGCCAGCGGATCATAGGCTGGGCCAGCAAATTTTTCAGCGGTGCCTTTGGAAAACAGGTTTAGCTGCTGTGGCATAATTTCCTGCCTTTGTAAGATTTTGAAAAAGGTCTAAATATTTGCATCGGCGTTTTTCATTGCAAATGAGTTTTAGAGCTGGCGTCTGCGGGTCAGTCTTATTCTGATAGCATCGCCCGCATCTGTGCAAACTTTGCCTTTTCCTTGGCGTCTACAGCTGGATACGATAATTTTAACGTTTTCAGATTTTGAATGATGATGTCAGCAACACTCAGGCGCATAAACGGCTTGTCATCGGCCGGGATAGCATACCAGGGCGCATAGGACCGCGAAGTGGCATTGATGGCTGTTTCATAAGCAGACATGTAATCTTGCCAAAGCTGTCGTTCGTTCACGTCACCGGCGGAAAATTTCCAGTTTTTACTGGGCTCGTCGATGCGCGCCAGAAATCGCCGGCGTTGCTCCTCTAAGGATACATTCAGCCAAAATTTCAAAATGACAGTTCCATTGTGTGCCAGGTGCTTTTCGTGATCGTGGATGGACGCATAGCGCTGCTGCCAGATTTTTTTCAGGTCAACGTCAGCAGGAAGCTTTTGGGCTTTGAGATATTCCGGGTGCACCTTGACCACCAGTACCTCTTCGTAATAACTGCGATTAAAAATACCGATCCGGCCGCGTTCCGGCAGGCGCTTGGCGGTTCGCCACAAAAAATCATGGTCCAGCTCTTCGCGCGACGGTTGTTTGAATGAAAACACCTGGCATCCGGCCGGGTTGATGCCGCTCATCACGGCCCGGATGGTGCCGTCCTTGCCGGCCGCATCCATGGCTTGAAAAATCAGCAGGATGGCGTAACGATCCTGGGCATACAGCATGCGCTGCAAATCAGAAATCTCATCAATACAATTTTCAAGCCGCTGCTTGCACTTTTTTTTGCCCGGTGAATCCGCGGGTGGCGCAGTTGCTGCGTCTTGAACGCGAAATTTGCCATCGTCACTGATCAAGTAGGGACTCGCCGCCGCTTTAAACATCTGCACCTCCCTGATGATGATTGGACAACCCCTAATAGGCATTAAAAAACCCCGCTTCTCATTTTGAGATACGGGGTTTTGGTTTCATACCATAAAGACCTCCGGGTTGCGCATGCGTACGCTGTTTGATTATTCCGCTTGTAGCACAGGGGCTTTCGCCAAGTCAACCACCGTAGCACAAGTGATCCTCGATCTTCGAAGCTCATTGAATGAACTCAAGTTTGACGCGCTTTTAGCCGATATTTATATCAGAGAGCAACACCCATATGAGATTCAGAAGGGGATAGACATGCGAAGTTCTTCGTTCTGCGGCGGCATCAAGCCGAGTATGAATCCGGATACGGTTGATAGCTTATACACCCAGCAAGTCAAAAAAAAGCTGACGGCCATTCTGGATTCGATGGATGAGATGCAGCGTCGGGTGCTGGAAATGCGGTTGGGGCTGATCGATGGCCGCGAGATGACTGTTGAAGAGGTGGCTGCTGAGCTAGGCGAAGAATTGCTGAAAGTCCAACAGTGGGAAGATCAGGCATTGCGCATCATGCATCATCCCGAACTCGCCTGGAATAAGGACGAGGACTAACGCAGGCGACTACCTGTCCTCTGACCTCTGCTTGCCCCGGCGGCTTGTCCCGGCGTAGCTCGACAGAGCGAAGACGGGTCCACCGTTATTTGGCTTTACGGACAAAGACCCATTCTGTGTCGGCAGACAGTTTTGGCTGAAAACGGTAACCATCCAGGTTGAAAGACTTCAGATCTTTCGGCTTTACCAGGCGGTTCCGAATAATAAAATCGCACATCCAGCCTCTGGCTTTTTTGGCATAGATCGCCACCACCCGATAGGTCGAACCCCGCTGTTCCTTAAACACCGGCGTGATCACTTCAGCATTCAATCGATCGGCTTTGATGGTTTTGAAATATTCCAGAGAAGCCAGATTAATCAATACGCCGGACTTTTCTTTTGCAAGTGCGGTCTGCAGAGACTGATGAATTTTGTCACCCCAGAATTCATACAGGTTTTTACCGCTGCGGGTGGGCAGTTGGGTGGCCATTTCGAGGCGGTAGGGTTGGATCAAATCCAGCGGGCGCAGGATGCCATACAGACCGGACAGTATGCGCAGATGCCGCTGCGCAAAATCCCACGCCTCAACCGTGTAGGAGTCAACGTTCATGGCCTCATAAACATCGCCTTTAAACGCCATCAGAGACGGTTTGGCTTGGGTAGAATTGGGGCGCACCTTCCAGTTTCGATAACGATCCGCGTTTAAGACGGCTAATTTGTCACTGATCTTCATTAGCGCTGCCAGTTCTGAAACTGAAAGTTTGCGCAGCACCTTTACCAGCGCAGCACTTTCGTCAGCATATTCCGGAAGCGAGTACTTAATTTTACTGGGGGGCGACTGCATCTGCAGCGTTTTCGATGAGTTCAATACCGCAATCATTTGATACGGATTCTCCTCTCAGACCTGTTTTAAAATTGAGTGCGACTGGAATTAGCCGATCATTCCATATCGAATTCTTTGACATCAAACCAGTAACCGGTCTTGCTGATATAATCCAGCTCGAATTCAAGCGTTCGAATGTGATTTATTTCCATTTCAAGAAAGCGCGCAAACATCTGCTGGGCCTCGGCGGGCATTTCATCGACCATCTTCTGGTAAAATTCGGAGGTCTTGATTTCCATTTTCAGCGCTTTGCTGAGCATCTGTGATTTGAGACCGCGAGACGCCTTACCCACCAGAGATTTGACTTCCGAGGCCAGCCGCTCGATTTCTGTTGCTGATGGTAGGGTTGATTTCAGTTTTTCAGCGCTGAGCTTACCGGTTTTCTGCCATTGCTTCAGTCGATCTTCCAGGTAGTCGAGGTGACCTTGCTCATCTTTGCCCATTGACTGAAAAAATTGGCGGCCTTTGTCATCATCTTCAGCCTCCGCGGCTTCAAAATAAATATCCCTGAGTTCGGTCTCATATTCGATCGCGGTTTGAATGGCCTCTTCAATTTGCATAATACCCCCAATCTAAAAGTATGCCTGGATAAAATATGGATGTTATGTTTTAGATTATGTTGTAATTTATGTATCGGATTGGCAAGGTCAAGCGCTTTGCAGCCGTCCAGCGGAGAAGCGGGTGAAACTTCATCATTGACGCCTCTGTTAAATCTCTCTATACTCCCCAATCGCCAAAATCAGAGGTCTCGACACTGCGCTCTCAAAGCGCGCTTTACGTACAAAACCCAATTAACAGGCAGCAATTGTGAAATCAAAGTATTTTTACGGCTATAATATCGTGGCCGCCAGTTTCATCATCCAGGCGGTGTGCATCGGCCCGCTGTTTACCTATGGTGTTTTTTTCAAGCAGTTTCAGGCTGAGCTGGGCTGGTCAAGAACTGTGATCTCTGGCGCATCGTCTCTGGCCTTTTTTATCATGGGAGCGATGGGGATTGTTGCCGGCCGGCTCAATGACCGCATCGGCCCCAGAATCATTATGGTCGTCTCCGGAATCTCGCTGGGCCTGGGCTACCTGTTTATGGCGCAAATGCAGTCCCCGTGGCAGCTTTATTTTCTGTACGGCATCATGGTGGGCATTGGTTTCAGCACCCATGACGTGATAACCCTCTCGACAGTGGCACGCTGGTTTGTGAAGCGCCGGGGAATGATGTCAGGTATCATCAAGGTCGGCACCGGGGCCGGGCAGCTCATTGTCCCCCTGATTGCCGCAGCCCTGATTGCCGCCTACGGCTGGCGGCATTCTTACACGATTATCGGGGCAATTGCGCTGGTGATTTTGGTTGCGGCGGCGCTGGTGCTTTACCGTGATCCCCGGGACAAGGGGCAGCTGCCCGACGGCAACAGCGCTGACGACGCCGGATTTGCGGCCACCGACGCAGAGCGCAGCATCCCCCTCGACAAAGCGGTCCGCAAAGGCGCTTTTTGGATCCTGTGCGTTGCCGAGTTTACCATCTTTTTTTGCCTGCTGACCATGGTCGTGCACATCGTGCCGCACGCTACCGATCTGGGATTGCCCCCGGGGACCGCGGCCGCTGTCCTGTCCACCATTGGCGGTGTCAGCATGGTGGGCCGGTTTACGATGGGCACGGCCAACGATAAAATCGGCGGCAAGCGCTCACTGATCATTTGCTTTGTCATTCTGCTCTGCGGCCTGCTGTGGTTGCAGATTTCCGGCAAGGCCTGGATGCTGTTTTTGTTTGCCACAGTCTATGGTTTCAGCCACGGGGGGTTCTTTACGGTCATGTCGCCCACGGTAGCGGAGCTATTCGGCACCGGCTCGCACGGGTTGCTCTTTGGGCTCATTCTGTTCAGCGGTACGATTGGCGGTGCGGTCGGGCCGGTTTTGGCCGGTCGCATGTTTGACGTCACCGGCAGCTACCAGGGGGTCTTCTGGGTGCTTACCGGGCTGGCGCTCACCGGTTTGATTCTGATTCTAATGCTCGGGCCCCTGCAAAAAGCCGCTAGCCAGGATTAAGGGTTTAAGGGCAACCTCATCTATGCTGCTAGATTATATTCTCATCGGGGCCAACCGCATTACAGAACCCTTGTACACGCTTTCCGTTTGTCATCAATAACGATATCCCTGTTAATTTCATTTCCCAGATTCTGTTACGCTCATTTCTCAATTTTCCATCACCTAACCGACATAATTGATGGAAATGCGTTATCATTTGTCCAATTTTTTATATCCGCCTGATATTAATTGAAAAACATTTTAAGTGCGTAAAATAATGAATATTTGAGCCAATTGGCATGGAAAATGCCTTAATTCTGCTGGTCGGCATTGATTGGGTTTCCGGTAAAAAGCCTGCCATTTCCGGGCACGTTGTCCGGAGCGCAATTGCAGGAAATTTATAGAGAGGCAAATATGGAACGGCGGCAATTTCCGCGTGTCAACACGTGTAACTTAATTTCTTATGTCGGTATAGCGTCAAACGGTAAGGTCATGGAACAAGCCATGGCCAAGGCGGTTAATTTGAGCCAGGGCGGCGTTTTTCTTGAAACCACTCACAGGATTTCATCGAAATCCATCTCTATGATGTCGGTGGACGACGGCAACAATCTGATCGAACTCCAAGGAGAGGTCATCTATTCCAGCGAACGGGGCAACGGCCGGTTTGGCGCCGGTGTCCGTTTTAAGGGAACACACAACCTGAATTTTCAATTTGCCATGAAGCTTGTAAAATCTTTCAACGCAAGCAAGTATAAGGTTGTCCGCCCGTATCACACCTCCAGCTGATCGTATTCCTGTCGAATCAATTCTTTTCCATACTGTCGTTCGAGTCTTCTGACGATAAAGTGGCCGCGGGCGGTGTTTTGAAAATGATCGATAAAGATTGTATTGATCAACGCGCCCCCGGCGGCGCCGATCACCGGGATGGCCTGGGCGGCGACTTTTTCCGATACCAGCACCCCGAAGCGGGATGCCAGAACCGCGATCAAGCGGACCAACGCCGGGGCCCCCTCTTTGGCCAGACCCTTTTCCGCGATGTACTGAGCTGCTTCAGTGATGGTGCGCGCCAATGCCGCCCTGACAATATAATAACCGGTTTCGGTGCCATCCTCGTTTTTTGCAGATCCGCCCAGGGCAAAAACTTCCAAACAGGCAAGTTTTGTCTCCAGCTCGCTGATGGGCTCGCCCTCACTGCGTGCGATATCGGCAATGGAGCGCAGCATGATGGTGGTGGTCACCGGAAGCTCCACCGCTAAAGCCGGAAGACCGAATGATCCGCCACTGGCCCCGGTGGCCATGACCAGCAGCTTATGGGTCTTATCCGAAGAAGCCATTCTTTTTTTGACATCCATGGTGTGCACGGCAAAACCCAGCGTTTTTTTAAGCGACTTTTCAGTGGCTGTTTGAACCAGATCCTTCCATTTGGCCGGCAGGTAACCAAAGCCTTTTTCTATCGGAGTGCCCAAAAGGTTTGAAATTCTGGCCGCCAGGCTCGGATTTTCCAGAAGTGTTTTTGCGTATTTTAGATCGTCACGATCCTCTGCTGATATGCCCATATCTATGCCTTTTAACCTTTGCTCAAGATACGGATGGATCTCCTTTTTGGGGTCGGGCCTTTTTGCGGATGAAAAAACCAGTGACTGCCAGCGTCAGGGTGGCCATGCCGCCGATAATTTTACTGACCTGCGGGCTTTTCTTTTTCCCAGTGGCGCAATAGGTGGCAAAGTGCTCGCAATTATTGAAAACCAGTGAATATCCCTTTTGCGCAAGTTGCGCGCGTGCGATCTGCAGTGTTTCAGCATGCGGCAGGCGTTGTTTATAAGTGCGCCTTTGCAGCCGTCCATTTTTGAGAAATGTTTCCATGTCGCTGAGGATAACGGTGGGGTCCTTTTTTTCCTGAACAGCGCCCCTAAAATGCAAAACCTTCCCATCGCCGGCATATATCCCATGGTGGGAATAGAAAAACCCTTTGCGTTTCACATAGATGTGATCTCCGGCAATCAGGTCTTTTAAAGTCGAATGCACAACAGGGCTCCCTTTATGCTTGTCAGTTTGTAACAAACGGCCTTCATCGGTTGTGATCATCGATGTGTCTAATAGTATTAGACATAACCCATAAACATCAACCATCAAAATCGATAGATCCGGTGCTATGGGCTTCAAGTATACTATATGTGGTATAATTTGTTTGACAATTATCAAGATATAGTGATATACTAAATAAAATCGACATGCTGCGACATTTATTTCATACAATCAATTAAACATTTGTACTGCGAGGTTAAATTAGCTCATGAGTTACGTTTCCTGCCCCAAAACCAAGGCCAACAACAAAAAGCACATCGCCGTTTGCAAGCAATGTTCGCATCGCAAGCTTTGTTCGTCATACCTAAATTATCGCCAACCGACATTACCCTTGAAAAGATAAAGGGGGGTCATGATGACCGATGAGATGTTAGCCGAGGCGGAAGAAAAACTTTTCAATGATCTTCGTGATGAGCCCTGCGTCGTCTGCGGAGATCCCTATATGTATGTGTTGGGCAGCTATACACCCGAAGCGCCGGCCTCTGACGCAAAACGAGAAAATAGGGCACCTGTTTTGTATTATACCCTGTGCCAGAAATGCTTTAATAATGGCCGCATTCCCACCGCCCGCATAGAAGCCGTTTATCGCAGTAAATTCGGTAAAATCGCCGCCTGAAAAGTACATCTATAGTCTATCAATCGAGCAAAGAAAACAGCCCTACCTCTCAAAAGGAGAGGTAGGGCTATTTAATTTGAGTCAGGACCTATTCTGAATATGGTCCAGCCTTTATCTTCAAAAACGGGCAATCCTCCTTGTTTGCACACGGATCATGTATCTGTTAGGGCAATTCGGCGATAACCTGCCTAAATTCTTCCTCTGTAAAAGCCGGAAGCGTTTCAGTGCTGATGGCACCTGCTGATGCGGTGGTCAAAAGGACTTTGGCTGCGGTCTTAACATCCGGTGCATCCACTATTACCACGATATCATAGGACCCCATGGTCAGGAAAAATCCATCAACGGTTACCCCCATCGATTCGCATAATTGCTTGAATGCATCGAGTCGATTTGGACTTTCCTTGATTTTGTCGATGCCTTTGGTCGTGTATTTAACCAGCGAGATAAATTTAGCCATGGTGTTGCCTCCCTTCAAACAACGGGTTGTTTTGGAATCAAATGGCAATAATTCTGAGCTCCCGGCAAAGTAAAATTATCTGCCGGGAGTGGTGCATGCACATTTTTAAAGGTTGCTCCATTTTACCTGACTTTCAGGCTAAAAGTTTGTCAGGACCAACGTCTATGTCAGAAAGAAAAGCGCAACAGAGCATCGATGAATAAAAACGATGCGGCGGAAAAATTTTGCCAACGGAAAGAATCGGATGCGTGTCTGCTGTAAGGGCGGAATTCACATTCAGGTGAGTTTTCTACAAGTATGGTGATACGTTAGAAACCCCTTTGAGTCAAGAAAATATCATTTAGGTCAGGCGGTTTGCATATAGCGGCTTGGTATTAGATCCGGCTCCGAATCGCATTACTCTGTTTTTCGCGGCGACTGGTTCTTATTTTGGGTGCTTTTCTGAAAACTATTTTTACGACGAAGGACATGAAGTTTATGAAGCGGACTAACTTCGTATGGATATATTTTTCTTTGTGTTCTTCGTACGCTTCGTGGTCTTATCCGTTCACCATTCTCACCAAGCACGAGCTTGCCGTTCTTTTCATTTCTATTTTTTTATCTTCTGGCCTCTGACATCTGTCTTCTGTCATCTGCTTGCCGCGGCGTCTTGTCCCGGCGTAGCTTGAAGAGCGAAGTCGGAAGCTCGCCCGCCTTCGCCTTAACAGCTTCCTCCTACGTCAAAACTCCGGCGTGACAGATCGGCGCGGTAAACCAGAGCGGAGACGGGGCACCTAAACCACGTATTTTTTCTGAAGCTGTGCTTTTATCTCGCGCACCAGGCTATTCATCTTCCAATCGATATTCAGCCCCACTGAGCTCATCCCGCCGACCACAATGGAGTAAGCTGCTTTTTCCTGAATGCCAAAGTCCTTGGCAATATCAAAGATGATGCCAGCTTCCGGTTTGGCCAATTTGCCGTCGGCAATGGCAATATCGGCCAATCGGGAGAGCACAAAGGTCTTGTGCCGGTCATCGCCTTTTTCGGAAATTTCTTTGACATTCGCATTGATCAAGCTATCGAGATTATTGGTGTCTTGCATAATATCATTGATGACCTCACCGGGTTCATCTGTAAAATATTTATGCAGTATTTGAATGACGACTTTGATTTCTTCGTCCATCACAACCGTTTCGGTCATAATGAGTTTCAGACCGGCAGCGGTGACCAGTTTCATGGCGGCCAGATCCAGCGGGCGGCGTGGGTATCTTTTTATCCAGTTCACCCATTGATCCGTTTTATCTTCCAGCGCGTTCAGTTCCTTGTCGGAAAAGTCTGATTTTTCGCTTAGAACCTTTTTGAAAATGGGCGATTCGGCAAACATCTGCATGACCTTCAGTCGCAGCGGCATCAACGGGTGGGAACGATAATTGACCTCCAGCGCTTCGGGCGTATCTTTGAGCGAATCGATTTGCTCCAGCAGCGAATCAACGTCCAAATTCAAATTTTTACCGGTCAGGCCATAGGCGGTTTTGAGCATGGCGCGTGCGGCATTTTCAAAATCACCGCAGGCTATCAGCCCGATGCGATCCGTGCTGATTTCGCATTTTTTGCGCCATCTTAAAAAAATATTTTCCCCCATACTGGGCAGCAGCGTCACTCCCTGGCTGTTGGGGTTGGGATTGATCAGATAATTCATGCGGTTGTGCTCGAACAAAAAATGACCCAGCTCGTGTCCGAGAATAAACTGGATCTCCAGATCTTCCAATTCCTCCAGGGCCTCGGAGGTAATGCCAATGATAAAAAAATTTTTGTCCTCTGCCGGTTGAACATAAGCAAATGCGTTGATGTTGTTCGAGTTCAGGCAAAAGACTTCATAATCGCCATCCAAACCAAGCTTTTGCTTTGTTTCCGTGACGATGTCGAAAATGCGGGGTGAAATCGGCTGGCTTAGCAAAAAAGCGCCGTCTTTTAGCAACTGATTGCGAAAATTGGACTCTTCAAGCTTTTGCCGTTCTTCCGAGGTGGATATGATGCCTTCAAGATTGTAATCTTTGAACAACAATTCAACATCTTCCTTATCGCCTCTGTACCTGATACGGTGTAGGTCCATGCGGATATCTCCTTGTGATGCGTTGATAAATCTATAAAAAGGTTAAGCGCCTCCTAAACTCTTCGATAATGGGTTAACTTCTTTTTTAGCGGAATGCAATAAGTTTAATGAAGCGCAAATTCTGAAAGGTTCTTCAGACAACCGCTATCGATGATAATAGCCAAAGTAACCAAAGATGGTCTTACTAACTAAGAGAAAATGGGGCATCGTGTGGAGGGTAACGCAGCAAACCTTTAAACCTCTGAACCCAGAACCGGTTTTATGGTTCCTCGATGGAAAACTGCAGCCGGGCCGAGCCGATTTGAATGATATCGGAGATCTCCAAAAAGGTTGACCCTGTGACAGGCGCATCGTTGATTTTAGGCCGGGGGCGACCACCAATGTAATTAAAGCAGAAACCCTCGGGGGTTTTGTTGATGGTGGCAGCAGTTGGATCCATCAGCAGGCCTTTGATGACGACATCGGATGTGGGATCGGTTCCAATGGTGGTAATTTTGCGTGTCAGTCTGATTTGCCCGACGCCGCCGTCTAAATAATCCAGGGTGGCAGTCGACTCGGGACTTGGCTCCTCTGTGGCTGGATCAGGAGCGGACGAGTCCACCTCTCTGAGCGTTCCGCGACTCGGGCTCTGGTCCCAGAATCTGGGCACATTTATGCTTCTGGTAGGATTGCTTTGAATTTTCATTCTGCGATGCTGGGTGGTATTCATCGCCTGGGTGTCGTCAAAATCATCCGACGCAACTGGCGGCGCTTTTTCTTTTGTCTCAAATTTCAATTCCAGTGAATGCTCACCAATGGTGATGACATCCGCATCCCTTAGCCAATGCGAGTGAACCAACTGCTCGTTGACAAAAGAGCCATTTTTGCTCTGCAGATCAGTTAATACGAGTCGGTCACCCAGATAGTCTATCTTGGCATGATGACCTGATACAGCCGGATCATCGATAACAATGTCATTTTTATCCCGCCGGCCGATACTCAAGGCCTTTCCTTTTTTTAGCGTAAATGTTCCCAGAGATTTGTTTTGAAGTTTCAGCGTTAAAGTTGGCATCAATTCATATCCTCATTTTGGTGGTTCAAAGCGAACTTCTTAAATTGCAGCCATGCGTCATTGAACTCTTTAATCATATAAAAAATGCAGGTTCTCGTCAAGATTCGAGCGTCGGATATTGTATTTAACTAATTGAAATAACATGCTTTAATATTGTTACCGGGATAAAATGGTTGTGTTTTTGCCGGCTGTGAAATTATAATGAATATAGCGGCATGCAATCCGCTGATGGCCATAAAAGATAAAACGAATCGAAATCGATAGGCAGATCTCGCAATGAAACTTTCTTTTTATAAATTTTTGACTGATACCAGGAAGGCATCAGCTCTTTTGGCCCTATTTTTGTGTCTTTGTGTATTGGCGGCATGCGCCGGTATGCCCGGTGGCTCGGTAAAAACATATCCGACAGACTATCATACAACGGTCCAGGCCAGTAATGACACGCTGGAAGATTTGCAAATACCGGTCACGGAAACCATTGCAGATGGCTTAAAGACCACCTTCAAAGCCCGCCGTGCGGATGGTACCCCGGTGGTCGTCCAGGTGGTAAGGATCAGCCGAAAGTCCACAGAGGTCTCGGTCAGGGCCGGTCAGGTGGGTTTTGGAGACCGGCGGGTGGCCAATCAGATCAATGAATTTATTCATGAGCAGTTGGATCCGAGTATCTCAACCAGCGCCAGGCAGGGATTTACAGAAGAAAACCTGGATGAGAGCATCGACCAACAAGTTGCGGTGCCAGCACCCTCTGCTCAAGCTGGTGATCAAGGTTGGAACCGCAGCCCGGCAAAGGTCGCTGAGATGCTCAACGATTCGATTTTCATCATTTATTTTAATCAAGATTCCAATGAGCTGACAGATAAGGCCAAAGAAAAGCTGGATCGGGTCGCTGAGATTATGCGCAATAATCCTGCTGCAAGTGCGACCCTCAACGGTTATACGGACTCATACGGAGCCAAATCCTATAATGAAATGATTGCCGAGTTGCGTGCCAATATGGTCAAGTCCTATCTGGTGGGCAAGGGTATTTTGCCTGGAAAACTCCAGACATTTGGTCACGGTGCCCAGAAATTTATCGGCTCCAACAGAACCCGCGAGGGCAGGCAGCTGAACCGCCGCGTGGAAATTGAGCTAACCGATGTAAAAATCCAATAGCGCCAGCCTCCCAAAACCGAATCGGTTACCCAGACCCCAACGCTAATATTCAACTAGATTTTGCAACTTTGGTTCCCTGCTTGCCAAATTCGGGCTCTCGTCCAACCCCACAATGGCGACCGCAGCACCTTTTATTCCCTTGATTATTTCATCAGGATGCATACCTTTGCCTAAGCCAAAACTGCGAAAAACGTATTTATATATAAAAAACAGAACTTTAGAGATTCTTGGAGGAATATATCATGAGCAAAATACCCAATAGAGACATTACCGGTAACTGCGACGAAGGTGAGTGCCGTGATCGCGTTAATGAAGGCAATGAAGAGCGTCAAAAGAAAATTGCCAAAAAGCGATACAGTTCGCCAAACCCAAACAGCCCTGAGCATACCAAAAAAAGAGATGAACAACCGGCTGTCTGGGGTGGACGTGTCTAAACCATACTGAGGGCGAACCATCGCTCTCATCAACTTTCTTATATATAAGAAACCCCGCATCGGAATGTCAGATGCGGGGTTTTTTGTATGCAATCGGAAACACCGAACCCAGAACCTTTGAATCCTAAACCCGCATATCAAACAAGTGTTTGTCCTACGGCCGTTCCGGGAGCAGCCAGGGAGGATATGCGCTCGACGGTTTCGGCATCCAGTGTGATGCCGGCTGCAGCGGCATTTTCGGTAATACGATTCTGTTGGCGTGTTCCCGGAATAGGAACAATATCATCCCCCTGGTGAAGGAGCCAGGCGAGCGCCAGTTGAGCAGGTGTGATGTCAAGTTCTGCGGCCACCTGCATCAGAGGCGCAAACCGGTCTTTGTTGGTTTTAAAATTATCTCCCTGGTAACGCGGGTTGTTATTCCGAAAATCATCTGAAGCCAATTCATCGATTGTGCCGGTTAGAAATCCGCTTCCCAATGGAGCCCAGGGCACTAAAGCAATTCCCAACTCGCGGAGCGTGGGCAACAATTCGTTTTCAACTTCGCGGCGCCATAGCGAATATTCATACTGAACGGCTGCAATCGGGTGCACCTTATGCGCCTGACGAACCTGATCGGCCGTGACATTGCTCAGGCCGATGAACCTGACTTTACCCTGGCTTACCGCCTCGGACATGGCACCCACCGTCTCTTCGATGGGTGTGGCCGGATCCGGATAATGCAGATACCAAAGATCAATCCGCTCGCTGTTCAGCCGCCTGAGGCTGTGATCCAGTGCCCGCCGCACATAGTCGGGGTTACCGTTGATGTTCAATGAGAACCCCCAACCGGTCGGCACTTCTGTTCCCTGTTGGTCGGCCTCAAAAACAATACCGTATTTGGTGGCGATAAAAGCATCCTCGCGTCGTCCGGCAATCGCCTGCGCGATCAGCTCCTCGTTGTGACCATTTCCATATGCATCTGCTGAATCAATGAAAGTCGAGCCGGTATCCAGCGCATGGTGAAGTGCGGCCAGTGCTTCATTTTCTTTTGCACTGCCGTAATAGCCCTCAAGCCCCATGGCCCCATAACCAATGGCACTAACCTCGGGGCCGTTACGGCCTAATTTTCGTTTTGACACCATATTGGCTCCTTTCTTCCCGCTAAATTGGGAGTTGGTGTTGCATATCCGGCCACAGGCTGATGTTAAACGCTATTGAACCACCCCACATGCCATCCGGGCACCGCCGCCACCCAGTTTTTGGGGTTTATCAGAATAGTTGTCGCCTCCGGCATGAATCATCAGCGCACGGCCTTTGAGATCGGACAGTTTTACCCGGGGTGCGAGTACGGGATGGCTGGCTTGACCATTACCATCAACATATAAGGCTGGCAAGTCGCCCAGATGTCCGTTGCCAAAGGGGCCTGCGTGTTTCCCGGTACCGGCTGGGTCATAGTGCCCTCCAGCAGCCAGTCCAGGAATCCTTTTACCACCTTTATCCCCGGGACCGCAATCAGGATTTTGATGAATATGGAATCCATGCAAGCCGGGGGTGAGGCTGTTTAGATTGGGCGTTAAGACTGTTCCATAAGGACTTGATGTTGCTTTAACCGTTCCGATGGCTTTGCCGACACCAGTAATATCGATCAAGTGTATGTGAAAAACCAGTTCCTGTGCCTGTGCGGATAAACAGGTAATGAGTATGCTCAAAATAACAGTCATTAATTTTGTCATGACGCATTCCTCCGTATAATATTTATGGTCCGGCAATAAGCATGATGGTGTCTGCCCGACCGGAAAAGAGGTCCGATAAATGATATAGATAAATTTTTTACGAGCTGAATCAATTGAATCCCCAAAATGCGCACATTTAGGGTTTAGCTAAAACTTTGTTATGGTGGCGGGGTTTGTCAATGCGATTATAAAGGTCTACTCGCAGGAATTATTGCGGCTGCATAACGGGTATGCTATGTTTTCATTCATCAATGATTTTGACACCCATTCATAAAGTTGCCACCCATCATATCATCACCGCTTCTAAAGCTGTCTGTGGCCACTTTTTAGATTTAAATGGCATTCAGCGGTGGCGAGTCCTGCTGTCGGTCCTGACAATAACATTGCTTTGCGCACCAAGCATTTGGGCCGATCCCTACGAAGTGCTGGTTGTTGATATTGCCGGTGCCAATAATGTTGTCAGAGTCGAAGAATATAAAAAAGATGCCACCAAGTTTAATGCGCTCAACCAGCGGGGATATACTGCCGCCAGACCGTATTTTAATGTGCTGCAAATGGCTGACGGAGAGGTCTATTTTGTATTTGGCTTTCGGAATGAAGTGCAGGGCATTCATCGGCGCAACTATTCCGGCACAATAGAGAACTTGCGACGCATCAGGCAGCAAGGGGCGCCCAAATATCCGCACATGCACTGGCGGCCTGTCGAAGAGATCAGGCGCTTGTGGCCGGGTCGTAAAAATAAAGAAAGTTATAATTTCATGGACGTCCCCTAATTAATTTGTATTCAAGTTGAGATGGGTGATGCGGGTTAACAACCGGAGGAAACAAACGCTGCTGCTTTAATGACCAGCGCTTCAGATGGTTTTTCAGACGATAAAAATAGTGTCAAAGCAGAAGTGTTGTAATGATTGGAAACATCTAGCAGAAGATCAAGTGCCCCGTCTGTGTTTAAATCGCCCGCCCATATCACTGCCGGGCTGGCATCTCCTGCGAAAATGGGTTTTGCATCCGGAGGGCGGTAAATCTGAAAATGATGAATTTTTTGAGACCCGGATTCTGCCGTCAGGATCAAGGGGCATTCTCCGAAGCGATCGACTGTCAGGGGGCCGTTCTGATCACAGGCAACCGTCAACTTGTAGCGGCGGCCGTTTGATAATTTGAATGAAGCCACTATGCCGATTTTAAGGTAACGCGATTCTGCAACCATCGTTTCTACAGGACCGGCCGCAATACCCGGCAATCCGCGCACCAGAAAAAGCGGTTTTTCATCCAGATCAACAAAAACTTTTTTTGCAGTGGCCTGGCCGTCTTCATCGATGACTTCATCTTTAACGAATTCAATCCCGAGGCGTGTTTCCTGAAAAGCATAGCCCTTATCAGTAGGAACCAGCGCCAACCACCTTTCTCCGGATTTAGCCGTTACCTCATCTCCATGGAATGTACCTGTAAGCAGCAACTGGGCATGATTGACCTGCGACTGGGCAATAGGTAGAAAACAGAAATGAAAGACAACCACGGCAATCGCCACAAACTTTTTGATATGCATATGTTTCCTGATCATTGTTATTTTGTTTGTCCTGTGGTGCTCCGCGCTTCGAAAGATTGGCATGGCGGTTTTAGCAGTGTAAATCTATAGTTTATTTTAGCATATATGTCTAAAAGTAAAATTAAATCAATACGATAAAAACTTTGGTAGATCTCTAAAAACTTTGGTAGATCTCTAAAAAGTTTGCCGGAGATCTCCTGTAATATCCGCATTATGGCCTATCGATAACTGCCCTATCCCCGAACACTGTCGGCTCACGCAGCTTTTGCAAAGGAGGGAACCTCTGAATTTTTTTACAGAAACCCCTTGCTTTTGGTCTCTGAGAGGGTTAAGATATAGTATGTCAATAAAGTCCTGCCCGAAATTGGTAGGATAGTTTCGTTCTGAAGGAAGGTTTGCTTTGCCATACCAGCATCCTCCAGGTAGAGACGTTGATAATTTGAAGAAAGGAGGATGTTATCATGGCCAACGGAACAGTTAAGTGGTTTAATGATCGCAAAGGATTTGGATTCATCGAGCAGGAAGACGGACCGGATGTATTCGTCCATCATTCCGCTATCAATGCGAGCGGTTTCAAATCCTTGAATGAAGGCGACCAGGTCACATTTGATATCGAGCAGGGTCAAAAAGGTCCTGCCGCAGCCAATGTCACCGTCGTCTAATTTGTCATTGCTAAAAAAAAGGCATTCCCAACCATTGCGCGGGAATGCCTTTTGTTTTAGGGGATACCCTTTCGTAGAAAATCGACTAAACAGCAAAAAGAGTTTATGCTTTAATCTCTAACAATTCGATGTCAAAAGTTACGGTTTGACCGGACAACGGGTGGTTCCCATCCAGCGTCACCGACTCTTCACCCACTTCGGAGACCACAACAGGCATTTCATTGCCACTGGCATTGCTCATCCTCAGCTGTAATCCGACGGATGGTGTTATATTTTCTGGAAAATCTTTTATGGGTATTTTCAGAAGCAAATCCTCACGTCTTTCACCAAAAGCATTATCAGGCTCCAGCGTCACCGATATAGATTCACCGGGCTTCATTCCCACTACACCATCTTCAAAACCCGCAAGCAATTCTTTATTGCCCAATGTGAATTCTAATGGATCGCGTTCCTTGGAAGAGTCAAAGACCTCTCCATTTTTTAGTTTTCCGGTATAATGCACGCTTACCAAATCTCCAACCTGGGCTGCTTTCATTATTATCTCCCTGGTTAAATTAACTTCCGAAAAAACAGACAGAATCCAATAATAAAAAGGCGGAGTCACTTCAGACTCTACCCTATAAGCCGGATGCGTCCTTGGTCCTTTCAGAGAATGTTATTTGTGGATGGCACCACCAATGCCCTGAGCGGATTTTCAGGATGATTCAAATTTTTTCTTCAATCATGGACTATTTAACTATCTCAAATTTATACAGATTTGTCAATGCGTAAAACGGATAGATTTCACGGGCGTAACTAGCATATAAAAAAGTACGGCGCCGGTCAAACCAGATGACAAAGTCAACAGGAAACAAAACAGCGAGATGAAAATCAGGGGTTTGGAAAAATCTATTTGCTAAATAACGGTTCAAACGAGGATTTAATTTCCCCAATGCACAAGTTTTTCCCAACTCAGAAATTAATAGCGATACTAATGGATGGATGATGACAATCAATGACTGACTCTTTAACAACCGATGACTGTTAGATGCATTCAGTAGCGGTATAGAAAGTTATAATTTCATGGACGTCCCTATTGTTCTTCTCAATACAATTGTAAATCAATCATTGACAATTTTACGGACAAATTGTAGTTTATCCAGCGTATCAATTGACAGGGGGAATTTTTGCAACTTTTTTTCATTATGATCAGCCAAGCGGAGACACTATGCAACTAACCCAAAGTGAAATGATCCAGATTTTAAGAAAACGGACCGGCATGAATCAGGCCGAGCTGGGTTTCCGGGCCTTTAACACATCCATGGATTCGGGGCGGACGAAAATTAAAAACATCGAGCTAGGAAAACAGCGCGTTACCGAAGATGATCTCAAGCGCATCGCGCAATGTCTGGAAGTCCCCGTGCAGCAGCTCCAGCCCTTGCCCGGCAGTGACAAAATAGCCACAGGGCCTTACAAAGAGGGCATCCTGTTGTCTCAAAAGGTTGTTGACATGTTTCCGGAATTGCAGGAATATCTGGAAATGCTTGAAAAAGCATCGGTGATCGACGATTTCGACTTGATCGAATATCTGTCCAAAAAAATTGCCGGCATCTGGCAGGATGGTCCCAAAACAGCATCGCCATCATCAAAAACAACCATTACAACCACCTAAAATGAGGTCTGATCATGACAGAACCAGTTGAAACGGTTGCCCGCAAACGTGATTGTTATCTTCAAATTATGCAAAAAGCCCAACGACTGAATGATCAGAAACTTATTAGGCTTATTCTAAAGAAAATGGCCCGCTTGGGTCTGAACCACACGGTTCAAACCGCCAGCGGCTGCACCATCATTCCATTTCCCAGCGCTCATTACGCCGCCAAGCCGCCGGAATGCGAGCCCGCTTCCTGGTGGACGCTTGTCAAACTCACTTTGGCCATACCGGGTAGCGTTATCGCTTTGTTTCTGGTGGCCCACTTCAGGGGCATCATGCCTTAATTCGATTATGCGGCCCCCCACTTTGCGGTTTCAGATTTTTATTTGATCACCGCCATATGATTTAATTCCAGCGCCAAAGACAGCAAGCCATATCTTTTAACATCACAAGCGTCTTATAAAATGGACAAATGTACTTGACATGGGTATAATTGTATATTACAAACTATTCCATCAGACCAAAGCTTTGCCGCCGGATGTTTACCAGAAATGATGTGAGGAGGGTCTTAATGCGGTTAAATACTGTAATCAGCTATCTCAAAGATTATTATCGAGTGATCTTATTTTATATGGTATTTGCGGTGGCGCAATTTTTGTTTTTCTGGTCAATATGCCATTTAATGCCCGGCGAGCGGCTTTACCAGCGAAAAGCGCGCATGAAAACCGGCAAAGCCCCCATGGCGGCCATTGTTGACCCCATCAAAAAATCCCAGGTTCCGGATTGGAAAAGATAAATTGAATCCATAAACCCAATCCAGCACTATTTTGGGTGACCTGCTGCTGTGTTTATCTGCCTTTCCCATCTCTTAGGGAATATGTGATCTATTCTATTCATCCGATCCTGCGCTCCGATGATAACAACTCAAGCCCCTCTTGTTAGCGTTTCAAACTTTTGCTATCAATTTCGGTATCACTTTATTACTAACGGGAGAGACCCTATGACCCATTCATATGTTCACGGATACGACCCAAAAGAAAACCGGCGTCTGCAGGATCAGGCCAACACCTTAGTCGAGCTCCTGCATTCCGACACGTCTTATTCGGCCGGCAGCCGGGTGCTGGAAGCCGGTTGCGGCGTGGGGGCGCAAACCATCACTTTGGCGCGCAACAGCCCGGATGCAGCTTTCATTTCCATCGACATATCCGCAGATTCCATTCGCCAAGCCCAAAAAGCGGCAGATAATGCAGGTTTTGCCAATGTAGAATTCCAGCAGGCGGACATTTTCAATTTGACCTTTGAACCCGCATCTTTTGATCACATCTTTGTGTGCCATGTTTTAGAGCATCTTGCGGAGCCGACCACAGCTTTGAACCTTCTCAGAAATCTGATCAAGACCGATGGTACGATTACCGTTATTGAGGGCGATCACGGCTCTGCCTATTTTTACCCGGATAGTGAAGCCGCCCACATCGCCATCCAGTGCCAGGTCGAGCTGCAAAAACAGGCCGGCGGTAATGCGCTGATCGGAAGAGCGCTTTACCCGTTGCTGCTGGACGCAGGATTTAAGGACATTTATGTTTCTCCGCGCATGGTTTATGCTGATTCCAGCAAGCCGGAGCTGGTTGACGGTTTCACCAAAAATACATTTACCGCCATGATCGAAGGCATTCGTAGCGATGCGCTAAAAGCCGGCATCGTCGATGAGGACATTTTTGATAAAGGCATCCGGGACCTGTACCGCACCGCAGAAGCCGATGGTGTTTTTTGCTACACGTTTTTTAAAGCGGTTGCTGTCAATAAATGAAATGCCCACCAATCATGCAGGCGACTTGGAAGAGATTTTTAGATTGTTGAGCTAAAAGCCACAGGGTAAAAAATTAAAAGATGTCAGAGAATTTAAGGCCGCTGCGGCAGATTTTCTCGATGGCATTAAAATCATCCACCTTCATGAGTCTTTATGTTAATGCTGATCTCGTTCATTTGGCCCCTTTCCGTTTAGAGTCGCGTGTTGCGCATGGTCGAGGTGTACCAAATGTTGCAACCCCAAATCACTATTGGCAGATGAATTCTTCAGCCATTAGTCCTCAATATTGATATCAATAAAAAGTGTGTCTACACGGGACAGACCGGGCCTGGATGACCTTCTGCTGACCGGTTTTTCTATGATAATTTGGTAGTGATAACAGAAATGCCCTTATTGACAATTAATCAGGGATTAGAATATCATTTTACATAGGGTGTGATCGCCTGAAGTTCAAACTGATTTCTACGATTCGTGCTGCTTACCCATCTCGCTGCCACCCAAATACACCATCTGGGCGACCAATCAGCGCCCTAACTGACTGAGCCTTCAAAAACCAATTCTTAATCTTATTCACCGTTCAAAACAGATCGTAGTGTCAATGCTCATATTTTCCTGAAAGGAGGTGAGTCATAAGGGACAGGTTGACTGATGAGGGGGGGTGGATTCCTGAAATGAACCCAAAAGGACATGGAGGCCAAGATGATGAAAAAATAGATCGGATTTTCATTGATGCTCGCCATGATATTTAGCATGACGGCTTATCCCGCTGCTGCCGAAACGGATGAGTCTCCAATTACTATATCCTGGATCAACACGCGCTGGGATTATCGAGACTATGGAAACTTTGGAATGCAAAATTGGACCGGCGGTTCACAACTGCGCAACGGCACCATGTTTCTGTTTGAATGTATACTTGACCTGGGGGGACTGGACCTGATCGAAGATAAAATCCGGGTTGTGGCCGTCAACACGGTGTCGAAAAAACGGTATAAATTGCACTATGAACCTTTTTACTGGCGGCCTGCCAGTGGTGTGCTGGAATACTGGGCACTGGCGGTGCAACCAAACGAATCGATGTTTGAAGGTGAATGGAAATTTATCGTACACGGCAAGGATTCAGACGGCAACAGGCACCGCCAGGTGGATGTTGCCCCTGCCCCTCAAGAAGTTTTTCCAGCAGACATTGGCCATGTAACCGTCAAAAGATCCGGCGGAGCTTACGAGGTTTGCTGGAGCGGCATCGGGGCCCCAAACACTGTTGATCTCAACTACCGCGTGCTGGTGATCGAAACCGCCACTTCAGATATTGCAGCGGTTCTGGTGGGTAAATGGCAGGATGGCAATGGCGCCGGAACTTATGATTTGTTTTCCAACAAGGTCACCTTTACGATTCCACCCCAATATGCGGGCGACGCGTATGCCATACGGCTGGCCAATATACTTCAGGGGAACAAAGCCCTTTATTATCTGATACTGCCAAATAACTGATTGAAAAATGATCTCAGGCTATACCAACATGCCAAAGGCAGGGTTTATGAAAACCCTGCCTTTTTTGACTTCCAAAACCATCCAAGGCGGGACGCGGGCCACCTGAAACCTGAAGCTGAATGCCGTTACAACCAGAGTTACGAATGCATTAATTGAGCTTCAGCTCCGTTTCCTGATAAAACAATCTTCCGCTCATATCTTTCATCTTTTCTGTGACAATCACTTTATCTGCCACTACTTGCGCCACGCGACCACCGTGCAGCCCGATACGGGTGCCGGTTCCAATCACGTAGCCCCTGCCCGAGGCTTCCTTGACCAAAGCCCTATTACCGCTGGCCGCAAGAACAATCCCGGTTAGCTTCAGCTGGCTTATATCGATTTTTTCCAGCGGCGTGGTGCCGTTGTGGTTGGTTTCTGCGTAGGTTGCCGTTTGCCCCTGGGCTTTTGGTCTTTCTTTAAACAAAGGCGCAAACGGGTCAATTTTGTCTATTGGGTCATACACCGGAGTAGGGTTGCGGGCATATGCTGTATCTGTTTCAGTATTCCTTTCATCATCAGCATCACTTTTGAAAGCGGTTATATCCGGTTTTGGCTCGGGAGTGGCGGCGTTTTGATTTTGTGCGGTTGAGGTGATGATCTTTTTTCGAATTACCATGGGCTTGTCGTATGTGCGGGACTCACAGACCGGATTTAACGCTATTGAAAAGATGCTCACCAGAAAGGCGACCCAGCTGATTTTAGCAATGGGCTGTTTCATAAATGACCTCCTCGATTTGGGTTCGAAGAGATAGTCGCAAAGGGGGCAGGAAAAGTGACATTTTTTCAGACCGCATCTGAATAAATTTTTGATGCAATCGGTGGGTCTATTGAGGCTTGTTCAGTTTAATGACCCTTTTCTGAATAACGATTCTACCATATACGTCTTCAATTTCTTCTGTGATGATAATTCGGTCTTTTAATATCTGGCTGACTTTTCCGGCGCTTGTGCCGATATAAGTGCCTTCCCGGATAACATGTCCTTTGCCGGTCGCGTCTTCAACTATGGCTTTGTTGCCATTATCCGAAAGCATCACTCCCACCAGCTTTAACTGGCTCGGATCCAGCGTTTCAAGCGGGGTGCGGGGTCGGGCTTTATTTTTGACAGCCTGTCGGGATTTGTTTCCGATTGCTGGCTCAAAAGGATCCACCGCCCAGCCCTCATGCATCGAAAACGAATTAACCATGGAAGGACTATCCTGTGTGCTGGTGACGGATAATTGGGCTTGTTTTTTTCTGGCATTAGCAGCAGGGGCTGTTTTGTTTGAGATAGGCTGCGACCATTCTGTGGTTTGTGTCGGTCTATGGGTGAAATGGATATTGTTCAATATGTCCAGTCTGGAAATGATGAGCATAAAGCACACCACTGCCACCGGCGCTGCAATGATTTTAAGCGTCATAAAAGTGCTGCCCGCTATTTTATCGATCAAAGAGACTTTTTGCGGCTGATTGATGGTATCCGACAGGGCGGGTAAAACCTTTGGTGGTTGTTTGGCCTGCTCTCGGGACTCGATTTCGGATGTGCGGGTATCGAGAATCAGATCCATGCAGGTCAGGCAGTGCTCGAGGTGTTCCTCCATTGTTTGTTGCGCATCCGGTGCCAGTTCTTCAAATGCATAGGCGATCGCCTGCTCGGAGAACGGACACTCCTCAAGGGCCTTTTGGGAGTCGCCAGCATACCCGTTCCGTAAAGAGTCCATTAACTGCTCTGTTTTTTCAGTCTTGTCCAAATGTTTTTCGATCATCTGTCATCCTGTTCCATTGATATCGCAAGATACCAACGCTTTCATCTGTTATAGTCGCCCATATGAGATCATGGGTGACATTATCTTTCATCGATTAAACAACTCTCGATAATCCAGCCCATCGGTATCCAGACATCTGGTTAATACATTTTTGAATTTGGCCATCGAGCCGGTCTCTTTACGGGTAAATTGTTTTTTAATGGCCTCTACCCTGCGTTTTAATTCCTGCGGGTCCGAGCTGTCGCCATTTAGTTCCCTATTGGCCATCTGTTCGTAAGTCAGGCCCTCAAGGTTCATCCGGATCAGATTGGCATCTCTGGGAAATAGGTCGGATAGCTGCACCAGGGCTTTTTGAATCAGTTTGCGCTGCTCCTTGCCGATAATTTCCGTTTCCGGGTTATGTTGGCTGTCGCATTGAAAGCCTGCTGGGTTAACATCGGTAAGCGCAGCTTCGTTGTGCTGCCGCGCGAATTTTCGATTGGCGTCGATGATGCGCCTGTTCAGAATGATCGTCAAATAGGTCTGCAGGGAGGCGCGGCCATTGTATCTGCAGATGGCTTTGCCGCTCAACAGCTCCAGCCAGAACGTTGAAAGTACGCTTTCAATCGCGTGCGGATCCTTGTCGAATAGCCGGCGGTTGGCAAAGGCTGCAAAAAAATGGGCGTAGCGGTTATACAGCTCTATGATCGCACTGCGATAGCCGGAACGCAGATCTTGGCAGATTTTACGTCCCAGATCATAATCCATATGTTTTCGATGATTTTTCATATACGGCTCTGTGCTAGCACCTTCTGCCGGATCTGGACAGCCATGAGAGCAACGGCACAACCCGGCTTATGTACAATTATATCGGCCGATTAAAAGTCTAACTTGAGTGGTGAGAAGGCATGTTGCGCTTTACGGTGACCTTTCGAAAACCTATCGACGACAAGAACATGACGGGGGGTAGTGCAGAAGGGCGTCAATATTGAAATTAGCTCGACCCGGCTTTTGTTCTAAACAGCTGAAAAAACTAAAGTAAATAAATTTTTAAGCCGATAATGCAGATTAGAGGCGGCCATCCGTCTAACCTATTTTCAGCCAGGGAGACCAGCGTGCCGGTATATCAATTTATATGCAAAAAGCATGGCTTCTTTGAAAAAATAACGATCAAAGCCGAATGGGATCGCATCCGTTGCCCTAAGTGCGGTGCAAAATCCAAAGTGGATCAAAAATGCAAGTCCGACCACAAAACTGTCTTTAAATATTTCTATTGACTCACTACATTCATTGATCTGTTATTGAATTGCTCCAATTAAAAGCCAGATGATATGTTCAACAGAGACATTTAGCTTAATTCTGATATAAGGAAGGTAAAAATTTTATGGACTTCCCTACTATTATGATAAAACGGATGACATTTTTTGTGCTGGCAGTGTTTCTTGCTGCGGCGGTGCTGTTTGCCTGTTCCAATAACCCGGAAGCCGAATCTGAACCGCAAAAAGGCGTGATTGAGGAAATGACCGATAACGCTGCTAAGGAAGTGGTCAACCGGATTCGAACGCCGCTTAACAAAGCACGTTCTGCCGCAGATCAAGAAGAAGAACGACTGGATGATATGGAAAAATCCCTAAAAGAATAGGGCTGTACCATTAACTGCCCACCGTTAACATTCAATCGCGCACGCTTGCCTCTGTGACACCCTGTCCCTTGAAAGATGCCCCTGGCTTTGATATCCATTTTAGGGATGAGCCCATGGCTGACGAAAAATCGTTTGAAAGAAGGCGTTGCATACCTGGCTGAGCGCGATGATGACCTCGCGCGCCTTTTCGAGGAAAACGGCGTGCCGCCTCTTTGGGCAAGAAAACCTTGTTTTTCAACTCTGATTCACATTATTTTAGAACAACAGGTGTCGCTTGCTTCTGCCATGGCCATGTACCGTCGTCTCAAAGATAAGCTGGTGCTGTTTACGCCAAAACATTTTTTGGAAGTGGGCCCATCATATCTGAGATCGCTGGGAATCACGCGGCAGAAAGCGGTCTATTGTATGAATGTGGCTGAGGCCATTCTTGAAGGCCATCTCGATCTAAAGGCCCTGTCCAGAATGGATGACCCGGCTGCCGTGAACGCGCTCACACAAATCAAAGGCATTGGTCCCTGGACTGCGGATATCTATCTTTTGATGGCCCTGCGCAGGCCAGATGTATGGCCCTCAGGGGACATTGCACTGCTCAACACAGTGCGCAAGGTGAAGGGACTTGAGCGGAATCCACCGCCATCTACTTTGGCCGCAATTGCCGAGGACTGGCGACCTTTCCGGTCAGTTGCGGCCAGGATGCTATGGCATCACTATTTGTCCGGCAAGGATCGGAACTCAGCGGCAGCGCGCTGACAGCAACATGGGCGGGCGCCAGCATCGGGCCGGCTCTCAATCTTAACCTCAACCGGGAATGTGTGGTTAACGTGGTATGTCTATATTATTTCAATACGCGTTAAACATATCTTTGCTGCTTGCACTTTTAACCGGATGCTCAACCACCGTGGATCGCAAAGAACCGGAATCGAAAGGTCCTTTGCAGGAGTGCATCGCGTATGCCCAAGAAGGGCAATATGATCAATCGATTGTCTTTTGTGACAGGGTCATAGTGAATCATCCGGAGTTTGCCGAGGCTTACCTTCACAGAGGCAATGCCCATAGAAACCTTGGCCGGTATGAAAAAGCGATCTCGGATTACGATACGGCCATCGCGCTAGATCCTGATAATGAAGAGTTTTACAATCATCGTGCGATTGCTTACCGGAAATTAGGACAGGCCGATAAGGCGATCGCGGACTGCAATAAGGCTCTGGAATTAAACCCGAGATCTGTCGAGGCCTACATTAACCGGGGCAATGCCTACATTAGAAAGCGCCAGTATGATCAGGTCATATCCGATTTCAATAAAGCCATTGAGCTAGACCCCTTGTCTGCGGATGCCTATTTCAACCGTGGGCTTATTTTTGCTTCAGCCAAAAAGCAATATGACGAAGCCATTGCGGATATCAGCAAGGCCATACAGATAAACCCTGAGTTTGCCAGAGCTTATTACAGCCGGGGACTTGTCTATGATGCCAAGGGCAATTACCAGAGGGCCGTGATTGATTATAACCGCGCCATCGAGATCGATCCGGGTTTTGCCAAAGCTTACGCCAAGCGCGGCATTTTCTATGGCCGCATGGGTCAGAACAGACGGTTTTGCGCGGATTTGTTAAAAGCCTGTGAATTGGGTTCTTGCAAATATTTAGAAGTAGCCAGAAACGTCGGCGCCTGCCCTTCAATACCCTGAACTTCAAATCACTTCCTGTTGAATATCTATCAAAAATAAAGCTAATCGGCTCAATCGCCAATCTTTGTGGCGAATGTATTCGCCTCTGGCACGTTCTGATGAGACGGCTGCATACCTATACGCTATAGTCGATTTGAATCGTGTAGCGTGGGTCTGCGTGTACTTCCCAATATTGTTTTTGCAATTTTTGTGTCACCGGGCCGGGTGCACCTTTACCGATCGCCTGCCCGTTGATTTTTGTAATCGGTATGATACCGCCGGCGGTCGTTGTGATAAATACTTCATCAGCCGCAAGTGCCTCATCAGCAGGAAGATTGCGCTGCACGACTTCATAGCCGCAATCAGGCGCTATCTCAATTGTGGTTCTGCGCGTCATGCCCTCCAGCACACCTGCCCCCGGCGTTGTCAGTGTGCTACCGTTTACCGCAAAAATGTTGAAACCTGGACCCTCGACCAAATTCCCCTGTGAATCGACAACAACTGCAGTTTCGCCGCCACGTTCGTAAGCTTCGAATAGACCCATAACCATGTCGAGCCAGTGATAGTTTTTTACGGTGGGGTCGACTGATTCCGGGGGTATACGCTGCCAGCGACTGATAATGAGGTGTAGTCCTTTTATTTGCTTTTCTGGTGTTGCAATCCAGATAAAGGGGATGGCAAAAGCAAAGAATTGGTTCTTACAGGTCCGTGGGTCGCGTGAGCCTGGTTTGGGCTGTCCCCTGGTACAAATCATTTCGACATAGGCATCCCGCAATCCGCTTGCTCTGACGCAGTCCATTAAAATATCGCGCAAATCGCTGCGGCTGTATGGAATTGATAATTGCAGTTTTTCCATACTGGCAAAGAAACGTTCAATATGATCCTCAAGCCGAAAAAACTTTCCCGCCAACACACCGGCGACATCGTATGTCGCATCCGAATGCAGGAAACCCCAGTCAAGCAACGAGATCTTAGCTTCCTCTACAGGCACGATGTGTCCATCAACATAAGCCACACCTTTTGATAAGTCAGCCATCCTTATTATCCTTTCATGTTTTTTAATTACTAATCAGATTTTTATTACCGCAAATATGAAAATATCACAAATATCTTACGGACACGAAAATTCATCCTTTTATTTTGAGGAATGGTGATCCTCTTATTTGCTCTGAACCCCTGAAATTTGAACCCTGCCTGCCCTCCGGAGCGTTAGCGGAGGCGGGAACCTTTTAACCCTATTTCAATCCATTGACACAGCCCCCCGGGCTTTGATAAATACGAGCCGCTTGCAATTAAATCCGTTTTCACACAGAAAAGGATATTGTTCTCCGGTGTCAGATAAACCTACCATCTCGCTTCCTGTAAGCAATTCGCTGAAGGGGATCGGTTTGATCATCTTTATGACGATCTGCTTTTCTTCTTTAGATGCCTCGGCCAAATACCTGAGCAATGCACTTCCTTTGTTCGTGCTATTATGGGGCCGTTATGCCTTCAATTTTTTCTTTGTAGCACTTTTCTTTTTCAGTGGCGCACCTGCTGATATCATTCACACAAAAAATATAAAATTGCAGCTTCTGCGTTCAATTTTTCTGGTGGCTGCGACACTCACATTCTGGTTGGCATTGATGTTTTTGCCGTTGGCAGATTGTGTGGTCATTCTTTTTGTATCACCCTTATTGGTAACAATCCTTGCGGCCCCGCTTTTAGGTGAAATTGTCGACAAACACCGCTGGATCGCTGTAATAATAGGCTTTATCGGTGTGACGGTCGTCATGCGGCCCGGATTTACCATTTTTAATTGGGTATCCATACTACCCCTCATCACTGCTCTTTTATATGCTGGGGTTCAAATCTCAACGCGAATTCTCGGCCGGACAGACGCTGCGCTAACGACCTTGCTATATTCCAGTGCTTGCGGAGCTATCATTTGCACGATTGGCGTATTGTTTTTTTGGGTCACGCCTTCTCTGCCACAATGGTTTCTTTTAGGCTGGCTGGGATTTTTAGGAGCGGTGGGTCATTATTTAATGATTAAGGCCTATGGACTGGCACCGGCATCATTGCTGGCGCCATTTGATTACACTACCCTGATTTGGGCGACGCTGCTGGGCTTTTTCCTGTTCGGAGACTTGCCGGATACGATGACCGTCTTGGGGGCCTTGATTATCATATCCAGCGGGCTTTACTTGATCAGGCGTGAAAGTCGTGCTAACGTTGGTTAATGATTGCCGGCCAGCATTTCCTTCCTAAATGCTTTCTTTTATTTGCGATCCGGATACCAATGTCTTCAGAACATCCTCTTTACCGATAATTCCGACAACTTTATCACCTTCCACTACAGGCAGTGTGTGATATTTTTGATCGACCATCAATTTGGCGACATCCTCGATATCGGTTTCCGGGTTGACGGTCACAGGATCGGGTGTCATGGCTTGTTTCACTTCTAAGGCTGCAATTTTCTCCACCTCTTTGTCAATCCGCTTTATGGATGTCAACGGAATAAAACTCTCCAGCAGAGTGAACACGGATGGAATGGGAAAACTTTTTTGCTGGGCGACCAGATCACTCTGGCACAGAATGCCGACCAGTCTGCCGAAGGCATCCATTACTGGAAGCCCATTGATTCGCTTTTCCAAGAGAATTTTAGCGGCAGTCGCAATCTCAGTATCAGGGGAAACGGTTATGATCTCACTTGTCATAATATCTTTTGCTTTAAGCATGGTAATATTTTACCCCTTTCAGTGATTTTCAGTTTCAATGATGAATCTACAGGGCAATCAAATCATGCCTTCAGAGCTGAGCGGAAACGTAAAAAGGTATTTTTGATGACTTTCCGCCGCTCTTTTCGAAAAACGGGTTTATATTGAATCCTGCCGGCGCCTTTGTTAAGGTTCTAAGAAAATACATAAAAGACCGATGATTGCCGCAACAAGCGTTCGTGTTTCCTGTTAACTCGCAGCCAAGGAATCAATATATGGAATATCTCAATATAGGCATCATATTGCTGGTCGGCATTTTCCTCGGATTTGCGATCAAATGGCTCATTTCAAAAGCCCCGCATCAGCAACCTGATTTTTCGCTTCCACCGAAGATGAAGCCATCATCAGGGAGCACGACGCGGCTTTATGATCTTGCACAGCGCATGATGGGCTTTTTTGAACAGGCGGCCCATCCCAAAGATCTTCTGGAAAATACCATCTTTCAGCAGGGTGTGCAAATCCTCTCTACCGGGCAGTATTCAGACGAGCAGCTCATTGAATACTATGCCGGACACAACGTGCCCATCGGTTGCATGGCGTTGGAAGCGCTGAGCCAGCGCACCTTATCCCAATCCACTATCGATCAAATAATATCGCATATCGGAAGTCGCTATGGCTGGACACTTTTTTTTGCTTTTCGATTGCTGGGTATAGACGACACAAAGCCAGTCGTCGGTCCCGCATTGCTCAAAGCACCGGAATGGTGGAAGGAAGATCAGCTGATCCTTCAAATTCTTAAGGATTTTATCAACCAGCGCCTTGATATCGATGAACGCCTGACTTTTGGCACCCTTTTGAAAGATACCGATTCCCAGCAGTTGAATGAGGCTTCCGACCTGATTGTGGCACTCAACCATCCCGGGCTTGAACCGCTCAAAGAAGAAATTCAGCAAGCTTCCGATACTCAGTTGGATCGTGAATACCTCAAGACAGTGGGCCGCTTATGGGAGCCTTTGGAGGCGGATCCTTGTGTTCATTTGAGCGATGAAATGCAATCCATTCTCAACCGGATGGAGCAATCCGTTACTGGTGACCCTTGCCGCTCGGTTATTTTAACCGGAGATGCCGGGGTCGGTAAAACAACCCACATTCGTGCGCTGGCGCAGCAGCTGGCCGGCAAAGGGATATTGTTTTTTGAAGCCTCGGCGGCAGATATCATCGCCGGCCAATCCTACCTGGGCGAGCTGGAAAAACGTCTGCTAGAAGTCATCAAGAACCTGGGTCGCAGGCGTGGAGTGATCTGGTTCGTTCCCGGGTTCCATGAGCTAATGTATACGGGCCGCCATCGCTACAATCCGGCTGGTATTTTAGATATGCTCATGCCCTATATCGACAGCGGAGCAATAACCATTGTTGGCGAGGTCCGTCCAGCAGCCCTTGAGCAGATCACCCGAGAGAATCCGCGTATCAAAACCACTTTTGACATTATTCATATAGAAGCACTGGATGATGGTCTGACATTGGAGCTGGCCAAAAAATGGGCAGGGCTTCAGACCATCCAGGATGGCCAAGCACCTCTGATTGAACGCGAAGCATTGTTGGAAGCCCAGCAGATGGTCAAACAATTTTTGGGTGATAGTGCTGCGCCGGGTAATCTGCTCGATTTTTTAAAGATCACGAGCCAGGGTTTGCTAACTGATGGAGAACCCGTGCGGGCTTTGAGTATCGATGATTTGTACCGTACCCTGTCTCATATTACCGGCCTGCCGCGGACCATTCTCGATGAGCGCGAAGGTTTGGATATCAGCGAGCTACGCGCGCTTTTCCAGCAACACGTGCTGGGGCAGGCCGAGGCTGTGGACTGTCTTGTGGAGCGCATCGCTATGATCAAAGCCGGCCTGACCGATCCGATGCGTCCTCTGGGGGTGTTCTTGTTTGCCGGCCCCACCGGGACAGGGAAAACCGAGATTGCCAAAGCATTGGCCCAGTTTCTCTTCGGCTCTCCGGAGCGTATGATTCGACTGGACATGAGCGAATTCAAAATCGCCGAATCGGAGGACCGCATTCTGGGGAGTGCTGCAAAAGACGGTTTTTCCGGCGCCGGCGCACTGGTCAATGAAATCCGTAAGCAGCCCTTCTCTGTTGTGTTGCTGGACGAATTTGAAAAAGCCCACCCCAACATCTGGGACCTTTTTCTGCAGGTGTTTGATGATGGTCGGCTCACCGATCGACAGGGAAACACCGCTAATTTTCGCTATGCCATTATCATTCTGACCTCCAACCTGGGGGCTACCATCAAGCCCGGTGACGGCATTGGGTTCAATCCCGATGCCAGCTCCTTTTCCATGCATCAGGTACAAAAAGCGATTGGCAGCACTTTCCGGCGCGAGTTTGTCAACCGACTGGACCGTGTCGTGGTATTTCACCCTCTTAGCCGTTCGGTCATGCATGAGATTCTTTTTAAAGAACTTGACATGGCACTGGAACGCCGCGGTCTTCGCAATCGTGAATGGGCAGTGGAGTGGGAAGAATCGGCTATTAATTTCCTTTTGGAGAAAGGCTTTACCAGAGATCTGGGCGCTAGGCCTCTCAAGCGTGCCATCGAACAATATCTTCTGGCGCCGCTATCCATGACCATTGTCAATCACCAGCATCCTGAAGGCGATCAATTTTTGTTCGTCCGATCGGACAACAACAGCATCGAGGTGGAATTTATTGATCCGGATGCTCCGCTGAGCGTTCCCGCCGATAGCGATCCCCTGAAGCCGACCGAGGAAGTATCCTTTCTGACACCCGGTGTGAAAAAGATGATCCTGGCATCCGAAGGGCTGAAAACCGAAGCCGATCATTTGGCCGACATTTATTCACATATCAGCCGGTCGGTTGCTTCATCCGACTGGCAGGCTCAAAAAAGTGATGCTTTGCAGCAAATTGCCGGTCCTGAATTCTGGCAGAAACCGGACTGCTATGCTGTGCTTGGCCGGGTTGAGTTCATGGATCGCATTGAAGCTGCACTCAAA
>JAAUXT010097734.1_pt1 | contig 53972 bp, 43 predicted proteins | sample 7278171 | NCBI WGS metagenome assembly JAAUXT01 (sample SAMN14350112, study PRJNA611818) | marine sediment metagenome | isolation source: surface marine sediment (1.8m) | place: French Polynesia: Moorea | collected 2018-08
AGCACATTATGATCTGAGAAAACAAAATTCCTTCCTGGCAATACGTGTAAAGTAATGGCTCTTAATTTTGAAGGACCAAGAAATGTCCAAATTTTGACATCGTTCGTCATTTGACTCAGCAACACACTGACACGAGATGACGTGGGGTTTCTCAAGATGCTGAACCAATTTGTGTCCTTCGTCAAACGCGGACAAATTTGCTTTACTCGTGCCACCGACAAACAGATTCTCAAAGATACTCTGAAATGAAATTGAGGTAATGTTGTGATGGTTTCCTGTTGAGCCTACTTCGAACGCACACACATGCAGGAACTCCGCTCCGGACTTGCTTCTTGTCCAGGCCCGAGGCCGCTGTGCCGATGGCCCCAGAAAGGAAAGTCGTACATGACTTTGTTGAAACCGCCATCCACGCAAAATTGTGTGCAACTTTGGGCAGCCGTCAATGCCAGTAGACACCTTATTCCGAAAAGCTCTTCAAATCTCGTGTTGTCCACAATTCGTTCGTTTTGTGTGGCCAACTCAGAAGACCATCTTGACTGTGTTTCGAACTGCCCTTGGGATTGGACCGGCTCAGCTTCTTGACTCTTCACACCTCGACCAAAGGTTGTGGGTTTTGGACTCGGGTGCAACATCTTCGGCGCAACGCGTGACATGACCATGAATTCGGAAGACAGGATACTCCTGGATTGTATCAGAAAGGTGCCGAAGAAATTGCGCTTGAGCTTTCGTCTGATTTGCACTTGCAGCTGCATTATGTGTCAGAAACTGAAATTGCTCTCTACTTACCGAAGGCAAGAGGAATTGCTCCTGCTGCTGTTTTGCCAATTGGTCGGTGACCAGAGAAGGGCAACAGCACTCCGACCTCGTACGTCTTGCACAGCACAGTGTTGACGAAAGAGCACGAAATCAACCACACGATGACAACATCGGAACTCATGATGTTTTCAAACAATATCAAGTTCACGTGCTTCTCAACAAAAGTGTCAGGTGACTTTGGCCTTCCGCATCAGATCCATTCTGCAGTTCGCAACTCCGTGCCCATGCGGACTTCAAGGGAGTCAGCGAAGAGCGCAACAGCTCTGAATCCACCGGATCCATTGGAGGCACGCACGGCAGAAAGCTGTTCGCTTCAATCCTTTTGAAACTTCGCACCGCCGCAGTGCAAACACCTCGCAGAAGGTTTCAGCTTTCCAACAAAGGTCACTCCCTTTGTGACGTACCACTTTCCCTGGGTCATGAAAGAAATATCAAAGGGACTCTCGTGCCAAAGAATCGTTACACCTGAACATGAACTGGAATGGGAAATGCGAACACTCGAACGACGGCCGACTGGAATACAGAAATGCAGAAAGACGTGCATGTCTTCAGTTTTGAATACAGCCAAGAATTTCATGGAGTCAAAAGTTACTCTGCAACTGCACAGAAAACATCACCAAAATTGCCAATCCGCCTGGGGTGAACAACTTTGCATTCGGCAAGGTTACGGACACCCAGAATTGCCTCTGAACGTTGATTTTGTTTGCGCTTGCAACTGAAATTTTCCCAAGGTGAACCGATATAGATCTATCCTCTGATATCTCGCGAATCTGGGATCTTTCAGAGTACGAACGTTTTTGTTTGGCAAGTCAGAAATGTTCTACGTAAATGCACCAACTTCAGCCAGGACAGTGGTCTCAAACCGTGCATAAATTGAATGAAATGCTCTTTCTGCTTTCCAGAATACTTCTTTCCAAACAATCTTTTTTTTTGTGTTTGTACTCACGGCACGGGGACCTTGACACTGGAAATTGGATTTGTGAACTTGTATGATTTCACCCTTTCATGACAAGTCGTCTTGGCATAAGATGCCTGTTTGATGCAGCCCTTCTTCGTCATTACCGACCAAGATTCTCGTTCGGTCCTGCAAGATCAAGCCAGACAAAGCACAATGTTCAAAGCAAAAACAGTTTGTGCACAAATTCCTTCTCAGATTGCAGAACAAAATTTACGTTGTTCCATGTACGAAACGCCAACCTCCGGTGTTTTGGATTTTGCTTGTGGGTCTGCATGCACTTTATTCGAAGTGTGTGCTTTTTCGGCTGTGTACTGAAAACGCCAACATGCATGACAGATTGTTCGTTTTGCAGTCCTCCACCCAGTTTGTACGCATGAGAGGGATGTCCTTGCCTTGTCCCAGCTTCACGTAAACATATCAAGTGGGACCTATTGATCAATGCAATTGACTTGCTCTTTACTGTCTAGCTGCAAGTGAGAGGAGGACACAACCCAAATGTCCACAGGAAGTCCTGTGATTCAGTTTTCTCCGTCCACGCATCAACAAAACAGCTTCAGGGCTTCTGGCACATTTGTTCAATTGAATGCTCTTGAACAGGGAAAACTTTATATGCGTCTCAACAAATATACGAGTACTGTATTGTGCTCGGTGGTCGATGCAAATCCGATGTCTCATTTATTTCTGGGTGTTGGAATCGGGACCAGACTCGAGAACCTTGCATCTCCGAACACAAGCAGAACACCTCAAGATTTCGTTGTTCACTGTTGCTACCGTACGTGCATGTTGAGGGAACTTGATGTCTCACTCACACCTGTCGGAAAAAGTTTCGCCTCAAGCGTGTATACAACGCTCAGGTTCTTCGTGAGCCCATTCACAGGTGGTCTGCCATGACCTCATCCACTTTGGGAACGTGTTTCACAGGAAGGGATGATGAAACCTGTTCACAGCTTCTTTGGCTGAGTGTCCTCCATTTCCACCCAGACAACGGCCACTGAGTCCTCAGAAACCAGTCTGACCGACGACTGCTCTGTTGTGTGAAATTTCCTGCTGAAATGAACTGCAAACATTTTATGACTTTTTTTCTCCTGCCTTTTTGTTGCTGACAGATGTGTTCAGAGCAGAGTGGTTCCTTGAGTTTCATTGTGAAGTTTGTGTCGTCACCACACACAAACAACTGTCGCGGTGTTGCAAATTTGTTTCTGAGGTCTTGCTGTTCAAACAGGCACGCAGTGGGAAATTTTTTTGTTGATTTCACAGGTATTTCAATCCTCAGTGAGTTGGACGCAGAGGTCCTGAAGCACCTCGGTGTGAGGGAAGTACACGAGTACATTCGCACAGTCCTGCCTGAAATCACTGCACGTGCGCGCGTGAACGGTGAGTTCCACAGACCACTCACCTTTGCACACCAAAGCACTTCACTATGGGTGAGGTGCACGGGGGCCAGCGGGGAAATGAATGGTGAGATTCTGGGTCCCGTGCTCCAACAACGCGTGAAGCAAGACCTTGACAACCCACTGTCCTCGACAGAACTATCCATTTGTCCACGAAGGGAGCTTTTTCTTTGATTTCAATCTGATTGTCTGAGTCCATCGCGAAAATGAGTGAGCGATTTGCACCACTCCATTTCAACAGGCAAGACGTCCTTGCAAGAAAAGTTGTTTGAGTCGATAATTATTCCACTGTAATGGAGGTATCACCAGCAGGAATCTGGGAACACACTCTCAAACGTTGTGCAAGCCGGAGTTTTGTACTCCTGTACTTCTATTCTCAAGAGAATACTGTTTCTAAAAAAACATGCTTGTTTTCTTTGCGTTTTGACCCTTGCTATTTTGTTTGCTCTGTGGTAATCCTTGAAGGAGGAGACTGTGTTTTGTTTTTGAAACAGTCCGTCTCAAGTTTCAACATTGGTTTTCTGTGGTCTTTCTTGCAGTTGCGCCAGTTAACTTGAACGTTTCTTTCGTCCGAGATACCCGCAAACAAAAGGAGTGCGAATGGGAACTGCGGGTACGATGCCCCATGGAGACGCCCTCTTTGTGTGCATCCTTCACACCCCCCTTGATGTGCCCGCTGTGCACCCGATGTACAGATTCAAAACAATGCATTGTGACATAGGACATCCAGGCCAAGATGTTGTGCGCCCTTTGTGCACCCCTCCATGTGCCATTTCGTGTACCATGGCACCTTTATGTGCACCCCCTTTGCACATTCTCTCCACAAGCATGTTCTCCCTTTGTGTGCCCATTTACACACCCACTTTATACACACCTTCATGTGCTCCCTTCATGCACCTCCTGCACAAACACAAACAACTCGAAACCGTTCACTTTGCGTTTCTGGTGAGACAGGCACCAAAGGATTTTTGAACAAAATACGTGTGAATCGCCAACAGAGAACAGAATTGTTACAGTGTCGTTGTTCTTGTTGTTGCCACTTTGTGAAGCTTGGAAATAATTTCTAATTCAAGGCCAATCAGAACAGGAACCGCTCAGCAAATGAGGTTGTTGGCTTTGTGGATCTATTGTTGGAAGGATTCAGGTCCTTGGATCTGGAGTCCCTCTTGTCGTCTTTACAAGGGAAACAGATTTTGATTAATCTCAATCTCACGTCAACTGGAGCAAAGTTGTGGCCATGAGCACAGAAACCGAAAGCGAAGTTGGTGTCAGCAAAGACCCTCCAGCTCTTGGATCCTGGATCTGTCCGAGCTCCTTTCTGGTGGTGCATGACCAATCGCATCAATAGATCAAAGTCAACACGACAGACGGTTCTTCGAGTGTTGTTCTCGATTTTGTCCATGGCAAAAAACCCTGTCATTGATTCAACTTCTTTTTTCAACGGCGAAGAGCGTGAATGACACAAGTAAGTAGTTTTATCTTGGCATCTGGATATCTGGAGCAAAGTTCTCTGGCAGAAGTGTCACAGAAACCTCTGCTATTTCTCTTCCGGTTGGAGTACGTATGATGTTCCGAAGAAGCTCAACCCTCGATCAGTCACAACAGACGTTGCGGGAGTCTGACCCTGATGGGTGTGTCCAGATATGTTTTGGATGAACAAAGTTTTTCAGAGTTTGGCTGTGAGCCATCAAATTGCAATGAAAAAGTCACTTCTTCTGTGCCGTTACCATGCAGGTGAAGCTGAATTTATCTTGATGATGTTGGCACCAAGAGAACCCATCAGGCAGTTCCACAAACAAAGTCTGTTTTGTCCCACAGCTGATTCCTGCCTTCCCAATGGCTGAGAAACTTTCATTTGTCCTTTCTTGGGAAATTCGGTGTTCCGTGTTTTGTGACTCGGACAACAACCCTGGTCGCGAAATATCCTTGCGTCGTGAAGACAAAAAAGGGAAGAGTTTTGGCATCAGCTGAACTGGCTGTTAGGTCCATAGCACCAAAATTACACCGGTGCCAAAACGGAAACGCACCTTCGTTTGTCATCGTCAGGAAGTTTACGAGCACCATGCAAAGTGCAAGTATTGTCAACCGTCGAGTTTCAATCTGCAGTGCGAATGTCAAATGGATTTGTGAAAAAAATAACAAGAATTGCAATCTTGTTCTCCTCGAAACTGCTTTCAGAGCAAAGGTAACTTGGTTCAATGATTGCTTTGAAGTGAGAATGTGGGAAAGGAAGGACTCTCCAACACCTCGCCCCAATTTTTCCATCAAAGGAAGTTGGTCAAATCGAATTTCAAGGACCTCGATATGAGAGCCTGGGGCACGAACACGCTGCACTTCGTGAACACTTCGCGAACATGGCTCGTCTTGTGTTCCGGACTTTACAAGCTGCGTTTTTCATTTTCAGGTCCCACTGTATTCCCTTCAGTGGACGTCACAGTGCCCGAAGTTTACCGGTCAGGGAGAGGGAAGCTCCAACCTTCATGCAAACCTTTGTGTCTGTGTGGGAAAAGGTGCGTGGGGCAGGAATTATTTCTTTCCTCAGTCAGGGGAGGGGCCCAGTCTTCCCATGGGATCGACTGAAAATTTCTCTCAGGATAAGAATATCTGTCCACTACAAGCGGCTGTCATAAAAGAGACCACCTCGAGCGGGATCGATCTTCCTGTGACTGACACGCTTGTTACTTTCAGGGTTGCTTCCACATACACGAATGTTTCTACCAACCAATCATAGATGCAGACATAGTTCGAAAAGGACGCCAGGTTCGAGGCAGTCAGTGAAGCATTGTTGTGTGACCGCTTTGTGGGGGGGGGGGGAGAAACCGCTTTGCGGAGTCGGACGTGATTTAATGCGCGCTGAGCAAAATGGAATATCAAGTCTGACAATCAGAGTTTCAAAGGTTGAGTGCTGCAAAGAATTGTTGTGAAAAGCACACGCTTTTGTCGCAAAGGTGATTAGTATTTTCCAGGCGAAAGCCGCAATTGTCCGAGCGTTGACTGAAAACAAGCGAGTCCAACTTTGTGCAATCTTCGTGTTCAGACTCCCATTTGTGCACATGTTGCTTCCAACCGTGTCTGAAATATTGTGGAGTTCAACAGTGTCTCAGTGTCCACAAGGTGCGTGCACGGGACATGGTGTGATGAATCTCCTTATACTGTTGTCACCAGCGCTGTTTTGTTTTGTCGGAAGTCCAGTTGGAAAAAGAACGGTGGAGCAGGCAGGGACACGTCGCTCCCTCGGGATGGTTCGCTGTAAATCACGCAGTTCTCGAGTCCGTCTGGGCAGGGACTCTCCCGCCAAGCGTACCTGAAATCCGAACAGTTTCACTTGACTTTGCACTTTTTCCACACTGACTGCGAAAGTAACACTGACACATTTTTTTTCAAATTTCAAAGCCCCAAATGAAAAAGACAAAAAACACCTCCAGGATCGACTTCACATGCTGTTCAACCAAAGGACAGTGGCATTGCTCAGAACTTTTGTTCTTTTTTCTGACAACAAAGTCTGAACGCTGTCCATCATGCAACTTTGGCATGGCACAAGAAAGAACACTCTTCAAGCACCAACCTGACACCGGTCGGCAGCTTGTTGTCACACGGAACAAAGAGGGTCACGGAAGAGCGTCCGGTTGCCGAAATCTTGGCCACAAACCAGTGGTCGGTGTCATTCAGGTTGCAGTCTGTTCCACTTACACTGCAGCACACCTGAAGAGAGACGCGCAGCACTCATGCTGTGTTGCAAGACACTTTGTTGTTCTTGCCAACACAGGTAATGTAGACTGTTCATGATACTACTGGTACTTCTGTCAAGAAAGATCCAAGCCATGTCTCAATTGGTCTGTGTACTCAGGATCATTTCACAAAAAAGTTGAATGAAGCCCGGGTTGGTGTGTCAAGACATGGCATTTGTCACAAACGAGAGTGCAAGGTGAACCATAAAGAGTCATGAACCCTTTGCTCTAAGACCAAGTCAACTTGGGTTTGTCTTTGCCAACGACGTAGAAACAGGGTCTGAGTTCGGTTGGAAACCATATCCACTTCGTCCGAACTTGCATGAGAAACAATGCGAAACAAACCTCAAAAGCATCAGAAATGTTGAGATTTCTGAATTCAACTGCTCGTGAGTTGTCGTCGAAAACGACGTGCAGGGTGGCATTGGCGTCTGTGGTGGAGGACTGGTTTGAGGCGGGCTGCAGGATGAACTGAGTCGGGAATGGACCGCGCGACTCCACGGGCTGGCCGTACGCTTCTCGCATGGCTCCCACCACCAGCCGACGGGCGATTGGATCTTTGGAGCGAGGATGGATCCTGAAGGACATTCAGAATTGGAAAAAAATGCCTTGGAAACAAATGGATGAGCAACTCGGCAGCCAGAGTTCTCCTCAATGTTTGAACTGAACAAAGCCGCACACCGATCGAAAAGCAGCGTCTTCGCTTCTCAGACTTCCAATGAAAAGTATGCTGCACATTAGAATGACTAAATTCTCGTGGCCCGTTATCATCTTACTGGATTAACTGGTGCCGAGGGACTTGGGCCTGCGTGTTGTTGCCACGTGGCCACAACTGAAGCCAAATGGAAACGGAAACTTTTGGTTCAGAACATTGGTTTTGTTTGGTTCATGAGTGCTGTGGGGAAACAGGTCTTCATGAAAACAAGATTGTGAAAGAACTTTCACTTCTCCGGTTGAATCGAATCAATCCTGCAGTTTGTTCTGAGTATCAGAAGAGGGACCTGACTTCACTTACGGTCCATAAGGCGAGTCGAAGTCAGGCAGGTCCATAGCCACGGCGGTGAAGACGTGCGGCAGCGCGCTGTTCGGAGTGACGCCGACGCCGGCCGTCTGACTCCAGCGCAGCGCGGGGAAGGACAGGTCGCTCAGCGCGTCCTCAGGCCGTCGCCATGGCGCTAGCTGCAGGCAAACAGAAAATAGTGTCCTTTGTCAGTAGAAAATGTCTGACTCCACTGTCGTCGAAAACTTTTTTGCGCGCGCAACCAAATGCTTTGTTGACCGTACGGAGTTGCTTAGAAACGGTCACGTAGTGACCCCTTCAGTCGTAAAAAGTTTCGCTGTATTTTATTCTGGAGTAAGAAAATTGGGTTTTATTCTAAACATTGTATTTTCACCAATTTTAGTGTATCTTGCCATTTTCTACTGAATGAGCTTTTACGGCTTTGGCAAAATAAATTGTAGCAAACTCCGTACGAGGCATACTTGTATTTCTTCAAAAACACAATTTAAGGAGCTGGAAAGAACTATGAGCTGGAGCCGCAAGCGACAGAACCACCTCGAAAAGGCAATTCCCGATGTTTTCCCTATATGCGACTTCTGAAAGGGACCCAGGCCTCATGGAAAGAACGATCCACAAACACCAACAAAATACTGATCCTCAGCGAAAAAAGCAACATAACAAATAAGCACCAGTGTCGAACCTGAACTTGTCCGAAGGGAAATTGCCTGTCCATGGTAGAAAATGACGCGGAGAACCAGTTCCGTCTCCAGTCACTGATCATGCTGGACAAGGCACAGCCGTAGTCTTCGGGGTTCCCCTTGTTCCATTCGCCTTCAAACGCACAGATAGATCTGGGTACATGTACCAATGAAGCATCTTGGTGCAAGAGTCCCACGCATGTCGCATCCAACAATCCGAATTACTTCCATTAAAACACATTTCTTTGGTGCAGAAGGCAGAATAGGAAGGCACAAAAGGAGCGCAAATCAAGGCATCTGCGCCAAAGGATTTTGCCCTCTTCCCAACCTTCTGAGACGCAGTTTCGAGAGGTGTCACGTTCGACTTTTTCGCAAATTTACATTTTCTGAGAGCTAAACCGAGACATGGAGGCTCACAAATTTTAGGCGACGCGAAAACACAACAAACGCCTCTCCACTTTTGCACCCTGTTCGCCAGGTTTCCATTTTCCGTGCCACAATCCGGCCCACTTAACATTGCAGGGAACCCCTCCGCATAACCTCACAATTCACATGCAGTCATTATCACAGGTAGGGGACCGTACCTTGGTACCACAGGACGCCCTTTATGCCGAACGTCAGGAACGGATGAACCATGGCGTTCCACAAAACTGAAGCCCTGTTTATGTCAACTGGCTCCACATCTGGTGGTCTGAAATCAAATGGCAACGTGAAGGAAAACTCTCAAGTACACACACACAACACTGACTTGTTTCCTTGGAACTGACAATGAACGTCGGCAAAGCAGAGCAAAGAAAGGACATTTGGACAGGATGGGGGATTTTTCCTTTTCTTTTCAGCAACATGTCAAAAAGTGTTCGAAGAGACCAATCGAAACGAGCCTGCGTCATCATCCAGTACAATTTCAATGTTCTTGAACCCCAAGTCTTGACTTTTCTTGAAAAACAAAGTGGAATTCAAGGTGACTGGGACTTGCTGCACGGAGCTTCGCGTCCCCGCGTGCAGCTCACCCGACTCCGCGCGGGAAGCAGGAGCGCAGCGCGGCGGGAGACGACCACGCCTCGATGCGCGACGCCGGGTTCGCCGCCTGGATGAGTCCGACGGGGCGGCCCAGCAGCCGCTGCAGCCTCGTCCCGAACAACCAGCAGATCGCCGAGAACTTCCGCACGCTATCTGTGATGAGACTGAGATCATAATGCGCCAAAGGAATACAAGAATGAATGATTGCATGTTAGAGGACTGAGTAATGTTTAACTGGTGAAGGAGTTGAATATTTTTGCTTGGAAATAAGCTTGCAGTGCACTGAGGTTTGCTCAAACATTAGAAATCCACTTTGGCGGTGAAGTCCACGTGGCCGACTACATAATCTCCCAAACGTCGATCGACTTGTCAGCACCACCAGGATCCGATCCCAGCTGAGAGGCCCAACTTCATCTTTGCAAAATTCAACACACACGCAGAGCAGTTGTGGCGGAACAAACCTGCAGTGGGCCTGCTCCAGGTGCGGTCCACTGTTGGCTCGGCCTGCGGCGAGTCCGCGCTGGAGAAGGCGCTCTTGAAGAGGCGCACGCGCCCGAAGCTGACCGCAGCCCGCAGCACTTCCTGCGACTCGTTCAACTGCAGTTGCACGGGAAAAAAAACAGCATATGCTTCTTGATCATGCGTGCAAGTGGTTAAAATGGCAAAAGGAACAACCCTTTTTCTTGTGCCTTTTTCAACATCTTGTCAGTTCATCTTGGGATGCTGAACCCCTTGTCAGTTGGTGCTACATTTTGTCCAGGTGTAGGGCTAGAAACCCAGAGTTTGAGTTTGGAACCTCGCTGGCTCTTGCATGGCGAGTCCCAGATCTTGGAGACACTGGCTTGGTTTAATTGGTCCCAGCGAAGCTTGTATGGTTGGTGAATCTACCCCGGAGACTTTGACCTGAAGGCCAGGCAAGCTGTTGATGACCCCGGTTTGGTGACCAGGTGTTGGTGGCCTGGTTTTGTCACTCCCTTTGGAAGATCACGACTGCGCTGAACACAGAAATACCAACCCCGCCAAACAAACCCAAGCCAAGACCCATTTCGTTACAAAGCGCGCACATGGCTCTCTGGTTGCAGCCAGGTTTCAGGCAAGGTATTTCCAAACCCGCCTGAGGTCCTGTGAAACCCGGTCACTGAAAACAAATCCCTCCTCTGGGAAGATGGTTTCTTTCTTGGGCTCCACTCGAGCTCAGGAGATGTGGAATGTTGTTGAGAGGACAAAACAGGGAAGGACAAGCAAAACCCAACCATTCTGGTACCAATCACAGCGGCCGAGAGATCAGACTACAACGCAACAAAATGACCAACACCAGCACGCCCATCTACGCGATGACGAGATCACAAAAACAGTGTGAGGAACCAAACAGCACAGAGGAAATAAGCGTCATTAAGTTCTGTGAAGTTAGAGCAAAGGATCCAACAACAAAGACTTGTTTGCCTGAAGCTTCTCTTTGCACTCCTTTGTCTCTGTTTTGGTTGGCCTTTTGTTGTCACCCAAAAATCACCCTCACGCAACTCTCACAAAGAAACCGTGCGTTGTCGCGTCGCGTGCACAGACTTCAGCCTTCGCTTGCTCTTCCTTTCGAAGGACAACACGACACACCTGTGGCCAATCCGACACATCTCCGTGTCAGCGTCAAGGTTCATCTACCTTTCGTCCTTTGGCGAGGGCGAGTTGACAAGAAAGTTTTGCGTGTTTCCGAAAATCATTCAGTTGGATATTTGCATGTCAAACTAATCCCTGCAACTTGAGGACTCCAAGCGTTTTGTGAGGAACACAGGATTGAACAGCACCAAACAAAGTCCCGTAAAGTTTTCCCACGGCAGAAAGGGCGTCAAGTGCGGAGCACTCGTGTCTGCACCCGAGCCAATTTGTCTTCAGATGTGTATGAAGGAGGATTGGTCGTCAAGACAGCTTCAACCAAACAGGGAGTTCACTCCAAACTTGTCTAGCTGTGATAATGCGAAAGGAAGAGAGGGTCTCAGAGCGCACGTACGTACCGCACTGACGCTGTACGCCATGTTGCTCTGTCCGGAGCAGAACCACACGTCTCCGACGAGCACGCCGCGCAGGCGTTGCGTGCGCTGCCCGAGCCGCGCCGTCAAGCGGTGAGGTCCTCCCGGCGGCGCCTCGTCCAGCAGCACCGACCACGTCACTTCGCCGTCAGAACCTGTAGAAGTACAGGGACTCCATCGTTGGAGACCAAGGTGTCATTTTTCCAACAGAAAAAAACGAAAAACTGCTTCTGAATGGTCACCCATCAATGTCGACGTTGCGTACACGGTGCCCCTGAAGTAAACGATGACTGTCTTGCTGACCTGAGAAAAGAACCATTCGTCATCAATTCAAAGTGCTGCACAGCAAAGACTGCCCACGAGTACAAACAAGGTGCCATGAGCTCACTTCTTCGGCGTATCCCCAGAGCCTTGTCCTGACCGGAGCCTGTTGAAGAACCATGTGCGAACCGAATGTGCTTGCGAACGAAAACGTTCCTGGTCCTCCTGAAAATCGAAATACAAAATCTGAACTCATCGTGGCAGTCGGACTGGCTCGTGACAAATTCATCGTTTCTATGACAACAGATGTCCTCGTCTCTCTGCAACCGAATGAATTCCATTCTGGAAGCAAATTTCAGGACCAAAAAGAAAATGTGAGAAGCCGTACCTTCGACGAGAACCAATCCGGAGAACCACAGAATCCAAGGAGCGAAAAACATCGTGTTCTGTTGTGTTTTCCCTGAGTTCTTTGGTTCTTTTTGCAGCTAAATCCAAGCCCTGAGCTTCCAGGGGCGCATTCCGTCAACGAAATGCAACACTTGTGCGCACTGAAGGAGAGAAAACAGTAAATTTTGAGATGAGGCACAATAAAAGCGGTCAAAAAAACATGTTTTTGTTGTTCTTCAACCCACCGAATTCTTTTCTTGAATGTACCAGGTAAAATGTTCACGGCCCGTTGCCATTTGGAGACAGGTCAAAGGTTCACAAGTGTCAAAGAGGTTGCAGAAAACCAATCACAAGTCCCGTCCCTGAGGAAATCGAATTGAGATTTCACAGACGTATGCACACACACACGCACACGCACACACGCGCACACACACACACACACACACACACACACACACACACACACACACACCAAAACCGAGGTCACGACGGAAAGTGAGTTCATTCCTGCTTCCTGCGGAGTTGATTTCTGCCATGGTTCTTGTAGAAGATTTTCTATGCACTCTCGCAACTTCGAAACTGTTCGTTTCTTCAATTCGGACCCCTTTATCTGGGAGCGCCTTGATTCTTTTTTCAAGGCACAACAATGATATTCCACCAGCGCGCCTGGCAGAACGAAACGGAGCCTCGGGAACGGGCTTCTCGAGGCCACTTCACTCCACCCACCCACCGTATTCTCGAGCCCCACCAAATCCTGGATCTTCCCCTGTCGTTCTTTTGTCAGTGGCTGGAATCAAGAATGTCAACGTACGTACCTTGACCTATCTTCCCCGCATTGTGTGCTGAGTCCAGCATTTTGTCCAAGTGCAATGGAATTCTCACGTTTCAAAAATTATTTGTCCAGCCGCTTTGTCCAAAAGCAGATTTTCTGAGAATTCGCGCAACTTTTGCGCAATCTGAGCGAGAATTACAACGAATGCAAAAATGCAACAGCTGGGGCTGCCGGTTTCCGCTGATCACAACCCAGATTTTGACCTTTTCTATCTTTTGCTCCCGACCAAAAATTGTAACAATCTTTGTGTAAATATTATGTCATTACGGTACACTAACTGACGTGCAAGTACTAGTCTAGACAATATCATGACACGTTTGTGCGATGAGTATTGGGGTATGAGCACTGCTCACGAAGTTCTGCGGATACTCCCAGGGAATGCGAGAAACTCAAGAGGCCCGCGAAACAATGCCTGTTGTGCAAAGGCTGACTTTATGAAGGATGAGATCCGCGATAAGAAACAACAGCATTGTCACTTCTGAAAGATGATGCGTCAACTTTTTTCAAGTTTGGCAGAGCTGGGGTTCGGAAGGGTATGCAGAGTTTGGCGCGAGCACACGAGCGCGTACACCCAAGCGCGTGTGTTTGCGGAACGGACAAAACCACAGAAAATGTATGCAGATTCCACAGCTTCTTTTCTCCTCAGAATGTCAATTTGTCTGACAAAAACATTGTCCCGTTTTGTGAGGCGCAAAACACTAAAGCAAAACCTGTGTTGCTCACACAACTGACTCTGTCGATCGACTTTACTGCTCCACCTTCTCGCCGTTCTGGCCGACGGAAAGAATGGAAGTCAGATTCTCAAGGGACACGGGATTGTTCCCCTTTTTGCCGTTGAAACCAGCCCAGTTCTTAAACTGGAGACATTTCCTGGCGGATTTGAGTGCATCCAGTGCAGATTCATCTGATTCACGCGTCCGACGACAGCAACACACAAGGTTCCTGATTCCTTTCAAAACTGCAAGAAGCACCACCAATCTACCCGCGAGGGAGTAAGAACGAATCACAAGACAATTCAGTGCGTGTCACTCTATTTTGCCTGGAACATTTTGGGGATGTGTGGGGTGGGGCACCCCATTGCCTTGGGCGATGGACCCTGGAGACAATGTGGGCCTGAGCCTTCCTGACCACAGAGAAAAACAGGATCCCAATGAATCCTTCCTCACCCTATGTCTCCGGAACAAAAGAAAACCCCTGAACATCCAAGTGCCACAAACATCTTCACCATGTGTCACTTTTTCTTTGAGAATGTTTCTAAGCGTACAGTTCTCATACACCGTCCAGAGGAAGGCTTTTTTGGCCTGCAGACAGTAAAACACCTTTGATGATGCTAGATGGTGAGGGGAAGAATGCTCATTGTTCCCTCCAGTAGAATTTCATTGGTCTGTTTACACTGTGCATCACCATTTGAAGTTATATCCCTGAGACACTGAAAAAAGCAAATCACTCCCGAGGGCAGTTTGCATCCCCAAAATGTTGTCCCCAACTGATCAGAAAGGATTTTTTGTGTGCAGAAGTTTGTTTGCAAAGATGGTTTCAGAGTTCCACGTTACGGTGAGAACACAGAGTTAGCCACAAGGTAACAGCATTACAAGTTCAATTTGGACAATATCAGCCACACCATTACGGATTCACCCACAACAAAACAGAATCAGCCACACACTGAAGAAGCAGCAACAAGAAGACAGCGTCGTTCAATTTAGGTACAATCAGCTGCAGAAGTGCAACAATGCAGAACAAGACACAACAGTAGAGAATCAGTCACATCATTGTAGAATCAGCCACAACAAGGAAGAACCAGACTTTCAAGTATAGAATCAGCCGCGCTCAGCGTACATCGGCAGGACAGCACTTCATCTCACAGGTGAGCTCAGGAGCTGCCAGCCTTCAACTTCCAACTTTTCAGTGGGAAGGGGCTGATCTACAAATGGCAATTGCAGATCTAAAATTTCTGTGGGTGGGGTGGGGGTGGGGTAACTCAGACAATGTCTGAGTTGAAACTTCTGTGGGCAGGGGGTAACTTGGACAATGTCTGAGTTTGACAATGTCTGAGTCAGACAATGCCCAAAGTCAGATAATGTCTGAGTGGAAATTTTCTGTGGGCTGGGGGGGGGGGTAACTCAGACAATGTCCAAGTTGGACAGTCTCTGAGTCAGACATTGTCCAAGTTGAAATTTTCTGTGGGCAGGGGAGGGGGGTAACTCAGACAATGTCCAAGTCAGACAATGTCTGAGTTGGAGAATGTCCAAGTTGAAATTTGCTGTGGGCAGGGGGCAGGGGTAACTCAGACAATGTCAGACAATGTCTGAGTTACCCAGGATGGATAGATGGACACACGGAGACAGACACAGGGGCAAACCAATATCAGCATGGCTGAAAATCAGCCAATTGCCCTTTGAACTCTTTTGTTTAAGAGTGAAAAGCACCATCCCAACAGGTCTATTATTGCAGGGCACATACATGTATGTCAAAGCATCACATTTCAAGGGCAGAGTATCCTCTTGATGAGCATCATGGGTAAAGTAACAAAGGGTAGCATGTACTTCATCAAGGCTTTCATCCTCTGTCAAATCCACAAAATCCTCAATTTCTGAACACAGGGACACATCACTTGCCCCTCAGCACACAGTTGGCAGCTACCTTAATGCTTCATTTTTTCAAGTCAGAAAGTTCAAAACTGAAATGCACAATCCAGGTTTGTTCCAAGCCCAAAAGTTCTGGAATCACCAAGAGCAGTATATATCCTGAAGGGCAAGTCCAAAAGAAAGCAAATCCAATCAGTTGGGACAAGGTCCCGATTTTCCGTTTTCCTCAAAAGGTGCTTGGGTTGGACCGTTTACAGACTTGATTCGTTGATGACAAGCTGCCTCAGAAAGGCTGGTGTTCGGACGAAATGTTGTCAGTGCCACAATATTTCCGAGTGAACCTGTGGGCAGTTTGCGACAATCGATTCTTTCTGAAAGCGAATAATCGGTTATTGACGCAACCTGAGAAATACCCACAATGCACCGTAATCCGAATCAGCGAATCGGTGCGCATGTGTACAGGAAATGAAACATGAAGAACGAAATTTTGTTTTCATTTGTCAATTTTCTTGTGCTTGTGCAATTAACAGATTCATTTTTGGACCTAGATGAATTGCATTCAGTACAATATGGGATAGATATTGTTGGAAAACCTGTAGTGATGGGGCAGGTGAGTAAATTACAGAGAAGTTCGTTTGCTTGTTTTGGTCCGTCTGCTGCAGGCACTCCCTGATCGTCACTGACACTTTTGCTTCACAACTGTTGTCAGTAATCGGAACCCAAAACCAGATGCTGGTGTTCCTGTAATCATTTCCTGTAGTTTCAAAGTTCCTCAATGCTGTTCCACATTGCAGGAGAACCCGGCGGGGTCTGTGACACTGAGTACGAAACACGGACAGCTGTATCAATGCAGCTATCCGAACCGCGCCGAGGAAACTGCGAAGCAGAAGCAAGAGGAGCGCGAGGCGGAGGAGATTGGCATCGTAGAACTGCTCAAACCGATGGAGGCCGGTCCCTGCCTCATGCACGTGAGCAGTCTCGCGTCCATCACTGTCTTTGCGTTCACATTTTGACCCTGTCGTCAACTTGAAAGGCTTGACAGTCACACTCTGCTTCACTTTTGTTCGTATTTGATTCACCAGACTTTGAGCAGTACTTCAAGCCAGTGAACAAGGAAAGAAAACACAGCACTTCTGAGGCAAACTGAAGGGAGGGGGGGGTTGTGCAGGGGTCTGCAGGAGAGTTCCCACGAAAAAAGAAGGGATTGTTGTTTTCTTGTTGCAGACGAAAGGCTGGTGGTCGTACGAACTGTGTTTTGGGAAAGATATCAAACAGTACCACATGGAAAACGGGGTGATCGCCGGAGACATCTTGTATCTGGGGCTGTACGAGTCGGAGTTCGACTGGAACAACGGCACAGAGGCTGCAAAGGTGAATCACAGTGACACACTCATGCCCACATTTCAAGCGACCTTCTTCTCACTTTATCCAATTCTTGCCAGGAGAACTATTCGTATAAAGTGACAAGCAAAGGACACGTGTAACTGTCGCGGAACGAGTGAGGCCGTTGATGAGAAAAATGATGACGAGATGCACGCAAGGATTTTGTGTCCATATGCATGTTGACAAAAACACCAAATTGTACTTCTGAAGCGAAAGCTTCACAGGAAATTGTTTTTCACAAAAGCAATTTTTTTTGCGAGGATCAATCACAATTCGTTTGTTTGCTTTGGAAAGCTGCTTCACCTGAAAAGAAAAACTTGTGGGTTCGAGACGAATATTGCTTCAGCTCCGTCGTGGGTTCAGGTGCTGCATCGTTCTGTACAGCAGCTGACAGACTGTAGAATCACCAAGATTGATTTCTGGGATTGTGCGCTTTTATGCGAAACGGGTGAAACGAATTGCTTGTTGTTGACGGACGTCGATCAAACACACAACACACACACACACACAAAGCACACACCTAACACAAACACACACACACACGTGTACACACACACGCACACGCACACACGGCGGTCACTTGATCAAACAAACTGTTGGACAGATCATCTGACGAGAGTCTTTTCTCCACTGAGACCAAAATATGAACCTTCTCCTTTGTGGTCATACAGAAGAGGAAGAGCCGGATGAGCAGGTATCACAGCCAACAATACGTGAACGGCACGATCTGCGATCTCACGGGCCAGCCTCGCAGGGTTGAAGTCAGGGTTTGTGTTGTTTTTCTCTCTCAGATTTCATGAACCGTGTGTTCAAGTTTTGATGTGTTTCGTTGGAACCAGCTCATGCAAGCTGTCTCATGTTCAAAAGCTGACGACTGTGCTGAATCGTCGTTGACCTGCAGTTTCAGTGCGAAGAGGGAAAGGGCGACTACATCTCGACAATAGACGAGTCGGAGACGTGTGTGTACGTCATCAACGTGAAGACGACCAAGATCTGCCACCATCCGTACCTCAAACCACCGACGCGCAAGATGCCAGTTCCCATCACGTGCAACCCGCTGCTCACCAGCGAGCAGTACGACGACTACCTCGCTCAACAGGCAGGTTCGTGTGCAGGTGGTGTGGGCTTCAATCAGTGACGAACACGGAGTTCCCGACAAATGACTCTTTGTCAAGTGATATTCGACAGAGCTCACAGATACAGGAACTGAATCTGTTGCAGCTGAGCAGCAGGCTTACGAAGAACGTCAGAGAGAGAAGGACAAATACTTGGCCAGTCACAACATACAGGAGCCACAAGGTCCTCCGGAAGGTACGATTGCATTTCTGGTTGACTGCTGGGATTGAGTTAAAGCGCCGTTTGGCATCCACTGAAGAAGCACTGACAACGCGAGATAGAGTTCAGTTCAGCTTGAAATGATGATTTCTAAATGCGCAGTTGTTTGCTGTTGCTAGATTCCAAGCAACGGCACAAAGGCACCAAAACACGGAAAAGAAAAGTGAAAAAATTCAGAAGAAAAGGGAAGAAAGGAACCAAAGTTCCAAAGAAAGTGTTAGCTGTGGTTCGAAAGAAGAAGAAGGGTGGGTTGTATTGTGATGCATTGTAGTTGAATATCGTGGAGCTCTTTCACGTGTGTTTCACGAATTGTCTTTGTCCCACTCAACAAACCTTTGCAAGCTTCCTTCATCTGAAAAACAGGGACGAGTTGATGAGAGTTTGGGAAACCTGAGGAAGCAAACGTTTTGTCACGCTTTGATTGGTTTGCACGTTACATACGAGTATTCCTGCTGTTGTCGTCCTCAAGATTTCCAGGTCACATTTGTTTCACCAAAGATTAGATTTCATCCACCGAAATGAAATAATTGTCGTATCATTCCCTACTGAAGAGGGGAAGGATTGCAGGTGGCAGCCTGGTTATTTTGATGTGCAGTCCTGTTCCTTTCAGCACAGCGTCAATTTGACGAACTCGATCGCAGAGGTTGTTTCTTGTTTTCTTTGTTTCTGTTTCTGTTCACACAGGCGAGTCCCAAAGGGGCCGGTGTGTGTTCTGCACTGGCAGTGGTACTGACCGTCACCCCCTGATCGTCACGGGCGAAATTTTTTGACTGGCTGTCACCCCGTGAAATTTTGAACTGACCATCACCCCCGGAGGGCAACTGCTTGTCAACACCCATCGCCCTCGGGTTGTCACGACGGTTCGGGCTGAAAATCATCACCCCGCACTGCACTGTTGAGTTGACTGTTGGAGGTGATGATGGTCTCTTAGCGATTGCACTGTTGTCGACGTGCCTGTGTTCAGTCATTCCTATTTCTGCATTTCAGTTGCGATCTTCGCATTTCTTTGTGTCTTGTGTGCACACATATCAAATTGATTTTGTTGAAGTTTATTTTCTGTTGTTTCTTTCTTGATTTGATCACAGGGAGCAACTACAGTCATGGAGTGGCAAAATGTGCGGACCAGCCTTTGATCAATGCCTGCTCTTTATTCATATTTTTGGCTCAAATTCGGGGTTCTAGTTGATGCACAATTTATCAAAAGAAAAACTTTTCATTCTCCTTGTTTTGAAGGCAAAGAACCAAGATTGCTGACATGGTCAATTTGGGGTACACTTCAAATGTTTCAGTAGCTAGGAAGTAGTCAACAGGTGACGAAGGGTGATCAGTGAGAACCTGTAGATGATTGCTTGATCGTGGTAACATCGATATGCACAAGCATTGGCACTTCTGTTGTGGATTTGATTTTGGAGCCAGTCTTGTTTTTCCAGATTCCAATTTTTCTGCTGGTTTTGTTTGCTCTCAAAAAATAACTGCAGGGAAGGAGTGGGTGGAGGGGGGCACAAGTCTCTTTGCTGTTGGCCTCTTTTCTTCTACCGGTCAAAAGTTGTCACCAAGGGGAAGTATTTTTGTCAGGATGCAAAAACTTGAGTGGTCTTTGTTCAGAACTTGCCTTCCATCAAATGATTACCTCTTGCAAAGGCGAGTCTTAATTTTCAAGATCAGCTCCTCCATTTTCCACCATCAATTGTTTGATCCAAGTTTTCACCCAAGAAGGCGACCAGCAAGTCTTCTGTATTTTGTTCGTCACCGGGTTTTACGTTCCCCCCAAATACTCTTCTACAACAATGGGGCGGGCAAGTCACATAAAATGTGCCTCAGTCGTTTTCATTCAAAAGCGCAGGCGTTTGTCCTTTTTCCCGGGTCTCGCTTTTGTGACTCCTTTTGTTTTTTTTCCAAAATGTCAATTTTCTTGACGATTTGACGTTTTGCTTCCAGTCTAACGAAACACAGCCGCACAATTTACTCTTCAAAGTTCTTGCTTCAGCAACATTTTTCCAAGCACATGGGCTGAAACTGCGAACCAAGAAAGTTCGTGAGAAAATTTATCGTGAAGGTTGATGTGTGTCTCCGTGATGTCGTCTTCCGTTTTCGTTTGTTTCATTCATTTGTCCTTTTTGCATTGTTTGGGTCTTAGATCTGGTGTTATTTCAAAAGCTATTCACATTGATTTGAGTTGTATCATTCAATTTTGCCTGTTTGCGTCAGTTTTGGAAGCACTTTCTATCCAGCCGCTTGGTCGGTGGAGATGTTGCTGATTTTCGCTCGTCTGTGTTGCCTCTCCAGACGCGGACAAGGTCGACTCGGAGCGGATGGTGTCGAGCGCAATGGACGCGCTCGAGAAGCTCTTCACGGAGTCGCTGTCCACGGGGCTGCACTCCGTCCTCACCGATGAGAACGAGAAGGCGTTTGAACCTGGTACGATGAATTTGTTCGTGCTTTGCTCCGGATCAAGACAAGAATTATATCATGGTGGGGGGGGGGGGTCATTTCTCTCGCAGACAAATGGTGTGACTTGTGTCTCCGAATGACCCGTGCGCCATGTTTTCTGAACCCTTGAAGGAGATGAGACTCTGACTCTCCGGAAGCACATCTACAAGATGCTGACGCGCAAATCTGAACGCGAAGGTCAAATGGCACCCGTGTGTTTGCTGCTGTCTTTGTGTTTGTTCACTTCCATGTTCACCAGCTCCGGGTTATTTCTGTTCTCGAAATGCGGGGTTGGTTTTGTTCTGTTGGCAAGAGGACACATTTTATGAGCGCGTAGTCACTGTGATGTCTGGATGTGCAGAATAGTTGGTCGCACGGGTGTGCACAAATTGGTGAAAATGGTTCTCCATTCATTTCTGGTATAAGTTGGTCATCCAGAAAAGTCAGTGGGGATAGGGGTGGGGTCCAACAACTTTTTCAGAGGCCATGGTCAGAATTCATACGGGACCATCGTACGGAGTATCTAGCGCCGCGTTCTTTCTCCTTGTTTGTCGCAAAAAAAAATTTCGCGAAGCAGAACTTTGCTTTGGAAATCAGAACGAATACTCCTGACAGCAAATTTATGAAACATCTGCAGCTTGAGTGTGGAAACGAGCGTTGATGTCTGCCTCACCAAATGAGACCGTTTGTCCAGCTGCAAAACATCAATGTTGTTCTCCGTGTCGAATCTGAGCTGGAAGCCGATATTTCTCCGAAATTAATCAATTGCGAAGAAATGTTTTTTGAAAGTCTACTATGTCTTGTTGCAGAAACCAATGTGAAACCAGGGTCCAGCCATAAAGGAGAGACGGGAGAGACTGGTGCGAGTCCAGAAACGGAGCCGGGGAAAGCTGCGGAAACTGTCACGCAGCAGGACACGGAATCTCCGGGGAGAGCCGAGGAGGGGGCGGGCACGCCCGAAGAGAAGGCAAAGAAGGACGAAGCATCTTCGACACCAGAGGGAGATCTCCTGGATGCAACAGACAAGGAGGCTGTGGATGCCTTTGAAAAGGGTGAATGTCATTTTGCACGCATCAAACAAGAGTAGGCACAATCCGGAACATTTTGATGATGCCCTCTTCTTGTTACAATCTGAGATCGTGTGACATTGTTCCAGAGCTGAAGGAGATCACTCGGACAGACGCGCAGAAGGAACACATCGCGCACCACAGGGAGAATATCGCGAGCGCTGTGCAGGCACAGTTCAGCGACATCGTTGAAGAGGTGAGGGCCACAACTCCTGTGCAGCTTGTCTGCCTGACGTTCGTTGTGGCGCCTCTTGTCCGCCGCGGCTCTCTTCCCAAAACACGTAGCAACGTGCGATGACTAGTTCACCGGTTCTGCAAAAACATGCTTGACTGTGGATGAAGGCTTATAACTGCTTCCTAAGAAACCACCCACTCTTTCTTTTGCCACAGTGAAATTCGTGCAACGCCACACTGTATTTTCAGGCTCAGGCGGAGATGGGCAACGAAGAGGGAGTGGAGATAGACAAGAAGGAAGCTTTTGCGCAACTCGCAAAAACGCTCAACAAACTCATGAACAAGTTGGAGCACACGGAGAAAGGTACCGTCACACACTTTCATCTTTCAACCTGGATTCTTCTTGACAACTGAACATTTGCCTCACCGCGACAAATTTGCGTGGCAGAAATCTCGGACATTGACGAGCGAATCGGGCGCGCAGAGCAGCTGCGGGAGGAGCAGGCGAAGCGAGACAGAAGCGAGGACGCGATCCAGGACGACAATGCTCCGGACGACGACCCCATCTCCTTCAGCACCAACGACGGTCAGTGACTCCGGCTGTACACGTGCTCCGAGACTCGTGCGTCACGCGCGGCGTGTCTCGGAAGTTTGCTTTCATTTCAAACTCACACCCTGGCCGTTCGTTTTGGTAAAATTGTGAGAACTGATCTTCAACTTTCTTGTTGCCGCGGGGTTGGTTTGTGTTTTGGTTGGCTGTTTCTTTCAGTGGGTTTTGGGTCATATAAAAATCACAAGACAAAATGAAAAAGACACAATAGACTCTACCTCCCAAACGTTCGGGCGGAAAAAAGACTGTCACGCAGTGGACAAAAACGTTAAATAGTAGTTGCCTGAAAAAGTCGCAGATTTTCTTTGACAAGGTGGAAAGTTGCTTTTGGTGACGGCGAAGGAGCAGGCTTCTAGATTTAAGCAGTTGTGCGAAATTTGTGTGAACACAGATGAGGGTGCTGCTGATCCGTCTTCTCCAAACCTTGTCCCAGACGAACTTCAACAAGACACAGACACCCCATCCCAGACTTCGGCTGCGCACATAGATTCTGCTGCAGCACCGAGCCAGGACCCTGCTGTCCCTGCGGTCCCAGCGGCCCCAGACGACAGGATCCGAGTCCGAGTTTTGAAGGTGAAGGAGAAGCAACAACCTGAAGGAGCCTCCACAGAAAGCGAACCAAGTGACGCAGCAGCTTCAAGCAGCGGCCAACTTCAGGAGAAGAAAAAGGAGCTCAACATTCCGGCGGAACAAAAGGCCAAAATGGAAACTGCTTTGAAAGATAAGCTGGAAAAGTCAGGACTGGACACTTCGGGTAATTTGTTAAGTTTGGTCTCGGTGGTTTGGTGTGGTGCCTGGTGATTCTTGTTGTCTTCTTGGTTCTTGTGGTGAGAGTTTGATTGGTTGTGTGAAGTTGCTTCTGCCACAACGTGCCAATTTGGATTTTTTGTCCCGTTTGGTGTGGAATTGAGTGATGGATTTCTGTTGAACATCTGTTCATACTCCTTCTCATTAGCCACAGTTGGTTGGTTTGTATGACACATTAAGACACACAACGTGCCAAGTTAGCAACATATACATGCTTGTTAGATTGTGGGCGTCTGATATTTTTTGGGAAAACGCTTGATCCTGACTAGATCCTGCAAGACTCGTTCGCAATTTGCCCTCTCGGTTGCTGTGAATGTTGTTGGTTGTTGCAGGGCGGAAGATCACGGTGAAGATTCTGTCCGGTTATCCGGACGACGAGGAGGCAGCGTACGCTCTGTCGGACGCGGAATCGAGCGCGTTCAACAAGATTCTCATTGCTGTTATCGTGAGTATTCGTGCTGCAGAATCTGGGGTTTCCGGTTCACCGACGCGTGTGTGTGGACCGGTTCATGAACCGGAAACTTTTTTTCCAATTCAGGGAGGCAGCAATGAAGAAGAGCAAGAATTGGAGCACCAGAGAGAGATGGAACAGAATTACAACTTTGTGTGGGGCAAAAGCAGGCCCAGTCAGACTCCAACTCACCAGCAGCGACAACTACAGTCCAGCGGCAGCAGTGAGGAGGAAGCGGGAGGAAACCTGTAACAGCGGGTGATCGGCTCAGTAACTGCGGTGTAGGGTCTGCTGTTCTCACAGCTGCATTCGTCATACAAAAAACATGAGCCTTGTCGTTGTTTCCACAGCAAGAGGCAGTGTGTCGTGTGAGGGCAGAATGGAATTTTGTGTGATACTGCAAACAAGATGAGGCTGCCTTTGAGTCGTCAAGAACTTTCCCACCAAATCGGGCTGATAAGTGGATGTCCTCGTTGTTTTGGGGTCCACTGTGTTTGCGTTGACTGGAAACCAGTTTCTTGATGAGCTGAAGATGCAAGTCCGCACCGCAAAAACCACCTCACGAAGTTGCCAAAACTTGTTCCATTGTTCCAACATTATCCGAGAAAGTGAGATCCTGTTGTCCACGGACAGATGTAAAACCAACGTACTGCACTTTCACACGGATAGGAAGTGCAAATGTGGTCAACAGATCTCAAAATGTGCTTTATGCTGTGATGGTTTGTCTTTTCTCCACATTCATGTTGGGTTTTGCCGGGACACTTGGCTTTCGGGGTGCACAATGCGCACATCTGACTATGGAGTCATTTTTCTGCGAGTATATCTTTTCCAGATCTGCTGGGCTGCAGCGTGTCGCCTGGGGTATTGGGAATATCTGCTCTGAAGCATTTTGGAGATCTTGGCGTGTACGTGAGGGAAAAATGAAACACAAATCCTGCACATTCCGCGACACTGGGTTGAGTCATGATTCATTTGTTGGTGTTAGAATTTCAAGCCCGCGCATTTCGTATCTGCGGGCTTTGTGCTCTCACTTTGTTTCTCACTCGCCATGACAGTGCCACTGCCCCCCTTCCCGTCTGATTTCAGGATTTGGTTGGCCCAAATGTGCAAGTTTCCGGTCACTTAGTTTACATCCATGGTGGATCCGCAAGTTTTCTGGGCGTAGTCTTCTTGGTCTCTTTTCGCTGTGGTGAAAAGTGTTGAGTGCGTGTGATCGTTCTGCTGGACTGACTGAAACCCAGAACGCAGATCTGCCTGCTGTGAACAGTGTCCGATCTGGCTGAAATATTCGTGTCTGTGTGGGCCGGTTGGTCTGTGTTCAGGATGTTGTTGTTTTTCTGCTTGCACGGTATTTTTGCGGATTTCGGTGATCATGCGTTTGGAATCGCTCACGCTGAACATGTCAAACGTGTTGTCTAGTCAGATTGTTTTTGTCAAAGTTTTCCACAAAACGAGCCTGAATTGTTATCCGCTGGCGACGAACATGTTGCAGGTTCGAGCAACATTCAGTCACGCAGTTTCTTTTGTTCTTTTCACCGCCAGTGGAATTCGAGACATTCCCACCATAATTTCCACCTGCTCCGAGTCGAGCTGGTGTCGACAGCAAAGGAGATTGGTTCTTGTCCAAGGTTTTGGTTTTCATCGCATGAATCTGCGGGAATTGAAAACGTTTCAAACGCACTTGAATAAAAACAAGTAAAAATCATTGACTGGTTTGTACCGGTTTTTCGCTGGTTTTTGTCTTCCGTGAACGTGTCCAAAACTCAAATTGACACACACGATAGACTTTTTCCCAATTTATTAATACGCATGAAGAATGTTATCCAAAGTTTCAACTGTGGATGTGTAATATCTAGAGGTACAAAGGGAGACCTACGGTAAAAGCTATCTGGCAGGCGAAAATAGAGTTCTGACGGGTATTGCACGACGAAGAGCCAACGGAACTACGATGCCATCTGTCCAGAGGCCAACTCAATTGACATCGAGGAACGACAGTTTTGATTCCTGCACCAGAGCAGAATGATCAGAACTTTGCACCAGCTTACACCCAGGCACACAACTCGAATGAACTGGTGAACACTATCGGAAAGCCCTGAGCAAAAACGGTAAATTTCTCAGTCATCGAAATGTCGGTTCGGACACAAAGCGGTGCGAAGTGCCGATCATTCACGCTTGTTTTACACACTCAATTGCCAGCACCATACAATACAAGCTTGTAAATGAAAGCTTTGCACTTTTCGCAAATTAAAATCTGCAATATTAGACTCGATCAAAACCACAATTTTTGCTGAAACATTGTGACTGATAGACTAGCTGCGCAGACATGGCAAAAAGTCGACAGAAACACACTGAACATCTGAAAGCAAACGAACAAAATATCCATGATCAACGTCACTCAAAATTTCTTTTGACACAAATTGACACTTCGTTTTCGTTCTCTTCTCTCTTTCTTCGCCAAGATGTGTGATGAACGACGGAATATTCCAGAAGAAGTTGGTTGCTGGAGATGTTTGGTCCACAGGGCAGTAGCGTTGCTCACTAGAGACAGTGGAGAGGTACATCGGTGGAGTAAGGCACGACAGCACCTGAAAAATCAACAACACTGAATCAGCAAAAATCGGAGAGAAACGATGAAAGGACTGCACAATTAACACAGACAAGGAACATGTCGAACGAAAGACAATACAAGAACGAAAGAGCTGAACATTACAGAATGGCACAGATGATACAGATGACAACGAAGAGGAATATACGGTGCGACTACGAGCTGAGCAGAGAACAGACAGAAGGGATTGATCTGCGACAAGAATAAGTCTACCTTTGCAGAAATGTTGATTTGTTCAAAGAAACTCCAGAGTGAAAGCACGACTGAAATACACAGCGAGAACGAACGCGCAAAAGAAAGAATTGCAGGTGAGTTACGGGAAACAAGGGACACCAAACACACCACAACGAAACAAAGCTGATCGCCTGATGAAGGACAAACATGAGATCTCTGCTTTTGAGTGAAAGCATGAAAGAAACAGCGCTGAAAAGGACTCGCTGGGCATGAAGTCTTCGACGGGTCACTGCGATCTCTGCCCTTGTCCACATGTGACGATCCGTCTCTTGGTCAAATGTATCACTGCTCTCACGAGTCGAGTGACGTCAAACTTGCAAAGTAGCTCTGCACACCAAAACACGCCTTGTCATCTGGGTGCGCACAGCACTGCACAGCACTATACAGCAAGTTCTTTTCGAACACGAACAGGTCATTTGTACACTGACATCTCATGCGAGAAAATGATCTCATCTTGAATGGAATTTCACACCGTTGTGTGGACTCAAAAATGCCTCCCGACAGAACAGACACTTAGTTTTCACACGACACGCGCATCGCAAGGAGCATTCCCCTCACGCTGTCTCCTGCGGTGGCCCACGGGGCAAGTTTACGCTGCCGCGCCAACAGCCTCCTTGAAGAAATCCAAGGCTTTGCCCTTCTTGTCCTGACTCACAACGGACACGGACGCGCAAGGATGCCCCGTCTTCTGCAGATGGTTCTATTGCGCCGCAGAAACAGAGAATGCGACGTTAGCAACAGTAGAAATGACGCGCGAAGGCTGGGTTGCGCTTGAACTGCGAAATCAAGTCAGTGTTTGGATGGTTCTATGGCATTGCCAGTGTGATGGAATATTGATGGACTTAAAAGACACGAGCTTTGGAATGTACCATTTTTACATTTGGTCGTGGGGAGGGCCTGTCAATTTTGCTTGTTCAGCAAGCCGAATGACCGACCTGAACAAGCGACCCGAATGTTCAAATTATCCGGAGGCCCAGAGCTCTATTTTGGTCCAAAAAGCACTGCACTTGATTTTCAACAGGAAGCAAACACTCCCAGCCCTCTTCATCTCACAATCAGCGCATTTACCTTGCAGCTACAACACTCAGAAGGGGCGCCCGATGTCGGGCGGTTTAGGCGGCGGCGCTGACGGCATCGATGAAGGCCTTGTAGGTGGGCGTGCCCTCTATTCGGTGGTCGCCCTTGACGACCGCCACGGAGGCGCACGGGTGCGCCGTCGACTGAAGATGAGTCTGCAGTAACAGCCGTTCCCCAACGATACATCAATCTACGACTTGCTTTCGGCAGTTCATGTCCACTTTAGTTCGTGTCGACATTTTTCTCGCTCGAACACACACTCGAATGCGGAGTTCAATGTTTCACATTTCAAGTGCCAGACCGTGCGGAGAAAGCATAGGAACGTGTATCTTACGTGTGCGTACGGCAGTCCGTTGCGCTTCTCGCTCTCCGACGCACCAGCGCCAACGTACACGAAGCACTCCTTACCGGTGTCGAAGATGAACACGTCCTGTAACAAGCAGCGCGAAAGTCAGCGACGAGACAACACGTCGTGCACCGATCCCTCTACGCTGTTCAACCCACCCTTCAGACACTGGATTTCGATGTCGTTTGATTCTTCTCCGAAAGGAGGGGAAAAAGAAATGCGAAGAACCACCTGAGAACAGGTGTTGTTTTCTGGGGATGCGAACAAGACTTGTTCCGCGATGACACGTATTTACGACACTTCAAGCGTTCGTTCCTTCGTTCCCATAGAAACGCAAGCAAGGTACTGCTCCAACATCATGCTCTTCATGCTGACACGGTCTCCACCCGGCAGACTACGCGAATGTCATTCCAACGAGAAACATTCCATACATACGTTGTGAAATAAACGAACAAACTTTGATCCCCTTTTCGACAAATACACATTGTCTGAAACCCCGTCATGAAACCAGAGCTGACGGAATTCGAAAAACTGCCTTCACGTCAAGATTCGTGGTAAAAGCTTGGGAACCAAGATGAAAAATTTGTAAAATGGCGATGGGACGTTGTGAAAATGCAATTCAAGTAAATTGTACAAGAAGAAATATCTGTGTTTTTGAAAGTTGACAACAGAAAAAGTTTGGTATCACAAATCTGACAACATCAAGAAAAAGTCTGCTCCGACACAAAATACCTTCGACGGATCACCTTTGGAATCTTTGTTTTTGGCCTTTTTGCTTTGTAAGCAGCAAAAACCTCTGGAGTTGGGTTCAGGTGTGTCTAATACCTACAGTGAGGACGCCACATGAACGTTTGGTGTTTGTTCTGTGAATTATCCAAGACGGTCTCAAACCGAAGCACTACATGTAAACAAATTCAGAGACACAAAAATTGCTCCATCAACCAAAACCCCTAGTTTGGGCGACTTTCATTGTCACACTCCAGCTGTCGACCACAAGTTTCTTCTCATTCTAGCAACAGAAGTAGCGCGTAGGAGTGTGCTCCTGAAGTCTGGAGTGTGATCCACTGAAGTCTTACAACGATGCTACAAAATCTTCAACTGAATGAGCAGCCAAGAGTGAAGCGCGGTGAGTAGACAGGACTGTTAGTGAACGGTGCAGAGACTTGGCTGGAGGGCGCACTGCCTGATCCGCTGGATGGGAAACACCCTGTGAACCACGTCGCCAATGCTCTTGTTCCGACCCTTTCCACGAAGCAAGCGTTTCATTGGCTCTTTGTGTTGAGATAAAAACGTTTTGCAAAGACGAGGGGTGGGACATGACATTTACGACAGCTGTCGGGTTTGTTTTCTGTGCAGTATTGTAAAGTAGCAGCAACTCAAGGAGCCAATGAAATCCTCCAGAAATGCTCAACCAATCTTACACTTGAAGAGCTAATGCAACTGCAGCAAAGAGATCTTCCCTCCGTAATTGACTCTAGGGCAGGAGTTGGTTGTTTCAACTTCTGAAGCAACACAATTAGGCCTGATCATCGGAACAATACTGTCGGGGAAAACTGGTGTTGGCGACTCTTCAGAAGTTGATTCTCCAACATCTACCACACCTCTGTTGCGTATAGAAACAACGGATGAACCGACAAAACGTAAATGATATCAATACTTACTGATTCCTAAAATACAGGAAGAGTACTCGTAAGTATACACGTAACACAAGCAGATGATAATGAACGCCACCAAATTATGTCATGCGTCCGTCTTCAGAGATTCGGTAGTGTTCATCAAAACTTTCAACAGTACGTAAAACTGATATGTGCTCTGGGTGGATTGGAAAGGGTCACTGAACAGTAAATTTGCTATGCCATGCTCCAAAAGGACGCGCACCCGAGGCCCGAACAACCAAGTGCGGCTATAACTGAAACGGGCGTGGCAACTAAACGTGGAGGCAGAACTACACAGCTGACAAGGTTCCCAGCACATTCATCTTTGTCATGAAAGGTTCCATGAACAGACCGACACCACCATCACTAAGTTAAGACACGCCATGTGGGCACGCGTCACCCAAATGTACTGAGGTGAAGACGATCATTTTGGGTCATTTCGAGAGTTTAGGAAGTTGCACAATGTTTGTCTGCACAGCACGTCGTTACGGCTTTTTTCACTTGATGTTTTGAAAGAGAACAGAGGAAAGACATGCACAGGGTTTAGAGGGACTGAATGGAATCAAGAATGCGAAAAGCACGACTCACATTGTCCTTGAAGTCCGACATCGCGATGCCTCCTTCCTTCACTTTGGTCATGACCGGTTTGCCAGAATCATCAGAAACCCTAAAAGAGCAGAGAATTGTTGACAACAGTTGTACTCCCAAATTGAAAAGTGAATTTGCATGTTTTGCTGTCAAAAGCTTGTGTGCGTTCATGGACATGCCTGATGTGTGTGTGTGTGTGTGTGTGTGTGTGTGTGTGTGAGTGCGTGCACGTGCTTGAGGAGCGTGGGCGGGAAGCTGCCTTCGTCCGTCTCGTCGTCAGCATCCAGGTCCTCGTCGGGCAGCTGCGCCCAGAACTCCTCCTGCAATACGAGCAACAATGCGTTTCTCGGGTGCAGAAGTTTTCACGAATGGACAAAACCGCCACCCGCGTCTCATTCAACAACAGCTGTTCCAGATGCCTGGCAATGCCACAGTCGTTTTTCAAAGGACAGCCCAAAAGGTGGTCCCAACATGATTCTTTGAAACCATTGGTAGTGTCCACTTACGGACCTCTTCGTTGCAAATCCGTGAGTGTGTCGCCACCACCTTCACTGCGGTGTTGTGCGAGACTTTTCCCATGGTCAGGCATACTCAAGCGATAAGTGTCCTTTTGCAGTGGTGTGGCCTGATACAGTTACCACCGCAGCAAAGTGTCAGGTGTCCAGCAAGTGAAGAAACATCAGTGCGCAGTACTCACAGGCTCGTCGCCCTCCTCGCACGTCTCCGCCTTCGCCTTGCCGCCGCCACCGCGCTCGCTCTCCAGCTTCTGGCAGAACTGCTGCGCCTGCAACATCAACACACGTACCACTGAAGCCCATTGGCGGCGCCGCGCTTCAGGGTGAAATTCAACAAAGTGCTCAATCTGACATTGATCTTTCATCTGTTTCATGGAGTGGGCCTTCTATTGACAAAACCAAACACGTCCGTTTCTTTCACATGGTTGATTCAACAGTCGTTGCAACACCAACTCACATTGACTTTCTCCTGGCCGCTGCTCTTCTTGCCGTTCCACTGGTAGATGTTGAGCCCCAGATCCAGGATGAACACATCGCCCGAGTTCAGCATCTTCTTCGTGCGCTGAACCTGCGACAAAAACCACAATCGCTTTGAGTGCCGCAAATCTCAGTTGGGGTCCACTTGCGTCTGGTCACAACTTTGCAAACAACGAGTTGATCTTCTGTGGAAAGATTCGAATAATTATCAACATTTTCTGGGCTGCTCCGGAGCGCTCACCTCGGTCACCTTGACCTTGCGACCCTCCTGCTTGAAGTGCAGCAGGCGCGGCGGGTACTTCTCGGGCTCGACGTGGCGGAAACCAGTGTCCGCGCCGCCCTCCATGACCCTGCGACAACGAATTGAAAAACGGCCACATGTGTGTGCGAAAGTGCAAAGAAAACGTCTCGTCCCTTCTTGTTTGTGGAAAAGCAAATTTTCCTCTCCTTACTTGTTCTCATTTTTACGATCACCAAAACTCAAGTGAACCATGAACAACAATTACAAGAAACGTTTCTCGATGAGAAAACACTTGCCACTTGGTCAATTTTGCGCCCACCTATTTTGGCGCGACAAAAACAAATTGTGCACGTTCACAACACACAACGACTGGACCAACACCACACAGACAGACAAGGATGTGTACCAGGAAACCAGCCGACTTGCTCCAGGCCAGGAAGTGAGCGTTGAGGACAGATAACACGACTTTCAAACCTCGGATAAGTTTCTTTTCTTCAAGCCAGTGAATTCGGTGGAACCACAACACACAGCAGTGCTCCCAGCTCCAGACAGTGGACGCTCCTGGGCTCTCCTTTCCGGAGGGAATGTATTGTTGACCACACAATTGATGTTCACCACAAACGGGCAATTTGATTCAGGTGACTGCAGGTGCGCAAGTTTTCCCACAACTCAAACAAGGAAAACTTTCAGTCGATGCACACGCTGAGGGTTTTACTCACGTAATATTTTCGAAATAGCTCTTGAACAATTTTGACTCGTAACCCTGGACTTCGCGGTGTTGCACTGGACCGTCATCCAGGAAAGTGTCCAGTTCTACAGTCTTGTAGGCTGCCGTGCCGTACTCGTCCTGAGAGGGACCGAGGGGCAACAGAAACAAAGAATGAGAAACGGAAAAAGAAAAACCAAAGAACAGCATTTGTTCTTCACATTTCCACCGAAAATGGGGCTTGACAATTTTGAGTTGAGTTGCACCAAATCTCCACACATTTTTGCATGAAAACGTGAAGACACACAGCAGCAACCAGAAGCTCCGTACGTACCAGACAGAATGACATCAGCAACATAAAATATGCCCACAAAACATATGTGACGTCACGGACAACACATGAAAATGACGCAAGAACAATAAGCCCCTAGAAGAGGAGAAAGGTCCAGATAGTTTTAAAAACAAAACACGGCGAAACCTATTCCGCAGAGCATGAAGAAAAGCATCATATGAAACGAAAATGAATTTAAGAATGACCACACTCGAGACTCTGCAGTCGCATTTCAGTGCTTGTGATTATAATTCTCAAAACCAATCAGATTCAAGCGACGCAAAAGCGGCCGAGAACGCACATTTCAGTACAACAACGGTCGTGCCTTTGCTGAAGCAACCCAGAATCATCGAGACAAGGTCAGGCAACATGCATAATCAACTGTTGGAGAAAGCCACCAAGCTGTCTTTGCAAATTGTTTGGTACATTGTCGATTGGAGAAACAGCTGCAGTGTTTGAGAGAAGCTTTCTAACAGCACACCAGCCACCTGTGAATGAAAAGTTTTTGGGACGTTACCGCAGACACTTCACCTGCAGGATTAGCAAAGAATCGGCACAAGCGGTGAGGAGAAACGGGGTGCACAAGCTGTCATGTTGTGTACAGCGCAAGTGAATGAAAGTTCGCACACAAACTGAGTTTTGCCAGATCAAGATGTCCAGAAAGAAATACCAATGAAACACCCAGCGTGATTGAACTCTTTCTGAACAGGAAGTCTGGCAAAGTCGATTCAGTGCGCGCTTGGTCCCCGACTCGCTCTGCTACACGCGCGAGACGCGCGACTCACTCAATGGTGTCGAAATAGCTCTTGAAGAGCTCGCTCTCATTGTTCTGGACCTCGCGGTGCTGCACGGCAGCGTCGTCGAGAAACGTGTCGATCTCCACCGTCTTGTAGGCGGCCGTGCCGTACTCGTCCTTGTGATGCAGACAACACACACTCAATACGCTACTCACTCCGCGCTACTCACGTGCTCGCGTCCCCCGTCTCGTGATATGCAGAACAATCGTCGGACCACCAAAATGACATTCACGCAGTTTCAAGCGAGGGCAAACACAATTTTTGTCCAGCATGAATGGATGTGAGTGGGATGGCTTCGCCAACCTGGATTAGTCTGAAACTGAGCAAGGTGTCTCAAAGGCCAGGAAACAACGATTTAGCAGCTTGATATACGGTGCGTCACGAAAGCAGCTCGTATTTTCATTGAATGCTGATATTTTTGCGAGTCTCCACGAACCATCCTGTTTTGACAAGTTTGCTAAATCGTGGTATCGTTGTGCGCAAACACCAAACTGAAGATCGGTCCAACTTTGGACAGATCATCACTTCTCAACGTGGCTCAACGTGGCGTGCATTAGTCTGGATTCCATTGTACAGGTCTGAAATATTTCCAAATCATGAATGCAACCAAACTGCAAATCGGACCAAAAAAACTGCAACTTGAAAGTAAATTGGTTGTTATTTCACACACACAAATTTAGTTTTCGTGAAGGCGGAATCAGTTTTCATGACTGGCAAAAGGGGCATAATGACAAAAAAAATTTGAAAGCAACAAATGAAACAAATTTGAAACAAAAATGGTTCGAGCAAGACAAAGAAATGCAACCTCAGAATTTTCCAAAATGCAGCTGAGGAAAAGTTTGCAGCCGATGCTCCTCGACAAACAATAAAATGTTCTCGTCCCCTTCCCCTGCTATAAAGACAGCTTGGCTTTTTCTCCGTTTCCACCACGATACGTACAGTGGCAAAACAGACAGACAAAATGCAAGACAGACCATCGAGGCATCCACTGCGATGTGCATCCAGAGTTAAAATTCCAAATTCTCAAGATGCGTTCAACATGGAGTGCCTCTTGTCACCAAAACGAATGGACAGACTAACTTCAAGACAAGAGTGCTACAAAAGAACACATTTGGGACACTGACAATCCTGCTTGAGCAGGACTTACGTTATAGTATCAAAGTAGCTCTTAAAAAGAGTCGACTCGTAACCCTGCACTTCGCGGTGTTGCACTGGACCGTCATCCAGGAAAGTGTCCAGTTCTACCGTCTTGTAGGCTGCCGTGCCGTACTCGTCCTGATAAAAAAGCTCACACTCGTTAAAAACTGGAACAATCGTGCTGGACCACGAAACAGCTTTGCTGAAGTGAGCAGGAAAATGTCACCGATAGAATCTGTCACAGGTCGATTCTGAAAAGCAAGCAGATGTGCAACAGCTTATCTTGGTAGAGGTCCGTCGCAACAAACACATTCACAAATTTGCACGAACATTTCGCGATTTTTTTTGTTTTGACTGCTGATAACTGTCCTTCATTTGAAATCAATCAATCCTGACAGCACTCCTCTTAACGCTACCACCTATCTGCAAACAGGGACGGTTGAGATCACCCCGTTTCGTTTCGTGATGGCGTACCCCCACCCCCAAACCCCAACGCCAAGCAGCGAGGATCCCTGAACGTACAGATGGCAACAGCAGTGACTACTACAGATTCAAGCGCAGTGTCACCAGTCAGTCGCGCGACAAAAGTTTGAAACGTTCCTCTGGATCCGCGAGAGGCACCAGTGACATGCAAACAAAGGGTCAAACACTCAAGTCATCAATTGGCTTGAACCGGGGTCACAACCAAAAAGGTACACTCAAATTGGAGAAACCTTCACAAGTGGAAAAAAAAACAACTTCGGAAACAAGTCGGGGCAAAAGGAGCTCGGGAAGTGAATGTCATGCACAGGAAACTCCGAAACTGAAAATAACTCACTGCACGGATGAATTTCACCATTGGACATGCGATTATTCTGTTGGTAATTCACACATTCAAACTTCACTCTGTTGTTTCAACATTTGTCATTTCAACTTTCACATCTAAATTCACTGTGGCATTGACATTCAAACTGCCAACAGTGCCTCGGGCCAGAAGCCCGTGGGTACCTGAGAGCTGTATTTGCCAATCCAGAAATGCACGTCCCAGGCAATCAGATTGCTGGTGCCGGGGTGGTACGACTGAAAGAAGACGACAGCCGGTCAACTATGTGACAGTTGAAGCTCAAGTGGTGTGAACATTTACCTGGGAACTGTACTTTCCAATCCAGAAGTGGACATCCCAGGCCAACTCCTCAGATTCTGGATCAGGCTGGTAGGTCTGAAATGGTAGTTGTCATGTGGGAAACAGCCATAGACCGCTGCTGGGGAAAGGAACCAGCAGAACAACAGTGACAGTGGTCCTCCTCACAATCGCTTTGTCAAAAGAAGACATGTGCGTTGGTTTGTCAGACGGCAAGAATCTTGGCGAACTCTTTGTGCTGTATCTGAACCAGTCGATACTTCACAAACACATTTTGCGAGACATCTTCATTTGTTATTCGTTACGTTATGCTTTCCAGTCCTTTTCTGGTGTGTTGCCACTTACGTTCAAGATGATGTAGGAATCGCCGCTGTAGAATTTACCGTAGTCTTCCTTTGGCCAGTGGGTGACCTCGAATTTCTGAAATGAGCAAAGATGATCTGAAATGTATTGATGGCCTGTTCGAAACGGATGGCTTGAAAAGACGTACCGTATCCACCTGTGTATAAGACGCACCTATCTGTCCCAAAATTGAGCACCAAAACTGGGGGTTCGTCTTGTACATGGGTATGAGATTTTTGTTATTTCAATGTAATCCCATGCCAGAAAATCAAGGCAAAAGTTGGGGTGCGTCTTTTACTTGGGTGCGACTTATAGATCTACATGGGTGGGTACCGTACACTCGGAGACGACGAAAATTTGCCAACATTCACTTTCACCACGGTTATCCAGCCACACGTTTGCCGACTCTCTGGCGGTTCTTACCACGATCCTCCAGATCTGCAGCCCGACCTCCTGGCCTGCGCCCTCCCACGCCGGCTCGCCCATCGCCGACGCCTCTGCAAACATAGGGTCGTACGATCAAGTCCAAGCAGTCAAACTGTCGTCTTCAAACACCCTTTTTTGTAGCAAGTCTTGAAGGCGCACGATTGGGGTCTGAATACTTGGGTGGGACAAACTGTCTGGAACCTGTGGAGGTTTAGCCTCAGGAGTCGTCAGGTGCGGAGATGAGCAGCTCTGACCCGTGCAATGGAGATGCTTGACGAACACAGCACGACCGCTTGAAGTATTTTCCTGTCAGGGCAAACAACTCCCAGTGAAATGCCATCCCACCCCAGACAAAGAAAAGTAGATACGGTTACAAGTAAACGAACTCGGGGCAAAATTAGGGGACTTTCTCACGTTAATTGAGTGGAATGTGAACATTGTATACTGACATCCCAGATGCGTGTGTAATTGCACTCGATCTTCACTTCCTGTGGATCGGTATTTAGATGTTGCAGGTTCCCCTGTGCGTTGTGGTACACCAAGCCATAGACACCCTGCTGATGCCCGTATAAACTGCAGATAATTGAGATCAAAGTTTGTGCCGCGTCAGAGGGATCAGGCTGCTCGGGCAACAAACACGTTCCAGATCTGCCGGATGAAACTGGCAAGACGCGGGCGGCAAGCTGCTGCCTTTGCAGCTTCAGGCACGTCTGTGGCACCGCTTGGAGCCTTCAGACTCGTGGTTTTTGGCAAAGTTCAGCCGGTACCTCATTCTGCAATGTGTTCTTGGCAAGAAGCGTGATTTCATAAGCTCTACAGTTCAAGAACATCGCGCGCGGTTCCAGCGCACGCTTCTGAGTGCTGCATGCAAGAATCGCCAACACCAGACATCTGGGTGTTGGCGCAGCTGCCCATTAGTGATAAGGCGGAGTGTAATCGTCTCTTCCATCTGCAAGTCGATGATCGAGCAGGTTCTGATCTCCACGACCTGGCGCTCAGGTTTTCAGCGTTCACATTTACGTGCGGAAGCAAAGCACCAGGAAACATTACGCATGTGCACTTTCGAATGCACAAAGCTTGATGTCCAGCACGTACGAGTATAGTTGAGTTCCGAACACTCTTTCCTCCGCCCTGTCTTTGTTCAGAACCTCAGCCACAAAAACAAGCAGACTAACATGACGATGGTAATGTTGGAATGAGTCAGAAGTTTTTATTCACTCCACGTTTTGTGCACAAATCGATGCGCCAGCGATCGAAGCAATGCTGTAACGCATGGATGTACACATCAGTTCTAAAAAAGGTATTCGGTGCACGAAAACACACAGATGACTGCTTTGCTTGCTACGGACAAATCAACCGTGCCGTTTTTTCAATGCCTGCAGTTAGCTGACATCTGCAGCGTGCGCTCGGGTGTCCCTTTGTGGCAGAAAGGGAGTTATGTCTGACACGAAGTTCGATGTAAATTGAACCGTCTTCTTCACCACCACGACTCGCACTGAGCAAATCTTCAGCTTGTGGGGAACTTATTCTGCCTGTCATTATTCCCAGATCCCCTGGGTGTTTACCTGGGTTGGCTCGGCCTTGCAACACACTTTGCAATCAATGAACGCTTTGTGCCAATGCAAAACCCACAAGCACCACGCTTCAATGAAGCACACGCGAACACGTAAACGAGCTGACCAGTCTCGTGATCACACACGTGAGAATCGCCAAAAAAGTGTGCGATGCCGCAAATACAACCCTCCTGAACGTGGTTTTTCGCACAAGGAAAATTTTCTTGCCGCAGAAAGCTCATTGCATGCTCTTGGCAGGTGAAAAAGAACCAACTTCAGACGTTTCCAGGGAGACGTGGAACCCATCAAACCGACCCGCGCTTTGTGCAGCTCACGATTGGCTGATACAGCTGACAATGGTTCCTTGGAATGGGCGTGTGCGGTTCGCCTTGCCTGTGAGCAACAACGCGCCTGATGTTCAGACCACCTTGCTTCCACTTGTGCATGGACGCACAGCAGCGGCCAGTTACAAGTGTCAACCCGGCTGCCAACACCAAGAACAAATGGCTTCACTGTCGTTGGCGTCTCGAGTCTGTATCGAAACCAGGAAGATGCTACAAAGACTTCTTGAGGCACGATTCGGGAAGTTACTCACTCTTGACTTTCCTCTCTTGGTCGGAGCCGAAGAGCGCCATGTTGGAATCCTTCCAGTCATACTTCTTCTGTTTCCTCAGTCCTGAAATGAAAAACACAACATGAAAGAAAATGGGGCACGTGCACGGTTTTGATTTATTACCGGTAGACAATATCAACCTTCCTGAAGCACACACTCCAGTCTCATTCAACAGCTCGAGCCAATTCCGAGAGTTGGATTGGATCTCACAGCAAAATAGACTGCTTGAAGGATACGCCCCCCCCCCCCCACCAACAGAAAAGTGCCCATGGTTTTCACGCCGCCTTTAACAATTTGGAACCATCGGGCAACAACACCTCGGAAACTGTCTTCCTTCCCACATTTCACGTTTTGGAGGCCGTACAAAAGAGACTAATTGGGGCATAGATCACTGTTTCTCCTCAACGTACAAAGCTAATCTGTTCATTGGCACAAGCCCCTTTTAAACTCTCTTTTTCTGCCTTGTTGCAATTTTTCACACGGATCAGGGCCGGCACAACTGTGCCCACACCTGTGTTTCCGTGATTTAATGGGCAGCCGATAAATCCACTCAGCATTGTTTGCTAAATACTCCAGCCTCTGAGCTGGATACATTCCTGACCAGACTCAACCGTTTGGACGCATCTGCACGTTTTGTCTGCAGCTTCCTGTTCTCCTTGCTAAACGAGGAAGTGCTCTCGTCCAGTTTGTCTCAGCCCAGCTCAGACAGAAGTCAAGTCTAATTTCAGGTTTCATCTCTGTTGGTGACAGACTATCGGTACCTTTCAGAAACCAGTGAAGACGACAAAATTCGGAAGTCGTTGAAGGGTTTGGGACACAACTTCTTTTTTTTTATTTTGAGGGGAGGGCTCTTTGCGGGGTGGGCAGTGGTGGAGGGTAGTCCACGGGCGGCACCTCCAGCCCAACACCGGTCCTCAGAAATGTCAAGGTGACCTTGTCCTCACTGAGTACCTCCCAGGGGCACAAAGAATGCACGACCCATCCTACCCGTCCTTCCAAAAGTGGAACCTTCACACCTTCCAGCGGAGCGTGTGGGTTTTCTCCTTGCAAGAACTTGGCCATAACACCTCTGTTCTCGCTGAACTTGGAAAAAATAAATTTTCCCTTCGAAAACACCACGCAAAAGAGCTCCCTCCTCCCCAAGAGCTTCGATCATTCCGTCGCACTTTTGCCGGCACGGAAACTGCCTCACAAGGTGCCATCTAGCCGTGCATGTGGTCTGCAACAGCTGTGCTTCACCACATTTGGAGCGACCCTGATCCAGAAAGTATTTGAAGGCAGCCTCGTGAGGGAAGAGGAGCAAGCGGAGGCATATGACTGAAATGTGCAGAAATAGACGGATTGGCTCACCCCTTCTTTCTCTGACAAACAGGTCCGTTCAATCGACACTGTGAAGACATTTTGAGGGCAAGATCCGAAATGGCAAGTTCCGCTTTCTTCCTTTCGGCCAGGTGCGCCAAGACGCGACTTCCGCTGAGCAATCGTTTCTGTGTGCAAGCCTTGCAAGAGGTCTACACGTACCACGTCATGTCACGTCACAAACGTGCGGGTTGGAGGACCCTGCCTGCTTGGCTTCGCATATCTGCACAGGATCACAGCACCTGGCTTTGGTGTGATTTAAGGACCAACCTTTCGACACACGTGCCGACATTGATAAATTTGACCCAATTCCCAGCGCAACAAACAAAGCAACTTTTCATGGAAGGAGAAAAAGAGCGAAGATCCAGACAATTAGTAGATAACGTTGAGCGAACTGTTGCGAAGGCCAAGCTGCACCTTGGATCGTTTCCGTGCTAAATTACAACACCCCGGGAGGTCGGAATCGCGATCTACGAGGGACGAGCGACGCGAGCAGTGTCGCTGCAGACGCCGTTGCCGATCCTGCCGCACGAACACGCCAATGCAACAGAGAGAAAACACGTTCTGGATGGTCAGATGGAGCAACTGGAGGATTTCGATGCTCTTCATTTTTGCACTTAGAGGATTGACGCAGATCTATCGAGTACCAAACCATCGTGAACACAAGAACTCACAGTTTGTCTTCCAATGACATGTGGGGTTTGTCTGTATCAGGCGTTCCATTCTCAAGATCGAGTCTGAATTAACTACAAACGAGAATGCTTTGCGTTGTGCGTCACACGAGGCCCCCACTCTTAATCACTGTCCAAAGGGGTGGGGTGTCGGGTGACGGACATTGGTTGATCTCAGTTGCCTCAGCTGTGCCAGAATACACAGCACGGCTTCGCTCGCCACACGACGCGCCTTCGTGGAGGAAAGGTCTCGAATTTTCAGTTATCCACAGCCTTTTCCTGGGGACTCTTGACAGACATCTGCAGACCACAGACGGAAGTTTTCCCTGGATAAATTCCAGGTGATCATTCCCGTGTTCTCAAGTAAACATTGAGCAAACACTTCTTCGACACGTCGAGCTACATGAGTCCAATTGACTGCAGTTGAAATTCCTTGGTGAAACTACAAGTTTACGGTATAGGTAATCAAGGGAGGCAAGGAGATTATTCAATCCGAGCTGAAGGCGAGGATTTGAATAATCTCCATGCATCACTTGATTACCTGTTGTAAGGCACAAGTCAAAGCAACCAAAAGTGCACAAGTGTCAAACTATTTAAGTCAAAAGTGTAGGATTACTTGTGCTGAATCTCCTGTTGAGAACAGAGGTTGCCCTTGACGACGTGCCTTGCCTCACCAAATGTCTGTATTTGGCAACGTTGTGTGTTTTTGAGCCTCCTTGGCTTTCATTGGAATGAAACTGAGAAACAAGCAAACGCAAATATGTCATGAAAATGTGGCAGATAGTTGTGCATGCGTGTTCTGAAAAGGAATGCGGCCGCTGGCAAGTTTCCTGCTTTCCACTTTGTTCATTTCCCTTTCACAAAATGTAAACAGTCAACGAACAGCGACACACACACACACAACTTGCTTGCTTTGTGCCCGTTTTATCAGCGTCGGGACTTTTCACCGGTCCTTTGAGGAAACCACCCCAAAAGGAATCATGAACCAAATTTTGCGCTTGCAAAACCCCGTCTTCCCCATTCACTCACAGATTCAAATTCACTTTTTCAGATTGCAAATTGCAGACCCTTGTTTGTTTCCGGATGGACACGCTGGCGATTACGTATTTTCTGACCAAAACAACAACTTACCTGCCATGGTTGTTGGATTTTGTGGTTTCTGAAGGTAGGTTCAGTCTGGAACGAGACAGAAGTTCAGAATCACTTGGTCGTCTGCCGCTCACAACTCGAGTGAGGATTTATCCTTGTTTGTGGGCGAAACAACACGCACGGCGCAAGGTGTGTGGGTTGAACAGAGTCGGTCCGCTCAGGCGGATCGTGCACGACTGACTCACGCTGCCTCCGCAACATTCAATCTTTGATTTGCGCCCAGCTGTCGTAGTGAACAAAACAAAATCGAAGCGCGAACTGGGATGGGAAATTTTTGTCGCGCCACTCACGGTGGCAGGAGAAGTCGACCCGAGTTGCATCTCCGGGTAACAAAGAACATTTCCTCGTGAGTGGGATGGATGCACGCACGAACGTGTGAGTCACAAGTGCAAAATGCACCTCACGCAAAAACAACAGTGCAAGTTTCCAACTTCCCTAAAGTCCCTCTAAATTTAGAAAACAGTCTTCACAGTTCGGATTCTGTGATGCGTGAGCACTATCACCAGACGCACACACATGCCATGTTGCTGTGTTGCACACCAGGTGCAAAATTTTGGATCTTTCACCAACCTGCCGCTGACTGGATCGTCTTCGCGCAAAGGAAGCGCAAGACGCACAGGCAGAAATCGTACCGAAACTAAATTGTTCACAAAACTTTTGGAATTTTTGCACCTCAACATTTGCTTTCAACTTCACCACTTGCCACCACTTCTTTTGGTGAAGATACAAAAACTCCCGCAATGCGCATCAAATACAAACTTTGAACCGAAATAATCTCCAAGCAAGTTTGATTGTTGTCAAAATTCACGAAAATTTAAGCGAACTGACAGTCTTTACCTGCGGAAAGCTCTAGCCTGCAGATCTTCCGGTCGCTACACACCCAGTGGTGAAGCCAGCTCTAACCAGCCGGTATTTGTAGAGAAATTTCCTGGCTCAGGCCCCAGAAGGGTGAAAAAATAATGAACAGCCAGAGAAAAAATTCTCCTCATCACCAACACTCGAACAATATTTTTCACGAATGAATTGAGATGTTGTGTTTCAATGCTGCATAAGTTTCGGCGATTTCAGATGCAGACAAAAAGCTGCAATCTTTTCTGAATTAGTTCGCCGCAAATTGCCATAATTTCATTGGTAACATGTAGCTCTTCCAGAGCCGGTGTCTGGCGCACCAGGATCCGCGTCTGGTCCGGGAAGTACCAGGGAGCCGGCCAAATGTTGTGATCTCAGTCGACTTCTCCGTCAAATCATTTTGATCGCACAAGTTCAGGCTCCACCCCTTCAATTCAGCCGAGATAACTTTTGCGTGTCATGCACAACGGGAATTTTTACTTTTCAGCATTGAGGAAAGTTTGGTGTGTGAAAAGTCCAGTTGTTCGTAGTTTTGGTCAGAACAGATGGGTACGAGTAACGTCGAAAACAAGACGTGAAGAAGTTCGTTTTGACAGCAAAAGGATTCAAGCAACGGCATCAATCATACTGCTTTGATGCTCCGAACCGCACAACTTGCAAATGCAGCAAAATGACGCGTGACCCATCGATCCCGCAACTACATGTCAATCGAGATGCAAGCACGGTTTCCATTTTCTTTGTCAACAGCTTGCTACGTATGTAATCATGCTTTGTAACAGTGGCGCACCAAATGTGAAACAGCTTGAAGCAAACGTGATGCGCCCTCAAGAGGGGAGCTGGTACAAGGAACAACCCTCCACTCCACAAGGCCCAGCCGTGTCTTCAGCCCAAAGGCAAGTTTCCCCTCCCACCTCTGTGTACTCAAACGGGTCAAAACTTTGGAAGCGTCCTCAATGCCAAGAAACTGCAACAGCCCTGGCTGGATAACTCACGGGGGAGGGGAAGAACCAGCCATTTTTAGGTGATCTGTGGAGGATGCTCAATTGTTCGAGGTCGCTCATTTTGAGCACCTGGAACAATGACCAGAACAAGTCACCCCAAGGTATCAAGGATGAGAAACATGTGGACAGCACTTTCTTGGTAAATATGAATTTAAAATTTGGATCTTTTCGGGGTTTTTTTTTTTTTTTTTTTTTTGGTTGGGTGTTGGACTGGTGTCATTCATTTTTTCATTTTCAAAAATTTGTATCTGGCTTTTGGGTGGGGTCAAAGTTTGGGTGCAAATTTGGGATTTAGGAAAGTCAAAATGGATAGTGGCAAAGATTTGGGGTAATTTGTGTTTACTTTGGATTGATTTTTTTTGGGGGGGGGGGGTACAGTTGGGTGCATTCCAAATCTATTTTATGAAACGAGAATGTCCAATTTTAAAATATCATATTCACCAGAATACGTAGCTACCAGAACACATTGATGGCGACTGGAACACATAGTGACCACATAGCACAGTAAGCAGAATGCACAAAGGACTGATTTCAAATTCCTCAAATCACCGCGAGCTCCACGGAGCTATTTTAAACTGGGGATTTATCAAATTTGGCCCCCCCCTCCAACCAAAGTTGCGCTCAAAAATTTTTACTGTTGAAGATTTCGAGAAAAAAAAACACTGAACTTTCTCCCAAATTGGCCAGAAACGAACCGACAATCATTTCAAATTGCTTGAAAAGAAAGCTGGTGCCCCGCCCAACTTTTCACACACGCGCGCGCGTGTCAGCGACAAGCGGAAGGCGCAGTGGGGGTCTCATTTCAGGAAGGCCGCGAGGTGAGGGTGCGATTTCAGGGAGAATGTGTCTGATGACACAAAAATGTGTCGGGCTCGTCATCCAGCAATTTCCTGGTGGGCGATAATTGACCGGCGCAAACAATTTTGACCGTTTCTGTGCAAATACACTTTGATTTGCAAGTATAAGTTTCCACAACTCAGAAACAACTTAATCTTTGCTTCGCTAATGTGCGAAACATGATCATCTATACTCACACATGAATTTCAAAGCACTGCAAAACTACCAGAAAGTCACTCACCAAAACCGGTTGGCCAATTTAGATCTACGCGTATGAAGTCACTGCGCCTGAGCAAAACGAACTGTGCCTGCGAAGAATCAGTCAAAAGTTTCTACAGCTCATCTCATTGCTAATAACATTAACTAACAACTGATTTGTGTTGAGTACTCAAGACTACCTTGATAAAAGGTTCAGATGGAGCAAATTCTTTGATGAACTACTTTGAGCAGACGACCGTTGGATCATTTTCAACCTGCTGATTCTCGCTGAAAGCGCACATATAAACGAAGCGGACTCTATCATTCTCATTTTCGATCGAACCATTGGGAACGCACAAAAACGAACTTGCTGCTGACCAGTTCTGTCAACGATTCTCAGCGAAACTGAACTCATAAAAAAAAGACTTCGTCATTTGTTGTTTATTTCGAACTGCTAAACAGTGTGCACATGTTTTCAGTCACTATGTTCACATGAAAGCACTTGGGGATATAGCAAGCAAAACAAGGTGGGGCCTTCAGAGAAAAACAATTTGCGGGACCGAAAAGGGAAAATCAAAAGTGTCGGCTGATCTTCAAAACCACGAAACAGGCATGAGAAAGGCGGCAAACTCTTCGTGACAAGCTGACGCATTCGCACAAATTGAAATCCTCACACGGCTCAAGGACACAGGGCAGACGAATGCGAACCCAGTATCTTTCAGAACAGTCTCTTGTACGAGGCTTCCTTTTCTCCTCAGAATGTTTCACTCGGAATTTCAAACACACAAACGTGCAAAAAAATATTTGTTGGCAAATAAAAACACCGAACAAATGAACAACAGATGTAATAAGGCGTTGACTTGATTTTGTACAGCTTGGTCATTGTGCTCACAAAAACTGACGGGTGTCCACAAAACAATTTCAGTCAATCTGCGTCTGTTGTGGAAAAACAGGAAGGAATGCTTTTCAAATTACACTTTGCTGACAAAACAATGACGTTTCAGCGCTTCACAGTAAATGCTTGTTCCCCATTCTTTGTGTGCAACAACGGAAACTGCACATTCCCGGCTTCGCTGCCTGTGCCTTCCCTCTGCCTGGCCACACGTCTCGAGACTGACCGTTGGCAGAACAAATTTCTGGAAGATAAATTTGGCTGGCATCAGGGAAAGCAGTGGAACGAACCGTCATTGTACAAGAATACGTAAACGCCTGCAACGCACAATAAGGCGTTTTTCAACTGCCAACACACTTTGACACTGCATGCACAGTTACTTGCCGGATTGAACAAATTTCTCGTGTGCGCCACAGAAGACTGATGTCACTTGCAGTCACGACTGTTGTTCGTGCAACAAAACAAAGTGTGCAAATGAAGGTCTTCACGAAAAGAAGTCGTTTTGATGTTGACATTGTGTATGCGGGCGATGGAAAAATATATCAAGGCCTATGTCATCGCTTAGAAGACTGAGTGAGGTCAGAAAAACTGCAAACGCAACCTGCACACAACCCGCACAGTGCTTTGGTTGAAAACATCTTTGCACCAGCGAATTCCCTTGACCACCTTCGGGCTCTCTCCCTTGGTCTCTCAAACTTAGTCGCCTGGAACACACAGGTCGTGGATATGTGCAGTCTGCAGTTCACAGCTTCAGTTTTCAAGACGGAAGCGCACATCACACTCAAGCAAATTTTCTGACACCTCAGCACTGAGCACACAACATTTTGTCATCTCGTGTTCGACGAGTCATTCGCACAGTCGCACTTTTTCTTGTTGGATCCGATTTTCTGCATAACGCTCGTAAATCAAAGCATTTTTCAAATCCAATCAGGAACATTTTTGTCAGATTTGTACAAGAAATTCACAAGATTTGCAGATCTTCCGTCCACAGTTAATTAAGCAATTTTCGACAAGTTTGGTGTCTTGCAGTGTCTGCATGATTCTCGAATGCACGAAACAAATATATCAGCTGAGAGGTCGATTCAGTGCAAACGCATAGTTCAAAAATTGTGTCCAAAACCCGGATTTGCAGAAAAGAGAAAACTAAAACAGCTGCGAAAAATTCTGTAACCAGGCAATTAAAAGTTTGACAAAGAATTCACGAGAAAAATAAGTTTCGTTTCTAATGCCGCGATGAGGAAAACTGAATCATGGATACAAAAGGTGATGCAGCACCCACACGGTCACACAAAAATACTCTCTGTTCTTGCCTTCCTCTCTCAAGTTTCTCTTGCATTCAATTTCACGATATTTGAAGGCAATGCCAAAACTGCACAGTTGGCTGACCTCGTTCAAGCTTTCGGTGTCGTAAAGTCGCGAAAGTCTGCAGCTGGATCGCACAACCGCTGGATACGACTCCGACTCTTTGTGACTTGTATGTCACAACAAAGTACATCGGATTCCAGCGAAAATCTGTCGCCTGAACTGTACATGCAGAACCGGCATTTGTGACCCCGAAAGATGAAGATGCAGATGACACGGCCTGTCACTGTTTGAACGGAAAAGAAAAAATAAAAGTACGCCATCAAACCGAGGTCTGTACGAAACCAACATTGCACGGCACACGAGGTTTGCACAAGAACCGATTGAAATTTTACTTTTCTTCAGCTCAAAGGCAGATTGCAAAACTGACATTCTCTGTGGTGTTGCCACAACACCAGTCGAGCACGCAAAAAGTTTTTGCGTGGAGGTGCAGGGTTGTTCTTATTTTTCAAATTTTGGGAGAAGTGTTGGGATAAATCAGATATTCAATTCTCGCACAAAACGCCCGGTGCCTCAAGGTCGTTTCCTCAATCGTGGTGATCGTCGTCTTTCTACTTCCGTCGTCCTCAGAGTGAAACGTCAGTTTGCGGGTGTTGTCCACTTGTTCAAGGAAAAGTCTGTGTGTGTACTTTCCATGTTCAACTTTTCAAATAAGCTACCTACGTATGTACAGGACACTAATGTAAAAATCGGCTCAGAAAGTTTTCGCGCCCGCGAACTGGAACACTGGACCATTCAGACGATCGCACCTCCTGGTTGATCGCCCGGACTTTTGTCGTCCTTTCGACCAGTTGAAGACACGCCATGTTCTTCAGTTAGAAACAGTCACAACACAATGCGACGAGCTTCCACGTTTGTGTTTTCACTTATGAAGCGAAAATCTCAAGCAGAACCTGTGACACACATCCGGTATCAGGTGGTTGTGGCAATCAACAAGCAACCGCCCGCAACAGAGACACCATGAAACAGAAAAGAGCAAACGCAAGGCACTTGACTGGGAACGTGAAACGTGAGCGTTGAGAGTGCCAAATAAACTGCTATATTCGAGGCATTTACTTCACAAGCACTTGAGAATTTCACTGGACAACGGGAGGGACAGGGAATCGAGAACACGGAATTGGCAGGCGTTTGGATTGTCAATTGCCACCCCACTACTCCACGTATCACGAAGGGGCTCAGAATCGAAATGCAGGGCCGAGGCGCATTGGTCGGACAGTCCACCAATCACAGAGATTCGCTTCCGCGCACTTCAATCTTTTGACCTTCGTTTGCACATTCTTTGGCAGTATGCTTCCAATTTGCATAATTCTCAAGAGAATCTACACGACTAACACCTAACTTTCTACATTTTCGTGACTGACTCAACAAGCAGCGGAGAAAAGATGCTTCAATTCACCCAAAGCGTTCGCGTAGATCTACGCTATGCCTTCTACCAGAAGAGTAATATAGCACATCTTCAGGTCTAAAAATGAGCAGGTCAGGACACAACGGTTCCTTGTTGTAATACCTAGTTTGAAAACAATCATTGGATCCTGAGCGTTTTTGTCCTTTCGTTTCTCACATCGCAGCACAACCTGGACACGGAAGCGCGGCCGAAGCGAATCTCTGCTCGGGCCAATCAGCCCATTGAAAAACTCCCTTTTTGGAGGCGCTCATTTCAGCATCGTTTTGGCAGCGACCACCAAACGAACACCAAAAGGGCACGCTTCCCAAACATTTTCACAATGCGAGCACACTTATGCACAGGTCTTGTGTGTGTTTGGAGTGACTGGGTTATGACGAAATAATTGTTTGTAAAATGATTAAAAAAAATTGGAAAAACGCAACACAACTGACTGTGATGTCCATAGGCCCCTGATGTGGGCGTCAGTCCTCGCTATAGAATAACACAACATCTGCAGTATCGTTGCCGACCCCCTCCCACGGAGGGCGGCGGAGTGACGGGGGCGAAGTACGCATGCACCTTGATTTCCGGCAGGTGGTTCTGAAAACAGAGAGACAGAGCATTTCGCGAGAGATTAAAGTGCAATGTTGAAATGAAAAAGCTGCCAGCAAACATCCGTTGTTCGTGCGCAAGTGACACGCCACTTGGTGCATTCACTGCTCTGTACTGACCCGAAGCCTGCGGATTCCTGCGCGAGTGATAAGCTGACAGTCGTAGAGCTCGATGCGCTCGAGCCCCTGGCAGCCCATCAGGTGCTCCAGGGACGCGTCTGTGATGAGCGGACAGTTGTCAAGTTCAAGGACGGTAAGTGACTCGGTGGCACAGGCGCTGCCACCCAGGTGCCGGATCCCTTCGTCTGTGATCAGCTCGCAGTGCGACAAACTCTGCAGGACAGACAGCGCAGCGTGAAATTGACTGACACGAAAAAATATCACCAGTTTCCAAGACAATGTTCCGATGCTTCTACCACGCTGCCATCACAAAGCCTCTCGTAAGTGACCTGATTGTGGTAGACGTGAGTTCATCCACTGCAAAAAGGGTTCCTGTGAAATCGTACAACTATTTTCTCGACCAAAGGTCTCGAAAAGTGGTACGATTTCACAGGAACCATTTTTGCAGCGTAGGTGAACCCTTCCTGAATCAACTTGCGCGTCATTTCGACGCGTGCGAATCGACTTTTCTGTGGTGCTCATTCGGTGGCAAGTTTCTTTTGCACAAAACACGGGCCTCGAAGTACATTTCAACTCACCAACTTGGACAATAATGGTGAATGCATTGCTAAATGTCCTAACGTTGCATCTGTTATCTGCAAAGAGAACGCAAATTTGCATTTCACGCTCGAATTTTTGCGAAGTGCAAAGCAAAGGACCTGAATGAAGGTTTTCAGGATTCAGTTCCGAGTTCATGTCTGTCAAACCGTGTTCAACAGCACTTGCTTGAGTAAAAATACTTGCCAAGACACACTCTTCAAGGTCCATTCTCTCAAGTTTGTGGCAATTCTGAAAAATCACACGAGGATTCACATTCAGGAAACATTATTTTCAACTGTGCGGAACCTCACTGAAGCCAAGAGCCACGTGAACGAAGGAAATACGTTTCAGGATTCAAATGACCAGGTGAAAGCAATGCTCACTTCCGCCGGACCTTTTACACACACATAACTTCGCGATTCCACTGCGATACGACCACAAGCAAGTTGCGCGTCACAAGGGCGCTTCCTTTTGTTGCTGCAATTGGGTCCTCTGTCGTTTGTGATCCCAAAGCAGTGATACGTACGCGTGTGAGAGCCTGGAAGCCATTGTCTGTGAACTGTGAGCAACCGGCCACTTCCAGTGTCTTCAACTCGTGACATCCCTGACCTGCAGGTACACAAACAAAACTGTGCAATCAGAGGCCGTTCTGTGGAGACAAAACAACTGCGAGAAATCTTTCCATTGACACACTGACTCTGATAGTTGATCCAGGGCACGAGGAAACATCGCTTACCCAGTGACACCAGAGAAGCGTCTGTCAAGTGAGTGCAGCCCGATACACAAAGCGTCTCCAGATCCGAGTCACTGTCGCTTATCGAGTGTACCGCTTCGTCTGTCAGGTTCTGAAACACGACAGACCCGTTCCAGTCAATATTTGGGCATCACGACAGAAAACTTTCCCCGGCAGTATTTCACCACCAAAGGCAGATCGGCCAATAATTCTGCCACACGACGAACGAAGTGACAATAACTGAATGGCCACCGAGAGTCGGTTCGCAACACTTGGGACAAGTGGCTTTCAAAGTCAACAGAGTGAAAAGGAGTCACTTTTTTTCGCCGTTTGCTACTTACTGAACAACTGTGTATGTTGAGGGTTTTCAGATTGTGGTTCCTGGACACTATAGCACTGATCCCTCGATCTGTTGCCTGCAATCAAAACCCACACACGTGGTGTGCATGCTTTTGGTCTGGACACCACAGATGTTAGGGACAGATTGCCATCCCGTCTGCTCAAAAGTCTCGCTTCATCGGTTCGTTCGAAAATTCCTTTTGTTCAGAAACGCACACCCAAACTTGCACACAAGTGTCGCCCAAACTGACACCGTTCTTACCTGAGTGCAACCTTTGCAAATAAAGGACGAGAGTTTGTGGCAGCCCATGGCCAACGTGACTAGACCATCATCGGTGATGTTTGTGCACCAAGAGATATTCAAGTACACCAGATGCGGACACCCATCGCTGAAACAAACCAAATCTCAATGTTACACAACTCGAGATATCACTTGAACTGGCTGTTTCTCCACAAAATCTCAACCGCTATGGACAGCAATTCATTTTTTGTCGTGTGAGTTGCGGTTCCACACCACACGGAGCGGACCGTCGTGCGAGGACTGTACCTGAGCGCCCTGAGAGATGTGTTGGTAATACACTGACATGAGTCCAGGTCGAGATGGGAAATCCGCACGCAATGCGCCCCTAAACTCTGACACGTCCTGCAACACAAACAGTTGAATTTCAACAACATGCTTCGTTTGCACCCACTTCACACATCTGCCCCGAAGAAAATAAATGCGAGCACCAGAAGCTTTTGTTCAACTGGAAAGCGTGTAATACTCACAGGTCTGTGATTTTCTTGCAACCACTCAAGTTCAGGAACTCTATGTTGTGGCACTGCTGCGCGAATGTCCTGAAATATGAAGACGCACAAGTCAGGGGAGCACACCAAACTGGACAATCTTGAATTTTCCTGTGCAGCTTTGGCAGCCAAACGACTCGTGAGATTTTCCCTCGTTTGCAATGAACCAAACACGACAGTCGAAATTTGTCCAGTCACCATTTTAGCCACTCACAGAACCGCCACATCGCGAACCACCGTCACCTCCAACCCCGAACTGATTTGGTTTTCATGTTGTCAAAAAAGTGACACACGACTCGGCTCACCTAAGAGCACTGTCCGTTATACTTTGACATCCCCGAAGACTGAGCGACTTGAGGAAACCGCCGCACCGCCGCGATATGTTCTCCACCACTGGACCCTGCAACGCAAAAACTCGTGGTGTGCAAAAGGATGTCTGGCTTGTCTGTGCAAAAGGAGCACACCCTTCCCCGGTCATTTTTAAATGCCTGGTCAGTTCGAAAATTAAACTTGCAGGACCTGTACCCTGGTTCTTTCGAAGACGAAATCAAACGACAATAGCCCAGACACAAATGTCTGACGAAACCAGGGAGGGGCACGCGCGCTTCTTTCGCTTGTTGTTCACGGGCTTTGGAAAGATGCTGGTCCTGCTTGCGCAGATCTTTTCCAAGCAAGACAACGCAGTTCTCGGCGGAATATCACTCCAGCCATAAACTGTTGACTCACTCACTGCTTTACAGACAGGCTAAATAAATGAATGAATCACTGCAGTCACAGTCTGAACAGGATGATGGCCGTTCCGAGACACGCGCATGATCATGTTGTACAGATGACACCATGCAGCTTCCAGAGCACCACAACCACGAGACAAATCGGGCAAGTCCCTCGAGCCGGCTGCGTCAGCCGTAAACTTGTAGAATTAGTCCCAATGGCAGAATTCTGTCCACTCCCGTGAACCAAGTTCCGCCTTTCTAATGCATTTAACGCGAAGAGGCAGGTAGAGAATACGCAGTTCAAGTGGATTTACTGCGTGCCTGCAACTTCTTTCTCACACCTGACTCCAACATACACGATTGCCCCAGACAAATATCACCACAAGTCAACCAACGCGCACCCCTTTTCACCAAAATTGTGACATATCTGGACTGGTCAACGCAAACGAACTGTGAATCGTGCAGTGAAAATTATCTTGCACTGGTTCTGAAGGTGTGCTCTTCTGCATTGCCCAAGTATGTCTGCCTCTTTGTCTGTGACATACCTCGACGTCGGTTTGAAAATCGAAGAGATCAACCCTCTGCCAATTGCTCCCATCTAAGGCGAGGATATTCCAATACTGCAAAAGAAAGGAAACATGAGCTCGCAAGAACAAAACGTCGTGTGCACACAAAAGGCAGCCGCAGTTGAACATTTGTCTGTCGCGAGTTTGCAAGTGCACCGGACAAACCGGACACAAATATAAGTTTGTCCTTGATTTCAACACGTGAATGTTTTAGAGATGGGAAGCTGGATTGAGTCTAACACGTGAAGTTTCACTTTGACAAGATTTAGAAGCAACCTTTTCCCAGAGTCCAGGTTTGCTGATCAGTACGCCCCAGACCAAACATCTTAGATTTGATGGAAGACTCTGGCAACATTACAGTGGCCAACACAAACATTTTGATCCATGAACTTACGAGAAAGATCTCGTCTGAAGCTTGCTCAATACTATCCGGCAGAATGCTGACAAAAATTTGCTGAAAAATCGACTGCTACACTCAGCCCAGTCCGTTTTGTGCAGCAGTGACGTCCTTTGTTCGGGGATGTCGGACATTGGTCGCGCAGCCACAATGCGTCTCCCGTTGATCGGATTCCGGAGCACGAACCCTGAACTTTGGCCATTATTAGTGTGGAAATATTGGTTTCCTTACCTTTGAGACCTGAGCACACCTACACAGCGTAACTACATCAAGGAACGAAAATATTCTGAAAGGAAGAATGATAAACGTAAGTCCAGCTGGATTTTCTCCTTTTGAAACAACTCCTCAGGACAACGAACCGAAACGGGAGCAATCTTTGCCCTTCACTCCTGTCTTTCAACTTCTGAGCCTGGGACTGGAAAGTGGGAGGGTAACCGTGTTTCAATGAGACGTGGGAACAACAAGGCTTCGCCCAGAAAACGCATGTATCCGTGAGGTTGGTATTGCACTCTGTCTGCCAACATGACTCCTTGCCCCATTTCCTGGCTGGTAAAATTTCACCCAACATTTTGGTATAAAATCGCCAAATGTTGAAAATGGGGGCTCTGGGAAACCAATTCCGGCAAAATCTGAAAATTGCAGTTCCTGCGAGAGTTCATCAGGCTGACTGGAAACTTGCAGATTTTGGCCAAGAGGGGGGGGGGGGGAC